>OGHJ01001459.1_pt1 | contig 25208 bp, 19 predicted proteins | sample 1571351 | NCBI WGS metagenome assembly OGHJ01 (sample SAMEA2582037, study PRJEB24529) | metagenome | biome: Human gut stool | place: China | collected 2011 | reverse complement strand
GGGCATCTGGATGCGCACGTTGGGCACGCCGCCGTCCACGTGGGCCAGGATCACCGCCCGCATGGCCTGCTCCGCCACGAAGGACAGGGGCTTGCCGGACAGGAAGTTCAGCCCGTCCACATTCTCCGGGTCGTTGGGGATGAGGAACTCCCCCTTGGGGGCAAACTGGACCACCGTCTCCAGCATGAGTCGCTCACCCTCCTGGATATACTGGCCCATGGAGTGCAGGTCTGCGGTGTACTCCACGCTGGCGGGGAACAGGCCCTTGCCCTCCTTGCCCTCGCTCTCGCCGTAGAGCTGCTTCCACCACTCGGCGAAGAACCGGAAGCAGGGCTCGTAGCAGGCCAGCAGCTCCACCTTCTTGCCCCCCTCGTACAGGGCGTGGCGGGCGGCGGCATACTGCCAGGCGGGGTTGTCCGCGCCGGGGGCGGACAGGGCCTCCATGGCCTGAGCCGCGCCGTCCATCAGGGCCTCAATGTCGATACCGGCCACAGCGATGGGCAGCAGGCCCACGGCGGTGAGGACGGAGTAGCGGCCGCCCACCTCGTCAGGCACCACAAACTCCTCATAGCCCTCCTGGTCGGCCAGGCCCTTCAGGGCCCCGCGGGCCTTGTCGGTGGTGGCGTAGATGCGCTCCCGGGCGCCCTCCTTGCCGTACTTCTCCTCCAGCATCTGCTTGAAAATGCGGAAGGCCACGGCGGGCTCGGTGGTGGTGCCCGACTTGGAGATCACGTTCACCGAGAAGTCCCGGTCGCCGATGAGGGAGATGGTCTCCAGCAGGGCGTCGGTGGACAGGCCGTTGCCGGCGAAGAGAATGTCGGGGGTATTTTTCTGCTTCAGGTTATAGTTGGGGGAGCCCAGCAGTTCGATCACCGCCCGGGCGCCCAGATAGGAGCCGCCGATGCCGATGACCACCAGCACCTGTGACTGCTGCTGGATGCGCTTGGCCGCCGCCTGGATGCGGGCGAACTCCTCCTTGTCATAGTCCCGGGGCAGGGTCACCCAGCCGGTGAAGTCGCCGCCGGGGCCGTTGTGCTCCGCCAGCATCCGGGCCGCCTCCCGCAGGGCCTCCTCCCGGCTGGACAGGTAGTCCTGGGGCAGGAATCCATTCAATTTTGACAGATCAAGGGTCAGCATGATGAAGTCCTCCTTCAAGCATCAAAAATATACGCCCTTAGTATAACATAAAGCCGGGAGTTTGCCACAGAAAAAGGAAAAATTCTCTGGGATTTTTTACCCCCTCCAGGCGGAGAAATCAGAAAATTCGAAAAAAGGGATTGACAAAACCTGTGCGGCCAAGTATAATAATCCATGCTGTTCGGACGATTAGCTCAGCTGGTAGAGCATCCGCTTGACGTGCGGGAGGTCACAGGTTCAAGTCCTGTATCGTCCACCATAAAAACCGCTGTTTTCGAGAGAAAACAGCGGTTTTTTGTAACTTTTTGCTTGCTTTTTCAAATCAAGAGACCATGCGTTTTCCGCATGACCACAGTTTCAGCCACAGGCAGGAAAAAACCGCCCTTCGGAAGCTCTACTCCCGGAGGGCGGTTTGCTGCAGTCAGCCGGCTTTGCTCTGTGTCCGGAGCGCGGCAATCTCCCTCTTCGTCTCCCAGATCAGTTCTGCCAGCTTCGCCTCACACTCGGCCTCCGTTCTGGCGTACACGTTCCGGGCCACACGCTTTCCATTGACCTTGGGGGAGTAGCGGCCCTCCCACAGGTGGTCATTGAGCTGGGAGATACACCCGGTTCCCGGTTTGCGGTACTTGCCCTTGACCGGCTGAAAGGCAGTCCTGCTGGGCGGTTTCAGTTCCTTTTCTTGCGGCGGCTCTGTCCCGGTGATGGCCCGGTCGATTTTGTCCGCCGCCTTCTGCCGCATTTCGTCGGTGACATGGGCGTACACGTTCAATGTTGTGGCGCTGGACACGTGGCCGATGACTGTGGACAACGTTTTCACGTCCATCCCATGCTCCAGGGCGCTGGTGGCAAAACCTATACGACCCGGAGCGCACTAAGGACCAGGAGGTTGACCGCACAAAAACAGACTTCGTCCGCTTCGTGCTGGGGAGTGTACCGGCCTAAAATGGGGACACCCAAGACCGCTGCATGCGTCCTGGTCATTTCCATTATGTAAAGTACCTTGTTATGCGCCTGATGTTAAAGGCCCGGCGAAAACGGGAAAATCCCGGCGCTGTCCTCGCAGACAGCTTCATTTTTTCCGGCGAGGCGGGGTATTTTCAAGGCCAGGGACCCCAACGCTGTGACCCGCCGTGTCAAGCGGTTTATGAAAACCCATGATCTGCCCGACCTCTCTCCCCACGACCTGCGGCACAGCTGCGCCACCCTGCTTTTAGGCAACGGGGCCGATATTCAGAGTGTTCAACAGATTTTAGGCCACGTCAACACAAGTACGACTCTCAATTTCTACATCAAGACTGATTTGCGGCAAATGCAGGAGGCCGCCAGGAAACTGACAGAGCTATAAAATATACCGGCGGGGCAGTGCCCCGCCGGGTATTCTTTGTCAATACAATTGCAGAAACAAAGTGTACATAGAATATCCTAAAACTCGAAATTTGTGATATAGGTCTTTCCTCATGATTTCATCCTGTTTCGAAGAGAATAGGCGGACTGTGCCATTCGCCCGGAGGGTCAGGCTTTATCTGAGTGGTTCCCATCCGGTCCTCACACTTGGAGGAATTCCAGGCTGCCCTGGGTGATGCACCGGCCGCTCTGCCGGTCAAAGAGCATGATATTGTCGCTGGAGATGTTCAGGCGCACCTTGGCCCCCAGGGAAAACAGGGTGCTCCCGAACACCACGCCGGTGAGGAGGAAGTCATCCACCCGCACCTTGATGGTGGACTCCATGCCGGTAGGCATGGCGCCGTAGATCTCCCCGTCCAGGCTGCCGGAGTCCTCGATGTCCAAAAACTCCGGCCGCACCCCCAGCACCAGGTCCTGATTGGTGAGCACGGGCTCCTCCTGAAGAGAGTCGTCCTCCTCCACCACCTTGGCGATGTGGTAGCGGAACACCTCGTCCTTGTTGCCCTTCTCCACGTAGTTTTTGTCGGCGGCCTGCTTCCGGCGAAGCTCCGCCCGCTCCTGGGCCTCCCGGTCCCGCGCCTGGAACCAGCTCTTCAGGTCCAGCGGCCGGGCCGGGCGGAATCTGGCCCGGCGGTTCCGGAAGAGGGTGAGGGCCACAGACCCGTCCTCCTGCTGCTCCCCACTGGCCTCCACGAAGTTGATGGAGGGGTTGCCCACAAAGTCGGCCACAAACAAGTTGCTGGGCTGGTGGTATACGGTGAGGGGGGCGTCGTACTGTTGGAGCACCCCGTTGTCAATGAGGCAGATCTGGGTGGCCAGGGTCATGGCCTCCATCTGGTCGTGGGTGACGTAGACGAAGGTGGAACCGGTCTCCAGGTGGAGGCGCTGCAGCTCATAGCGCATCTCCAGGCGCAGCTTGGCGTCCAGGTTGCTCAAGGGCTCGTCCATAAAGAGCACCGAGGGCTCGGGGGCCAGGGTGCGGGCAATGGCCACCCGCTGCTGCTGGCCGCCGGACAGTTCTGCGGGGTAGCGGTCCATAAACATGCCAATCTTTACGATGCGGGATACCCGGCGCACCGTCAGGTCGATCTCCTCCTTGGTCATCTTCCGGACCTCGGTGACCACCTGGCCGTTTTTCACCAGCTCGAAGTTCTCATTCAGCTCCCCGCCGCCGGCCTGGGCGCTCTTTCGGGCTCCCTCCGCCTTGGCCTGGAGGGCGGTGATCTCCCCGGACAGGTCCTTGCCGCTCTCCACATGGTAGGCAAAGAGTTTTTTGGCGGTAAACAGGGAGATGGTGAAGGCGTCAATGAGCTTCAGATAGGCCTTCTTCTCATCCACCTTTCCGTTTTTGTCCCGGCACTCCTCCAGGACCTTCACCACCTCGTCGGGCTTTTGCAGAATCTCCGCCAGGCGGGCAGCGTTTTTGGCCTCAAAGTCCACCTTGGGCATGGGCTCCTTGAGATTGCTCAGACCAAAGGCGATGTTGTCATAGACGGTCATATTGGGCCACAGGGCGTAGTTCTGAAACAGGAAGCCCACCTTCCGCTTGCTGGCTGGGACGTTGATGCCCAGGGCGCTGTCAAAGACCACCTTGTCGCCAATGGTAATGCGGCCGCTGGTGGGGGTCTCCAGCCCGGCGATCATCCGCAGGGTGGTGGTCTTGCCGCAGCCGGAGGGGCCCAGCAGGGTGACGAAGGCGTTGTCCTCGATGACCATGCTCAGGTCGTCCACCGCGTAAAATTTGCCCCACCGCTTGGTCACGTGTTCCAATCGAATCTCAGGCATAGTTTAACCTCCTATTCCCTTGTCCAGGCTGGCCCCGGTGATCTTGTTCACCAGGGTGTTGCACACCAGGATGGTGACAATCAAAATCAGGTTGATGCCGCTGGAGAAGGCGTACAGACCCATCTCGTCGAAGTAGTCCAGGGTGGTGGCCAGGATGAAGCCCTGGGTACACAGCAGCATGAACAGGGACAGCTCCCGCAGGCAGGTCATAAAGGGGAGCAGATAGCCGCTGATAATGGAGGACTTCTGAATGGGAATGATGATGCGGGTCATGCGCTTGACCCAGGGGATGTTCAGGATCATGGCAGACTCCTCGATCTCCCCGGACAGCTGGAGCATGGAATTCAGAGAGCTTCGGCTGGCAAAGGGGATGTACTTGATGGTGCCCACAATGATCAGCAGGGTGTAGGTGTTGAACAGATTGATGTATTGGTTGGAGAACAGGATAAAAAAGGCCACGCCCACGGCAATGGAGGGCATCAGGTAGGGCAGAAAAGCCACTGAGTTTACATAGTTGGCCAGCTTGCTTCGTCGGTTTTTGGACACGGCGTAGCCGATCATGGTGCCGATGGTGCCCGCCAGCAGGGAACAGCACACGGACACCCAGATGGTCCCCTTGAAGGCGCGCCAGATGGTGTCGTTGTGGAGGATGCCCTTCTGGCCGTACATGCCGTTCTCGGTGATGTTCTCGTCGGTGACCCACCATTTGGTGGTCAGGTTGTCTGTGTCCCCGGTGTACAGGAAGGAGTAGTCGCCGGGGTTGGGGAGAAAGGTCTCAAAGGCGAAGGAGACGATGGGGAAGATGCTGGTGAAAAAGGTCACCACGACCAGCACCAGGGCAATGACATATTTGCCCACCCGGCCCAGGTTGATCTTGGAGATCTGCCCGGATTTTCCGGTGACGGTGGTGTAGTTTTTCCGGCTCTGGAGGCTCAGCTGGTTGAGCAGCATGATGGCCACGCCGAAGATCATCATGATGATGGCCAGGATGCTGGCCTCGCCGGTATACTTGGAGTTCATGGACACGTATTTGGTGGCCAGAGTGGTCAGATTCAGATAGTGGGGCACCGGGTAGCTGCCCATGGAACTGCCGAACACCAGCAGAATGGTGGACAGAATGGCGGGCTTCACCATGGGGAGGGTCACCCGGAACATGATCTTCCACTTGGGGGTGTCCAGGATGGTGGCCGCCTCCTCCAGATTCGCGTCCATATTCCGGAAAATGCCGCCGATGAGGATATAGGCGAAGGGGGCGTAGTGGAGACCCAGTACCACCACGCTGGGGAAGATCCCCAGGCACCACCAGGCGGGCATCTCAATGCCCAGAGTGGCGGCCAGCAGGCCGTTGGAGGTGCCGGTGACGGCGTTGGAGTTGAACATGTGCTGCCACACCACGGCCAGGGTCCACTGGGGCATGATGTAGGGGAAGATAAAAATGGAGCTTAAGTACTTGCGCCAGGCCAGATTGGTCCGGGTGATCAGGAAGGCGAACAGACCGCCGAACAGAATGGACACCACACAGGTGCCCACCGCCAGCAGGACGGTGTTCCACAGGGGCTCCCACAGGTTGGTCCGGGCCAAGCTGCTGGTAAACAAGTCGATGTAGTTCACCAGGGTATAGCCGGAAACCTGTCCGGTGAGGTGGGCATCGATGGTGCCCGGGTGGATTTTGAAGGTATCCTCCACGATGGCCACAATGGGGGCCACTGTGGTGACCGTAAGGACAAGGCCCATCAGAACCAGGATCACGTTGTAGGGCTTGGAGAAAAAGGTCTTGATCTTATTGCGCCGCACAACAGATGTGCTTACCTGGAGGGGGGTTGAAGCCATAAAATCTCTCCTTTCTGCCAGAGGTCAGGGCAGAGGGGCTGAAATGGAGGGGCGCCCTTGGACACCGGGGGCTCCAAGGGCGCCGAGAATGCAGCGTGCGCGGCAACTCAGCCGGCCGTGTAGCGGTCCAGCATCTCAATCCAGCTGCCCACTGTGAAGGCCACGGAGGCGCAGTACTCCGGATCTTCCAGCACCAGCTGGCCGTCGGTGGTCCACCAGTCATAGCCGTGGTCGTTGAGGGCCGCGAACTCCACGGTGGTGCCATCCTCAGCCATGCCGCCGGTCTGATGGTGATAGATCTCCTCATTTTCCTCGGCCACCAGGGGGTTGGAGGAGTAGCCGCCGATGTCCTTGCCCCAGGCGGAGAAGCCGTCAGCGGTGCAGGTCATGTAGGCGATAAAGGCGCAGGCGGTCCAGGGCAGGGGGCTGTTGTCGGTGACAAACAGGTAGTGGCAGTAGCCGTAGCCGCCGATGCCGGTGTAGCCATCGTTGTAAGCGGCCACGGTGATGTTGTTCTTGGAGACGGAGGCGGACTCCTCCACGCTGCGGAGCTTGGAGTACACCAGCAGGCCGAACTGATCGGTGGCGGACTGGTCCACCAGGATGTTGCAGATGGGGCCGTCGTCAGTCTGGGCGTTGTAGCTGCCCACCCAGAGCTTGATCCAGGCCAGGGCGTACTTGCCGTTCTCGCCCAGGCCCAGGCTCTCGGCCTCGGAGGCCATCTCGTCGATGGTGGGCTGGAAGTAGGCCTGCTCGTCGGCGCTCAGGGCGTCAAAGGCCTCCTTGAGCCAGGTGGCGTAGGTGTCCTCGGTGAGCATGTAGAGGAAGTTCTTGCCCACGATCTCGGAGTCGATGTCCATGAACAGGCCGTGCTCACCCTCGGCCACGAAGTCCCAGCAGTTGTCATAGGTCTTAGAGCCGGTGTTGTTGTACATGAAGACCTTGTTCAGAGTCTGGAGGGGGAGGTAGCCGGCGTAGTCAGCGGCGGTGGTACCGTTGGCGTCGGCCCAGTCCTTGGGGATGAAGGTGTCCAGAATGCCGGTCTGGACCATCTTGGACTCGATCTGGTTGCCGTCCTGGATGAGGGTCATGGCAAAGGTGCCGGTGTCCTTCAGAGAATCGGAGGTCAGCTGATCGAAGATTTTGTTGTTCTTGGGCTGCTGCCATTCAAACTCCAGGGTGTAGCTGGGATCAATGGACTGCAGGTACTCCACGAACAGGGGGAGGGCGGTGGCGCCCCGGCTGGAGTTGCCCACGCCGTAGAACTTCTGGCCGTTGGACTCCTCAATGGCCTTTTGGGCCAGCTCCTCCAGAGTCATGCCCTGGGCCTCCTGGATGATCTGCTGGGTGGCCGTCAGCTCTCCGGCGCCGTCGGAAGAGGTGGTTCCGGAGCTCCCAGACTGGGAGGTTCCGCCCCCACCGCCGCCGCAGGCGGCCAGGGACAGGGTAAGGGAAGCGGAGAGCAGCAGTGCAAGTGCGCGTTTCATAATCGTTCCTCCTTCGTTATTCTGCATAAAACAAAACCCGTAGGCGGGGGTTCCGCCAGCAAAATTATTGTATCCGCCTTTCCGCTAAAAGAGTAGGGGACAAATCTGCGGTTTTTTGTTCTCCTCTGCTTTTTTCGTCAAATATAATGAAAGGCGTCGAAAAAGTGTGCTATAATTAGGCAAAACAGAACAGAATCTGTGGGCAGAGGAGTGAAATGATGAAGAACATGCGCGGTCTTGCTCTGGGATTGGCGGCTGTGCTGCTGCTCTCCGGCTGCGGGGCGGGAGCAGACAGCTCCGGCTCCTCCTTTGCGCCGGCGGAGGAGGACCGCCTAGTGGTCTACACCTCCCACAAGGAGGAGGTGTGGTGGCCCATCGTCCGGGAATTCGAGGAGCGCACGGGAATCTGGGTGGATGTGGTCACCGGCGGCACCAACGAGCTGCTCAGCCGCATCGCCCAGGAGGCAGAGGCTCCCGCCGCCGACGTGATGTTCGGGGGCGGTGTGGACAGTCTGGAGGTCTATGGAGACTGCTTCGAGCCCTATGTGTGCGCCCAGCAGGAGGCCATCGCGGAGCGCTATCGCTCCGAGGACGGGCTGTGGACCCCCTTCTCCGCCCTGCCGGTGGTGCTCATCTACAACACCAAGCTCCTCTCCCCCGGAGAGGTAGCCGACTGGGCGGACCTGCTCCAGCCGGAATTTCAGGGCAAGATCGCTTTCACCGACCCCGGTGTGTCCGGCTCCTGCTTCACCGGCCTGGTCACTCTGCTCCAAGCGGTGGGTGGGGACCGGGACGAGACTCTGCGGCAGTTTGCCCGCCAGTTGGAGGGCCGGGAGCTGGACAGCTCGGGGGACATCCTCGCCGCCGTGTCCAGCGGCAGCTGCTGGGTGGGGGTCACGCTGGAGGAGAGCGCCTGGAAACGGGTGCAGGCGGGGGACAGCATCGCGGTGGTCTACCCCCGGGACGGGACCAGCTCGGTACCCGACGGCAGCGCCCTCATCCGGGGCGCCGTCCACCCAGACAACGCCAAGCGGTTTTTGGATTTTACCGTCAGCCAGGAGGTGCAGCAGCTGCTCTCCGACCAGTACCGCCGCCCGGTGCGGGAGGATGTGGGGACCAATCCCGCCCTGCCCGGCCTCTCCGAGGTGGTTCTGGTGGATTACGACCTGGCCTGGGCCAGTGAAAACCACGACGCCATCTTAATGTCCTGGGCCTTCTACCAGGGCGGGGAGGAGGAGCCATGAGACGACTGCTGTCCGCCTCCTTCCGCAACCGGCTGTTCGCCGCCTTGCTGGCCGCCTCCCTGATCCCCCTGCTGCTGTGCTCCGCCCTGCTGCTGCAGATCTTCCGCCTGCGGATGGAGGACCGGGCCCAGGGGGAGGCGGACGGCTATCTGGACAGCGTGGGCCAGACCCTGGACCAGGCCTGCCGGTCCTTTTCCTCCGCCGCGGCCGCCCTGGAGCGGGACGGGGTGCTCTCCCAGGCCCTCCTCCAGGGCAGCCCCTCCCAGGGAGAGGTCTACCGCCTGTTCCTGGAGGACGTCCAGTCCGCCCAGACCCTGGCCCGCCTGGATCTGTACGACAGCCAGGGGAACTGGTACTGCTCCACCCGCAGCGCCGCCGGACGGAGCCTGTCCCCCCAGTGGGGGGTACTGTACCAGGCCCGGGAACGGGCGGCCCTGACCTTTGTGGCCCCCGAGGACCCCGGGACCTCCAACTCGCCGGTGCTGGTGGGGGCCGCCCCCCTGGCCGGCCCGGACGGCGCGGCCCTGGGATTTCTGCTGGTCAGCTTCTACCAGTCTGACCTGCACCGGCTGCTGGACGGGGCGGTGGGGGACAGCTGCGACCTGCTGCTGTTGAGTCCCTACTGGCGGGCGGTCTACTGCTCCCAGCCCGCCCTGGCCGATTCCCTGGCGGACGACCTGCGCCGGCGGCTGCTGGACGGGGAGCCCCTCAGCGGCGCGGGGGAGGAATTCTCCTATCCCGTGGTCCAGGACGAGGTCACCGGCCTGTACGTGATTCTCCGCCAGCCCCAGGTCTTTGACCGGGGGACCATGAACATCCTGTACACCATCAGCCTGTCCAGCGCCCTGGTCTGTCTGGCCCTGGCGGTGGTGCTGAGCCTGGCCCTGAGCCGCCAGCTGTTTCAGCCCATCCAGCGCCTCCACAAGGCCATCCGCGAAGTGGCCCACAACAATCTGGACGTGTACGTCCCCCACGAGCACAACGACGAGCTGGGTCAGCTGGCCGACCGCTTCAACGACATGCTGGTGGCCCTGAAGCGCAACCAAGAGCAGCTGCTGGAGAACCAGCGGGAGCGGAACGAGGCCCAGATCCGCATGCTTCAGGCCCAGCTCAACCCCCACTTCCTCTGCAACACCCTGGACACCATGAAGTGGATCAGCAAGATCCACCATGTGCCCCAGGTGGCGGACATGTCCACCAATTTGGCAGATATCCTGCGCTTCTGCATCTCGCCGGAGGAGTTTGTCCCCCTCCGCCGGGAGACGGAGATTGTGGCGCGCTATGTGGAGATCCAGCGCATCCGCCTGTCCGGCTCCTTCGCCTTTGTGCTGGACATCCCGCCGGAACTGGAGGAGGCCCTGGTCCCCAAGATGATGCTCCAGCCTATCGTGGAGAACGCCCTGCTCCACGGGCTGTCCGGCCAGCCGGACGGTGCCGTTGAGGTGCGGGCCCGGCGGGAGGGGGCGGTGCTGCGGCTCACCGTCTTGGACAACGGCGTGGGCCTGCCCCCGGAGCTGGAGGGCCCCTACGCCTGCCGGGACCAGGAGGAGACCCGGGGCCATCTGGGCCTATACAATGTGGACACAATTCTGCGCAAACACTACGGGGAGCAGTTCGGGCTCTGCCTGGAAAACCGGCCGGACGGCACGGGCACCATGGTCACCGCCACCCTGCCCCTGCGCTATAAGGAGGATGCATCGTCATGCTGAAGGTTCTGGTTGTGGAGGACGAGGAGCTCATCCGCAAGGGCATTGTCCTGGCGGTGGACTGGGCCGCCCTGGACTGTGTCGTGGTGGGGGAGGCCTCCAACGGCGAGGAGGCCCTGGACGCCGTGGAGCGCCTCTCCCCCTCCCTCATCATCACCGATCTGAAGATGCCCCGGATGGACGGCATTGAGATGCTTCGCCGCCTGCGGGAGGCGGGCAACCCGGTGTACGTCATCATCCTCACCGCCTATGACAGCTTCACTTACGCCCAGAGCGCCCTGCGGCTGGGGGCGGTGGACTTCCTCCTGAAGCCCTTCCACGACGGGGAGCTGGAACAGGCGGTGCGGAATCTCCAGAGCCGGATGCAGCAGAAAGAGGCCGTCCATGGAACCCCAGGACTGAAAAAAGGAGATAAGAGCAAATATGTCCTGGAGGCCATGGATTATATCGGCGCACATTACAACGACCCGGGCATCACCGTGGGGAGCATCGCACAGAGCCTGGGTATCAGCGAGGGGCATCTGAGTCACATGTTCAAGAAAGAAACGGATTACACCCTCCTGAGCTATCTGACCCGGTACCGCATCCACAAGTCCATGGAGCTGCTGCGGGACTGCCGCCGGAAGGTCTACGAGGTGGCCGAGCTGGTGGGCTATAAGGATGTGACCTACTTCTCCGCCACCTTCAAAAAAGTGGTGGGGATCTCCCCCTCCGAATACCAGGACACCTGTCCGTGAACAAAAGGAGTACATACGCCATGATACAGGGAATTTGTTTTGATTTGGACGGCGTGCTGATCCACACCGACGAGCTGCACTATCTGGCCTGGAAGGGGCTGGCCGACCGGCTGGGTGTCCCCTTCAGCCGGGAACAGGGGGACCGCTGCCGGGGAGTCTCCCGGATGCAAAGCCTGGAGATCGTGCTGGAGCACGCCGGCCGCGCCTACTCCCAGGAGGAGAAGGAGCGCTTTGCCCAGGAGAAAAATGAAGCCTACCGAGCCATGCTAGAGGCCCTCTCCCCCGCCGACGTGCCGGAGGACGTGCCCCCCACCCTGGAGGAGCTGCGGCGGAGAGGGTACCGCCTGGCCCTGGCCTCGGGCAGCAAAAACGCCGGGCTGATTTTGGCCCGCACCGGCCTGAGGACCTATCTGGACGCGGCGGCGGACGGGAACCACATCACCCGCTCCAAGCCCGACCCAGAAATCTTCCTGACCGCCGCCCAGATGCTGGGTCTCCCCCCGGAGCGCTGCGCCGCCGTGGACGACGCGGTGGCCGGCATCCAGGCGGGCCGGGCCGCCGGAATGGTCACCGTCGCCATCGGGGATTCGGCGGCACACCGGGCTGGGGATTACGACCTGGAGCGGTTTGGCCAGCTTTTAGACTTGTTTCCCGGTCCCGGGAAGGAGGAAGGTCTGTGACCCGCCTGGTCGCCTGTGACATTGACGGAACCCTGCTGGACGGGAGCACCGCCATTGCCCCCGCCGTCTTCACCCAGATCCGCCGCCTGTCCCGGCTTGGGGTGTATTTCTGTCCCGCCAGCGGCCGGCAGTGCAGCAGCCTGCGCCGCCTGTTCGCTCCGGTGGCCGGCCAGTTGAGTTGCCTCTGTGAAAACGGCGCGGTGGTCTTTGGCCCGGGTGATCCCGGCCCGATCCTAAGCAAAACGGAGATGGCGCGGGAGCAGGCCCTCGCCCTGTGCCGGGACATCCTGGCGCTGCCCCGGTGCGAGGTGCTGATCTCTGGTGCCAATACCAGCTATCTGTGTCCCAAGCAAAGCGACGTCGTTTCCCTGATGCGGGACTTTGTAGGCAACAATGTCGCCCTCTTGTCTGCCCCCGAGGAGACGCCTGAGGCCATCGTCAAGGTCTCCGCCTATTGCTGGGACGGCGCGGCGGCGGTGGAGCCTCTGCTGGCCCCAAGGTGGCGGACGCAGTTCCGAGTGGCCGTCGCGGGGCAGGCCCGGCTGGATTTTACCCTGGCAGACAAGGGGACGGGCATCCGGCAGCTGTGCGCCGCCCTGGACGTCCCGCAGTCGGATGTGATGGCCTTCGGGGACAACTACAACGATTTGCCCATGCTGGAGGCGGTGGGGCACCCCATTCTGATGGAAGGTGCGCTAGCGGAACTGCTCAGCCGGTTTTCTAATCGCTGCTCCCGGGCGGAGCATATCCTGGCCAGCTTGCCGTTCTGAGCCTTGTCATTTCCTGGAAAGGATCGAGGCCCCTGGTTTCCTTTGATGGCAGCCAGTGACATGAAGCCTATCAAATATCACGATAACAGCTCCCCAATTTGTTGATTTTGTTTATGTGCTTTGGCCGGGAGGAAATGGTTCAGGAGTACAAAGATTAGAATCATACGGATGTTTCTGTGACAGCAGCCTCTTGGAAGATCGCTGAAAAGTCTTGTAGCGGAACTGGACGGACGCAAACAGGAACTTGTGAAGCAGATAGCCGAGTTGACGGTGGAAGCCATCAGCCCGGAACAGGTCAATCAGATTTCCGGCTACCTCGACACATGGGACAATGTATCCTTTGACGACAAGCGGCGGGTGGTGGATTTGATGATTACCACCGTTGCCGCCACAAGCGACAGCTTGAACATTACATGGAAAATCTGACGGGCGGCACACCTCCCGTCAGACCATTACCCTGTGTAGTTCCTTGTAAACTGTACTTTGAGGAAGGCTAGCAATCCACTAAGCGGAGCAGTCATGACGTCATGAGCCGACTCAGTGTTTCCTCAAGGCAGCGAAAAATACGCCGGGGCATCTGCCCGGCGTATTTTTTGTTTCAGATTTTCTGATTTCCGGTGGACCGGACGCAGTTCTCTTTCGCCGCAGCCGGCATGTTCTGAGCCATTACGCCCACCGAGGGATGGGGGAAATAGGGCCTCTCCAGGTATGCGCGTTCCACCGTCTTGGCTGCTCCTCAATGTGATGGAGCTTGCTCAATCAAGTGAAAAGCAGAGTCATTTTCAGTACTATGCAGGCAGCATATTGTTTTTGAGCATAAAATGCTATAAAATTCAAACAATCTTAAGTTTGGTTTCATAATTAGGGGGAATATCGTGCAGAACGAACAGATTTGCTACAACTGTTTCCAGGAGCGGGACAGCCTGTCCGGCCCGTGTCCTTATTGCGGCTTCGACCTGGCGGAGAATGAGAAGAAGTACCCGGTGGCCCTGCGGGCGGGGACCGTCCTGAATGACCGGTACATCGTGGGCCGGGTGCTGGGCCAGGGCGGCTTCGGCATCACCTATCTGGCCTGGGACACCCAGCTGGAGGCCAAGGTGGCCATCAAGGAGTTCATGCCCAACGAGATCGCCACCCGAATCGGCACCACCGTCTCGGTGGCGGTGGAGAGCCGGTCCGAGGACTTCACCTATGGCTCGGAGCGGTTCCAGGAGGAGGCCCGGACCCTGGCCAAGTTCATCGGCAACCCCAACATTGCCGCGGTGACCAGCTACTTTGACGAGAACGACACGTCGTACTTCGTCATGGACTACATCGAGGGCATCTCCTTTAAAACCTACATCGCCAACCACGGCGGGAAGGTGAGCGTGGAGGACACCCTGAACGTGATGATCCCGGTGCTGCGGGCCCTCACCGCCGTCCATCAGGAGGGCTTCATCCACCGGGACGTGACCCCGGACAACATCTACATCACCAAGGACGGCATGGTGAAGCTGCTGGACTTCGGCTCGGCTCGCTACTCCATCGGGGACAAATCCAAGAGCCTGGACGTCATCCTGAAAGTGGGCTACGCCCCCAAGGAGCAGTACATCCGAAGAAGCCGCCAGGGGCCTTACACCGATGTGTACTCCTGTGCCGCCTGCTTCTATGCGGCATTAACCGGCTTTCTGCCCCCGGAGGCGCTGGAGCGGCTGGACCGAGACGAGCTGGTCCCGGTGTCCCAGTGTGGGGTGGACATCCCGGAGTATCTGGACAAGGCCATCCTGAAGGGACTGGCGGTCCAGCCGGAGGACCGCTTCCAGAGCGCGGAGGAATTTCTGGAGGCCATTGAGAGCCGGCAGGTGGTGGAGGTGCCCCAGGCGGGGGCCGCCCAGCCCGCGGCTCCGGCAAAGAAAAAGCTGAATCCCGTACTGATCGGCGGCGTGGCCGCGGCGGTGGCGGTGGTGCTTGGAATTGGCATCGCTATCGGCGGGAACTCCGGCGGTTCCGGAGGGGAGGCAGGCGGCGGGAACTCCATCGCGGAGGCCCTGGCCCCCACGGTGACCATCGGCGGGGAGGAGTACAGCACGGCCCTGGAAGAATTGGATCTGTCCGGGAAAAATCTTACCGACGCCGACTTGACCAACCTGTCCCAGATGTCCAGCCTGAAATTCTTGGATCTGCGGGACAACCCCATAACGGACCTGTCTCCCATCGCCGGGCTGACGGAGCTGGAGGAGTTTGCTGTCACCTGCGACCAAATTGGCGACCTGTCTCCCCTGTCCGGTCTTGTCAACCTGGAGATTCTCCGGCTGGCGGGCGACGAATCGGGCGTCGGAAAGTTTACAGACTTGACCCCTCTGCGCGGACTGACAAACCTGAGGACCCTGCACCTTCCGGCCAATGGGCCAACAAGCCTGGACGGACTGGAGGACATGACGCAGCTGACCGATTTGGCGCTCATCAGCGGCAGCTCCTCCAATATCGCGACGGTCCAGAACATCGACGCGCTGGCCGGGCTGACCGAGATGAAGGAGCTCCATCTTCAAGTCACCGGGATCAGCGACCTGACCCCGCTGGCGGGGATGACCGGGCTCCAATCGCTGCAGATCGGGGGGAATTTGGCCGTCTCGGACCTGTCTCCGCTGGCCGGGTTGACCAAGCTGCAGGAATTTGAATTCTATAACAATGAAGTTGCGGTTCCCCTGGACCTGGCCCCTCTGGCTGGGATGACGGAAATGATCAATCTGCGCGTGCCCTGTACCGTGCCCAGTCTCGAGCCCCTTCGGGGCATGACCAAGCTGCAAAGTCTGCGGCTCAGTGACAAGCACTGGTACGGCCGGGGAGAGGGGCTCTTATATGACTCTCTGGAGCCGCTGTCCGGTCTGACCGCTCTGACCAGATTGGAGCTGCGCAGCGACGAGGTGACAGATCTGTCGCCCTTGGCTGCGCTGACCAATCTCCAATCCCTGGAGCTTCACATTGCAAATGCCACCGATCTGACCCCTCTGTCCGGATTGGATAACCTCAATTCTCTTATGGTAGATGGTCAAAATATCACCGATTGGTCTCCGGTGGAGCATGTGCCCAATCTGATAAAAAGCTGAGGGAGGAAGACCCATGACGGAATACAATCAGAATCTCTGCTACAACTGCTTTCAGGAGCGGGACAGCTCGGCCGGCCCGTGTCCTTATTGCGGCTTCGACCTGGCGGAGAATGAGAAGAAGTACCCGGTGGCCCTGCGGGCGGGGACCGTCCTGAATGACCGGTACATCGTGGGCCGGGTGCTGGGCCAGGGCGGCTTCGGCATCACCTATCTGGCCTGGGACACCCAGCTGGAGGCCAAGGTGGCCATCAAGGAGTTCATGCCCAACGAGATCGCCACCCGAATCGGCACCACCGTCTCGGTGGCGGTGGAGAGCCGGTCCGAGGACTTCACCTATGGCTCGGAGCGGTTCCAGGAGGAGGCCCGGACCCTGGCCAAGTTCATCGGCAACCCCAACATTGCCGCGGTGACCAGCTACTTTGACGAGAACGACACGTCGTACTTCGTCATGGACTACATCGAGGGCATCTCCTTTAAAACCTACATCGCCAACCACGGCGGGAAGGTGAGCGTGGAGGACACCCTGAACGTGATGATCCCGGTGCTGCGGGCCCTCACCGCCGTCCATCAGGAGGGCTTCATCCACCGGGACGTGACCCCGGACAACATCTACATCACCAAGGACGGCATGGTGAAGCTGCTGGACTTCGGCTCGGCTCGCTACTCCATCGGGGACAAATCCAAGAGCCTGGACGTCATCCTGAAAGTGGGCTACGCCCCCAAGGAGCAGTACATCCGAAGAAGCCGCCAGGGGCCTTACACCGATGTGTACTCCTGTGCCGCCTGCTTCTATGCGGCATTAACCGGCTTTCTGCCCCCGGAGGCGCTGGAGCGGCTGGACCGAGACGAGCTGGTCCCGGTGTCCCAGTGTGGGGTGGACATCCCGGAGTATCTGGACAAGGCCATCCTGAAGGGACTGGCGGTCCAGCCGGAGGACCGCTTCCAGAGCGCGGAGGAATTTCTGGAGGCTATTGAGAGCCGGCAGGTGGTGGAGGTGCCCCAGGCGGGGGCCGCCCAGCCCGCCGCTCCGGCAAAGAAAAAGCTGAATCCCGTACTGATCGGCGGCGTGGCTGCGGCGGTGATTGCAGTGGCCGTCGGCTTCGGGGTGCTGGGCGGGGGAGGAAACCCGGTGACAGAGGTTTTGGCCCCCACCATCACCATTGCCGGACAGCAGGTGTCTGCGGCGGATAATTTCCTGGAGCTGGTGGACGGCACGCTCACCGATGCGGATATTGCCGCCATGAAACAGATGGGAAATCTTCAGCGCATCTATCTGGAGGGCGTGTCCATTGAGACAGACGGGCTGGCTTGGGTGGCAGAGTTCCCGCAGCTGACCGAGTTCAGCTGCGAGGGATATCTAACGGATGAACTGGACTTGACGCCCTTTGCCGGGCTGACGGAGCTGACCCGGCTGAGCTTCTATCAAAACAATACGGCCGGGGCGCCGGCCGGCGACCTGTCCCCCCTGGCGGGACTGACTAAGATGGAGCGGCTTGATCTGTGTATTGGGTTTGACGTAAAAGACATCTCCTCCCTATCCGGGCTGACCCAGTTGGAGGAGCTGCAGCTTTATAGTACCAACAGCAACAACAGCAGTTCCAGCCTGACCAATATCAGCGCGCTGTCCGGGATGACCCAACTGACCAGTCTTCGCCTGAACCTGGGGCATGTGGAGGATTTCTCTCCGCTCTCCGGCTTGACGCAGCTTCAGGAGTTGAGGATGTACGGCAGCTTCATCGTGGATGACCTATCCTTCCTTCGGGAACTGACAGAGTTGCGCTCACTCGATATAAGCGGGAGTTACGAGGGGGCAGCTATTCACCAGGATCTGTCCGATCTGTCCCAACTGACGAAGCTGACGGAGCTTCGGCTGGATATCCCCGTGGCCAGTTTGTCCGGATTGGAAAATTTGACTGATCTGCGGGAACTGTTGATGTATGGTTCCGATTCCACCTATACCGACGTGGACCCCTTAGCCAAGCTCACAAAACTCCAGGTGCTGCGCCTCCCTATGCACGGAAATAATCCAGCGCCCTTTACCATTGACGGGCTGGCCAATCTGACCCAGCTGACCGAACTGGATATGGAGTGCTCGGTAGCTTCGTTGGAACCTTTGCGCAACCTGACGAATCTTCGTGTCCTCTCTATGCGGAACGGCTCAAGCCCCGATGGGACGTCCTTCTCCTCTCTGGAACCGCTGGCGGGATTGACCGGTCTAGTTGAACTGTCCATCCGCACACCCCAGGGCATCACGGATCTCTCGCCCCTCTCCGGCTTGACCAACCTGCGTACGCTTTATCTGGATGTCTATGGCCAGTACGATGATCCGCCTCTCACGGATATCTCGGCTCTGGGAAACCTCGCCAGCCTTCAGTCGCTGACGCTGCAGGAACGTGGGCTGACGGACCTCTCTCCGCTGTCCAACTGCACCAAACTGCAGACGTTGACCATTTATGAGGGCGGGGAACAGCGGATCACCGACCTTAGCCCTGTGTCGCATGTCCCCAACGTGACCATTGAATGACCAAACTGCAAGGAGGAACCCCTATGGCACAAATCGAATGTGGGCGGGGCCACTTATACGACCCGGATAAGTATCCCACCTGCCCCTACTGCAACACCAACCAGCAGATCACCGTGGCGGCGGCGGGCCGCACCGCCCCCATCCGGGTGACGGGGACCAACCGGACGGCCCCGGTGTCGGTGACCGCGCCCCAGCGCACCGCTCCCCTGTCCGGCGTCTCAGTGACCGCGCCCCAGAAGACCGCCCCCCTGTCCGGCATCTCGGTGACCGCCCCCTCCAAGACCATGCCCCCCAGGGGCTACAACCCCAACGGGGCGCCGGTCCAGCCGGAGGAGGCCCCCGCTCCCGCCTTCCCCCACGGGGCCAGCGTCACCAGCGCGGGCAAGACCGTGGGCATGATGCAGGAGAAGATGGGCTTCGACCCGGTGGTGGGGTGGCTGGTGTGCACCGAGGGCCCCAGCCGGGGGAAGAGCTACACCATCCGGGGCGGCATCAACTCCATCGGCCGCAGCGACCGTATGGACATCACCATCACCGGCGACCGGACCATCTCCGCAGAGAACCACGCCAGGCTCAGTTACAGCGACAAGAACAACCGCTTCAACCTGCTCCCCGGGGACGGGCGGAACATCGTCTATCTCAACGGGGAAGAGGTGTTCTCCCCCATGCCCCTGAAGGCCTATGACCAGATCGACTTCGGCGCCACCAAGCTGCTCTTTATCCCGCTGTGCGGCGAGCGGTTCACCTGGACGCCGGAGCCAGGGGAGGACGGCCATGGGACTGTTTGACCGGCTCTTCCGCCGCTCCGCCCCTCCGGCCCAGGGGCCGGAGCCGGCCCCGGCGGACGAGGGTCCCCGGGATCTGGTCCTCCGGGTGAGCAACCTCCAGGGGATCGGCCGGCGGGAGGGGCAGGAGGACTCCTTCGCCCTGCTCAACGCCTCCGACCCGGAGGTACTGGCCCAGCGGGGCCTGTTCGCCGTGGTGTGTGACGGCATGGGCGGCATGGAGGGCGGCAGGGAGATCAGCGAGGGGGCGGTGGACGGTTTCCTGCAGCTCTTTCAGGCCCTGAACGACGAGGGCGACGTCCCCCGCCAGCTGCGGGAGGGGACCTGCGCCCTCAGCGACGGCCTGTTCCAGCGCTTCAACGGGCGCAGCGGCACCACCGCCGTGGCCGTGCGGGTCTTTCAGAACACCCTCCACTGGATCAGCGTGGGGGACAGCGCCATATTCCTGCGCCGGGGCGGGGGGGTGTTCCAGCTCAACCAGGAGCACACCTATCTGAACGTCCTCTATGGGCAGGAGCTGGAACAGACGGTGATCTGCAGGGAGCGGGCGGAGGGCCACGAGGACGCCCGGCGGCTCACCTCCTTTGTGGGCGTCGACTGCCTGGAGGAGGTGGACCAGAGCCTGCGGCCCCTGCCCCTGCTGCCCGGGGACGTTATCCTCCTGTGCTCCGACGGCATCAGCGGCATCCTGTCCCCGGCGGAGCTGCTGGAGGCCATGTCTCTGGAGCCAGACGCGGGGTGCGCCCTGCTGGAGACCATGGTCCGGGAGAAGGACCTGCCCGAACAAGACAACTACACCGGGATTTTGATATCCTGCACCTAAGAAAACGTTAAGGGAGAGATCGCGATGAAGATGGTACGAACCTTATCCGCACTGGCGCTGAGTGCAATGCTGGTGGGAGCCAGCGTGCTCCCCGCCGCCGCCGCGTTCCAGCAGAGCGTGCTGGACGGCATCATCCTCATCCGCTCCGGCGCGCCGGACGCGGACGGGACCATGACCTATTGGCAGGGCACCGGCTTCTTTGTGGGGGAGGAGGGCCAGGACCCCCAGTACATCGTCACCAACTGCCACGTGGTGGAGGACTTCATCCTGGCGGGGAAGGCCCTGGGCGGCGGCGAGCTGCACGTGCTCTTTGACCAGGACGACGAGGCGGAGGCCTATCTGGTGGACTATGACGCGGAGAAGGACCTGGCCGTGCTGAGACTGGCCGAGCCCACGGACAAGCGCGCCCCCCTGTCCATGCGGCAGGCGGAGGACTCCATGCTGGGCGACGAGGTATACGCGGTGGGCTATCCTCTGGCGGCCGACGTGACCGTCCAGGCGGTCAACTCCTCCAGCAAAGAGGACGCCACCGTCACCACCGGCAGCATCAGCCGCCTGCTCACCGAGAGCGGCACCGGGCGGAACCTCATCCAGACGGACGCCGCCCTCAGCGGCGGCAACTCCGGCGGCCCCCTCACCGACGGGACCGGCGCCGTCATCGGCGTGAACACCTACGGCTCCGACCTGGACCAGAACCTCTTTTACGCGGTGAGCATCAGCGAGCTGCTGCCCATCCTGGACCGGAACAACATCCCCTATGCCATCGCGGAGGCGGGGGGCGGAAACACCATGATGTACGTGGCCATCGGGGCGGTGGTCGTGGTGGCCGTCCTCGCCGCGGTCGTGGTGCTGAGCCGGAAAAAGAAGGCGGCTCCCGCGCCCCAGCAGCCCAGCCAGAGCCAGCCGGAGGAGGGCCGCCAGCCGGTGCTCCGCTCCATGGCCGGGCAGCACGGCGGCATGGTGGTCCCCCTGCACCACCAGCCGGTCCAGGTGGGGCGCGACCGGGCGGTGTGCCGTCTGGTCTACCAGGACGGGACCCCGGGCGTCAGCTCCCGCCACTGTCAGATCTTCTTCGACGAGCAGGAGAACCTGTTCGTGGTCACCGACCTGAACTCCACCTACGGCACCTTCCTGGCGGACGGGCAGCGGCTGGCCCCCAACACGCCGGTCAAGCTGGCCCCCAGGAGCTCGATCTATCTGGGCGAGGTGGCAAACACCATCTATCTGGAGCTGGAGTGACCCTATGAAACTTTCCATCTATTCCTATACCAACCAGGGCGGGCGGGAGCACAACGAGGACAGCCTCCGGTGGACCTCGGACGGCACGGAGGGCGTGTTCGTCCTGGCCGACGGGCTGGGCGGCCACGACCGGGGCGAGGTGGCCTCCCAGCTGGCAGTGGAGGTCATCTGCGGCGGGGAGGACAGCCCCGTCCCCGGCCGGGAGGAGCTGCTGGAGCGCTTCCGGCAGGCCAACGCCCGCATTCTGGAGCAGCAGAAGCAGCCCGGACAGGAGGAGATGAAGACCACGGCGGTGGCCCTGAGCCTGAGCGGCGGCACGGCGGCCTGGGCCCACATCGGCGACTCCCGGCTGTACCGCTGCTCCCAGGGCAAGCTGGACCAGCTCACCCGGGACCACTCGGTCACCTATATGAAGTATCTGGGGGGCGAGATCTCCTATATGGACGTCTACCACGACGACGACCGCTCCAGCCTGCTCCGGGCCATGGGAAACCCCATCTGCACCCCGGAGGGGGGAGAGGGGCCGGCCCGGCCGGGGGACGCCTTCCTGCTGTGCTCCGACGGCTTTTGGGAGTTTGTGTACAATGAGGAGATGCTGGTGGACTGTCTGAAGTCCAGGACGCCGGAGGAGTGGGCCCGGCGGATGCTGCTGCGCCATATCCGGCGGACCCCGCCGGGGAATGACAACTTTTCCCTGATCGCAGTCTTTGTGGAGGAATGAGCATGAAGCGTATTTTGCCGCTGCTGATGGCGGCGCTGCTGCTCCCGGCCCTGAGCCTTGGAGCGGCCGCCGCCGGTCAGGCAGAAATCGTGCGGGCCTTTGGCGCGGGAGAGACCCTGTACACCTATGTGGACCTGGGGGAGGGAGGCCAGCCCATTACCCGGGCGGAGGCCACCCTGGATGGCCGCACCTTTCAGACCACCGGCCGCCTGGAGACGGTGCGCCAGGCCGGCTCCCCTGTGTCCTATCTGCTGATGGTGGACGCCTCCACCTCCATGCCGGGCTTTCAGGAGGACGTGGTGGGCTTTGCAGAGGGCCTGGTGGAGCACAGCGGGGAGAACACCCGCTTCACCTTGGCCACCTTTGGCGACGGCTTTCAGGTGACCGGCCAGGACGTGGCCCCGGAGGAGGTCCCGGAACAGCTGGCTGGATTGCAGTATTCAGAGCCCATCACCCAGCTGCACAGCGCCATCGGCCAGGCGCTGGACTACTTTGAGGGCCTCCCCAGACAGGGCAATGAGCTGCGGAGCCTGGTCGTCCTCACAGACGCGGTGGAGTACGACCCCCAGGGCGGGATCCCGTACGACACGCTGCTGGAGCGCATCGAGAGCTCCGACGTGATGCTCCACGCCATCGGCTTCGGCGGCGACCGCGCCGCCCTGGACCGTTTGAATCAGCTGGTCGAGGCGTCGGACGGGAGCCAGTGGGAGATCGGGGAGGCGTGCACCGCGGACCAGGCCGCCGATCAGCTGGTGGAATACACCGGACGGCTGTTCGTGCTGGGCTTTGACCTCTCCGGCTATGTCTCGGATGGAGAGGAGCAGCCGCTCTCCCTGGTGTTCTCCTCCGGAGCGGAGCTGGTGGGACAGGCGGAGAGCCAGGTGGCGCTCCCGGTCTCCCAGGACCCGGGTACGGAGCCAGACAGCGGGACCGAGCTGCCCGCACCGGAGCCGGGTGGGGGCGCCCCGGCGGCACAGCCGGCGGCGCCGGAGGAGCAGCCGGAGCCCTCGGCGCTGCCCCTGGCGCCCGGCGTCGGGGCGGCAGTCCTGGTGGTGATCCTGGCCGCTGTGGTCCTGGGCCGCAGGAAAAAACCGGAGGAGGTCCCGCAGTCCGCTCCATCCGGCATCTACATGCGCCTGGAGGTGGTGCGGGGAGTACAGAGGACGGAGCGGACCGAATTTACCCTGCGGGATGAGCTTCACATCGGGCGGGACCCCGCCTGTGACATTGCCTTTGACGACGAGACGCTCTCCCTGCGGAACAGCCGGGTCTTTCTGGACCAGGGGGCGGTGTATCTGGAGGACCTCCAGTCTCAGAATGGGACGCGGGTGAATGGGACTCCGGTGTACGCCCCGGTCCGGCTGCGGAGCGGAGACGAAATTTCCGTGGGGAGCGCCTCCTTCCGCCTCAAATTCTGAGCCGCAGTCCGGCGGCTCACGCCCTCTTGCTGCAACCAGAAATCCGCTGGAATCGTCAGATTCCAGCGGATTATTTTGCGCTCCGCCCCTTTTATTTCTCCGGTCTGTTTTCCCGTCCCTGTGCGGCGGCTCGCCCACCCAGAGCGGTATGGGCCGTCACAGCCCCTCCAGCTCATTGACCACACGGACAAACTCGTCCATCTCCCGGGAGCACCACTTCTCCTTGTGGGAAAAGATCTGCCGGTACAGCGTGACATGAAAATCCGCTACCTGGATCAAGGAGAGCTTCCCCTGCCCCACGCTCTGCTCCACCGCATACCAGGGCAGCAGGGAGACGCCCCGGTTGTTCTCCAGGATGCGGATGAGAAAAGACGTGTCGCTGCACTCCAGGGAGGGGGTGAGACTCCTGTCCCGGGCGGCCAGGAAGCGGTCCAGCACCCGGCGGTAATTGGTGTCCCGCTCTGTGAGATAAAACGGCCTGTCCAGCAGGTCCTCCACCGTCAGTTCCGGAATGCCCTCCAGCTCCGCCCCCAGAGAGGCGGAGGTCACAAAGACCACCCGCTCCTTCCGCTCCATCAGCTTGTTCCAGTTGTTGCTGTACCGGGGCTCATCCAAAATGTAGATCAGGTCCAGCTCTCCCCGCTCCATCCGCTCAATCAGAAACTTGGGTTCGCCGGTGGTGACATGGACCACCACCTTGGGATGCCGCTGCCAATAGGCGTGCAGCGCGGCGGGCAGCTTGGAGAAGCACAGGGATTCGATGGTCCCGATGTGGAGCCGCCCATGCAGCTCCACGGTGTCCGAAACGGAGAGCCGGGCCTTGTTCACCTCCTGAAGCACATCGTAGGCGTGCTCCAGAAACTGTACGCCCCGGGTGGTCAGCGAGATGTGCTTCCCGATCCGGTCAAACAGCCTGGTGTCCAGCTCCTCCTCCAGCTGCCGGATCTGCACCGTCACCGCAGACTGGGAGTACCCCAGGCTCTCCGCCGCCCGGGAAAAGCTTTTCAACTGTGCCACCTGAATAAACGTGCTGAGCTGCCGCAGCTCCATGCAAAGCCCCTCCTTCTTCCGCCCCGGGAAGTGATCGTTGAATTTTTTTAAAGCATATTATTAAAACTATGAATTTTACATATTATTGCAAACAGAATATACTAAAATCAGCCAATAGGCAAGAGGGAATTTGAGCAAAATTATAGGAGGGGTTTTTGTGGAAAAGAAGAAATTCAAACTCGGTCTGTTCCCCAAACTCATTATCGCAATCATCATCGGTATTCTCTTTGGACAGTTCCTGCCCGTGTGGTTCTGCCGGATCGTGGTCACCCTGTCCAGCATCTTCAGCACGTTCCTGTCCTTCATCATCCCCCTGATGATCCTGGCCTATGTGACCATGGGCATCGCCAACCTGAAAAGCGGCGCGGGCAAGCTGCTGCTCATCACCGTCATTTTGGCCTATCTGTCCACCCTGGCGGCTGGCTCCGCATCCTTCCTGGTGGCGGACACCCTGTTCCCCAGCTTCATGAGCGACGGCGCCCTGGAGCAGATCGCCGCCACAGCCGGCAACTCCCTGGAGAGCTACTTCAGCCTGGAGATCCCGCCCCTGTTCGACACCCTCTCGGCGGTGGTGCTGGCCTTTGTGCTGGGCCTGTGCCTGTCCACCCTGCGGGGCAAGACCATCGGCGACACCCTCTACAACGGGATGAGCGACTTCTCGGGCGTCATTGACCAGGTGCTCCACTCGGTGATCATCCCCCTGCTGCCCCTGTATATCTGCGGCACCTTCACCAACATGACCAAGTCCGGCCAGACCTTTGCCATCCTGGGCATCCTGTGGA
>OGHJ01001456.1_pt1 | contig 25255 bp, 19 predicted proteins | sample 1571351 | NCBI WGS metagenome assembly OGHJ01 (sample SAMEA2582037, study PRJEB24529) | metagenome | biome: Human gut stool | place: China | collected 2011 | reverse complement strand
CAGACCAAGCATGTCCCCTTCGAGGAAATCTATGTTTTGCGGGTAATCCGGAAAAAGAGCTTTTTACCGCTTGGGAATCGGAGGGCAAAAATAATTTTAATGTTTGTCACCGATGCGGAAGATGGGTTGATTCCGTTGTGTATAATCCGGATGTGCTGATGTGCGTGGACTGTGCTCCTCTCGAGGAGGAGGCGAAATACTGCAAGCACTGCGGAGCAAGAGTGAAAGACGGCGACATAGTTTGCTCCGTATGCGAAAAAAAGTTGTTATACGGAGGTGCCGATGAAAATGGCGAAATATAATAATCCGTCAAGAAAAGAAGTTTTGGAGCATTTCGGTTTCGGTACGGAAAATATGAAAAGGCTTAAAATCTGTCAGTGCTGCGGAAACGCACAGGCCGCAAAAAACAAGCTTTGCGAGGTTTGTCATACAAAGCTGCGCGATGAAACGCTTTTTGATATTTACAAAGCAAAGCATCGTTGCTGCACCAAATGCGAAAATGTTCTCCCTAATGATGCGGAGTATTGCCCCATGTGCGGGGCGAAACAAAATAATGAAAGAGAGGCGATTTAATTATGAAGAAATTTTTGTCACGTTGTTTGATATGTATGATGTTGTTTGCGCTTTTGCCGCTTGCGGCGAGTGCGGACTATTCCGACGGTCAGAACTGCGGAAGCTGCGGACACTACCACTGGGACAGCTATTGCTGCGGAAACTGCGGCCGCTGCACGGAGGACTGTACCAATAGCGAATGTTATGAAACCACTCATTGCCACAGCTGCGGAGAATGTTTTGCCGATATGAAAGAAAACGAATACTGCACCGAGTGCTGGAATTGTATCTCCTGCGGCGAAAACGAACACTGCAAATATTGCGGAGAGTGCGGCAGGGATATCTGCAGCGACTGTCATTTCTGCGAAGACTGCCGACAGACGAACGGCGCCATTTGTCCGTACTGCGACGCCTGTCTGACTTGTCTTTACGGCGAGGGAGATCTTGAGGAGGAGGATATGTGCAAGACCTGCCGTGCAACTCTTGCCTGCTGTCTGGAAATCGTTTGCCAGGAATGTCTGTCCTCCTGCAACCAATGTAAATCCTTTGACGAGTTCTGCACAAGCTGCTTAAGTTGCGTTAACTGTATTCCGGACGGCGTCATCTGCCTGGAATGCGGCAGATGTAAGGATTGCTGGTCGGATGACCACTGTACGGAATGTAACAGCTGCGCATATGAATACCACGGCGCCTGCGAACTGTGCGATAATTGCGCTGAAAAAGACGACAGATTCTGCGCAAACTGCGGCAGCTGCGGTTTTTGCAGCGACTGGGAGCCGAGCGATGTTTGCCCCAACTGCGACGCTTGCCCCGAAGAATACGACAGACGCTGCGAGGACGGGGATCACTGCAATCTTTGCTGGGAGTGGATTTGTGAAAACTGTAATCACTGCAGCTACGATGGCTACATACTGTGTTCGGATTGCGGAGATTACTGCAGCTCGTGCGAATTTTTCTGCGAGGAATGTGAAAAATGCGAGGAATGCTGCCGCAACACCAGCGAAGAAAACGGCTGCTACCACGGTATATGCGTAGAAAGCAGTGACTGGGATGATGATTCTCACCGCTGTCAATCTTGCGGAAGCTGCTTTGAAGAAGATGAAATGTGCGACGACTGCGGTCTTTGCGCGGATTGTTGTCTTAACGAAAGCCGAGGCCAGGGCTGTGACCACGGCATATGCGTGGAAAGTGTTGACTGGGACGCTGAGGGTCACCGTTGCAGCGGCTGCGGCGAATGCTTTGAAGAAAACGAATTCTGCCCCGAATGCGGATACTGCCTGGATTGCTGTTTGAACAATGCCGACTTTGCCGGATGCGTCCACGGTATCTGCATTGAGAGTAATGAATGGCTAACTCATTTCTGCGAGGAACACAACGGCTGCGTGGAGGTTTTATGTGACATCTGCGGCGGCTGCGCCGGATGCTGCGATAAAATGCGTTCACAGGAAAATTGTACGCACACTCACGTTTGCCCGGGCTCCTCGGGCTGGAGCAAACATTTCTGCCAAGCGTGCAGTAGCTGCTTTGCACCCAATGAGATGTGTCAGTACTGTGGCAAGTGCCTTGCCTGCTGCAAGGCGGCAACGCCCTGCACCTGCGGAAACGACATATGTCCGAGCGACCCGAAATGGGTCGACCACTATTGCACATCGCACGGAACCTGCTTCTCGAAATGCCCTCACGGCGCACATACACATACGCCGGGAAGCACCTATGTGCAGGATGACGCCAACAGGCATTATCAGACCTGTACCATTTGCGGTATGGCGATGAACCGAAACAGACACAGATTAGGAGAAGGGGTTCGTGAAAACTTTTCCGAAGTTTTTGGAAAGCCTGCCGCAATCATGCGTTTTACCTGCCTTGACTGCGGATACTCTGAGAGAAAGATGAGCTCGGTTTCGTCTGCCTGCGTGAACGGAACGTGTGAAGGCAGTGAAGTACTTGCTTATGATACAACGCACCACTGGAGACAATGCAGCCGTTGCGGCGACGTAAAAACCAGCACAAAAACAACGCACGATTTTTCGGAGAACCCCTATGCCTGCGGCGCTTTGAACTGCTATTATAAGAAAATTGCCGCACCGGGAATCGATACGGTCGGCGGCAAAGATCTTGAATGGGACTATGTTACCTATGTCAACGGCAAAGAAAAATATTATGCCGCGGACGAATTTACGGCGACGTTCGGCGAAAAGCTGATAATTCCATATACTCTGCTATGCGGCGAAAATGTTAAAATGTCGATTATCGACCCCGAAACAGGTATGAAAATAATTCCGCAGCAAATGGTGTCCTACACAAAAGACAGCGTTATTATGGATTTCCAGACGCCGCAGTTCCAAACCCAGTTTGAAGATCAGTACGGTAAGTGCGGAAAATACGAATTTATCCTGCGCGCACATAACGAGCTTGGAAATTATGAGGCATACTACAACAGCGACGTGCGGTTCTTTATCAACCTTCCGCACGAAACGGCAGAATGGCAGATGAACGAAACGCAGCACTGGAAGATCTGCTCCAATTCTGATTGCCCCGACGGCGGCAAGCGCGTGAATATCGGCGCACACGACTGGCGCCACGGCGACTCCTGCGTTGCCTGCGGAAGAATCCGCCCCGTGCGCATCACCTGGCAGACGGTCGATCCAAAGCCGACTTACCGTCACGGACGCGATGACGAAAACTTCGTTAAGCTTTCGGTCAAGGCGCGCGGAAGTAACCTTACTTATCAGTGGTACCGCGCTTATTACGATTCCAACGGAAATGTTAAGTTATCTAATATCCGTGACATAACGGAAGACCCCGTAAACGGCCATGCGGGCACAAAAACCGATACACTGACCGTTGGACTGTATGACGCAATGTGCGGCGAGGTTTTGCGATATGAGGATGAATTTATGTTTGCCTGCATTGTTACCGGCGACGGCGGCACGGTGCAGTCCAAGCCGATTTGCATTACTCCGCAGCACGACACCTCGTCTTATGAGTACAGAAATAGTGTGGCATATACAGGCAGTCGGACAGACATACATATGGTACTGTGCAAAAACTGCCATGAAGAATTTTATTTGCAGGCGCACACACCGGGTTATTGGAAAACCACCAAGGAGCCTACGGTTGACGCCGAGGGCGAGCAGACCTATTACTGCGCCGACTGCGGTTTAACAAGGCAAAAACAGAGCATTCCCAAGCTTGCCGCACTGCATACGCACAACTTCACTGTGGTGGCGCATGACAACATTGCACACTGGAAAGTCTGCTCCGACGAAAGCTGCGGACGCTCCGACAACTCCTATATTCGCCATACCTACGGCGAGTGGGTGACCGTTGCGGCGCCGACAACATCTGCGCCTGGCTCAAAGAAACGTATTTGCAGCCACGCCGGCTGCTGGAACGAACAAACCGCACCGATAGCGCCTCTGACTCATACCTGCTCATTTATCAACAGTTCATATGCGCACGACGAAACAAGTCACTGGCTGGAATGTGATGGTTCGGACTGTTCCGAAAAGCTCCGCGTGATACCGCACCGCTACAGACAGATGGTATTTCCTAAAAAGCCCACTCTGACCGAGGAGGGAATCGGCAATCACGTCTGCGACGTATGCCTTTACGAAGAAAATGTAACGATTCCGAAGCTTGTCGAAGAACCTGTATTGCAGTTGCTCGGTGAAAACGGTGAATATCGCATTCACGTTTCCAACGGCGGACTTTCTGCCTATATTTGGATAGCAAGCTACAAAAACGGACGGATGATTGACATAAAAAAAGAAGTTATCCGCCAAATGGATATGCCGGTACTCGACGCTTCCGTCGGCACCCTTGAGCTGAATATTTCGAATGCGGATGAGATTAGGGCGTTTATGTTCAGCTATGATAATAAGATAAAGCCTCTTTTACCGGCGGCAAGGCTGAAAATAACGGACACATCGAACAACTTATAAGGAGGAACTGATATTGAATATAAAACAAAAATTGCTGTCTTTTTTCCTTGCCGTTATTATGGTAATAACACTTTTGCCGAAACCGGCATTTGCTGACGGAGAAACAGGCACAGAACCGCCGAAAGACGCTGACGGTTACTATCTTTTGGACAGTGCGGAGGATTTATACTGGTTTTCCGGTTTTGTAAACGGACGAACCGATATAAACGGTAAGGTTAACGCGCGCCTTGAGGCGGATATTAACTTGAATCCCGGAATATCCTTTGCGTATAACCATGAAAACGGCAAAATAACCGTCTCCAAAAACAATGGGAAAAGCTTTCATCTCGGATCGGGGCTGAAAGGCACGGTCCTCGGCGCACTTGACGACGGCGAAACGGCATTCAGCCTGAATCCGTGGACGCCGATCGGCACGGCGGCAATGACATATGTCGGTACCTTTGACGGAAACGGTCATACTGTGGACGGCGTTTATGTCAATGACGAAAATCTCGGCTACGCCGGCTTTTTCGGACTTATCGGCGATAAAAATGCAAATAACCATTACAGCGGTCATGTAAAAAATCTTACGGTCGGAGAAAACTCCCTTATTCTCGGTTATAAATGCGGAGGCAGCGGTTCTACAGGCGGAATAGCTGCAATGGCAATGAGTATCGATACGATTGCAAACTGCATAAACCGTGCGGCGGTTGTCGGAAGAAGCAGCTATGTTTCATTCAACAGCAATGCGTCGAGTGTGGGTATGGTCGGCGGCATTGTCGGATGTATGGCAGGAAAAGCGGAAAACTGCGAAAACTACGGCATAATTGTCAGCGACAATTATGCCGGAGGCATTGCCGGAAATTTGACCGGCGGCAGAACAAACACCTATGCGCAGGCATATGTATCGCTTGAGAACTGCCGAAACTACGGTGAGGTCTACGGTAATGAAGACTTGGTATCCGCAGCCGCAGACGAAACAAGCGGTCATGCGGGCGGCATTGTCGGAAATTCCGGCGGCGGTGATACGGCAGGCTGCGACGGCGGCATTATTGCAGGCTGTATCAATTTCGGAAAGGTTCGCGCAAGCAGTGCTGCCGGAGTTGTATATCAGGCGCGGGAAGGAACACGGATTCAATATTGTGCCAACAGAAGCGAAGTTGCGGCGACTATGGTTGCCGTAGGGCTTGTCGGTCATATCGACTGGGGCGGATGCACTTTAGAGTCAAGCTATAACGCCGGAAATATGACTTTAACCGGAGAAGGCGGAGAAACGGCAATTGCATATCCGATTGCGGGTTTGCTGAGAAGTTTTCTCGGAAATTTTCCAAGCTACACCGTTCAAAAGTGTTATAACGACAGCACCGTATACCCGTGCGAGGACAATGCTCTTGCCGGTGCAAACATCAACATTAATGCGTGCAGCAGTGTTGCGACTTCTGTTTTTGCAACCGGTGAGCCGGCATATAAAATGGGCTCGTGGTATGATCTGCGTTGGAAACAAAATATTGCAGAGCCCTACGAAGAAGGAAAAATTCCCGAAGATTATCCGAATATAACGGGAACAAGAGTTGTTTCGTATATTACGCACTACTGCTGTCATACCGACGAAATAAATAAAAAACAACACAAAAAATCGTTTTATTCAAATTTAACGGAGGATATTATCGATGAACACGTGCCAAACGAAAAAGGCATATGTGCGCATTGCAAAAAAGATTTGAGAACACCGATTTTCTTAATAGACGCACTTCCCGAAGCAAAGGCAGGAAAATCGTACAATGTGAGAATCAGCGTAAGCGAAGATCCGCCAAGCTTAAAAGATCACATCAAGGCGGTTGTCAGTGAAACGGACGATACGGCATACAGCTTTACGCACGGTCTTACCGGAAAATCGGATTATAACTGGCGTTACGGCTATTATTACGATATTTTCGGAGTTCCGACCGAAACGGGAACGCTTCGTTTCACGCTTTCTGCGGAAAACGATAACGGCATAACCAAGAAGACATACATATTGAAAATAAACGAAAGCGATCCGCTTGAAATTACAACGCAAAGCAGGCTGGACAATGCAACGGTCGGAGCTGAATATTCGCGCAGCCTATCGGTTAATTCGGATATTGCCGCAGCGTGGAGCGTTGCGGACGGTTCATCCCTTCCGGCAGGACTTTCGCTTAACCGCGAAACGGGCGCGATTAACGGCACACCGACAGAAAGCGGCAAATATACCTTTTCGGTAACTGCCGAATGTGCAGATATGATAACCGCCAAGGAGTTTAATCTTACGGTTTTGCCGGAGGGCGGCTGTTTGCATGAGGAATTGACGTGTATTCCGGGTATGGCGGCAACATGTATGAAAGACGGAATCGCGGATTATTATTACTGCGGCTTTTGTGACCGGTATTATAAGGACGAACAGTGCAAAAAACAGATTTGGAATATTGAGTACGCGCTGAAATCGGAACTTAAAACTGCCGTTATGCACACCGACGAAAACAATGACGGCGTATGCGACTTTTGCAGTAAGCCCATGCCGATGTTTATAAAAGTAACGGACGAAAAAGATATTGTTTACGGCGGTACATATATATTTGTCGCCGAAATCGGCGGTAAATATTATGCGCTTAAGGCACCGCCGGAGGACGGAAAAACCGGCGAAAGACAATATCGTAATATTATGGGCGTTGCCGAGATAATACCCGGCACAAACGGCGAATTTGCTTTTAACACACTTGTTGCAGCCGAGGCTGTAATGCTGAAAACGGAGTTTGCCGCCGAGTGCGGTCCGCTTGACGCAGGAAAACCGCGCTACGGATTGAGTACGGTTTTCGAAAATACCCGATACGGACTTGTGGGCGACTACAATGTTTACAATATGTATCCCAACGAACCTGCAAAATATGGCTACCGCATTGTGCTGGAACCAAACAAGACCGCAAAAATTGCTTCTGTCTATAACGAATGCTGGAATGTCGGCTCGGACGGCAAAGGCGAAAAAAGCGGGGATACCTTGCCATATGGAATATTGCGTGCGTTCGATATGAATTTTAATGATGAAAATACAAAATTCATGACAATGCAGACTGAAAGCTATTACAACGGTGAAAAGCAGCTTTACAGCGGTGCGCAAATGACGCAATATCCGATTTATCTGTACAAAATGACCGTTTGCGGCACAGTCGGCGAGAAAAGCTATACGGTATCTGACGGTCAAAACAATGTTAACACCGCGGAGCTTCCGGGAATGCTTTCCAATTATCAAGGCTTGGGACTTTCAAATGTCAGCGGACTGACGAATGCGGTAAATATTGCGTTTATCACCGATACGGTCGCTAATGTGCAGACGGATGAAACCGCACTGGATACAAGAGTATACGCCGATATATCTGTAAACGGATATACAGCCGTAACCGATGAAAAAGGCAACGAAATCGCAACTTCGATTACCTATTCGGTAACGCCGCATTTAAGCGTTTCCGATGCGGACGGAACGGAAATTTCAAGCTATGAAATTACTGATGAAAGTCTAAATGGCGCAGAGCTGACAGTCAGTTTGCACACCGGCGGAATTGAGCCTCGGCAGGTTATCCATTACAAAAAAGACGGCACAAAGGAGTTTTTCTATCCGGAGTACTCCGAATCGGCAATAAACGGCGCAAAAACCTTCGAATATGAATCGGACGGTCGAGGCGGCGGCTTTGTGACAATCCACATCACAGACTTTTCGGATATAAAAATTCTTGCGGAAGCCGAGCCGGAAACGGATTATGCAATACGCTATGACGGAAAAACGCTTACGATAGATTGTGAAAAGGGCGGCGCATATACGATTGTATTTGCAAGCTATGATACGAGTGGGAAAATGACGACAGTCAAAACGCTCACAACGGAATTTAACGCAGGAGTAAATTCGGATGTTAAAATTCCGGAGGATGTAATGCTTGAAGCGGGCGACAAAATATTTCTTTGGGAAAATTTTAAAACGCTGAGACCGCTTTGCAATGCATATACAGTAAATAATTGTAATATCCATTTTTAAAATGTGGATATAAATAAAAAATTTTAAGGAGGTTCATTATGAAAGGAAGAAAGTTTTTGAAGGTCACGGGTATTCTGATGATTATCGGAGGAGCATTTGGTATCATCGGAGGGATTGTTGCACTGATCGGAGCAGGAGCTTTGGCGGCAGGCCTTGAAACGAGCGCCGGCGGGCTTATACTTGCAAGTGCGCTGATTCTGGCAAGTGCAGTATTTCAGCTGATTGCCGGAATTATGGGTGTAAAAAACTGCGATAAACCCGAAAAGGCACAAAGCTGCCTGATTATGGGTGTCATTGTGGCAATTTTAAGCGTAGCGGGAAACGTTATTTCAAACGTGCTTGGCAGTGATTTTAACATTATTAACTACGCTGCCGGTCTGATTATTCCGGTTCTGTACATAATTGGTGCGGTAAAAAATAAAGAGCCGGCATAAGTAAAATATCCGAATGCTCCCGCCGTCCGGTTTTTGGCAGCGGGAGCATATGTGCCAAAATTCAAGAGGTGATTTTTATTAAAAAATATATTGCTTTTTTAACGGTTTTATTTCTTTTTATTTTCGGTAATATACTTTGCGTCAATGCCGGCGCAGATATTGCGGTTGGAATAACGATAAACGGGGAAGTTATCGAAACGGAGGTTTCACCCTTTGTGGAAAACGGACGTACGCTCGTTCCGGTGAGAGCCGTTTCGGAGCATTTAAAGTACAGCGTTGAGTGGTTTGCGGAGGAACAAAGAGTCGATATTGATTCGCCCTCCGATAAGCTTACGCTTTACATAGGCAGCGCAGACTATTATAAAAACGGTGAAAAAAGAACCATGGACGTTCCTGCGGTAATTAAAGACGAAAGAACCTTTGTTCCCCTGCGGCTGGTTGCCGAGGAAATGGGATGTGAGGTTAAATGGGACGAAGAAAATAATATTGCAAATGTAATAAAATATAACATTGCGGAGGCAAAGACGCCTCATGATATTATACTTAATGCGGCAAGCTATACAAAAATCATTCTTAAGGAGCAGGAATATGATTTATCGGAGCTTGACGCGATAAATATTGATAACCCCAATGTTTTTGCAGACGATACCTTTGAAGGATACGAATATATAATAAAAGACGTATCCAATCTTGTTATAGAAGCACCGGAGGGAATAAGCGCTTCTGTTGTAACTCAGGCTCCCTACGCAAACGTACTAAGCTTTAAGGGATGCAGCGGTATTGTGCTTAAAAATATCACGGCAGGACATAAGGTTGAGAAGGGCTATTGTACCGGCGGCGTAATAATGCTTGACGGTTGCCGGGATATAAATATTGATAAATGCGGCCTGTACGGCTGCGGAACGTACGGAATAACTGCGACAGACTCTGCTGAAATAACTGTGGAAAACACGGAAATATATGAGTGCACATACGGGCTTGTTGAGTTAAGCGGCTGTGGCGGAATTAAGTTTAACGGCTGCACATTCAGAGATTCCGGGATGTTTTCAATGTTTGTACTGGACGGCTGCAGCGGTGTAAGCGTAACAAACTCGGAAATTAAAAATAACAACAGTTCGGAGAATTCGTATTTTATAAGCGCTTACGATTGTTCGGATATTGAATTTTCCGGCTGTGAATTTTCAAATAATTCTTATTATAATTTCTGCAGCGGCGATGCTGTAAAATTTATCGGATGCAAATTATGATAAGCATATTAAGGGAGTGAAACGATGGAAACAGTACAAAGCTATAAGTGTCCTTGCTGCGGTGCTTCGCTGATTTTCCAAAACGAGTCGCTGCACTGCGATTCCTGCGGAAATGATTTTGAGCTTGACGCTATGCGGCAAATTGAGGATGTCGGATCGCAAATGCAGGGAGAGTCAAAATATGACTGGGAGCATTACGAACCGAGAAACTATGAAACAGACGGAGAAATTGAACTTGCAAGCTATACCTGTCCCTCCTGCGGTGCGGAGATAACCGGTGACGATACAATGGGGTCGACCATCTGCCCTTACTGCGGTGATGCGGCGGTAATCAAGGGACAGTTTGAGGGAACACTGCGCCCTGATTATATTATTCCGTTTAAAACAGAAAAAAAGGCGGCAATAGAGGCGTTTGAGGCAGATTTCAAAAATGCGCCGTTTCTGCCGGACGAATTTAAGGTTAAGAAGAAAATTGAAGAAATGACAGGTGTTTACGTGCCATTCTGGATGTTCGATTGCGATTGCAACGCAGCAATAACTTACGGGGCACAAAGAACCACAAGCTGGAGTGATTCCAATTACAATTATACCAAAACAGATTATTACAGACTTTTCAGAAGCGGCAGTGTGGGTTTTGCCAACATTCCTGTTGACGGCTCAAAAAAGGCGGATGACGCATATATGGAGGCGGTAGAACCTTTTTGTTATGATGATGCAGTGGAGTTTAACGGCGCATATCTTTCGGGGTATATGGCGGATAAATATGATGTTTCGGCAGAGGAAAGCATAGAGCGAGCTAACGAACGTGTAAAAAATTCAACGGTTTCGGTATTTAAGGAGACGACGAGCGGTTACGCTGCGGTGATTCCCGAAAGTACAAAAATCAGCTTTTCAGGCGGTAAAATAAGGTATTCCCTTCTCCCGGTTTGGATGCTTAACATCAAATATATGAACAATACCTATAAGTTTGCTGTCAACGGACAGACCGGTAAGGTTGTCGGTGAATATCCTATTGATAACGGAAAAAAATGGAGATACTTTGCGAAAATTGCAGGCTTTGCTTATATAGCAGCTGCAGTTATAGCATATTTCTTGCTGCATTAGGAGGGAGCTAAATGAAAAGATTTGTTGCAATCATGATTGCCCTTCTCTGCTTTGTATCGACAATTACCGTATATGCGGATTTTATCAATCCAACGATTACGGATTCGGTCGGATACCTGACAGAGGAACAAAATAAAGAGCTGTCGGCAAGGCTTGATAAAATTCGTGAACAATATAATTTTGACATCGTATTTGTTTCAGAGGATAGATTATCTGCCTATGACGCACAAGCGGCGGCAGACGACATTTACGATTATAATGGCTACGGTTACGGTGATAATTATGACGGAATACTTTTTTATATAGCAGATTCCGAAAGAGAATATCATTTTTCCGTCTGCGGCAGCGGCGAGACAATATTTAACAAAAACGGTCTTGCATACCTTGAAAAAAAGATTGTGCCGTATTTAAAGGAAGATAACTATTATGCTGCAGTCAAATCATACGCCGACCATACGGAAGAGCTTTTGGAGATGGCAGCAGAGGGTAAGCCGTTCAACAAGAGGCAGCACAGCATGAAGTATATCCTGTGTGTGGTTGCCGGGGCGCTTCTTCTTCCCCTTATTCTTGCGTATTTTATGATGCACAAAAAGCTCTGCGCAATGAAAACGGCGGTCAAAGAGGACTATGCCGGCAATTATATGAAGCCGAACAGTATGAATCTTGACTTTTCAAGGGATATATTCCTTTACAGCACCGTGACAAAAACGGAAAAACCGAAATCGGATTCCGGCAGCCATACATCGTCTTCCGGAAGAAGTCACGGCGGAAGGGGCGGAAGTTTTTAAAAACAAATTTTAAGGAGGAAAGAATTATGGGAATAGGTGATTTTTTTAAGAACATTTTCGGTAAAAAAATTTGTGCATTATGCGGCAAGGAATGCGGCATGATGCATCGCACAAAAATCAGGAACAAGGAATTTTTATGTGACGATTGCGGAAATCTATGCTCAAAGTACATTAGGCTGAGCGAGCTGACATTGGACGAAGTCAAGGGGCATATAGAATATATGAAAAGGCAGAACAGACTTTTTGAGGAGGTCTATTCCAAAGAAGGAAAGAAAGACACATACCCTTCGTCGCTCAAGGAAATGGGCATTGAATTTTGCGATGATTTGGGAATGTTTCGGATTTTGCACAGAAGCAACACGGGCAGAGGCAAAATGAACGAGCTTTTCCGCTACGATCAGGTGGCAAGCTATGAGGAATACATAGATGAAACACCGGCAACCGAGCCGGGAAAAAATCCTGAATTTAAGGAATGCGGATTAAAAATCAAGCTTTTGGGCGGAAATATGAGCAAGGTTAATACAGACAACAAAAAAGGTCTTCGTCCTCATCCGTATATTAAGCATGAAATTAAAGTTTGTTTCAGCAAAAAAGACCGTTCGGATTTGCAGTATGCACACAATGCAAAATGCAAGTTTGATTATATTTTCGGCGTTCACGATGATGAAAGAGGCTTGTTCGGCTTTGGCAGAAGTAAGGCAGAAAAAAGAGAGGATGCGGCAGCGATTGGAATGGCGGCGGCATTCGGAACGGCTTTTAAGGCTGCAACGAAAGGCGAGGAAGCCGTAACGGAGGCGGACAAAGAAAAACTGAAGGAAGGCATAAATGCTATGAACGACGCAGCGACCGGCGGCATGGCGGTTTACACAAGACGTGCGGACGATGCGGAAGCCAAAATAAAGTAACGGGAGGTGCAAAACGTGAAAAAACTATCGTTATTGCTTGCAGCACTGCTGATCTTAAGCAGCACTGTTGTCAGTGCGGAATGGGAAACATTCAAATCGGCAGACGGTATGTATGAATACACAAAGGATGGAGTAATTACCGCTTATTACGGTGATGAATTTGCCTTTTTCCCGGCAGAAATAGACGGAACAATAATCAATGAAATCGGTGTTATGGCTTGTTTTGACTTAGGACTTGAAGCCATATCCGTTGCCGAAGGAATTGGATTGATAAACACAAATGCATTTGAAGGCTGCAATACCGAAAGTGCATATATTCCGTCAAGTGTGAAAAATATCGGTGAGCGCGCTTTTGCCAACTGCGCAAATCTTAATGAGGTTACATTGAATTCAGAGGAAATAACGTTTGATTTTGATGTGTTTTCCGGAACCGGATTTATACAGTTTTATATCCCGTGCACGGCAGATGAGCATGTGATGTACGAAAAAATATCCGACGCAAAGGGTGACGGGAATTTTAGTTTTTCACTTATGCATACTGCGCTTGTTGAGAGTATGACGGAAAAGGATATTTTCGGTGAAAACATGATATACTGCGAGGACTGCGGCTTTAAAGGAAGCAAATATCTGGAGGATACCTCTCTGCCGTTTGCGGACATATCGCCGGACGCATGGTACTATTCTTATGTGCAGACGGCGTACAGCTTCGGCATCATAAACGGGAAAAACAAAAGGGAATTTGACCCGAATGCAGGGCTTACCTGCGCGGAGGCAGCCAAAATTGCCGCGGTAATTCACAATAAAAGCCAATACGAAAGAGAGGAAGTTGAATTCCAAATGACCGGTGAAAACTGGTATGATGTTTATGTGGATTATTGCTATAACAATGCAATACTTGAAGATTATATTATCTTCGATTGGGAGGAAAACGCAACGCGTGCACAGATGGCATATCTGTTTTCACGGTGCGACGTCAATCCTTATTTTATAAACGATGTTCCGATAACCGATATTCCCGATGTTTATGACACAACACCCTTCGCATATGAAATTTTGGATCTTTATAATAAAGGAATTGCGGTGGGAAGCGATGAATACATGGCGTTCTATCCGGATTCACAGGTAAAACGCAGTGAAGCGGCGGCTCTTATTTCGAGAATTCTTTGCTACGATATGCGGATCGAATTGCCGAAAGGGTGATAAGGTGAGGCTGATGAAAGTAATTGCGATATTTACGGTTATTGCCGGTCTTTTCGGATGCAGGGCTCCCGGAGAAACCCCTTTTATACTGGACGGACCTGGCATGGTGTATGTTGACAGTGAGCATCGTACAGAATACGCAAATACTCTTCCGTTCGATGAAATCGAGGACTATCCCTATTGGGCGGTCGCATATCTCGGAGAGGGAGAAACCGTCAAAAATACGGCAAATGAATATATAGAAAAGATTTTTTCAAAGCTTTCCGAGGAAAAACGCCGGGCAATCAGTCATTATGATTACGGCGGAGAAAAATGGTATCTTGTTATTCCGCGGTACGGAGAGGAAAACGAGCTGATTCAAAACGGCGACAAGAAAAATATGCAAAAAGCAGATGACGGCACACCGTATATAATAAACTGCGGCGGCGATGTTGAAATTTATATCGTCATGCGCGGCGGACATAAAATCACGCTTGATACAGATGAAAACGGCAGGCTGATATGTACACCCGATATATGGGATATAACAGAGTATAAAAAATAAAATAATTGAGGGGAGAACAGAATTATGGGACTTTTAAAAGCGGGTGCAGGGGCGCTCGGCGGCGTTTTAGCTGACCAGTGGAGAGAGTTTTTCTACTGCGAAAGCTTGGATGCCGACACGCTTGTGGCAAAAGGCGAAAAACGAGCGGGAAAAAGAAGCTCCAACAAAAAAGGAGACGACAACATTATTTCGAACGGCTCTATTATTTCGGTAAACGAAGGGCAGAGCATGATTATTGTGGAATCGGGCAAAATTGTTGAATTTTGCGCCGAGGCGGGTGAGTTTGTTTATGATAATTCGACCGAGCCGAGCATTTTTTGCGGCAATTTGGGCGAAAGCATCAAACAAAGCTTTGCACAGGTTGGCAAACGTTTTACTTTCGGCGGCGAACCGGGCAAGGATCAGAGGGTTTACTATTTCAACACCAAGGAAATAACGGGAAATAAATTCGGGACTTCTTCACCTGTACCTTTCAGGGTAACAATAGATGAGTCTATGAACTATAAGCTGTCGGTGGATTTAAGGTGCAACGGTGTGTATTCCTATAAAATAGCCGACCCTGTTATGTTTTATACGAATGTAAGCGGTAATGTGGAATATGTATACAGCCGTTCGGAAATTGACGATATGCTAAAGAGTGAGCTTCTGGACGCTCTGAGACCGGCATTTGCGCAGATTTCGGCAATGAAAATAATGTATTCCGAAATACCGGCGCATACAAAAGAGGTTACAAAGGCGCTTGCCGAGGAACTTAAAGCCGAGTGGAAGGAAAAGCGCGGAATCGAGCTTTTCGCCGTAAGCATTAACGGTGTATCTATCCCCGAGGATCAAAGAAAGAAGATTACCGAGTGGGAAGAAAACGTTATGACAACCAATCCGAATATTGCGGCGGCACGCATAGTCGGCGGTCAGACAGACGCTATGAGAACAGCTGCGGCAAACGAAGGCGGAATGGGCGCAATGGGCGGCTTTTTCGGAATGAGTATGGCGCAGAATGCAGGCGGTATGAATGCAGGCAATCTTTTTGCGATGGGTCAGCAGCAACAGCAGCCTCAACAACAGGCGCAGCAGCCTCAGGCGGCAGGCTGGAGCTGTGAATGCGGTCAGACGGGCAACACCGGGAAATTCTGTATGAATTGCGGAAAACCGCAGGCATCGCCCGACGGCTGGACGTGTTCGTGCGGCACGGTAAACAAGGGCAAATTCTGCCAAAACTGCGGGAATCCGAAACCTGCGGGCGCACCGCTTTATAAATGTGATAAGTGCGGTTGGGAACCGGAAGATCCTAAAAATCCGCCGAAATTCTGCCCTGAATGCGGTGACATATTTGATGATAATGATAAACAATAAAATAATGGGAGGAATTTTGTATTATGAAAAAAATATTAGCGTTCATTTTAACGGTAGGAATGGTATTTTCGCTCGCTGCGTGCGGCGGTGAAAAAACCGGAAAAGGCACCGAAACAAAGCAGGAAACCAAAAAGATTGACTACGCAAATATGACGGAGGACGATCTGATAAAAGAGTTTATTAAAGATGAGCAGAATATAACCTTGGACGAATTTATAGACCTTGTTTCTACATATTCATATGCAGCAATCAACAATAAGCTTGAGCTTGATGAAAATATAACAGACAAAGCAATAAAAAAGCTTAAAGAGAATAAAGCAAAGCTGCCGGCGGCAAAGGAATTTGTTGAGCCGCTTTTAAAAAGTGACGCACCGCAGGTAAGAGGCTATGCTTTTTCAAATATCGCCACATTTTTCGGGGCAAGTGATTCGCATAAAGCGTCGGCAAAGGAGATCCTGAAAACCGAAAAAGAGCCTTATGTTATTAAATGTGCGGTAAAAGCTCTTGGAAATGAAGGCGGTAAGGATGCAGAAATCGGCAAATTCCTGCTTGATGCGGCAAAGAATGAAAACGCAGTTGTAAGAAGGCAGGCGGCGGTTGCTCTCGGGAGCACATGGAACAAAACTCTTGACGGTGCGGTTGATGCGGAAATCGAGTTGATGAAAGATTCGGATAACGAGGTTCGCAAGGCGGCTTATGAGTATGCCGGTCACCTCGGTGATGACAGGGTGGTTGCGCCTATCTCGGAAATGCTGAAAAACGAGGCTGATGCAGACCTTCATTCAAGCGGTGTAAGAGGACTTGTTTGGCTGTGGTACGATTATCCGTCGCACGAAAATACAAGCGAGGCGGCATACAGAGCCACGATAGACTACTTTAAAACCACACCGGGCAGCGACAAAGTTCCCGCATGGGCAGCTGTGACAAGCTTTACAAACAAATCCGAGAAGAACTATGACGCATGGAAGGAAAAAGCAACATATTTCAATACGGATGAGCTTTATGAAGTTATGCTCGGACTTGTAAAAAACGAAAATTTAGGACGTATGACGCGCGGATATGCCTGCAAACCCGTTGCGGTGCATTGCACAAAAGAGCAGTTTGAAGCGTTTGGCGAGGTTGTAAACGCTCTTACCGATAAGAATGCGAAATTTATACAGGACGAGTATCAAAATCAGGCAAAAAAGCTTGAATAGCTGCAGAACGGAGGAATGACTATGAAAAAAATAATCGGCGTTATACTGATTATAGGAGGCATTTTCTTTGCTTTGCTTGCTGTAAAAGCTCTTGTGTCAGCACCGCAGTCCTACGAGAAAATCAGAGCTGCGGCAACGATTAAGGACGGCAAGCTTACTCCCGAAAACGAAGGGAAGCTTGTGGTTGTCTCGGGAACGCTTAAACCTGCCGAACAGCTTCAGGATCCCATAACTGGTGTTAAGCTTCCCGGAGTAACGGCGAAAAGAACCGTTTGGACTTATGAACGGGATACCAACAGCGATGATGAACAGGTGTGGGACTGGAAGCCTGAGAATACCGACTACAGCGAAAAGGCAAATTTCGGAATCAATGCCGAGATACTTACATCAACCATGCTTGCCGCGCCTACTTTGCTCGGTGAGTTTAAGTTGGAGAGCAAGCTGCTCAATCCTCTTATAAGAAACACGGAATTTACGCAATATGACAAGGAGAGCCTTAAAGACGGCTGGAATGTACTTTCGGGCGGAAAAGAAAGCCGCTACTGCGTTTCAAAAGAACATTGGCTGCCGAAAAAATCGACAGGTATGTACTCAACGACGGGATATGGATCTCAAAAAATATCCTACGGCATCGTTTCGCCCGACGATCCGCTCGAATATACGATTATCGGCGTACAAAAAGGCGATACCCTGATAAAGAGCGAAGATGTCGATTCGGTTACAACCGTTAAGGGAATTATGACAGCGGAAGAATTTGCCGAGGAGAACAAAAAAGGAGTGCGCGGCGGCTCGATTTTCGGCATAATAACAGGTATACTGCTTGCAATAATCGGTGTTGGAATGATGGCATTCCGGAGGCAGTGAAAATGAAGACGAATACAAAATTATTCTCCGGCGGCGGAACATATATTTCAAAAGTGGCAATTGCAAGGCTTACATTAAAAAAACACATACAAATGATTATAGGCGGATTCTTCACGGCGGTTTTTCTGTTTGGAATTATTTCGGGGGTTACGGGGTATAACGAAAATCTTCGCGATAACTTGATTACCAATATAGTCATGCTTGTTCCGTCCGCGCTGCTCTTGTTAAACGGCATTAAAAACGGCACAATGGCGGCGCGTGCATATCGCTACAACTCAATCTTTATGTGCGATATTGACGGGACGGTGACAATCAATGAGCTTGCAAAGCAATCCGGAAAACCGCCGTTTAAAGTGCTTTCCGAGCTTGAGAAGCTTTTCGGAAAAGGGGTATTCTGTGACTGCACTCTGCAAAAGCAAGGCATGCCCTGTGTTATGCTTTCGGGCAGAGAAAACAGTAAAACAAGCTTTGTCAACGTTGTATGCGAAAAATGCAACGGAACAACTAGGATCCGCGCCGGAAGCTCCGGTAAATGTGAGTATTGCGGTAATGCAATTTCAAGCCGGAATACCGGATAAATGCAAAATCCAAAAGAAAGGAGATGCAAAGTTATATCGAAAGATATTAACATTAACGCAGACAAAGAAATCTGAAGTTCGGATTATACTGTTAGTTAATCCGATACATCCGGCAAATTTTGCATAAATAAAGCTTTCCGAACAGGAAATTGGTGACGGCATAGCAGGCCGCCCGGTATAGAGGCAAAACGCCTTTATTGCCGGGCGGCTTTTTTGTGCCTTTTTATATGATATTACAAAGCAAAGAAAGCGAAAGCGATTACCTTTGAAAGACGGATAGAAATCCTGTTTTTTATAATAAGCTCAAAAAAGTTACTTTGTCCGAATTATCAAAAAGGTATTCCGTACATAAAAACACGGTATATAACGATATTACCTTTTTAGGCCGTTACGCTCCCATCCGTGCAAAAAGCGGTGTAAACGGCGGAATATTCTTGACGGAAGATTATCACAACAGAGTTTTCCGGTATTTACTCAAAAATGGGGCGCATTAATCCTCTTACATCCGAGAAAAATGTATGGGGTAGTTCGACAGTATTGCAATTATTGCGAAACCAAGTTTATATCGGAAATATGGTTCAAGGCAAGCGTAAGACAGTTTCGTTTAAGACCAAAAAAATGAGAACCGTTTCACCCGAAAATTGGATAGTGGTTGAAAACACTCATGAACCCATTATAGAGCGTGAGTTATGGGACAGGGTACATACTCTTATGGATAAAAAGTCAAGAGTCGCAAGAACAAAGAAAAAGACCGTGGGGTTGTTTGCGGGTATGTTAAAGTGTGCTGATTGCGGTTCTCCGCTTGCATATATGGTAAAAAAGCAAGCGCACGGCGATAAAGGTATATATCGTTGCAGCCGTTATAACAACAACGGTTCCGGAGCTTGCAGTACACATTATATTGAAGAAAATGATCTTTGCGAAATTGTTTTGAATGACATAAGAAACTATGCAATTATTGCCGAAGCAGACAAAGAGACTATTACAAAAAAACTTATGGCGCTTAAAAGCAAACATATTAAGGCAGAAACAAAGGTTATAAGGTCTCAGATTGATAGTGCCGAAAAACGTCTGGTTGTCATTAAAACTGCTATAAAAAATCTTTATATCGATAAGTGCAGCGGAAACCTTCCCGAGGAGGTATTCAAGTCAATGATGGAAGATTTTTTGACAGAGCAGGAGGACATCGAAAATCGAATTCCTCAATTAAAAAGGGATTACGAGGAAAAGAGCAACGCAACAGATGAGGTTAATGAGTGGATAAGACTTATCGGGCAATTCTCTAATGCAGACAAACTCGATAGAAATATCATAACAAAACTCATAGACAGTATTACAGTTTCGGAGCGCAAGCAGGTTGACGGTAGGTGGGAACAGTCTATTGATATAGAATACCGTTTTATAGGAAACCTGTTAAACGAATCGGAGAACGAAGTAAAAAAAGAGAACATTGCTTAGTTTATAACCTAAACAATGTTCTCAAACCTAATTGTTCAATATCACGCTCTGGTAAAGTAGGATATTGAATGATTGGCGGAGAAGGAGAGATTTGAACTCTCGCGCCGGTTGCCCGACCTACACCCTTAGCAGGGGCGCCTCTTCGACCTCTTGAGTACTTCTCCAAAAAGTTTGCTGAAAATAAAATATTTAATTCACATTGCAAAACAAAGTGGCGGAGAGGCAGAGATTCGAACTCTGGGTGCTGAAAGCATCACTAGTTTTCAAGACTAGCTCCTTAAACCACTCGGACACCTCTCCGTGCAGTTTTGCAACGTAAACTATTATATCAGTTAAAGCGCGATATGTCAAGTGTTTTTTGAAAATTTATCCCGCCTTTTTCCAAAAATGAGGAAGTTAATATTTTTTGCTCAAAAGCGCTCTTTCGGTATCTTCAATCGCTTTAAGCGCCAAATCGTCCTTTTGGCACACGAGATAAAGGTAAAGCGCGTCGATAATTGCAAGCTGTGCGATACGCGAATTAAGTCCCAAAATCGAGTGGCGCGTTTCATTTGACGCGGTGAAAAGCACAATGTCGCTTTGCTTTAAAATAGGCGATTTTCCCTCGTTTGTAAGGCAAATTGTGGTTGCGCCGTTGTCGCGCGCAATTTTAAGCGCCTCCACGACGTCTTTCGACGAACCGGAGTGCGAAACGCCGATTGCAACGTCGCCTTTTTTGAGGTGCGACGCGTTTATCGCCTGCATATGGTTGTCGCTGTACGCAAATGCGTTGCACCCCGCGCGCAGAAATTTATGCTGTGCGTCGATTGCCACCGCGGCGGAATTTCCCAGTCCGTATATAGACACGATTTCCGCGTTTGCAATGGCGTTTGCAGCCTTTTCGATTTCCTCTTTTTTCAGCGCGCCTTTTGTTTTTTCAAGCGAGCAGTAAATGTCGTTTGACACCTTTTCAAAAATTTCAAAACAGCTGTCGCCTTTTTTCACGGTGTCGTCAACGTTCTTTTTGCCCTCGTCGCGCGCGATTGAAATTTTAAGTTCCTGATATCCGCTGCAGCCGAGCCGGCGCGCAAAACGCACGATTGTCGCCTCGGAACAGTTACATTCCTCCGCAAGCTCGCAAATGGAGAGCGGAATTAAATCGCCCGGGTGCGACAAAATCCAGTCGGCGATTTTTTTCTCGGCACGGCCCATTTTATCATATAAAACTTTCACTTGCAGAAGTGTTCTGTTCATAATTTCCCCCAAAAAATTTTATTTAAGCCATAAAATTTTATTCAATCATAAATTTGTCGGTAAAGCCTTTGGCAAGCGCATTTTTTGCGTATTCTTTCGCAAGCGCAAGGCTGTGAAGTTTGTAATTTCCGCACTGAACCTCGTTCATAGCCGGAACAACCTCGGTTTCAAGCACCTTTTTAAGCGAGTTTTCCACCGCGCCGATAACCGTTTTAACATCGTCCTCGCCCCAGGCGGTCATATAAAAACCCGTTCTGCATCCCATAGGAGATAAGTCGATGATGTTGTCCATATCGTCGCGCATATACGTTGCCAAAAGGTGCTCGAGCGTGTGAATACCCTCGCTTTGCATTTCCTCTTTGTTCGGCTGCATAAAGCGAATGTCAAATTTTGTAACCTTGTCGCCTTTTTCGCCCGTCAGAACGGTGCATTTGCGCACAAACGGCGCTTTAACTTTTGTATGGTCAAGAGCAAAGCTTTCAACTTTCATATAAAGAACCTCCGATTTTGGTAAAATTTCACTAAATCATATTTTACCAAATTTTTAAAAAAATTTCAAGCGTTATTAAACAAAACAAAACCGAGATGCGCGCGCAATCTCGGTTTTATGCGGTAATTTCAAAATTAAAGCGTGCCGAAAAGTCTGTCGCCCGCGTCGCCGAGACCGGGAACGATATATTTTGCTTCGTTGAGTTTTTCGTCGAGCGCACCGCAGTAGATGTCAACGTCGGGGTGAGCCTTCTGCATACATTCAACGCCCTCGGGAGCGGCGATTATGCACATAAGTCTGATGTCTTTTGCGCCTCTCTGCTTGATGAAATCAATAGCCGCAACACTGCTTCCGCCTGTTGCAAGCATAGGGTCAACAACGATAACTTCCCTTTTGTCAACGTCAACGGGGAGTTTGCAGTAATATTCAACAGGTTGTGCCGTTTCGTGATCGCGGTAAAGACCGATATGTCCTACCTTTGCCGACGGAACTATGTTCATAATTGCGTCAACCATACCGAGACCTGCTCTCAAAATGGGAACAACCGCAATGGGTTTTGCAATTTCTTTTCCGACCATTTTTGTGATGGGTGTTTCAACCTCTTTGTCTACAAGCTTCAAATCTCTTGTTGCCTCATAGCCCATCAAAAGTGCAATTTCGTTAACCAGCTCGCGGAATTCCTTTACCGGTGTGTCCTTATCGCGGAGTTTTGTGATTTTATGAACTATAAGAGGGTGGTCCATAACGTGAACTTTGCTCATTTTGCTGCCTCTTTTCTTAAAGTAATTTTTAAAAGCGTATATCACGCTCAAATCTACAAAATTATACTACATATTACTACAAAAGTCTACATACTTTTCAAAAAATAGTTATTTTGCACAATAATTGAATGTATATTTGTAAAATTTATTTATTCAAAAACTTTTTTAATACCGTAGGTAACATTGCCGTTTTCAACCGCAAAGCTGAAATATTCGCTGTCGGCATAGTTTGATATGTTGCTGCCGCGTATTCCTTTTAATTCAAAATATTTAACTCCGCCTTTTGCGTAAACCGAGTTAACCTCGCCGTCGTAAAGCACAAATCCGCGTCTGCCCGACTTATCGGAGAGATATTTTTCGGTTAAATCGTCAAACAAATCCTGTTCGTTTTTGCTTTTGAAAACAGGCTTTTCGCGCAAAATCAAAAATACGTTTTTGCTTGTTGTGCCGTCCAGCGCGGATATGATTTTCTGCCACTGTGAAATCGAATTTCCCGAAATTGTTCCGCCGTAGTTGTTCGCCGTGACAAACAGGCAGTTTTTGTATTCGTAAACCTCGCATACGTCGGTTTTGACGCTCTTAATTTTGGTGTTTACCGAGTCGGTTTTGTTGCCCGAAAAGATTGAAACTTCGGTATTCTGCGCCGTTTTTTCGTTGAATTTGCGGACAATCGCGCGTTCCAAAAGTGTGTTTTTTGAAACGGGACTGCCGAACGCGGTGAAATAAAACGAATTTGCGCCGGGAGTGATTTGTTTTAGTCCGTCAAGCGATGAAACGTCGTCGGGGAGGGGAATATCCTCCGCGATATTTCCGCAGTAGAGCGCAATATGCGTGTTGACGTTTTTGCACGCGATTGTCATAATCGCACTGCCCTCTTTCGCGCCGACGAGGTTGTTGCCCTCGCGCGTGAACACGTCGTCGGTGAAGTTTATGTCGGTGTCTTTTAGGTTTATCGGCGCGCTTTTGCCGTCCTTGTCACAGCCCTCAAGGCTGATGTACTGCTTTTCGCCAGCTCCGAGTTTTACGGTTTTTGTGCTGGGATAAATTGCGGAAATGTCACCGAGAACCGTAAATTCGCAGGACGCTTCTATAACGTTTTCATCAATTCCGTTTTTGTATGTTGCAAAAACCTTGCCGACACCCTCGGTTTCAGGATAGTAAAATCCGTCCTCGATTTTGCCGTTTTCACAGCTCCATTCCACAACGTCGGGTGCAACGGCGCCGATATACATTCCGTTTTCGTCGTACAAAAGGCTTTCCACAAGAGTGGACGTGCCTTTAAAAACGGTACTGCTTGCAGGCTTTAACACCATTTTTGACGCATTGCCTTTTGTTGCGGTCATTTTTATGCCGATACCGTTTATGACACTGCGCAGACTGCCCTCGCTCGGGAGGTTTATAACCTCGTTTGCGCCCGTTTCGGTGTTTTTTGCAACCATTGTCGTCGAACCGCCTCCGTCGAGGTTTATGGCATTGTATATACCGTTGTTTATGAGGATTTCCGATAATTCCGCGAGTGACACTCCGATGCTGTCCGCCTGACGTCCGTCCACGGTGATGAGATAAAGCGTTTTGCCGTCCTTGTCAAGACCGAGCGCAGTGCGCGGATTTAACCCTGCAATGTTGTGGGTGTTTTTTGCGGTTTTGCCGTCTTTTACAAGCAGCGTCCCTCCGCCCATTGCAAGGTTTATGTTCTCGTAATTCGGCTGAAGCGAGATGTCAAACACGATTTTGTCGCCGATTTGGAAGTTGTCAAGAAGAAATGTCGTTCGGTCTTTCAAAAACGACAGAACATAGCCGTTTTCGGGGATTTTGCACGGACCTGCGTCGTAGTTTATTGCGGTCACGGTGTCGTCCTCAACCACCATTTCAACCTGATATGCGTGCGAGCCGGGCGAGGTTTCGCCCCATTTGGAATTATACATAACAATTCCGTCCAAATCGTCGTATTTGTTGATGTGCTTAATCTGCGTTCCCTCGCCGTTGGGCGCGGTCACGGTCATATATGTGTCAATGTAGTCGAAAAGCATATGTTTGTCGCCGGTTTTCACAAAAACCGCGTTGGACGTGCTTGCCTTTGCGTAGGACGTGAGCTTTTCACCGTCTTTTATCTCAACGCCGACGGGGCTTCCTTTGCCCTTTTCGGTGCTCGACCACGAGAAAAAGTCGCCGTTTACCGCAACGTATGTATCGGCTTTCTCGGCAAGCGTTTTAACGTTTGTAAGCTTTCGTATGTCGTTTTCGTCCTTCAAAAGTTCCGCGTCGATGTAGTCTTTCGACAGGTCGGCGCTTGCAATGTTGATGTTCAGCCAGCCGTTTTTGGTCAGCGAGCGGATATGTGAAATTTTAAGTCCGTCGATATATTCCGTTTCGTCATACAGACTGTATATCGGCGCCGCCGCGTATGCCGACGTAAAAACAAGCATAAGTGCGAGAATAAGCGATGTCAGTTTTTTCAATTTGCCAAAACTCCTTTATATTAAAGTTGATTTCATTATACATCACATATAAATTTATGTAAATATATTTTGCGTTATTTAATAAAATTGTAATTGAAATTTTTTTGAATATGTGGTAATATATACA
>OGHJ01001446.1_pt1 | contig 25345 bp, 18 predicted proteins | sample 1571351 | NCBI WGS metagenome assembly OGHJ01 (sample SAMEA2582037, study PRJEB24529) | metagenome | biome: Human gut stool | place: China | collected 2011 | reverse complement strand
TTTTGAGACGCTCCTGGAACTGCTCGTTCTGCCAGCGCACCTTGATGGACTTCCAACGTTTGGCCGGGCGAACGCCGGTGAGGGAGAGACAGCCCTCCTCCGTGTCGTAGGGGCCGGATTTTTTGACGATCTCCGGATTGAACATGACCATATAGGTCCCCTCGTTGTCAAAGGCGATGATGCGCTTGTTGACGCCGATCATGTTGGCTGCCATCCCCACACAGCCGGCCTTGTGGTGCTCCAGCGTCTCCAGCAGGTCGGCGGCAATGGGAAGATCGTCCTTTGTGGCGGGTTCCGCCTTTTGGGCCAGAAAGGCCTCGTCCTTACAGATGTCTCGGATCATGGTTCCTTCTCCTCGTGTACTTGAGTGCCGTCCAGTCGTGCCTGGAGACCGTTGACAAAACGGCACAGGTGGAAGCCGTCACACACGGCGTGATGTACCTGCACCGCCAGGGGAAGTAAGGTCTTGCCGCCCGTTTCCTGATACCTGCCCATGGTGAAGATGGGCAGCAGGTAATCGTAGCCCTTCTGCAGGTTCAGATTGAACCCCTCGAAGCTGGCCCACGGGAGCATGGACACAGGAAACGTGTTCTCCGGCGTGCCGGGCTTGGCTTCCATGCCGAGATTCCCGCCGTACTGAGCCATGTCACGCCGGTAGGCCTCGCAGAAGGCCTCATAATCGGGGGTATATTCCGTCCAAAGGCTGGAGAAGGTCTCGCTTTCCTTGTGAAAGATGGTGTAGCAGGGGTGCATCCGGTCATAGATCCCCAGCTGTCCTGCCCCGTCCAGCGCCGTGCGGAACTCCGCATGGAGGTTTACCTCGGCGGCGATGTGGTAGAGCATGGTCGGATACAGCTTCTGCCCCTGCTGACGGAGCCTGGTGATGTCCAGCTGAAAGACGGCACTGTACGTGCACGGGACCTGAGAAAAATAGTGGTCGAAATACTCCTTGCGGGCCCAATGTGCCCGGTCAATGGGGGTAAAAGTCATTTCACCTGTTCCTCCTTGGACTGCTTTGCGCCTCTGGATGGGTTTGCCTGGCCCTTCCTCTGCTCGGGCCGGCAGGATGCCCAGCGCCTTCTGATGGGGCAAAGCAGTTCTTCTTCACCTATCATAGGCGGGAACCGTTCTTTCGTCAATATAAGGCAATTCCTTTTCTATCGGACGTTGGCAGCAAAGACGTATGTATGCGCCCTCTGACACGGCGCTGAGGATGGGCATGTCACGGCGGTATGTTCCAGCATCCGGCCATGGAGACCCTTTGATGACAGATTGGAATTTCTCTCCCTTGCTGAGGAGCATTTGATTCAGTATAATGGGAAAAACTGCATTTCAAATGTAAAGCAGATCTGCATTCTCCAACGCTGTATGAACTCCATCCTGTCGTCATATTAGGAGGGATTGCGATGAAATTGATTCACCTCTCCGACCTGCATCTGGGCAAGCGGGTCAATGAGTTTTCCATGCTGGAGGACCAGCAGTACATCCTCACAGAGATCCTCCGCATCATAGACGAAGAGCAGACGGATGGGGTCCTGATTGCCGGGGACGTCTATGACAAGACGGTGCCGTCCGCGGAAGCGGTGGCTCTGCTGGATGACTTCCTGGTGCGGCTGGCCAAACGGGACCTCCAGATCTTTCTCATCAGCGGCAACCACGACTCTCCGGAGCGCATGGCCTTCGGCGGGCGGCTGATGGAGGGCAGCGGTGTCCACTTGGCCCCCGTCTATGACGGCAGGGTGAGCCCCATCACCCTGACCGACGCGTACGGCACGGTGAATTTCTACCTCCTGCCCTTTGTGAAGCCGGCCCATGTGCGCCGGTGCTTTCCCGAGCGGGAGATCACCACCTATACCGACGCCCTGGCCGCAGCCATTGAAGCCATGGGAGTGGAGCAAACCGGAAGAAACGTACTGGTGACCCATCAGTTTGTCACCGGCGCCGCCCGGTGCGACTCAGAGGAGCTCTCCGTGGGCGGGACAGACAATGTGGATGTGTCCGTTTTCGATCCCTTTGACTATGTGGCCCTGGGGCACATCCACGGGCCTCAGCAGGTGGGCAGGGAGACGGTGCGCTACTGCGGTACGCCCCTCAAGTACTCCTTCTCTGAAGCCGGGCATCAGAAGTCCGTGACCGTGGTGGAGCTGGGCCCCAAGGGCACGGTGTCCGTACGCACAGTGCCCCTTATCCCCCTGCGGGATCTGGCGGAGCTGCGGGGGACCTATGAGGAGCTGACCTTCCGGGGGTTTTACGAGGGGACGAGCTATCAGAAGGACTATGTCCACATCACCCTCACGGATGAGGAGGACGTCCCCGACGCTATGCGCAAGCTCCAGATCATCTACCCCAACCTGATGAAGCTGGACTATGACAACAGGCGCACCCGGGCGGGAGCCTGCCTGGATGGAGCGGAAGACGCGGAGCAAAAATCGCCCCTGGAATTGCTGGAGGAGTTTTACGAAAAGCAGAACGGGCAACCCATGGGCGAGGAGCAGCAGGCCTTTGCCCGGGCATGGATGGAGCGCATCTGGGAGGAGGATGAGAAATGAGACCGCTGAAATTGACGGTATCCGCCTTCGGACCCTATGCCGGGAAGGTGGTCATGGATCTGGAGCGGCTGGGGGAACAGGGGCTTTACCTCATCACCGGGGATACGGGCGCAGGCAAGACCACCATCTTTGACGCCATCACCTATGCCCTCTACGGGGAGCCCAGCGGGGACGACCGGGACCCGTCCATGCTCCGTTCCAAGTATGCCCAGCCGGAGACCCCCACGCAGGTGGAGCTGGTCTTCTCCTACGGCGGCAAGATCTATACCGTCCGCCGGAATCCGGAGTACGAGCGGCCGGCGAAAAAGGGCGGCGGGACCACCATCCAGAAGGCGGACGCAGAGCTGGTCCTCCCGGACGGACGTCTGGTCACCAAAGCTCGGGAGGTCAACCGGGAGATCGCCGGGATCATCGGCCTCGACCGCAGCCAATTTTCTCAGATCGCCATGATCGCCCAGGGGGATTTCCGCAAGCTGCTGCAGGCGGACACCAAAAGCCGACAGGAGATCTTTCGGGAGATCTTCAAGACCCGGTACTACATGGTGTTCCAGGAAAAAATGAAAAGTGAAGCCGGTGGGCTCCAGCGGGACTGTGAAGCGGCCCGGGCCAGCGTGCAGCAGTACATCGGCGGTGTGGTCTGTCAGGAGGACGACCTGCTGCGGCCCAAAGTTCTGAAGGCCCAGGCGGGCGAGCTCCCCTTCCAGGAGACCGTGGAGCTGATCCAGCGGCTGATCGATCAGAATCAGGCGGAGGAGACCCGCCGGCAGGAGGCTTTAGACCGGCTGGACGGCGCGCTGAAAGAGGCCTCTGCCCTGCTGGGCAAGGCGCAGGAGGCCCAAAAGGTCGGGGAAAAGCTGGAGCAGGCCCAAAGGGAGCGGGAGGCGCTGCTGCCTCAGGTCGAGATGGCCCGGAACGCCCTGCAGGCGGAGCAGGAAAGGATGCCCCGGCAGGAGGCCATTGGGAAAGAGCTGGCCGCTCTGGAGGCGGAGCTGCCCCGGTATCAGGAGCTGTCCAGACAGGAGGATGACCTGGCTGCCCTGGCAGAGAGCATCGCAGCGTTGGAGAAAAACTGCGGCCGACAGGAGGAGGCGCGGACCGCCCAGGCACAGTCGCTGGAGGCATGGCGGCAGGAGCTGGACGCGCTGGCCTCCGTGGACGCGGACCGGGAACGCCTGCTACGGGAACGGGAGCAGGCGGAAAGCCGCAAGGCCGCGCTGACCGCTTTGAACACCCGGGTGGAGCAATGGCAGACATGCTTGCAAAAGCTCGACGAGGGGCAGCGCCAACGGGAGAAGCTGGAGCGGCAGAAGGCGGAATTGAGTACTCGGTTGGCGGAGGAAAAGGAAGTTTTGAAGGCCGCCCAGGAGAGCTTCCAGGCCGCCGCCGGACTTTCCGGGGAGAAGCAGGAGCTGCTCCACCGCCAGGAGCGGGCGCGGGAGAGGCAACAAGCCCTGTCTCGGCTCCTCACCGGCCTGGATGAGTACGACGCAGAGGAAAGCGCTCTGCAGGCGGCCCGGAGGATCTATGAGCAGGTCAGAGTGCGGTCGGAGCAGATGGAGGAGACCTACCGCCGAAAAAACCGGGCGTTTTTGGATGAACAGGCCGGTGTATTGGCGCAGTCGCTGACCGAAGGTCAGCCCTGTCCGGTATGCGGTTCTCTCCATCATCCCGCCCCCGCCCAGCTCTCCGGAGGCGCGCCCACAGAGACGGAATTGGAGGAGGCCAAGGCCGCATGGGAGGCGGCACAGCAAGCGGCGCAGAAGGCCAGTATGGCCGCCGGGACGCAGCAGGCCGCCCTGAAAGAGCGGGAAAAGCAGCTCATTCAGGCCATGGCGGATCACATCGATTCCCCCGCTCTGGACACGGCGCGGGAACGGCTCGCCGTCTGTCGGGAGGAGACGGTGGGAGACCTGACCCGGCTGCACCAGGCACTGATGGACCTGGAGGCCCAGCTCGTCCATCGGGCAGAACTGGAGCAGGAGATCGCCCATCGGGAGGAGGTCCTGACAGAGCTGGAGGGTCAGGCGGCGAAGCTGCAGGAGACCATCAATCTGGCGGAGGTGGACCAGAGTGCGCTTTGCGGCCAGCGGCGGCAGCTGGAGGATGCCCTCTGCCGGGACCTGTCAGCCCATTTGGAGAACTGCCCTCTGGAGGCTGCCCCCACAGCGATCACCCAGGCACTGACGGAGATAATGGGGAAAACTGCTCTGCTTGCGGAGCGGGAACAGGCGCTTGCGGACAAGCTGCGGAGAAAGCAGGAGCTGGGCCAGCAAATCCCTGTGGCAGAGCAGGAACTGAGAAGGTTGGAGGAGGCCGCTGCCAAAGTGCGGGAAGAGCTGGCGGGCGCGCGCAGCCGGCAGAAAGAAATGGCCGGGCAGATCCAGGCGCGGCGAGACAAGCTCCCCTTCCCAAATGAGGAGAGCGCCCGGGAGAAGATCACTGTGCTGCGGGAGGAGCACCAGAGCCTTACCCATGCACTGGCGCTGGCCCAGGAAACGGCCTCAGAGCGTCAAAAGGAGCTGGCTGCTGCCGATGCCGCCATGGAAGAACTGCGGCGTCTGCTGGAGAGTGCCCAGACAGTGGATGTGGAGGCGCTGCAGCAGCAGAGCCAGGACCTGACCCGGCAGCGCACAGAGGAGAACGAGGCCCAAAAGGCCGTCCACACCCGCCTGGTCACAAACCAGACTGCATTGAACCATATCCGGGAGAGAGCGGCGGACCTGGAAAAACTGGAGGAGAGGTATCGATGGATGCGTGCCCTCTCCAACACAGTCAATGGCAATCTGACCGGCAAGGAAAAAATCGCCCTGGAGACCTATATCCAGATGACCTTCTTCGACCGCATCCTCCAACGGGCCAATCTACGGCTGCTGGTCATGTCCGGGGGGCAATACGAGCTCAAGCGCCGGAGAGAGGCGGAGAATAACCGCAGTCAGAGCGGTCTGGAGCTGGATGTCATCGACCACTACAACGGCTCAGAGCGCAGCGTAAAGTCCCTCTCCGGCGGGGAGTCCTTCAAGGCGTCCCTCTCCCTGGCTTTGGGGCTCTCCGATGAGGTGCAATCTGCTGCGGGAGGCATACGGCTGGACACCATGTTTGTGGACGAGGGCTTCGGCTCCCTGGATGAGGAGTCTCTTGCCCAGGCCATCCGCGCCCTCACAGGTCTGACGGAGGGGAAGCGTCTGGTGGGTATCATCTCTCATGTGTCGGAGTTGAAAGAAAAAATAGAGAAGCAGATCATTGTCACCAAGGATAAAACCGGCGGCAGCCGGGTAGAGATCGTGGTGTAAGGACCTGGATGTGCAACAAAGCAAATCTTCTTATAAAAGGGATAATTTTCATGTGCTTTTCGGAACTGCTCGTTGAAAATCGGTTATTTGATCAAGAGTTACCTCCTGCAGATTATGCAGCACCCTGAAACATTTCCTGAGTGTACTTCGTAGAAAAAGACCGCTGACTGGCGTATGAAATGTCAGTCAGCGGTTTTATATGTTTTATGCGAAACCATATTTTACAAAAAAGTAAGAGGCTTACGTTGGAAACAGATATACAATAGATTCATATTTTTGATAATTTGCTCGTTTCTGATGCTACTAAGGCCAGAGATCCAACTTTTAATTTTTTACAGGTGTTTATATTTTTTGCTCTAATGTTATGAACTGTTCAACGTTCTTGTTTCTGATACCTCTGTGTGTACCGAGAATCCGCAGCCAAACATGTAGTCATCGGCACTTTTCGCCAAGACGTAACATCTGTTGCAATACCTCAACGTGTAGCCCGGGGGTTAGAAATTGCACTTTATAATATAAAAAGCTCGCACTGGCCGGGTTTGCAGCTTCCCAGCACAATGCGAGCAATTTCACAAGCTATACTTATGCGATTAAATTACGGCGTACTGAATAGTACACACGGCGGTATGAGAGAGTGGCCGCTAGAATAGCAGGTATTCTGCTAGCTTACCAGGCTACCGGAAAGGCAAAGATGTTGGAAAACAGATACAGATGTGTTGCTCCTACTTTTTAATAAGATTTTTCTCCGTCGCTTCCCACAACAACGGTTTTTACAAGATCGAAGCCTAGGAAACGGAATAGATAGTCCTCGTTGGCTTTCCGTACCTCCGAATAGGTATCACAGTTGCTGTGCTGTGTATAGACAAGATAAAGCTTCTTCCCCGAAATGAGAGATTTGCCGCCACCACGGTACAGAGGATAGAGACGGTCACAAAGGATCTTCATCTGACCAGAGAGCGTGCCGAAATAGACGGGAGAGGCAATGATAACGGCCTCACTGCCTATGATTTCTTGGATGACTTCCTCAGCATCATCCTTTTGAGAGCAGCCGGCAATCTTCCTGCAATAGTTGCAGCCGCAGCAGGGGGCGACTTTCAGATCGTCCACAAAATGAACGGTGGTTTGCTGCCCGCTGGGATCCAGAGTATGGGCGAGCTGTTGGGCTTTTGTCGCAGTAGAGCCATTTTTGCGCCGGCTCCCGATCAATACCAGTGTTTTCATGATTTGATCTCCTGTGTCGAAATAATATCGGCGCCGGTGCCGCACACGTTGGATAGGATCACATCTCCCACCTGGACAGGCAGCTTGGCACGGTGGCGGAAGATCTCCTGCACGCAATCCATCATTAGCCGCTTGGGGATGGGACGAGAGGTCTTTACGCTCAGAGGGGCTTCACGGCCCTCCGCCCGCATCAGAGAGGTAAGGACCCGCATAGGCTCTATGGCTTCCTGTCTGGCATACTGTTCACCCTTTGGACAGATGTTTCCGCTGACAGACAACACTGTGTCGCCATCCATCTGAACAGTCAGGCGGCAACCCATGGGGCAGTTGATACAAACTAGCTGTTTCTCCACGTTGTTACACCTCCACCCGCAATGTGATTTTGTCGGCTGCGCCGCGCAACAATTCCCGGTCTACCGACAGGGTACACATCTCACCCGGCGTTAGGACCATTTTCTTCACCTGCTTGACACAGACGCCGTCCAGATCCACGCATACCTTGCAGTTGGTATATTTGCCTCTCGGACGGAACATGAAATCCACTTTCTCGCGCCCCTTACGGTGAACAAACTGCGGAACGGCACCGTTTACGCCAAAGCCATCCTCAACAGGAATTGCAGGCTGCTCAGAATGTTCTACCTCGGGCTGGGCATGCAGATATCGGGCCGCATTGGCTCCTGCGCGAGCGCCCTCGGCGCTGACATGGTCCACCAGATCATGAACATGGAGCACATTTCCGCAGGAGAACACGCCGGGTAGTGAAGTCATTAGGTCATCATCCACAATGGGACCCTTAGTGGCGGGGGAAAGGCGGATACCCGCCGACTTGCTCAATTCGTTCTCCGGAATCAGACCAGCGGAGAGAATCAAACAGTCGCAGGGGATGTCAAATTCCGTACCGGGAACGGGACGGCGCTGGTCATCCACTTGGGCCACAGTGACGGATTCTACTCTGCCCTTGCCCTGGATGCGGATGACGGTGCTGTTGTAACTAATGGGAATATTGAAGTCCTCCAAACACTGGGAGATATTGCGCGCCAGCCCACTGGAGTAAGGCATGATCTCCACCACGCGCTCCACTTCGGCCCCTTCGATGACAAACTGTCTGGCCATGATGAGACCGATGTCACCGGAACCCAGTATGACGATCTTCTTGCCGGGCAGATAGCCTTCCAGATTCAGATAGCGCTGGGCGGTACCGGCGGTCAGGATACCAGCGCAGCGGGATCCGGGGATCATCAGTGCGCCTCTGGGGCGTTCCCGACAGCCCATGGCCAGGATAATTGCCTTAGCTTGGATCTCAAAGAGCCCCTCCTCGGGATTCATGGCCGTGATGATCTTATCCTTTGAAATGCTAAGGGCGAAGGTGTTCTGCATACAAGGGAAACCGGCCTCAATGGCCTCGTCGGAGATTCGCTTTGCGAATTCCACACCGGTCAGATCCTCCTGGTATTTATGGACGCCAAATCCGTTGTGGATGCATTGGCGCAGAATACCACCCAGATAGGCGCTGCGTTCTAGGACCAGGATATCATCGATCCCCTGCTTTTTTGCCTCAATAGCGGCGGACAGGCCCGCGGATCCACCGCCAATGACGACCAATTCTGCCTGTTTCATGCCTTTTCCCCCTTTTCCACTTCACAGGCTCTTCCAACCAGTACGTTGGAGTGGCCTCCAGACTGCGTGATTTCCAGCGGTGATTTACCCAACTCCTCGCACAGGATCTGGAGCACCTTGGTGCTGCAGAAGCCACCCTGACAACGGCCCATACCCGCCCGTGTTCTCATCTTGACGCCGTTGATGCTCCGGGCACCCACAGGACGGCGGATGGCATCTCTGATCTCAGCCTCGGTAACTTGTTCGCACCGGCAAACGATCTTGGCGTAATCCGGGTCGGCGGCGATGGCAGCCCGACGCTTCTCTGGAGTCATGGTCCGGAAGCAGGATTTGATCTCTCGACCAGGTAAATAGCCGGCCTTAGGTTGCAGATGTTCCCGATCCACCAGAATCTTTACCATATCCACCGCAATAGCGGGAGCGGCCGTCACGCCGGGTGACTCAATACCGGCCAGGTTGATGAAACCGGGGGCATCATCCGGCTCACCTAAAATGAAATCGTCCCGATCGGGGTGGGCACGACTGCCACCGTAAACCGTGATGACGGCGTCACGGGGGAACTTGGGGACATGTTTGCTGATGGGAAGATACTTCCACTTGTCCTCGAAGTAATTGACGATCTTGTCGATGCCCTCCTGGGTACTGTCACAAAAGTCGGGATCGTCCACATCATCGGCATTGCATCCCAGAATGACTGTGCCGTCCACGGAGGGCATCAGGCCCATACCCTTGGTATGGCCTCCACCGGGCAGCGGCTCGGGAGTCTGACAGATGGTGACCTTGGTATACTGTGCCAGCTCACGGTCCAGAATCAGGTGCTGACCCTCACGGGGGATGATACGGAAGGTATCCTTAGACACCATGTTATTAAACTTGTCAGCATGGGTACCCGCGCAATTGAAGACGTAGCGGGTAGCATAGGTGTCATCAGCGGTGCGGACAATCCAGCCGTTCTTGGAACGCTCTACCGCCTCTACTTTAGCAGATGTCTCAAAAACCACGCCGTTGCGGGCCGCGTTTTCCGCCATTGCGATGGCAAGGGTGTAAGGACAGACCATGCCGCTATCGGGGACCCAGAGACCACCAATGACTCCTTCGCCCATGTCTGGCTCGATCTTCAGCAGTGCGGCACGGTCACAGACTTTGGTCTCCACGCCATTGCGGTCGCCCATCTCCTTGAGATGACGGACCTCTGCCATCTGCGCCTCATTGGTGGCGAAGATGATCATGCCGTTTTTGCAATAAGGCACTTCCAGCTCAGCGCACAGTTCCGGATACATTCTGCTACCCCGGACATTGTAAATGGCTTTGTTGGTGCCAGGCTCTGGGTCGTAGCCGGCATGTACCGTAGCAGAATTTCCCTTGGTGGTGGCGGCGCAGATATCATGTCCCTTTTCCAGTACCAGTACCTTCAAATCATATTTAGAGAGTTCCCTGGCCACAGAGCAGCCGCTGATTCCTGAGCCGATGACGATCGCATCCCACATAAAACAATACCTCCCAGATTGGTTGGGCCGCCCGCCTGAAAGATGCGCCCACACAGATTGAAGAATATGCATGCAAAGCGCGATAATGGTACTACCAATATGACGCACCCACACATATCTTTGTTGAGCTTAAGTATAAAGAGATTTTTAACGTTGTCAAATTTGGGCATCTTATCTGACTTGACTTAGAGCCATAATCGCCGAGAAAGAGAAAAAATATGTCATCTCGTTTCCCGGGCTAGATTAGAAACGATGAAAATACGTTATTTTGGAGCGTTTTAACCACGCTAATAGGGCCGAAGGATCATTTCCAAATGTAAAGTTGCTGCGGATATGTAGAATGTTGGGAAATCAATCCGGATCTTTTTTGGTGAATTTCACTTTTAATCGTTTTACATCCCTTTATATATCGCAAAACGCTATATAAAACCGTTTTTATAGCGTTTTGCGAAGTTTACAAGGGCAAATAATTATGCGAAAATTTATGTCAGCAAATGGGCAGAAAGGGCAATGACAGCTGTCTGCAGCAGCAGAGAAAGTGCAATGCGGTATTGGCGGTATCGTACCTGCAACAATGTTTTGAGAAACTTTGGAGGTGCAACAATGGCAATTATCAGTCAAGTGATCGTCTACATCATGGTCGTCTTTATGGCGATCGGAGCTATCGACCGTATGTTTGGCAGCAAGCTGGGCCTCGGTGACGAATTCGAGGGCGGCTTTAACGCTATGGGCGGCCTGGCACTGGGTATGGGCGGTATCATGGTCACCGCCGACCTCATAGGTCAGGTCCTTACCCCAACTGTGGGCGCTCTCTTCGCCGCCATTGGCGCAGATCCCTGTATGGCGGGCTCTCTGATCCTATCCATTGATACCGGCGGTTACGCCCTGGCTCACGCGATCCAGCCCAACAACCCTGACATTGCAAACTACTCCGCTATCATCCTGGCCTCCATGATGGGTCCCACCATCGCTTTCAACATCCCAATCTGCCTGGGTATCATGGACCCCAAGGACAAGCGTTTCCTGGCCGTGGGCACACTCTCCGGCATCATCTGCATCCCCTTTGCCTGCATCATCGGCGGCCTGGTGGCCGGCTTTGATCCCGGCATGGTGCTCATCAATATCGTTCCCGTGCTCATCTTCGCCGTGCTCATCGCTCTGGGCATGAAGTTTATTCCCAACGGCATGATCAAGGGCTTCAATGTGTTCTCCAAGCTCATGATTGCCTACCTCAGCTTCTTCCTCGGCCTCGCCATTGTCCAGGAGCAGACCCCCATCCACATCATCGACCTGCTCCCTTTGGAAAGCGTGTGGACCACCGTCGGCCTGATCGCCATGATGCTGGCCGGTGCCTACCCCCTGGTGAAGGTCATCACCCGTGTTCTGGGCGGCCCTCTCGGCAAGGTGGGCAAGCTTATCGGCGTCAACGATGTGGCTATTGCCGGCATGATCGCATGCTGCGCCAACTGCATCCCTGCTTACAACATGCTCAAGGATATGGATAACAAGGGCAAGGTGCTCACTATCGCCTTCTCCTGCTGTGCCTCCTTTGCCCTGGGCGATCACCTTGGCTTCTGTGCCGGTGTGGAGCCCGACCTCATTGCCCCCATGGTTGTGGCCAAGCTGGTCGGTGGTGTCCTTTGTGTCATCAGCGCCATGTTCTTCCTGAAGCTGGACAGCAAGCAGCTTGAGGAGACCGCCGCCTGACGAGCGGTACATATGCACGCACATCTAAAGACTTAGGGATAGGGTAGTTATGGTCCAGAAAAAAAGCAACAAACGCAGAGACATCCTCATTCTGCTCGTCGTTCTCGTCATTGCCTTGGTGGCCTACTTTTTGACCCGGGACCGGTTTGTGGGCCTGTTCAGCGGAGGCTTGGACGATCCGACGGATGACGAGGAAAACCTGTATTACTCCATCGAATATGAGATTTCTTCCGCTTATGTGCTGGAGCGGGGAGGTATCGTGCTGAAAAATGTGGGAGACCGCATCAAGGCGGTGGAGTTGTCATCCGGTATTGAACTGGATGTTACCGACCTGTGGGATCGTAGTCAGGCTTCCATCCAGGATTTCTCTGAATATGTAAGCTATATTTACATGTTTGACGGCAATACGGTATACCGGAGCCAACTGGACGGCACTGAGCTCCGGGCCACGGTAGAGGACTGCGTCAAATTTGAGCCTATGGGGGACTACATTTACAGCCTCCAGCCCGTCAACGGCGCAAATTACCTCTTCCGGTGCAGCATCATCGGCACCTATGAGCAACAGCTTTTCTCCGAGCCCTTCCTGGATTTTCTCGCCTATGACGGCAATCTCCTGCTACAGCGGGAGAACGGGGACTGGTGGTGGTATAACGTCATCACGCAAAACTCGGCTGATGTAGTCCTTCCGAAAGAGACACGGGAAATCCTACTGGACCGGGAAGGAGTGCTCTATCTGACCGATACCGGGCTGTACCGGATAAGCTATGGCGGTAAGGAGGAAACAGCGCTCTATGAGGGGGCTGTAGCGACCTGTGCGGTGGGTCCCCACGGCCTGGGACTCCTACTCTATGAGGGCGGTGAGGATGGACAGTGTCTGGCCGCCGTCTGCGGACCGTCCGGCGAGGAGCTCATGCGTCTGGAAGGGGAGACCTTCTCTCCGGAAAGTGCGCTGGACCTTTCTGCCGACTACCTTTTCGTGACCGATGAAATGGGTATCACCCATTGTTCGCCCATCGATACTCCCGCATGGGAGGTCTTGTTTGAAAACTGAATCAGGAGGTAACCGTTATGAGTAAATTGCTAGTCGGCATCGACATGGGCACCACTGCTTTGAAGATCGCCGCTTTTGACACTGCTGGGAAACTGTTGGGCAGTGCCACGCTGGAGTATACGCTCTATACGCCTCAGAGCTATTTTGTGGAATCGGATCCTGCTGTCTATATGGACGCCATCGAGAAGGGTTTTGCGAAGCTTGCCGAGAAGGGGGTTCCCATTAAGGACGTAGTGGCACTGGGCTTCTCCAGCCAGAGTGAGACTATGTTCTTTGTGGATGAGAACTGCAAGCCGCTGCGCAACTCCATCAGCTGGATGGACAACCGTGCGGTGGAGCAGTCCCAGCGCCTGGAGAAGAAGTACGGCAACGAATTGTGCTACAAGCATACCGGACAGGTGAGCTGGGGGGCCAACTGGCCTGCCACAAAAGCGCTCTGGGTCAAGGAAAACGAGCCTGAGGTGTGGGCTAAGACCAAAAAGATCCTGCTGATCGAGGACTTTATTATCTACCAGCTCACCGGACGCTATGTGGCCGACTGCGCCATGCTCACATCCACCCTATACTGGGACATCACTACCAAGAAGTACTGGAAGCTGATGCTGGATGAGCTGGAGCTTACTGAGGACTATTTCCCTGAGATTCTGGAGCCCGGTGAGCTGGTGGGCAAGATCCTGCCTGATATGGCCGAGAAGCTAGGTCTGAGTCCTGACACCCAGATCTGCACCGGCGCCATGGACAATGCCATCGGTGCCCTGGGTGTGGGTGCCTATCGACCCGGTGTGTTCTCTGAGAGTATTGGCTCCACACTGGCTGTCTGTGTTCCCACAGACAAGGTTGTCTATGACCCCAACCAGCAGATGCCTGTGCACTACTACACCATGAAGGATACCTACATGATGCACACCTTTACCTCCGGTGGCATCTGTATGCGCTGGTTCCGTGATAAGTTCTGCCAGATGGAAAAGGCCATGGCAGAGCAGCTGGGGGAGGATGATTATAATCTGTTGACCAAGCAGGCTGAGAATATCCCCGCAGGCAGCGACGGACTCTCCTTCCTGCCTCATCTGAGCGGTTCCCTTGCTCCAGATGTGAATCCCCACGCTACGGGCATTTTCATGGGCATTACGCTGATGCACACAAAGGGGCATTTCATCCGGGCTATCATGGAGTCTCTTGGTTATCTGGTTCGCCGCAATATCGATGCTTTGGAGGCGATGGGTCTTCATATCGACGAGATCCGCGCCTTTGGCGGCGGTTCCAAGAGTCCGCTTTGGAATCAGATCAACGCCGATATCCTGCAGCGTACCATCTGCGTGACCAGCTCCAAAGAGGCTGCCTGCCTGGGCGCCGCTATTCTGGCTGGCTATGCGGTGGGCATCTTTGACAGCATTGAGAAGGCCTGCGATAGCATGGTAGAGGTGATTGCCCGCTATGAGCCTTCCTCTGAGAATAAGGCTGTCTACGACCATGGCTACGAGATCTATAAGAAGATGCAGACGGATTGCGCCCAGCTCTTCGAGATGGTGAATGGCAACGACTGACTTGGGAGTCATCCTGTATAAATCCCAAACAAAAAGAGGAAAGGACATGCTAGTCCTTTCCTCTTTTTTCTCTTTAAATGCCGCGGTCCCGGTAAGCGCCCTTTGCACGGAATACTGGGGCAATATAAACTTCTAGACCGGCCTCACGCAGCTTGTTGATGTAATCTGGGTCAGCCTCATCATCTGTAATCAGAGCCGTGATCTCATCCAGGGAAGCCACAGGAGAGATGCTGTCCCGGTCCAATTTTGAGCTATCACAAAGGATATATTTTTCACGGGCACACATCAAGAGGTTGCGTTCTACTTCGCCCACCAAGATATTGGCGCTACATGCCCCGTGCTCCAGATTAAAAGCATCACAGCCAATAAAAGCCTTATCCGCATGGTTGGCAGAAAATAGATCCCCTGAATTAGGCCCAACTACACACCCGGTACGCCCACGCACGATGCCGCTGTTGATTCGGACCTCCAGACTGTGGTTCTGCATGACCAGATTGGCTACGATGATGGAGTCGGTGAGAATCAGGGAATCTTTGAGCTTGAGAAGATAGACGCACAGCTCAGCTACCGTGGAGCCTCCACCCAGTGCAATGGTATTACCGTTGGTTACAAATTCCATGGCAACTGAGGCGATAGCTTTTTTCTGCGGAATATTGATGAGTGATTTTTTATCCATTGGCTCATCTCGGTTAGCGTCTACGCTTATAGCCCCTCCGTGGGTGCGGATTAGAAGCCCATTTTTCTCCATATCGGCTAGTTTTTTGCGGATTGTGGATGGAGCTAGATGAAAAGTATCGCACAGTTCCTGAACAGTTACCTTGGTGTGGACCTCCAAAAGATGAATAATATAACTCTCCGTGTTCTGAAAAAAGTCTTTTTTTGTCAACTTTCGTCACCCCAACCTTCGCAGTATCTCACAGTCCTGCTACACGCAGGGCAAAGATATGAATCACTTTATGTTTATTTAGTATAATTGCTCTTTGACTAAATTGCAATTGGCAACTGTGTACTTGGAAAAAATTTTTGTTCAGTTCAACAAAGTTATTTTTGCATTTTTAACAGTTTTGACAAGGAAGGAATCACACGCCACTTCAAAATAATCATATCGCCATTTTGAGCCTTCAAACAAGCACTTTGACGTCCTTGGCCTGTTTGATTTTTGTGTAAAAGTGCGCTTATAATGAACCTGCAAGTTCGACCGCCAAAAGAACCTGTCACTGGCCGCTCATTTTCGTGAGAGCTTAACGTTTGTCATCTGTAAAGTGAAAAAAGGAGGAATTCTCTCATGACCAGAAAGCCGAATCTCATTGTGATGCTCACCCATAACGACGTCACGGTTCCCAATGCCTATGATATCTTCGAGAGCTGCAAGGACTTGGAGGTCCAGCACTGGGGCTTTAAGAACGTGGGACTTCCCAAGGACGAGATGAAAAAGCTTGTTGATGCCATGAAGGCCGCTGGCAAGACCACCTATCTGGAAGTGGTCACCTATGATGAGGAATCCTGCATGGACGCGGCCAAGACGGCTGTGGAGTGCGGCTTTGACACTCTGATGGGCACTGTGTACTATGACGCCGTGCACAAGTACCTGAAGGAGCAGAACATGGAGTACAGCCCCTTCGTAGGCCGTGTGTCCGGTTCTCCCAGCATCCTGGAAGGGACCAATGAGGAGATCATCCAGAATGCCAAGGATCTGATGGCCAAGGGCATCACCGCGTTTGACATTCTGGCTTACCGCCATGTGGTGGATGGCGAGAAGCTTGCTCGGGAATTCTGCGCGGCCATTGACGCCAAGGTTTGTATCGCCGGTAGCATTTCCAGCTATGAGCGCATCGACACCATGTTTGACATCGGGCCTTGGGGCTTTACCATGGGCAGTGCACTGTTCACCAAAAACTTTGTGGCGGAAGGGTCTTTCCGGGACAATCTAAACGCAGTCGCCACGTACATGAAGAACAAGTAAGTTCCTTTTCTGAACCCCGCTAAAGCAGTCGTTCCACAGACCTCCAAAAGCTGGAATGAATGGCTTTGGGGAGTCTACCAGGCAAACGGAAGGGCATTGTACGTCGGGGAAATACGCGTACAATGTCCTTTCCTTTTACACGGCAGAGTGCGGCGGAGGCCACACATGCCGGAGCACAGAATACGGAGGTGATCGGAGCATGGATCTCCAAGCTCAGTATCCCGTAAATCAGGACCCTAAAGGAATCCTGCCGCATATTCGGCATTTTGCATTGGACATGGACGGAACGGTCTACCTGGATGAGACCTGGATCGATGGCGCGATGGACTTTCTCCGGCGCGTCGAGGAGACAGGACGGACCTATTGCTTCATGACCAACAACTCCTCAAAGAACGCGGAGGTGTATGTGGACAAGCTCCACCGCATGGGGCTGGATATCGATCCCAAGACCCAGCTTATCACATCCGGCCATGCCACCATCGCCTATCTGAACCGTCATTTTCCTGGAAAAAGGGTATTTCTTCTGGGAAACAAGGTTCTGATGGACGAATTTGAAGCGGGGGGTATCCTGCTGGACGACAAGGAGCCGGAGGTGGTGGTCTCCGCCTTTGATACGTCCTTTGACTACAATAAGCTCAGGGCCTTCTGTGATTTTGTACGAAACGGAGCGGCCTATATTGGTACGCATCCGGATTTCAACTGCCCCACGAAAACGGGCTTCATGCCGGACATCGGCGCCATACATGCCTATGTACATGCCTCCACAGGTCGTATGCCCGACCGGATCATTGGAAAGCCCAACCGGGAAATCATTGACTACATGCTGGAGACAGCCCACGTGGATCCATCTGTGACTACAGTGGTGGGAGATCGGCTCTATACCGATATCAAGTCCGGCGTCAACAACGGTCTGCATAGCATCTTTGTCCTCAGCGGTGAGGCACAGCTGAAAGACCTGTCTGACTCTGATGTTCAGCCTGAACTGATCTTTACTTCTGTTAAGGAACTGATCCCCTTCCTGTAATAACCTCCGCCGAAGGAGGGCAGGGCGCATACAAAAACATCCATTGAAATATATCCGGAGGTGACAATACATGTATGTTATCGGTGTTGATCTCGGTACCCAGAGTATGAAAGGCCTTTTGATCGATCCTGAAGGCAAGACTGTGGCGGAGTCCTCCCACAGCCATGATCCCAGTTACCCCAATCCCGGCTGGGCTGAGCAGAATACGGCTGACTGGCTTCACTCTTTCCGGTGTATCATCGCTGAGCTGCTGGAGAAGTCCGGTGTCGATCCTGAGGAGATAGGCACCATTGGCTTTGACGCCCAGGTGGACGGCGCCGTTCCGGTGGACAAGAGCGGTAATGTGCTCCGGAATGCCCTCATCTGGCTGGACCGCCGGGCTGAGGTCGAGACCAAGGAAATCGGTACCCGTATCTCTCAGGAGCGGGTATTCTCCCTTACTGGACTGAATCTGGATTCCTCCCATGTGGCTCCCAAACTTTTATGGATCAAGAACAACGAGCCGGAGATCTTTGAAAAGTCTGCGCATATTTTCCTGCCCGGCAGCTACATGGCCTATTGGCTCACCGGAGAGAGCTATGTGGACTACTCCAACGCCTCCTCCTCCATGCTCTACAATGTCTCCAAGAAATGCTGGGATGACGAGATGGCAAAGGCAGTAGGTGTGGATCCTATGCTCATGGGGCGAATCGGAGCGGCTGAGGACGTGATGGGGACCATCTCTCCCAAAATCGCCGCTGAATTGGGACTTTCACCTAAGACAAAAGTCGTCATCGGCAGCGGTGATGAACACGCAGCCTGCGTGGGTGCTGGACTGGTGAAACCCAACATGGTGTGTGATATCACCGGTACCGCCGAGCCGGTGGCTGCTGTGGCAGACAAGCCTTATTTTGATACCATGGGTCATCTGGTGGAGACCCACGCCCACGCCGACCAGCGCTGGTGGCTTATTGAGAACCCGGGATTTGTCTCCGGTGGCTCCACCCGCTGGTTCCGTGACACGGTGGTTCGCCTGGACAACTATGACATCATGAATGTCATGGCCAAGGAGTCTCCGGTGGGCTCCAACGGTATCATCTTCCTGCCCTGTATGCAGGGGGCCATGACTCCGACCTGGAACGGTAACGCCCGGGGTACGTTCACCGGACTGACCCTCAGCCACACCATGGATGACATCTGCCGCTCTGTCTTTGAAGGTATTGCCTTCGGTCTGCGGGACAACATTGACCGCTTTGAGGAGATGGGGATGGACTGTTCTCAGGTGCGTATCGTGGGTGGTGGTACTAAGAGCCCCCTGTGGTGCCAGATGAAGGCCGATCTGCTGGGTAAGGAAATGACCTGCACTAAGAACCCCGAGGGCGCTGCCATTGGCGCTGCCATGCTGGCCTCTGTTGCCGAGGGCAACTTCAAGGGCTTGGACGAGGCGGCTGAAGCAATGGTGGAGCTTGGCGATACCTACACGCCCGACCCGGCCAAGAAAGCCGCCTACGACGAGGCTTACGGCCGTTACCGTGCCTGCTACGCCGCCATGGAGCCGTTCTTCGATCAGTGTTATAATCAGTAACCCGTGTTTACGCCTTAAAAGGAGGTTTTTCAAATGGCAGACCAGCGTTTGGTTTATGCCGACCCCTGTGACCTGGACGCCCTGCGCCAGGCCCTGGCGGACAACGACCCGGAACATAAGCTATGCCCCATTCAGATGGACCGCATCTATATCCAGCATCAGGCCATTGAGCTCCTCCCTGACATCGTCCGGGAGCATGCCAAGGGTCCCAAGGTGTTGATGGTTACCGACGCCACCCCGTACTACCGCGGGGAGCGTAGTCTGAAAGAAGAGATCTACTTCCTTCTCAGCCGCACCTGTGATGTGCGCTGGTTGGTGCTGGATAACCACGACCATGTGCTACATGCCGTGGATGAGGAAAGCCAGAAGATCCAGCAGGCCATTCGGGGTCACGGAGCCGACTGCGTGGTAGGCATCGGCGGTGGTACGGTCACAGATCTGTGCAAGGACGCCTCTCACGCCGTCAGTGACGAGATGCCCCTGATCATTGTTCAGACTGCCCTGTCGGTCAACGCCTTCTCCGACGGAATTTCCATCATGCTGAAAAACGGTGTGAAGAGCTCCCTCCCCACCCGCTATCCCTCGATCTTGGTGGTGGATCTGGACGTGGTGCGACAGGCCCCCATGGAGCGGAATCTGGCTGGATATGGGGACGTCATGGCTACGTGGACGGCCCCGGTGGACTGGTATCTGGCCTACCGCCTGGGCATGAATAACACCTACAATGACCCTTCCTGTGACATCCTGCGCCGGCAGAACACCGAGCTTCTGGATGCCTCTGGCAAGCTGGCGGAACGGGACCCGGATACCTTCCAGCTGCTGGCCCGTGTGCTCACCCTCAGCGGTCTGGCCATGGGCATTGCGGGCGAGTCCTGCCCCTCCTCCGGCACAGAGCATATCATCACCCACCTGCTGGACATGTCGGCGGACAAGCAGAACAGAGACGTGGCTTTCCACGGCGCCCAGGTGGCGGTGGGTACTATCTTTACCGCTATTGCCTGGGAGATCCTGCTGGCTGAGTTCGATCCCACCAAGGTGGATCTGGATGCCTGCTATCCTGACGAAGAGAAGATGCACGGCGAAGTGCAGAAGGCCTTCGGCTGGATCGCCCAGTCTACCGCCGACGAGTGCTGGAACGGCTATCAGAAGAAGCTGGCCAGTTGGAAGGCTGTCCGTCCCGCCTTTGAGGACCTGCTGGCGCACTGGGACGAGTTTGCCGCAGAGGTCAAAAAGCACCTGGTTAGCCCGGCCTACCTGTGTCAGCAGATGCATGCTGCCGGGGCGCCCACCCGGTACAGACAGATGACGCCCCCCATCGATCCCGACACCGCCCGCTGGGCGCTGCGGGATTGCCATCTCTACCGCAACCGCTTTACTTTGTCGGACCTCCTCTACTACATCGGTTGGTGGAATGAATCCTTCATCGAGCGGCTCATTCAGAGGGCGGAAGAATTGGATGCAGGACTGTGAGCACAGTCTGTCTGATACACAGAGGGTATGAGCCGCCCTCTGGCCGGTTCCCTGCCGGCTGGAGGGCGGTTCTGCTGGAACCAGAGTTTGCGCACTCATCACATGTCCGGTCCTCTTTGAGGCGGAGCCTGCGCCTCATCCCTGCGCGGATATATTGAGGCTGGAGAGGGCCCCGCTCCGTGTGACACAGCGCACAGGAAAAAGTGCGGCAGAGGACTGGGCCCATCCACCTGGAAATGGAGGTCTATCAACATGTATGACGTGATCATCATCGGCTGTGGGGTCGTCGGCGCGGCCACTGCATATCAGCTCTCACGTTATCAACTCAATGTGGCTATTCTGGAGGCGGGAAACGATGTGGCGGACGGCACCACGAAGGCCAACAGTGCTATCATCCACGCTGGCTATGATCCGGAGCCCGGTACCCTGATGGCGAAACTGAACGTTGAGGGAAGCCGCATGGCGGCGGAGATCTGCAAAAAACTGCAGGTCCCGTACGCCCAGATTGGTAGCCTTGTCCTGGCTTTCGACGACGAGGACATGCATACCGTCCAAACCATTTACCTCCGCGGAAAGGCTAATGGCGTCCCTGAGCTGTCCATTCTGGACGGGCAGCAGACCAGAGCCCTTGAGCCCAACCTGAGCGAAGAGGTAAAAGGCTCTCTTTATGCGCCCACGGCGGGAATCGTGAATCCGTGGGAATTTGCACTGGCAATGGCAGAGGTGGCCGTCAAAAACGGTGTGGAACTCTTCCTGGAGTCACCCGTGACCGCCATCCGGTCTGTGGAGGACGGCTACGAGGTCTGCTCTGGCAATCAGGTCTGGAAGAGCCGTTATGTGGTCAATGCCGCCGGCATTTTTGCCGATCAGGTCCACGGCCTTCTGGAGGAGCCGGACTTCCGTATCAAACCTGCCCGCGGAGAGTACTATCTGCTGGACAAGTCCCAGGGGCAGCAGGTATCCAGAGTCATTTTCCAATGCCCCAACCAGAACGGAAAGGGTGTCCTGGTTTCCCCCACCATTCACGGAAACCTAATCGTGGGACCCAACGCCGAATCTGTGATGGATCGCTTCGACCTGGGAACTACCCGGGACGGTCTGGACTTTGTTCGCGAGCGGGCCCTCTGCTCAGTCCCCGGGCTCAACCTGCGGGAGAACATTCGGAATTTTGCCGGCCTGCGGGCCAACAGCACCCAGTCGGATTTCATCATCCGTGAGAGCCCTACATCGCCTGGATTCTTTGACCTGGCGGGCATCAAATCTCCCGGCCTGTCCAGCGCACCGGCTATTGGCTGCTATCTTGCAGAGCTTCTGAGTAAGGCAGGCTGCACGCTGCAGGAGAAGGCCGATTTTGACGACAGCCGGACCCATGTGCTTTTCAAAGAGCTTCCGGATGAGGAGAAATCTGCGCTGATCAGCCGGGATCCCAGCTATGGCAGGGTCATCTGCCGCTGTGAGACTATTACAGAAGGGGACATCCTGGCTGCACTCCGCACACCCATCCCGCCCCGTACCATCAATGGTGTCAAGCGCCGGTGCAACGCCGGTATGGGACGCTGTCAGGGTGGATTCTGTTCTCCTAGGGTGCACGAGATCCTGTCTAGGGAACTGCATGTTCCGCCCGAGGAAATCCTGATGGATCAGCCTGGCACCTACCTGATTACCGGCGAGACAAAGGAGGTTGTGTCCCATGTATGATGTCATCGTTGTAGGCGGAGGACCGGCTGGACTGGCCGCTGCATACAAGGCCTGGGAGCGCGGGTTGAAGAATATCCTCATTTGCGAGCGTGACAGTGAGCTGGGGGGCATCCTGAACCAGTGCATCCACAATGGGTTTGGCCTCCATCGCTTCCGTACAGAGCTTACGGGACCAGAGTATGCCCAGCGTTTCCTGGACATGCTCTCCAATACACAGGTACAGGTGCAGACCAATACGATGGTGTTGGAGATCGTGCCCGGGCAGGATGGAGCGGCGCATAAGGTGTGCTGCATCAATCAGATGGGCTACCAGGTCCTGGAGACCAGAAGCGTGGTCCTGGCCATGGGCTGCCGGGAGCGGACCAGAGGGGCCATTTCCATCCCCGGAGAGCGCCCTGCCGGTATTTTTACAGCAGGAACCGCCCAGCGATATCTCAACATCGAGGGCTACATGGTTGGCCGCAGAGTGGTTATCCTGGGCAGCGGTGATATCGGTCTCATTATGGCCAGGCGGATGTCTCTGGAGGGAGCCAAGGTGTTGGCCTGTGTGGAGGCCATGCCCTATTCCGGCGGACTGACCCGCAACATCGTTCAGTGCCTCCACGATTTTGATATCCCGCTTTACCTGAGCCATACCGTGACCGACATCCGCGGGCACAACCGGGTAGAGCAGGTGGTGGTGAGTCAGGTGGATCAGGGCATGAAGCCCATTCCCGGTACCGAGATGACCTTTGACTGCGACACGCTGCTGCTCAGTGTGGGACTGATCCCGGAAAACGAGCTGACCCGACAGGCGGGTATCCAGATCGATCCCCATACCTCCGGTGCCATTGTGACGGAAAACATGGAGACTAGCGTTCCCGGTATTTTTGCCTGCGGCAATGTGGTCCATGTCCATGACTTGGTAGATTTCGTCTCCGATGAGAGTGAGCGGGCCGGAGCCGCCGCCGCTGATTATGTGCTGGGGACCCGCGCCGGAGGAGTGATCCGACCGCTGCGCTGTGGTCCGGCGGTCAAATATACTGTCCCGCAGAAGCTCCATTCCGATGCACAGAAGGCAGATCTCTTTTTCCGGGTGGACCGGATCTTGGGCGAGAGCGTAATCTCAGTCACCGACGAGGGTGGTACACAGGTGGTACGCTTCTCCAGACAGCGCATGGCGCCCGGTGAAATGGAGCACATTGTGCTTCCCAAGAAAGCGATCGATGAGTCCAAAGGTGCACTAACGGTTTCGGTTCAGGAGGTGAGCCATTCATGAAAGAACTGATTTGCATCGTGTGTCCTAGGGGCTGCCACCTGCAGGTAGATGAGACAAATAACGATGCTGTGACAGGCAACGCCTGTCCGCGAGGGGCGGATTATGGCGTACAGGAACTCCGGCATCCAATGAGGACCCTGACGAGTACTGTGGTTCTGCTGGGCGGAATCCACCGACGTTTACCTGTGCGCACCAACGGCCCCATCCCAAAGCAGGCTATTCCCATGGCCATGGATGCCATCAACCGGCTTCGGGTGGAGGCTCCGGTCAGAGCTGGACAGGTGCTCTGCCAGAATTTATCTGGCACGGGAGTAGAACTGATTGCGACCAAGACCATGGAAATCATTTGATTCGGATACATGTAGAAACAAGCTGTCGAAAAAGCTCTTTGACTTTCTCGACAGCCTGTAATATTTTGTAAAAATGGTTTAGGGATAAGAACTCCATACGGAAAAGGATTTTGGGCTAATGTCATTAGCGGGAGGAGAGTTACCAAAGATGTGTTGCCATTCCATTATGCCAAAAGTATGTAGTTGGTACTGTGCCCAACATTATATGACTTTATGTGTGAATCCAGGATTGTGCAGGCTAGTTGGATAAAGGATGCCTAATGCTATGCCAACACTGGATAATTGTATCATGGTCCCGGCCTGAACATAGTCCACAGTGGCCTCGTGCTGGACAAGATAGTCGGTTCCAATAGATAACAGGTCAGACAACAGAAGTGGTTAACCATCCTGATGAAATCTATGATATAGAAATAGTACTGGCGGTGCTGGTGCTGGGTGCATCTATCGCCACCTCCTGAGAGGTGATATATGAAGCAAATTTTAGACACTGTGTGTGGGTAGCCACATATATGTGGGTGGCTATGGAAAGTATGCAGCAGAAAGCGGAACAGTGCACGGCCGAGCTGAGGAGAAGGGAAGACACACAAATAAATATGGTTGATGTAAATTCTGAAAAGCCTGATGAAACGTAGCCCCCATGTGCTCGCTACCTGACACACAGTAAAACAAAGCGGGCAATCTCAAACGCTCAAACAAGAGTTACGAAGAATTCTTAGATAAATGTACCCGAGAGGGATGGGCTGAAGACCGGTAAACTAGACGAGCGTATAATCTATCTGTAACTTAGCACTCTTCAGCGGTTGAAGAAGTGAAAGGAACAAGCACTCCGCAAGCAAATACTACTTGAAGAGAGCTATTATGTTCGGCTTCCCGCCTCATTCCTGCCGCAGGCGCTCAACCACGGAAAAACGCTGGGCGGCGCGGCAGCTGAGCACCGGGATGAGCACGCCCAGCGCCCCGAACAGGGGCAACACCACGGCGATGGGCCAGATGGTAAAGTGATAGGTAAAAAACCAAATCAGCCCGTTGAGGGCGGGACCTACGAAAGGGGCCGTGACCACGATCAGCACCAGGGCCAGGAGGGCCGCGCCCAGAGTATAGAGCAGTCCCTCCAGGGCCAGCATGGTCCGTAGTTGCCGGGCCGTCATGCCGATGGACTGGAGCACCGCCAGCTCCCGGCGGCGGGCGGTGATGCCGGTGAGAATGGCGTTAAAGAAGTTGAGCACCCCCACCAGCCCCACGATGAAGCTGAGGGCGCCGCCCAGCAGGAGGAACATGCTCCGGGTGCTCTCAAACTCTCCGGCATAGGTGGCCTTGCTCTCATAGTCGAACTGGGGATTGACGTTTTCTGTGTAGTCCGCCAGAAAGGCCTCCATGGCGGCGTTGGCCTCGTCAGTGGTGTCGAAGGCGTAGTACATGACGCAGTCGGTTTTCGTATCCCGGAGAAACGTCTCCGCCCCCAGGACGAACTCGTCGGCGCCGTAGTAGCGGTAGCTCAGGGCGGAGGGCACCGTCACCAGGGCGGCCACGGTGTAGTCCACGTCCCGGTAGA
>OGHJ01001416.1_pt1 | contig 25921 bp, 25 predicted proteins | sample 1571351 | NCBI WGS metagenome assembly OGHJ01 (sample SAMEA2582037, study PRJEB24529) | metagenome | biome: Human gut stool | place: China | collected 2011 | reverse complement strand
GCGTTAAACGTGCCATACCCCATGGGTTATTCTGTCATCTCACCATCTTGCCGTCCGCACCGAACGTATACGGACCAGCGGGAAGAAGACCGTTGGTATCAGTGACCCAATAGCTTCTGCCGTGAACGACCTCACAGTTGGAGGTTTTTACATAATAGTAATCACCGTTCAACCGAATGAGCCCCGCGCCGGTCAGGACGCCGTCCACATAGTAGTACAGGCTTCCATTCTCGGCAACAATGCCGTCTTTCACTTCCGGTTCCGGGCTGGGATCGGGATCAGGCGTAACGATGGGCGGGTTGACCATCTTACCATCAGCGTCGAAGGTATACTGTCCTGTGGGCAGCAAACCGTTCGTGACCGTGATCCAATACGCACGCGCCTTCACCGCTGTGCTGGTAGACGTTCTGAAGTAGTAGTAATCACCATCGATGCGCACAAGACCAGCGCCTTCCTGAATGATACCCGCGACACAGTAGTACGTCTCCCCCTTATAATCAAACAGGCCAGTGAGATGCTCCTGCCAGACGCCGTTTTCGTCAGCGGCATAACGGGTAGGATACTCGTAGATATGGAAGATACCCGTTTGGACATAACCATTCGGGCCATAGCCCAGGTAATACTTTTTGCCGTCAAGCTCCAGCCATTTGTTGCACATCCACTCGCCGGCCCAACGATAGTGCGTACCACCGGCATCTTTCACGAAGTCGCCGCGAACCAGCTTGTGATTGCTGAATACGTAATTATATCCGTCGATCTTCTGGTTTCCGTCAACAGCCTGGAACGTTTTCGTGCTGAAAAAGTAGTAGGCACTGCTGCCGTCGGCATCCGTAAGATTCCACCAACCGGACTTGGCCACACCTTTGATGGCGTAATACCGTGCGCCGTCAAGTTCGAACAGGCCTGTGACCTTACCCTCGCAAGCACCGGTCGTCTCATTGAACTGGTAGAAATACTCGTTGCTTTCATCGTTGAGACCAGGGACCTTGTGGATACCCTTCAAGGCATTGTTTTCGACGAAGTAGTAGGATATACCGTTGACCGTTTTCCAGCCGGACCAGGAGCCGTTGTCCAGGATGAAACGATCCGTGAACTCCTGATACGATTCGCAGTGAAAATGGCCGCCCTTGGGATGTGTGACATTTTCCGGCTCCTCATAGGGATAGATCCCATACTGCTCCTGGAAGGAGGTCTGCTTGGCCATGTTGTAGAGTGCGTTTGCGCCAAGATAGATATCATAGCCGATCGAACCAGCGTTCGTAATTGTCAGCGTCTGATTCGCGCCGTTCTTAGCGGTCATCTTTACACCACTGAGAATGCAGATGGGGTTGGCCGTTTCAGGATCAATGGCCTGGCTCTGCTTGATGAAATTGCACTTCACCGTGAGCAAATTATTCTCGTCCATGGATGCGGACGTCAGACGGAAATAATCATTCGACACCGTCAGGTTGGAAATGTCCACATCGACATTCTGGTCGAACTGGAACTTCACCGTCACCTCGGTCTTCGGGCTGACGCGCTCTGCCAGCTGGAGCAGCAGGTCCCAGGCCGTGATGCCGGAAATATCGCCGCCAGCAACCATGGACAGAAGCGGCTCCAGCTTTTCAGGCATCTTGATCGTCATCATATCCAGTCCGAAGACATAGGTGACGTTCATGGGCTGGCTGGGATCGATCACATGATAGCGGTCTGTCTCGCCGTCGCCGCCGGGGAGGTATTCCGCATTGGAGACATCTCTTGTCCATGCGAAGGTTCTGTCGCCGCCTGTGGCGTTGTCAAAGTCGAAAATCGCCTGATTGGCACTGTACATGGCGACCTTGATCGTGGCACTGATGGAATAGTCCCGCGTGATCATAGCCGTAATGGTAACGTTGCGCAGGCCGGATCCCTCGCTGCCGGTAAAGGCAAAGCCATTGTTCGCAGCTTCCACAGTACCTGCTGCGCTGTTGCTCAGTTCAAATGTGATATCGCCCGCGCACACAGCGACGGGATTCTCGTTATAGGTTGCAACCAGAGGAAGGCGCACCGAGTCTCCGTAAATGGCGTTGATGCTCGTTTTGGAGAATTTCAGGCCATTCGGCTCGACCACGGTAAGCGTCTTGCTGCCGATCACCGTATCACCGGACAGGAGCTGGATCTCCACGCTGCCTTTCTTGACGGCGGTGAAAACACCATCTTCAGAGACGGTACCGATGGTTTCATCCGCGGACTTCCATGTGATATCGGCAGGAAGTTCCGCCGCGCTGCCGGACACACTGACACCGGAAGCAACCAGACGAACCGTGGCGCCGCTCGTCAAGTAATCGTAAGCAGAGGTGATCAGGGCATGATCAAACTCCGTAGAGACAGGGGCCGTGGAGACCACCATCAGAGAGGAACTAACGGAACGCTCATAACCATCCGAAGGACGGTTCACAACCGTGAGCGTATTGCTGCCTTCCTGCTTCGCTACGAAGGTAGTGGAACCGCCGCCATCCAGATTGATTGCGGTCACACAGCCTGCGTCCAGCATGATCTGTGCCAGTTCTTCAGCAGTGCCGCCAGCGGAGAAGGGTTCCTGACGGCCGTCCAGCACCATCATGACGACCTTGCCCTCAGCAGTGATACCCACACAAGTGCGGGAATGACGGCTGTTATAATAGTCCGCCGCACTGGTCACGACGGGCTTTCCATCCTTGACCAGATAAACGCTGCCACCGACAGCCTCCTGGATCTGATCCTGATAAGCTGCGTAATCGCTGGGCCCGCCGATCATGGCAGTCCCGTCTTTCAGGATCGCAAAGAAGTTTTTGGAGGTGCCGCCATGATACTCGACACCATCCATAACCAGAGCGCCGCTGGGGGCACCGGTGGTCATGTTGTAGAAGTCAGCGTTGACACCGACCACTGCATTGTAGTGCTCGACGTAGTTTGCCGCATCGGACGGATCGGAATGACGCTTCTGAGCCGCCGCCATCTGATCGGACACGCGGGACATTGCCCAGCCCTGGCTCGGATCGTTGTCGTGATAATTGGCGTGGATGCTCACATCCTCCCGGGCGATATCCGCCGTGGCAATGTAGTAGACGATCTGCTTGTCGTCCTTGGTCAGTGCGTAATTGATCGTCTGCGTCACACCGGGCGCGACCGTCGTCGTGTCCGAGGAAAACACAGAATAGTAGGCATTATCCGGCTTCGGCTCGGGCTTAGGATCCGGATCGACCGGGTCGGGATCAACGGGATCCGTGCCGTTGGGATCGCCAGCCAGATCAAACAGATAATCCGCAAATGCATAGCAGCAGGCCTTGCGCAGCGTCTCGCAATTGGGCAGATCTGTCAGCGAGTACGAGCTCTCCAGCGCACCGATCAGGGTATTCCCGGTATAGGTGCTCAGGACCTTGCTCCGGATACCGTCTTTGGTGACCATGCCGCCCAGACGGTTGGTCAGGAAGTAGGAAGCGCGGCTTGCGTCTGTAAGCCCTGCGGTAAAGTAGTTCTCAATGATCGTGCTCAACGCCACACCGCCGCGGTTCATCTCCGTTGTGAGATAGAACGCATCCATGTCGCCATAGAGGTCCGTATCAGTGAAGGAGTGATCCACACTGTTGAGTGTGCCATAATCTACACCGAGGTATTTTGTACGAATGTTGGCAGCCAGAATGTCAACGTCCGTCTCCGTGGTATCCACCTTCTCGGGGATGTCCACATTTTCGGCGCAGAACATCAGGTCGGCGATATCACCGGCCCAACTGCCCATGTCGGCACGAGCCTGAACAACAGCATCCGTCATGCCCTGCACCTTGGCGTAATTGGCCACATCCATTGCGCCAAACACATGGCCAAGGTCAACTTTATTGCCATTGGGCAATGTGAAGTTGCCCAAGTTCTTCAGTGCAGAAGCCGAGGTATTGTTCGCGGTATCCTGCTCGGAAACATAGGCGGTAAAGGCAGTATTCTCCTTGCCGCAGACCATTTCCCAAGTGCCGGAGGTGTACCGCTCCACGCCTGTACGGATATAGTTGATGATCAGCGCATTGGCATCCTCACCGGCATTTTCTTCCGCATAGGTCTGGGCATAGCCTTCCAGAACCTTGAAACAGGAAAGGAATGTTGCATAGTCTGAAATCATCGTAGTTGCAGCTGCGTCCCCCCCGGAAGCAGCAGAGCCTTCATCGTTTGAGCCCGCCGCGAAGACGCTGACCGGCAGCATAGCTGTCAGCAGCATCACAAGAACAAGGCACAAAGACAAATGTCGTTTCATCAGTCTGCTTGTCATAACAGTTCTCCTCCTATTGTAATTACATTCAGCTTAAATGATCGATCAGATAATTTAAGTCCTCCTGCATTGCATACACTTGCTGTTGCTCACTTGCGCTCAGCGCATCATTTTTGGAGATCTCGTCAATTTTTATACAGACAGTTCTCTGCGTTCCGTCAGCAGCGGTCAACGTTCCGGCAATGTCGCCAGTTTCATCCCCGATCGTGGCGGAAAACAGTGGAATAACGCTGTCGCGGATCTTAGCCGAAAACTGCACCGTGAGCGCATTATCACCTTCGGCTTGCTCGACCTTCAAATATGCCTCCCATTGCTCCGGGAAGTGCAAGTCTCCGTATGCCGTCTTGATCACAAAATCATCCACAGACGCAGACACCTGACTTCCGTTCTGTGCAGGCGCGTCCGCAAACTTATGACCGCAAACCATCACCACCACTAAGATGATCAGCACGATCACAGCAATCACGATCAGCAGCGGTTTCACGCCCCCGCCGGGCGCTTTATTGATTGGTTGATTCTCTCGTTTCAAACGGTTTTTCCCCCCTTTTTTTATCTATCGAATCAAAACAACAGAAACATTATGGTAGCTTTTCTCTCGGCGTCTCCCGTGTGCCCCGGCGCATCGCCCGCAGAGCGCGGGAAAATGTCATCTCTCCCCGATATGTATTGTGCCGCTTCAGGCAGAAGCGTAGGCACAGCGGCGCTGCCGCCGCGCCGAATACAGCCCGGTATAAAACGCCCTGATCGTAGAAATATTTCTCATCAAAGCCGCGAAAGCAAGTGGACGCATCCTTGGCGCAGGTGCCCAGGCAGAAGCTGCTCGTGTACGCCCGAAGCCCCCGGCGAAACGCATCCCGCAAAAACAGCGTGTCCTCCCCGTGGGCGTAGTTCGTGCCGCCGCCGAAAAGCGTGGAAAACCAGATGTTCGCCCGTCGCTGGCTGTCCCGGCGGATGGAGCAGACGCATGTCCCATACCGCAGGGCGCGATGAAAATGCAGGCGGCCGTCGCGGTTTTTAATCTGGCGGATCACACGTCCCCCCTGTGTAATATCCATGGAAAAAATGATCATATCCGCATCCGGATATTGCTCATAGGCACGGCGCACGCCATCGGCATAACCGTCGGCATAGCAAACATCATCGTCCGCAAAAAGCAGGATATCCCCGGTAGCGTGCAGCAACGCGATATTGCGGTTGACACCGACGCCCCGTGTATCCGTGGTAATCATGTTCAATGTGCGGCCATCGCATGTCTGCATCTCTTTGCGGTATCCGTCCGCTTGATTACCGAACACAGCGTTGCCGGTGATGTGCATTTTTTCCGCAATCGACAAGTCCTTCTGCCCCATGGTGACGCAGACAACCTCTACTCTATCCATACATTCCTCCTGCATTCAGCGGATGCTCCGCGTGTAGACATCAATGTTCATTGCTTGCTGTGCGACGAGATAGTCCGTATAGGAGCGCTCCAGATCGACGAGTGCCGCATGCTCCTTGCACTTGCGCGCCTCCGGCGGGGGAAGTCTGCGATAATCCCCATACAGTCGACTCAAAAGCGCATCATAATGCGCAGAGACTGGGAACGCGCCATCCTCAAACGGCAATTCGACTGTCTCTTCGAACCATGCTCTCGGAAAGATGTTCTTCCCATATTTTTTTCCAGCCGCAAAAAACGTGTGGCACATACTTGTATGCACATCGTCACGATTCGCGCAAAATCGTTCCAGTTTTTCACGCGGAAGCACACGGCACAGCTGCATAAACAGCTTTTTTACAAAGCTATTGGTTTCATAACCGCGCGCATACAGTGCCTTTGCAATCACGATTTTTGATGCAGCGAATTGCAATTTGCGCATCAGCGGCCGGTCGGAAAGATTGTCACACGGGAAGATGTCGATGTAGACACCCTGATGGATGAGCGGGTCTTTCGGATGGTATTTTTCGATGCAGGCCGTGTGGTTTCTACGCAGTTTTGAAAACTGCATTGGCCAATGCGCGCTGTTTTCCTGCTGCACATAGTAGGTATCAGCGTCAAAATCCACCGCCGCTTCCGCGAAGAAGCGGTCATATTCACTCCGCATCAAGATGACATCCAGATCATCGTCCCAAGGAATAAAGCCATGGTGGCGAACAGCGCCCAACGCCGTTCCGGCGAAGAGCTGATAGCGAATACCGTGCTTGCGGCATACGGCGTCAAAGTCCTTGAGCATCTCCAGCAGGAGCGCTTGGTGCGCGGTCATGTCCTTTACAACCTCCATGCTAGAATCTCCTATGTTTGCGCATGCCGTGGAGTGCATATGTCAGAAACGCTTGCGCCGACCGTGGCAGCGAGAGCCTCTCGACATCACGGTAAATCTCCCAGCGATACTTGGCCGATTTGAACTTGTTACTTGAACGAGAGCCGTTCACAACACGATAGTCCACCAGAATTTCTCTACAGGCCACCGCGCGATAGCCGAATCTCATCAATTCCAGCCAGAGCGCATAATCTTCGTGATAGTGCTCCGCAGAAAAGTGATGTTCTCGTAAAATAAGCTGACGGAGCAGCACGGTAGAACAGCTCAGCACGCTTTCCCTCAGCATGGCATCATACGATGTCGTTTCCGGAACGATATAGTCCGATAAATGCGCTCCGCTTTCATTAACCAGCGCGTAGGAGCAGTAGATGATATCCGCACCAGCACGCCCTGCAACAGCCAGCTGCTTTTCCAGCTTATCACTGTGCCACACATCGTCGCTGTCGAGCAATGCGATCCATTCGCCCTTTGCGATATCAAAACCACGGTTTCTCGTTTTCGCCACGCCCATGTTCTGCGGATTCCGCAGCAGACGTATACGAGTATCAAGGCTTGCAAAGTACTCCGCAATTTCGGCCGTGCAGTCGGAAGAGCAATCGTCAAGAATCAGCAGTTCCCAGTTTTTATAGGTCTGCGAAAGCACGGAAGAAACCGCTTCCTCAATATATTTTTCTGCATTGTACGCAGGCATGATGACCGAAACGAGCGGTGCCGTTCGTATTCCGTCAATTTTTCTTTCTCGTTCATACATACTTCTTCTCCAGCATCTGTCTGCATTTCTGCCAATCCTTATACCCGCGGCCAAGCATATGGATATCGCTTCCGAGGTACTTTACATATCCATTTTCAATCCATTCAAGATACCGTTTACGTTTCAGCGGCTTTGTCAAGCATTCTGCATTGAGCTGGAGCGGCACGCTCTCACAAATCAGTTTTTCAATATTCTCTGCAGGATACCGCTCTGCGTGAGCAAGGACAATTTGAATATCCGCCAGGTCACACAGAAGATACAGCGTGTCCCAGATCGACTCCGGCCACGCATAAAACGGCATTTCCAACAACAGCTCGTTTGTACCCTCACGGCACAGGCGGTTCAGGCCGTCCAGCCGTTCCATGCCATCGCAGATCAGCACCTCTGCGCCGAGCTGAATCAGCGGAGCGTTTTCAGGCAGCTCACGGAGCAGCAGCCCTGCAGTTTTCTTCCTACGGCACAGGAAGGATTCGACGGACTCCTTGTGCGGGTAAAAATGCGGCGTTGCACAGATCGTTTTCACGCCAGCAGAAACGGCCATTTCCACCTGTTTCAGCGAGGTTGCAAGGCCGTCGCTCCCATGATCGCAGCCAGGAAGAATATGCGCATGATAGTCAAGTGACAGGTCGAGCTTCATATTACCGCGCTTCATACGACTCAGAATAGGAATACTTATATCCGTATTTGCCCCCATATTTATATTTGTAAGCATACTTCACGGATTTTATATTCAGGTCGTTGAGCACCGTGCCGCATAGGTTTCCGCCCGCACGGCGTACCGCATCGATGGCCTCGTTCAGCTCATCCTCCGTCGTATCGCCGGACTTGACTACGAGTACCACACCGTCCACATAGGTCGAAACAATTTGGGCGTCGGCGACCGTATTGATTGGCGGCGTGTCGATAATAATATAGTCATAAACCTTTGCACTTTCTTCCACGAAGTGCTTCATACGCTCGGATGAAAGCAGTTCGGAGGGGTTCGGCGGGATGGTTCCAGTGCAAACGATCCAGAGCGGCAGATCTTTCACCTTGTCCAGTTCGAGCTTCGATATTTTTGCAAGAAAGTCGCACAGGCCGGTAGGCTTCTCCACCCTCCAAAGGCGGCGCTGTGTCGGCTTGCGCATATCCGCATCGATCAAGAGCACCTTTTTGCCCAACATTGCATAGCTAATGGCAATGTTGGCTGCTGTCAGGCTCTTGCCCTCAGAGGGCTTTGCGCTAGTGACGGCGAAGCTCGTACATGGGCGCTCCTTATCCGCCGTCATGCAGAACATCAAACTGGTGCGCAACTTTACATAGGCTTCCTTTATCGCAAATGGAGATTCATTGGTCAGCAGACGTTTCCTGTTTGTACGAACAGCTTCAATCGCTACCTTTCGGCTTTCTTTCTTTTTCGCCATAGAGCACTGCACCTCCCTCCGCCAGCTTCCAGCAGCCAGCATTCTCATTTGTCGCATGGATGTCCGGTATCTGACCAAGGACCGTCACACTGGCGGACTTTTCAATGTCCTCCGGCAGGTAGATGGTCGTATCGGCCATCATTCGCAGAATAATAGCAACTGAAGCCAGTATCACGCCAAACACAAATCCAATCGCGCTGTCAAATACGGTTCTGGGCGCAGATTTTTCCGTTGCCACCTCCGGTCGGTCCACGACCTCGACGCCGCCCGCCTTGGTAATACGAACGATTTCAGTAGGCGCAACTTTTGCAAAGGAATTGGCGATCTTGCAGGCAAGCTCCGAATTGGTCGAGGTCACTACCACCTCCAGCAACTGTGTATCCGACACAACGGAGACATTCACCATGCGGCTAAGTTCCTTTCTCGACAATGAGGTTTCTGCTCTCAAATCACTCAGGACGGAATCCAAAACAGAATTGCTCGCCAGGATCTTTGAATAGGTCGTAGCAAGGCTCTCCGCCGCCTGGAGGTCGCTGTTATTGATCGTTCCCTGTGAAGAATTGTCTGCACTGTTATATACATAAAAACTCACTCGAGATTCATAGGTCGGCGTAACAAAAATTGTTACTACTGCATAAACGCCCGCAGCAACAACGACCCCCGCAAGGAGCAGCCAATGAATCTTTGCCAACAGGATCTTTGTAATATCCCATAGTGACAGTTCTGTGCCCCCCACGGAAGCATACGGTTTCTTACTTTCGTTCATATTCTAGGATTGTCCTCCAAACGCATCTTTCTTTATCGGGCGCCCACGCCGCACAAAACGACGCGGATCGTTTTTCCAATACACGCCAAATCCATCCAAATCGACCGTTTTTCTATATACTCCATATCGTAGATAATTTTTTCTTCCGGCTTCAGAGAATATCCGCCATTCACCTGAGCATGTCCAGTCAGGCCAGGAACAACCATTAACCGGTTGGAGAAACCGGGAATGTATTTTTCAAATTCTCCGTAGAAATAAGCACGCTCCGGCCGCGGGCCGACGAAACTCATGTCGCCGCGCAGGATGTTATAGAACTGAGGAAGCTCGTCCAGCCGGGTGCGTCTGAGAATTTGGCCAAAGCTAGTACATCTGGAATCCTGCTCCTCTGCCCACTGCGGGCCGTTTTCCTCTGCGTCAAGACGCATTGACCTGAATTTATAGATCATAAACGGCTTCCCATGGAGACCGAGCCGCTCCTGCTTAAAAATTGGGGGACCTGGCGAGTCCAAAGTGATGATCAATGCAATGATTATCATCGGGATTGCCAGAATCAGCAGGCCCAGGAAAGAACATACTATGTCAAAAGCACGCTTCGTTATCAGGTACAGCTTCTTTTGTTCCAATACAGGTTTTGCTATTTGAATGATCACATCGGCAGAGCTCTCCTCTGTCAAACAGCTGCTCGCTGTTGTTGTCACATATCTCACATCCCTACATTGATATCTGTATCTCTGCCCCCCATCGGTTCAGCACGAAGCCGTCCAGGGGCAAAGGCTCTATACAGATATTGAATTTGCAAATTGCTGTACAAAAATATCCATTCAAGGTGCGCAATTCAAGTAAGTACCGCCTCCGCCATAGCTGCACAAAAACGAACATCTTTTGTAAATGCAGATGTGTCTGCGGAGCTTTCGTGGAGTTTGCCACTCCACGTGTAACGCAAAACATAGTTATTCTTTCGTATTATAGCACATTACATATTCAAATGCAATTGAATCAACAAAGAAATGGAAGAAAAAAGTATGTTTTTGTCAACTTACGTTAATTTTTTGCGGAGAATTACGTTGACTTAAAGTTCAGCGCAGTCATCCCAGCAGTCTGGATGAAATTAAAATAAGATCCACACCCAACATAATCACTGCACAAGGAGGAATTACAAAATGGCAAAGGGTGAGAATATCTTCAGACGGCGGGACGGTCGCTGGGAGGCTCGGTATATCAAGGGTCGTGAGCTATCCGGAAAAATCAAGTATGGATACTGTTATGGAAAAACATATCGGGAAGCCAAAGAGAAAGCCGCAAAGCGCAAAGCAGCTTTGGCAAATGGAGCTCCCTTACCGACAGCCAGAACGCAAAAACCGTTCTCCAGCTATTGCTTTGAATGGCTACATACAAAGAAATGCACGGTGAAAGAATCGACGTATATTAAATACAGCACCGCGGTCAATAAGCACATCATTCCAAAGCTCGGTGTGTGCCACCCTCTGGGCTTCACGACGGAATTGATGGACGATTTCATCAAAGAACTGCAATTCGAAGATGAACTGGCGCCAAAGACGGTGCATGATATTCTAGTCGTGCTGCATGGCATTTTGAAGTTCGCTTCCTCGAAGTTTGCAGGCGCATGAAACCGCAAAGTTCAGCTGCGTATGTTCTGACCGGAACGGAAGCGTTCATGGAGCCGCGGACATTGCAGTATCGATTGGAAAAGTACACGCAGGCATGCGGTCTGGAGGGCGTGCATTTTCATACGCTGCGCCACACATTTGCGACGCGAGCTGTTGAGGTCGGATTTGAAGTTAAATCATTGTCAGGAATATTAGGACATACCTCTGTGACGATCACGTTGGACCGGTATGTGCACGCTTCGCTGGAACTGAAACGGGATAATATGCAGAAATTGAAGGTAGTGGGTCTATGATCTACGCAGTCAAAACTAGTGTAAGTGAATATCATAAAAACGGGAAAAGCCTTGCATAGCAAGGCTTTTTCTTCGCTTTTGTAGTGGAGTGGCAAACTCCACGAAAATACAACTTCGGCTCAGTCCGTAAAATGGAGTACATTAGAAGCCCATTCGCTTTCTTCACCAAAAATCATCAGCGCATTTCGTTCTAATGATATGTTTTGCCTGCGTTATCCACGCATTTTCATTATAAAGAAATTAATTCCATATTTCAAGACTGAAATGAATTATTCATCCAGAAAGAGGCAACACGAATTCAACGAATATACGTAAATCTAACGATTACTGCTACACTTATGACAAAAATAGCCTACATAAAATGAAAATCCCGCTGCGAAATTTCTCCGCAGCGGGATTAATTTATATGCCAAAACGGCCAAAAGTCTTATTTCAAACAGTTCCCAGGCACAGAAAAGAAAAAGCCCACCGTAATTCTATCGAAATTACGGTGGACTTATGGTCCGAGTGACAGGGTTCGAACCTGCGGCCTGATGGTCCCAAACCACCCGCGCTACCAGCTGCGCTACACCCGGATATGGAATTTCGCAATTTGCATAAAATAAAGTTTAACATATTCTTTAGAAATGCGCAACGGTTTTCTGCGTTGCAGTTTTCGGGCGCGTGTGGTATGCTCTAAACATCAAATCAGGACTTGTTATGACAGGAGCATCAACCTATGAGAATGCGAAAAAAGCCCAACCTCGTCCCTCGCATGGAGCGCTGCGCGGCCACGCTGATCACTGACCCCGAGGCGCTGCGCGGTCACTGGCTGGAGCACTTCCCCGGCCATCAGGCGCTGCATCTGGAGCTTGGCTGCGGCAAGGGCCGCTTCACGGCGGACACCGCGGCACAAAATCCGGGCATCTTCCTCGCCGCGATTGAAAAAGTTCCGGACGCCATGGTCGTCGGCATGGAGCGCGTGACCGAGCGCGGGCTCGAAAACGTGCGCTTTCTCGACCGGGACGCAGCCAACCTGCTCGACATGTTCGCCCCCGGCGAGGTTTCACGCATCTACATCAACTTCCCCGACCCATGGAAAAAATCCCGCCAGCACAAGCGGCGCCTGACCTATGCGGGCTTTCTGGCGCTGTATGCAAACGTGCTGCCGCTCGGCGGCGAGATCTGGTTCAAGACCGACAACGACCCGCTGTTTGCCTTCTCACTCGAGCAGTTCGAGCAGGAGGGCTGGGAGCTGCGCGAGGTCACACACGATCTGCACGCCGACGGCCCTGTCGGCGTTATGACCGACTATGAGGCGAAATTCTACGATCAGGGCATCACGATCAACCGCTGCGTAGCGGTGAAAACGGAGGACACGAAATGCGACTTGTATCCTGGAACGTCAACGGGCTGCGCGCCTGTGTGACCAAGGGCTTTGCGGACACGTTCCGCGCCCTGGACGCGGATATTTTCTGCCTGCAGGAGACGAAGCTCCAGCCCGGGCAGATTGCGCTCGACCTGCCGGGCTACCATCAGTACTGGTGCAGCGCCGAGAAAAAGGGCTACTCCGGCACCGCCGTGTTCACGAAGGCCGAGCCGCTCGACGTACAGTACAATCTCGGCCTGCCGCAGCACGATCTGGAGGGCCGCGTGATCACGGCCGAATACCCGGAATTCTACCTCGTGTGCGTCTACACGCCAAACGCCCAGGACGGCCTGCGCCGGCTGGAATACCGGATGAACTGGGACGATGCGTTCCGCGAATTCGTCTGCTCGCTCGACCGGCACAAGCCGGTCGTCATCTGCGGGGACATGAACGTCGCCGCAGAGGAGATCGACCTGAAAAACCCGAAGCGCAACGTCGGCAACCCCGGCTTCAGCCCCGAGGAGCGCGCGAAGTTTCAGGAGCTGCTGCACGCCGGCTTCACGGACACGTTCCGCGCCCTGCATCCGAACGAGACGGACGCCTACTCGTGGTGGAGCTACCGCTTCCACGCGCGGGAAAACAACGCCGGCTGGCGCATCGACTACTTTCTGTGCTCGGACCGCGCGGCGGAAAAGGTCGAGACGGCCAGCATCCTTTCCGACATTTACGGCAGCGACCACTGCCCCGTGGAGCTCGAGATCGCATGGTGAAGATCGGAAACGTCGAGATCTCCGGCCCGCTCACGCTCGCGCCCATGGCGGGCGTGACCGATGCGCCGTTTCGCGCATTGTGCCGCGCGCAGGGCGCCGCCCTCACCTGCACGGAAATGGTGAGCGCCAAGGCGCTGGTCTATCACGATGAAAAAACGAAGCAGCTGCTCTGGTCGCCGCCGGACGAGCACCCCGCCGCCGTGCAGATCTTCGGCCACGAGCCGGAGGTCATGGCCGAGGCCGCGCCCATGGCGCTGGCATACTCCGGTGCGGACATTCTGGATATCAATATGGGCTGCCCGGTGGGCAAGGTCATCCGCAGCGGCGACGGTTCGGCGCTCATGCGCGATCCCGAGCTCGCCGGGCGCATCATCGAGGCGGTCGTCAAGGCCGTCGATGTGCCCGTGACCGTGAAATTTCGCAAGGGCTGGGACGGCGGAAACGTCAACGCCGTGGCCTTTGCGCAGATGTGCCAGCAGGCGGGCGCGGCCGCCATCGCCGTGCACGGGCGCACGCGCGTGCAGATGTATGCCGGCCGCGCCGACTGGGACATCATCCGCGACGTCAAGCGCGCCGTGACGATCCCCGTCATCGCCAACGGCGACATTTTTTCCGGCGCAGACGCGGCGCACATCCTGCGCTACACCGGCGCCGATCTGGCAATGGTCGGCCGCGGCAGCTTCGGCGACCCGTGGCTGTTCGCGCGCGGCAACGCCGCCATCGCCGGCGAGCCGGAGCCGCCGCTGCCGCCGCTGCGCGAGCGGATCGAGGCGGCACTGCATCAGATCGAATTTGCCGCCGAGATCAAGGGCGAACGGCTGGCGTGCCTCGAGGCGCGCAGCCAGTTTTGCTGGTATCTGCGCGGTGTGCCGCACGCCAATGTCTACAAGCAGGAGGTCGTGCACGTCGAGACGCTCGACGACCTGCGGCGCATCACGCGCGCCATCCAGCGCGACTTGCGGGACTGACCGCAGAAAGGCAAGGAAACCATGGACCGGGACGAGGAACGGCGCATCATCGCTCAGGTGTGCGCCGGAGACACCAACGCCTTTGAGGCGCTGGTCGTCGCCTACCAGAAACAAGTGTATAACCTCGCCCTGCGCACCGTCGGCAACGAGGAGGACGCCGCTGACATGACGCAGGAGGTGTTCCTGCGCGCCTATCGGGCGCTGGGCACGTTCCGCGGCGAGAGCAAGTTCTCCGTCTGGCTCTACCGGCTGACGACGAACGTGTGCATCGACTTCCTGCGCAGCCGCCGGCGGCACCCGACCGTGTCGCTCACCGCCTCCGAGGACGACGACGAACAGCCGCAGTTCGACCTCCCCGCCGACGAGAGCGTCGGCCCGGAGCAGCAGCTGACCCGCAGCGAAATGCGCCGCTCCGTCGCGCGCGGGCTCGACAGTCTGCCGGACGATGCCCGCAAGATCCTCATCCTGCGCGAGCTCGACGGCCTGTCCTATGCCGAGATCGGCAAGGTGCTGCACCTCGAGGCCGGCACGGTGAAATCGCGCCTATTCCGCGCGCGGCGGCGGCTCTGCGATTTCCTGCTCGCCGACGGGAACCTTCCCGACCGATATGCGTCAAAGCAGACGAAGGGAGGTGCAGACGGATGAGCGCCTGTGAACATTACCAGCAGCAGATCAGCCAGCTGCTCGACGGCGAACTGCCGCCGGAGCAGGTGCAGACACTGCGCGCACATCTGCGCACCTGCCCCGAATGTCAGCGCGTTTATGACGACTTTCTGGCGCTTCAGGCCGCCGTCCGTGACGCGGCCGCCAGGCCGCCGTCCAGGGCGCCCCAGGGCTCGTAGTCCCGCACCGACACGTCCAGGTCGGGCAGGTCCTTGTGGGGGATGTAGGGGGGATTGCAGGCGATGACGCCGCGCTCCGCCGCCCCGGCGCGCCCGGCGCGGCATGTGCAGCCGACGCCCATTCGCAGGGCTGCTCAGCCCCGGCCGGCCGCGCGAAAGCGCCCGGCCGCCGGCCGTACGTCTCCCCTGCTGCCGATCTCGGTCATGGCGGCGTGTCTCGCGCTGATCCTCGGTGCAACGCTCTGGTTCGTGCCGCACAGAAGCCAGCCGAGCGGCGCCGACACCGCGCTCGACAATGCGCAGGCGCCAACCGTGACCCTGTCTCCCTCCGTTAAGGAAGAGGATGCGGATGGTCGGAAGCAGGACAGTCTCCCCGCTCCGGAAAGCGCGCCGGTGCTCGACGACAGCGTCAGCAGTCTGCTCTTCTCCGTCCCGGCGGAAAGCAGCGCGGACAGCACGACACTGCACATCTCCGACCGCAAGACCATCGAGGCGCTGTCTGCGCTTCTGGTGCGAACGCAGCCGGTACAGCCGCTCGATGCCGACCGGACACCGCTGTGCGTGCTGGAAGAGACCAGCGCCGACGGCGTGACCACACGTGTGACCGTCTGGTGCGACGGCAAGGACGTGGTCTTCGTCAGCAGCACGGATACACAGTATTACCGCGTGCCCGACGCCGCCGCAGAGTTTTGCCGGCTGACAGGCCTTCCGGAAAACTGAACACCACGATCGGCTCCTTTGACCCGGCAGGCAAACGCCTGCCGGGTTTTCACTTGCACGCGCTCCCGCTCCCCCAATCGCCATTTTTCAATCATTTGCTGCAAAACGACGACAAAAAACCACAATTTTTTGAACATCCTTGGCAACCATTTACTTGAAACACGCGAAAACGTGTGTTATAATTTATCTTGTCTGCTTGTACCTTGCTATTTTCGTAACAAACAGATGTATTTCTTAACAATATGGTGTCTTTTGCCATCAGGAGGATAATGACTCGTGAAACGTATCAAAGTATCGAACAATGTCATCAGAAGAATGCCCCGCTATCTCCGGAAGCTTGACGATCTGAATGCTGCCGGGATCGAGCGCATCTCTTCCGGCGAGCTGGGCCGCCAGATGGGCCTGACCCCCTCGCAGATCCGTCAGGATTTCAGCTGCTTTGGTGAGTTCGGCCAGCAGGGCTATGGCTACAACGTTGTGGCGCTGCGCGGCGAGGTCGCCAAGATCCTTGGCATGGATCGCAACTACTCGGCCGTTCTGGTCGGCGTCGGCAACATCGGCCGCGCGCTGGTGGAGAACTTCTGCTTCGAGCAGTACGGCTTCACCCTCAAGGCCGCGTTCGACATCAACCCCGACCTCATCGGCAAGGAAATGCACGGCATCGTGGTGCATGACTTCTCCACGCTCGACAACATTCTTGCCGAGCTCCAGCCGGACGTCGCCGTTCTCTGTGTGCCGAGGGCCATGGCCAACGACGTCGCCAATGAGATCTGCTCCGTCGGCGTAAAAGCCATCTGGAACTTCACGAACACGGAACTGCAGATCAAAGATGCCGACCCGATCATCGAAAACATCCACTTCTCCGACAGCCTGCTGGCGCTCGGCTACTACATTGCCGAAAGCCAGGACGAGGCCGAGGCCCGCGCTGCAAAGAACAAGAAGGCCTGACAGCCCGCAAAGGAGGTCTGCCCCTTGAAAATCAAGCGACTGATCTCGTTGCTGCTGACGCTGATGCTGCTTGCCGGCACGGCGCCCGCTCTGGCTGCCGACGCCGGCAGTCGGCAGGATCCGCTGCTGTCGCACAGCTTTGTGGACAGCTGGTCGTCTGCGGTGCTGAGCCACGCCGAGGCCACGGCGCATTCCGCCGCGCAGGCCGCACTGGGCAAAGCCCTGCAGACGCATGACGCGGCGCTGCACAGCACCGCCGCCAAGAGCCGCATCTGCACGCTCAACGCCGGCAGCACAGTCGCGCTCAAGACCGGCGACTGCTTCACCGTTCTGAGCGGGAGCGCCGGCGTGACCATTTCCGCCGGTGTGCTCGTCGACACGACCGACGGCAAAAAGGCCGTCTCCGGCGCGCTGCACACGGCGCACCGCTACATCGCTTGTGAAAATCTGCGGGCGACCATTACCTGCGAGCAGACCGTCTCGCTGCTTGTGTCAGCGAGCGCTTCCGTCACGCGCTTCGTGGATGTGCCCGCCGGTGCATGGTACGCTGATGCCGTGGAATACGTTGCTGCCAACGGTCTCATGGACGGCATCGGCGGCCGATGTTTCGCGCCGAATGACGCGCTCACGCGCGCCATGTTCGTGACGGTGCTGGGCCGGCTTGTGCAGATCAACAAAGCGGACTACACGAGCGTTTCCTTCACCGATGTCACGCCCGGGAGCTGGTACGCGCCGTATGTCGAATGGGCCGCGCAGCAAAACATCGTCAACGGTATGAGCAGCGGGCGCTTCGAACCGAACACGCCGATCACGCGCGAACAGATGGCGACCATCATCGCGCGCTATGTGCAGAGCACCGGAAAAGCACTTCCCACGATCACCGACCCTGTCACGCTGCGGGATATGAACGCGGTCTCCGACTGGGCGCGCGACGGTGTGGAGCTCATGCGCACGACCGGGATCATCGCCGGTGATGAGCGGGGTTACTTCAACCCACGCGGACTTGCCACGCGCGCACAGGCCGCCACGGTTTTCATGCGGCTGCGGGAAGCGAGCCTGCGCTCGCAAACACAATCATAAAACGATCGGATCGGCGGAGCCAGCGGCTCCGCCGATCTGCACAAAGGAGTTTTCTCATGTCTGATACGATCGCCGCCATTGCGACCGGCAACGTCCTGTCCGCGATCGGCATCCTGCGTCTGTCCGGTGACGGGGTGCTCACCGTTATCGACCGCGTGTTTCGCCCGGCGAACGGCCGCCCCATGTCCGAAGCACCGGATCGCAAGCTCGTCTACGGCGCTTTTTGCGACACCGACGGCCAAACGCTCGACCTCTGCCTGTGCACCGTCAGCCGCGCCCCGCACAGCTACACCGGCGAGGACACGGCCGAACTGCAGTGCCACGGCTCGCCGGCCGTGCTGCGCGCGGGACTGCAGGCGCTGTTCGCCGCCGGGGCGCGGCAGGCGCTGGCGGGTGAATTCACGAAGCGCGCCTTCCTCAACGGCCGCATGGATCTCACGCAGGCAGAAGCCGTCATCGACCTCATCCACGCCGAAACCACGCTGGATGCGAAAAATGCCGCCGGGCAGCTCGGCGGCGCGGTGCTGCGGCGCGCGCAGACCGTATATGATGCGCTGCAGGACATCGCCAGCCACTACCACGCCGTGATCGACTACCCGGACGAGGACATCCCGGACTTTCAGCTCAGCGCCTACGAGGCCACGCTGACCAACTGCATCGACCAGCTCCAGCGACTGCTGGACACGTTTTCCCGCGCAAATGTGCTCCACGGCGGCGTTCCGGCCGTGATCCTCGGCCGGCCAAACGCGGGCAAGTCCTCCCTGCTCAACGCCCTGCTCGGCTACGAGCGCGCCATCGTGACGGACGTACCCGGCACGACCCGCGACACGATCGACGCGCGCGTAACGCTCGGCGGCGTGCTCCTGCGCCTGACCGATACCGCCGGGCTGCGCGACACGGCCGACCCCGTGGAGGCCATCGGCGTGCACCGGGCACTGGACGCAGCGGCGGACGCGGCGCTCGCCATCGCGGTGTTTGACGCGGCGCGGCCGCTCGACGATGATGACCGGCAGGTCATCGCGGCCGCGCAGGCAGCGCCGGTGCGCATCGCGGTGCTCAACAAGGCCGATCTGCCCGCCGCCGTGCAGCCGGATACGCTGGCGGCGCAGTTTGACGCCGTGTGCGTGCTCTCGGCAAAAGAGCGCACGGGTCTGGAGGCACTCGAGCAGGCAGTCGCGGAGCGCTTCCCCGCCCCGGACGCGCCGGCCGGCGAGATCCTCACGAACGCTCGCCATGCCGAGGCCATCGGTCGCGCGCTGGAGTCGCTGCACGCCGCGCGCGAGGCGATGCTGCTGGGCGTGACGCCCGACGCCGTGCTCACGGAGGCCGAGGAGGCCATGGCCGCCATCGGCGAACTGACGGGCGCCTCCATCCGCGAGGACATCACGAACCGCATCTTCGCGCGCTTTTGCGTGGGCAAATAAATTTGGGCAGCAAACGGCCGCCGGTCAGAAACCGGCGGCCGTTTCGTATGCATTTTCAGCGAAACACGATGCCGTTGCGCTCCGACGTGCGCAGGAGCACAACGCCGAGCAGCAGCGCCAGCCCCTCATAGATGCCCATTGTCAACCAGACAGCGTTGCCGCCAAAAATGGCCGGCACGGCAAAAATGACCGCGCTGTCAAGCAGGAAGCTGCGGCACAGGTTCAAAATGACCGCCTGCTTCGTGCGCTTGGTCGAATAGAGATAGGCCGATATGAGCGTGTTCACACTCATGATGATAAAGCCCCAGGCATAGCGCGGCATGTACTGCACCGTGCAGGCGAGCGTCAACGCATCGGCACCGAACATTTTGCAGATCGGCCCGCCGACGAACAGCAGCACCACGTTGATGAGCGTGCTGCCGATCAGGTCAATGAGCACGCCCGCGCGAAAATACCACCGGAGCTCCTGCGCGTCCTTCGCACCATAGCTCTGGCCGAGCAGCGGCTGCAGGCCGCTCGAGACGCCGATGAAGATGGCCGCGGAAAACGACGCCACGTAGCAGATGATCGAATAGGCGTTCACGGCCATGTCGCCAAGGCGGCCAAGCAGGACGTAGTTCGTACACAGCGTCGCCACCGGGACGGCAAACTGCGCGATGGCCTCCGGCGTGCCGCGCAAAAGCAGCTTGCGCGCGAGCTTGCCCGAAAAACGAAACCGGCCCACCCGCAGCTGGCCGCGGCGCAGGATGAAGTGCGTCGATACGATCAGCATACCGCACGTCTGCGAGATGCCGGTCGCGATGGCCGCACCCATAAGTCCCTTTTGCAGCGGGAACACGAACAGCCAGTCGAGGAAGATGTTGATCCCCGTTGCGATCGTGGAGCCCACGCTTACGAGCACGGGCGAACCGTCGTTGCGGCAGTAGTTATTCATAAATGTCATCAGGCCCGACGGCACCGCAAAGAGCGAATACCAGAACAGGTAGTCGCACACGAGCTGATGATAGGTCTCGTTTGCGCCGAGCAGCGTTGCGATCTGAGACGTGAGACACGTGCCGATGAGCGTCATAATGATCGCGGCCGTCAGCGTGCCGGCAAGCGAGTGCATGAACGCCTGATTTGCGCCGGCAATGTCCCCGCGGCCGATGCGCACGGCTGAGACCGTCACACCGCCGACGACCGTGAGCATGATGATGGCGTTGAGCACCATCACAAACGGCCAGACCAGATTGACCGCGCCGAGCGCATCCGTACCGACGCCCTGCCCGACAAAAATGCCGTCGATGATCGTAAAGAGAAAATAAGCGCAGTTGCCGAGAATCGTCGGCACGACATACTGCGTGAGCTTTTTCTTTCTGCTGTCCATGAGCCCCTCCGAGCGCATAATTTGCCGCTAAACGCACAGACTTCCGGCCGTATGCACGCACACGGCGCGTCCCGGCCGGAAATCTGTCCTTATTATAGTGGCTTTCCAAGCCGCTGTCAAGCAGGACGACCGCCTGCGCAGGTGCGCCAGAAATCGCTTGAAAACCTAGTAAGCATATGTTATTATTATAGTATGTAATTTAAAGGGGGACTGCCCATGAAAATATCTACAAAAGGCCGGTATGCCCTGCGCATGATGCTCGATCTGGCCACACATCAGGGTGACGGCTATGTCGCACTCAAGGACATCGCGCAGCGGCAGGAGATCTCGAAAAAATATCTGGAGCAGATCGTGCCCATGCTGGGCAAATCCAACATTCTGCGCACCACGCGCGGCTATCAGGGCGGCTACCGGCTGGCCCGTGCCCCGCAGGATTACACCGTCGGTGAGATCCTGCGCCTGACCGAGGGCGGGCTCGCGCCCGTGGCCTGCCTCGACCAGCATCCGAATCCATGTCCGCGCTGCGGAGAGTGCGCCACCCTGCCCATGTGGGAAGGGCTGGAGCGCGTCATCTGCAACTACCTCGACGGCATCACGCTGCAGGACCTGCTCGAGCAGCAGACGGCACGCGCCGCGAACGACTACGTCATCTGACGCGGCCGCGTACTTCCCATGAAGGCCCGGCAAGCGCACCGCAAACGGCGAACGTGCCGCTCGCCCACGGCTGGATATTTGGTATTACCAGAAAAGCCGGCGTGTGAATTCTATGTTTTTCATAGTTTCCGACCATCACGCAGGAACACATTGCTGATTATTTATCAATTTTGCATTTTCCGCTTGCCATCCGTGGAGATTCGGGTTACGATGATGCTGCGTCACGTGGTAATACCACAGAGGGAGCTCACCTGCCGTGTACGTTCCCTGGCGCCCGGTGCGTGGCCACCCTTACACGCCCGTGAACGGCTCGCCGGTGCTCACAAGGTTTTCACCTCTTCTTCCCAACCGGCTGTCAAAAACCGCAGAGCCCTACCGGGCCCTGCGGTTTTTTCATACGCTGTGTGACGTCTGATCGGGACGACTATAGAGCGAGAACGCGCCGTTGGCAACGCCGTCGAGCATATCGGAGGTGAACGCCTGTGCGCGCTCGGCGTCGCGGTCGAGCAGCGCGCGGTAGAGCTCGAGCTTATTCTGATACAGGCGGTTGGCGCCGTAGCGCTGGCGGTACAGGCTCCAGAAGTGCAGCCCGTAGCTGTGGATGGAGTTATACAGCAGCGGCAAAAACGTATTGCGCGACAAAACGCTCAGCGCGTGGTGGAACTGAAACGTCGCCTCGGCGCCCTCCTGGTCGGTTTTGGCGTCCTTGATTGCGTCCAGCATGGGCGCGAGCTCGTCGAGCTCGGCCTGTGTGGCGCGCTCGACCACCAGCTTCACGCACAGGCACTCGTTCGCGCTGCGCACCTCTATGAGCGAGCGCACCTCATCGTCGCGCATGACACCGCCGTTATAGTTCAGCAGCGCCGTGAGCGTATCGAGCGAGCCGGTCTTGCGGTAATCGCTGACGTACACGCCCTGGCGCGTCATGATCTCCACGAAGCCCATCTTCTCCAGCTCGATCAGGCCGGCCGAGATCACCGGCCGGCTCACGCCCATGCGCGCGCTCAGCTCCCGCGCCGGCGGCAGCTGGTCGCCGGGCATCAGTTCCCCGGAAATGATCATGCTCTCGACCTTATGAACAAACTGATCCGTGAGCGAGACCGCCTCGATCTTGTCAAATCCCATCGTATCCACTCCCGAAATGTATTTGGTATTACCAAGTGCTTTTCGTTTTGAATTTATCATCATATTGACGGACTGTCAAGCGAAAATGTCGGCATAGTTCCGAAAATGTTAAAATCGAGACACATAGCATTGCTTTTTCAGGAATACTGCTATATGATAATGCTGAATTCTGGTAATACCAGAGCAAGAAACAACAACCATCAGGAAGGAAGGGGAAACATTTGAAAGATCTGAAGCATCTGATCTACTTTGAAAACCTTCTGGAAGACGCCAACAACGAGTTGGTGCGGCAGGCGCAGGAGAACGGCAGCATCGTCCTCGGCTACACCTGCTATCACATTCCGGAGGTCCTCCTCAACGTAGACAACTGCATCTCTGTGCGACTCAGAGCACCCAAGACCGGTTCGCTGGATATCTCGACGTACTACATGTCCAACTATACCTGTGACTACGCACGTGCGCTCGTCGAGCGTGCAATCGAGGGTGGCTACCAGTTCCTGGATGCGATGATCGGCGTGGACGCCTGCTCGGCCATGAACCGCTCCATGGAGCACTTCGAGGTCCTGAAGGTCAACAGCAAGGAGAAATTCTTTGTCACGCATACCGACATGCCGCTCAAGGTGACCGATTACTACATTGATTCCTACACCACGCAGATGCGCGAGCACGTGCTCAACCGTCTGACCGAGACCTTCGGCGTTGATACGTCCGACGAGGCGCTGCGCAAGGCCGTCGCCGAGCACAACGAGGTCTGCAAGATCATCAGCGAAATTGCTGAGATGCGCAAGCTCGACAACCCGATCATCACGGGCTACGAGTTCCACATCCTCAACCTTGTGAGTTATACCTGCCCCAAGGCGCTCATCCTGCCCTACCTGCGCGAGACGCTCGCTGAGCTCAAAAAGCGCAAGCCGGACGCCAAGAATCCGTACCGCGCCCGCGTGGCCATCGTCGGCAGCGAGATCGACGATCCGAGCCTGACAAAGCTCATCGAGGGCTGCGGCGCACTCATCGTGTCCGACCGTTTCTGCTTCGGCAGCACCCCGGGCCGCGAGGTCATCGAGCTCAACGACGAGGAAGACGTCCTGCGTCAGATCTGCCGCCACTACATGGAGACCAGCGAGTGCGCTCGTTATATCTCCGACGAGAAGGTGCACCAGCGCCGCGAGACGGCCGACCGTCTGGCGCGCGAGTACAAGGCGGACGGCATCATCTATGAGCAGATGAAGTACTGCGACTACTGGGGCTTCGAGCGTGCTCTGGCGAGCTACATCATGAACACCGAGTACGGCTGGCCGGTCCTGTCGATCGACCGTGTGTATAACAACGGCTACTCGGGTCAGCTCCGCACGCGCGTTCAGGCGTTCGTGGAGAGCCTGGAGATCAAGAAGATCCAGAGAGAAAGGGGTGCCAAGTAATGGGCAAGGTGAAATATCCCAATCCGAAATTCTTCAAAGCGAAAGACAGAATGGACTGGGCTGCTCAGGCAGAGAACCTGAAACTGGTCGGCGGCATCTTCTGGGACATGTTCAAGGAGACCGACTGGAAAAAGTTCGGTGAGGGCTGGAAGAACATTCTCATTTCCGACCGTGACCGTATCAAAGAAGAGTACAAGGCCTTCGCGGCTGCCTCTATGAAGGATAAGATCGACCTCATCCTCAACGGTGAGCGTCACCTCGGCCGCCTGTATCGCGACGGCGCCATGTGCACCGTGCGTCGTGAGTGGCGCGGCATCAAGGACACGGTCTATGACTTCTATGAATGGGCTCGTCTGTGGGGCATGCTGCTCATGTCCTTCTCCAAGGACCTGATCCCGGCTATGAACCAGACGCTGTACTATCGCTGGATGGTGTCTTACTTCTGCTGCCACAGCTTCATGGACAAGAACATCCTCGGCCTGCGCGGCTCCAACCTGCGCATGAGCCACGAGCTTACCTACTGCATCTACCGCTACGTCGCCGAGAACCTCGTTATTCTCGCCAAGGGCGACAGACGCAACGGCAACAGCGAGGAGCTCAACAGCAAGCTCGTTCTGATCGACGAGATGACCATGGCGCAGATCATGGCCGGCTTCCCGACCCTGTACGGCATCCCGCACCAGCTGCTGCCGGTGTTCCTGGTCTCCGAGATCGACCAGCTCACCTGCATCCCGTACATCGACGCCGTCGAGTCCTTCGGTCTCCCGGCCGATACCTGCCCGGTGCCGACGTCCGAGTGCGGCGCGCTCGTCATCGACGCTCTGCCGCATCTGGGCAGCTGCTACATCTCCAGCTCCATGCCGTGTGACGGTTCCGTCATGGCATCCAGCTACTTCGCCCGCCGCTTCCCCGAAATCCCGGTGCATCACCTGTGCTTCCCCGTCCGCTACGAGGACGAGCTGACGCTCGACGCCGCTGTGGAAGACGTCAAGGCGTGCATCCGCTTCATTGAGAAGCAGACCGGCGAGAAGTGGAACTGGGATGCTTACTTCACCGCTATGAAGCGCTTCAACACCGAGACCGACTACGAGCTGCAGAAGTGGGAGATCAACAAGACCCAGTATCCGCAGCTGATCGGCCCGACCTACGAGCTGTTCCGCAAGTGGTGCTATGAGATGGACGGCGGCCTCGATCCGCGTACCATCAAGTCCTGCGAGAAGGTCAACAAGATCCTCCTCAAGGGCTACAAGAACAAGGAGCAGGCCTGGCGCAACAAGATGCGCTATCGTGCTATCACCTGGAGCTGCCCGCCGCACTACTACGCCAACTTCTCCAACTGGCTGGCCAACAGCTGGGGCATCAACGTCGTCGTTGAGATGGAATCGCTCAACTACACCAAGCACCTCAACACCACCGACGAGACCGAGGCCCTGCGTGACATGGCCCGCCTGTACGAGCGCATGGTCATGCGCCGCCACACCAACGGCGGTTACCACAACGTCGTCACCGAGCTCTGGCGTCAGTGCGAGGCGTGGAACACAAACATCGTCATCATGTGGCAGCACGTCGCGTGCAAGAACATGGCCACCGTTCAGGGCCTGCTCGACGAGCAGGGCCGCGAGCTGGGTCTGCACCTGATCTGGATCCCGCACGACCTGATGGATCCGCGCACCGTTTCGCGCCGCACCATGCGCGACACGGTCTCCAGCTATATGGACACCGTCATGCACGCCACCCCGGTCGACGAGACTCTGCTTGACTTCGCGGACGACGTGTGCATGTAAACTTTTTTGAATTGAAGGAAAGGATTTAAATACTATGAAATACTTTGGCGGATGCGACGTAGGTTCCACCTACACGAAGGC
>OGHJ01001414.1_pt1 | contig 25941 bp, 48 predicted proteins | sample 1571351 | NCBI WGS metagenome assembly OGHJ01 (sample SAMEA2582037, study PRJEB24529) | metagenome | biome: Human gut stool | place: China | collected 2011 | reverse complement strand
AGGCTCTCACCTGCCTCGGTGCCGCTCACGGGATAACCGGCGGCCACCAGCCCCTCCGCCGTCACCGCCTTGCTGACGGTGGGCGACCGGGCCAGGGCCCGGATGCCCTGGGTCATGCTCACGGCTCTTCCCTCCTTCCCATGGCGCTGAGCACCGCACCGGCCATGGCCAGGGCCCCGCCGGTGATGAGCCCGGCGGGCAGATAGATCAGTCCCGCCCCCACCGCCACCGCTGCGGCGCCAGCCACCAGCACCAGATCGGCGCTCATGCGGCCCAGCGCCTTCTTCCATTGCTTCATCCGACTCCTCCTTCCGTGTCCGACTTGGACACCCTATAAGCTGAAGCCCGGCCGCTCCATGGCCGCCGCCAGATCCGGCTTGGCCGCCTCCTTGACCATGGCCGTGGCCATGGCGATGATCCAGGCCACGGTGATGTCGATGCGGCCGGTGCTGCGGTTCTTCATGGGCTTCATGTTCTCGTTGCCGTCCACTGCGCAGCGGACGTTTCCGAAGTTCCACCGGGCGCAGGTGTTGTGCTCGTGGAGCATCTGGTGGGCCCGGATAAGGACCTCCAGCTTCTTGGTGGCGGGAGACATGCCCAGCATGGTCTGGGAGATCTCCAGCACCTCAATGCCTCCCTGCATGAGCCGCTGGGACAGGGTCCAGGACATGGCCGGGTCCAGACCCAGGGTGATGAGGTCGAAGGTGTCCGCCGCTTCCCGGATGACCTCCTCCACCCTGCTGTAATCCACGATGTCCCCCTCGCACAGCTCCAGAAAGCCCGCCCGGGCCCAGTCCCGGTAGGGGACGTGGTCCCGCTGTTCGGCCTCCTCCACCCCGTCCTCCGGCCGCCAGGCCCAGAAGAGGGCCACCCAGGTCTCCAGCCCGGGCTGGGGCGGAAAGAGGAGCACGAAGGCGGTGAGGTCGGTGCTCTTGGAGAGGTCCAGCCCGCCGTAGCACTGCTTGCCCCGCAGCCAGTCCCGGACGGCCTGCCGGCGTGCCGGGGCGCTCAGCCCCACCCACTCCGGGCGGTTGAACTGGGTCTTGTCGTACAGCGTGAGAGGCACCCAGCCCACCGCCTTCACACTGATCCACTGATTGAGCCGGAGCCAGCGGAAGAGCTTCTCTGCCGCCTGGCTCCGCTTGGCCGCCTGGGCCTCCAGCCGCAGGGTCCGCAGGGTCAGGTGCTTCCCCAAGGAGGGGTTGCACAGACGCCACAGGGACTCGTCCCAGATATCCACCTGCTCCAGGGCCTCCGGGTCGTCCCCGTAGAGAGCGGTGAGGCCGTAGAGGATGGGCAGCCAGTTGGACTCATCCCGGGCCAGCAGGGCCTCCTGGGCCTGCTCCAGCTCCTCCGGGGCTGCCTGCCGCAGGGAGAGCACCCGCCTGGGATCGCCGCCCTGGGCCAGGATCTGACGCAGCTGTCGGGCGTCCCGGATGGCCGCCGCCCGCTCGTGGATCTCCCAGCCGATGCTCTTCCGGTCCGGGTCGTCTCCGGCGGTGGTGAGCACGATCCACACCGGCTGTGCGTGGGCGGAGCCGGCGGCGCCGGTCATCACGTCCCACAGGGCCCGGTTGGGCTGGGCGTGGAGCTCGTCGAAGATGACGCAGCTGGGCTTATAGCCGTGCTTGGAGAAGGCCTCGGCGGACAGCACCGCCATCAGGCCCACAGTCACCCAGCGCTTGCCGCCGTTTTCCGCCCGGCGCAGCTGCCGGTATTCGATCTGTTTCTTGGACTTGGTGATTTTCAGCTCGCCCCGGGCGATCATCTTGGCCGTCCAGGGAGTGGTCTCCAGCATGAACACCGCCGCCCGGAACACGATGCTGGCGTTGTCCCGGTCCGCCGCGCACAGGTAGACCTCGGCGTTGAGCTCACCGTCTCCGAACAGGTGGTAGAGCCCCAGGGCGGCGGCCAACTCGCTCTTGCCGTTCTTCTTTGGGATCTCCAGATAGAGATACTGGTACTGCCGCAGCAGCTCCCCGCTCTCCCCGTCCGGCTCCAGGGTGGAGTAGAAGTCCATCAGGGCGTCGCGCTGCCAGTCGTAGAGCTGGAAGGGTTTCCCCGTGTCGGTGGTGGGCAGGCGCTCCACGAAGTCGCAGACGAACTGCCCGGCCGCCCGGTCCAGCACCGCCATGGGCTACTCCCCCATAGCCCTGGCCTGCCTGGCCCGCAGGGCACGGGTGAACTCGTCGGTCTCGTCCACCTCTTTGGCGGCGTTGGCCAGGACCTCCGGCACTACCAGCCGGCAGCGGGAGGAGATGGACAGGCCCATGACCTCGGCGCACTGGCGGCACTGCTTGAAGTAGGAGGCCTGGACTCCTGTCCACTCCTTGGCCAGCTTCTCATCCTTGTCCCGGATGGCGGCCGAGGCCAGCTTATCCGCCCGGAGCCAGCGGTCCCGGGCCACCAGGAACTGTCCCAGTACATCCCGGTCCAGTTCTGTATAGAGTCCGGCCTGGCGGAGGATCTCTCCGATCTCAGTGAACTCCCGATGGAACTTCTTCAGCAGCCACCGGGGCGGCTGAGCCTTATCCGGCGGCGGCACATGGACCTCCCGGTCCCGGCGCTCGTCCTCCTCCGCCTGGGACAGGTGCTTTCGCCCGTTGGCCTTCACCAGGTCGGTGGGCTGTCTCGGTCCCGGCATGGCATCCACTCCTTTCACGCGGCCATGGGGAAAATTTCTCACACGGAGGGCGGGGCGCGGTCTTTTGCCCCTCCGCCCAAAACTTTTTGGCACTGGGGGAAGGGTCCGGCAAGCCTCCGGCTTGCCGCGCCTGCGTGCGGGCGCGGCGGGAGCGCGGGCGGGCGCCCGAGCGTTCCGCCGCTTCTTTGTCTCAGGGGTCTCGAAAACGGTTTCTTTTTCTGCGTTCTTCCGCCCGCTCCCGGGCGGTCTTCCGATTGTGACAGCGCTCGCACAGGCTCTGATGGTTGGCCGGGTCGATGAACATCTGCCAGTCTCCCTGGTGGGGTGTGACATGGTCCACCACGGTGGCCCGGGTGCGAACGCCATGCCGGGCACACTCCCGGCACCAGGGCTCCCGCAGGAGCTGGGCCGGCCGCAGGTCGTCGGTCCATACGGGCAGGCTGTACCAGCCGTGGTATTCCGCCGAGGCCCGGCGCTCGGCCCGCTTTGGCTTGTGCTTGGGACAGTAGCCCTCTCGGGTGAGCGCCGGACACCCGGGATGTCGGCAGGGTCGGAGCGGCTTCATGGCCACGGGCTATCACCTCCGGGCAAAACAAAAGCCAGCGCCAGACCTGGTCCCACATTGGGGATCTTGTCGGGCTCTGGCTTCTGCTCCGGGCTATCACCTCCGGAGAAACAAAAACACCTGAGCCGACACAATCTCCCTCATGGGTTCTGTTCGGCTCAGGCGCTGGTCTCTCTGGACTCGGGCTCAGGCTCTTCGATATTCACGATGCTTTCTTTGCGGCAATGCTTGCACCAGATGGGCCAGTTCTTTCCATGGGTGTCTGGCCTCACTCGGTACTGCGTGGATCTGCCGCAGTTGGGACAGATGATGTGTCCGTCCTTGATGACCAGTGTATCAGCTTTTCTTTTCGTTTGCAATGCCTACCCCTCACTTTCTACATAGGGTGACGAATTATTAAGACTGGTTTCAAGCCGGAAAATTATTAAGCCGGCCGTCGTCGGCCTCTATTATATGTATACTGTCCCGGCTCCCGCTCCGGGAAAAGTAGGTACCGTGCTCCGATGCAGTCGGCAAAGCCGTAGGGGTTCTTCTCGCTGAATGTCTCGTAGTCCACTGCGCCCGCCGGCGGCGCCAGGGTGACACTGTCGCTCGGAATGTCAATATATTCCACTTCATACTTCTTGAGATTCTTGGAGGCCCGCCAGGTCCGCTCTCCGGGCCTGGGCTTGCCGAACTCCCTGGCCTCCTTCGTGAAGTACTTGGCCAGTTCCCGGTAGTAGTGGACGTCCAGGGGCTCGGCACGGACATAGCCTCCCCCCTGCCAGAGGCTGCGGATCTCCTCCAGGTCCTCCGGCGACGTAAAGTTGAGCACCACATGGTGGTGGAGCCGCTTGTCCTCCAGCTCTCCGTCGGCGTCCATCCAGTCATAGGTCCTCAGCTCATGAAAACCCTCCGTGTTGTAGACGTACCGCAGCTCCTCTCCCCGTTTTCGCCGGGCCGTCCGGTAGCGGCGGACAAACTTCTGGAAGATTCGGTCTGCGCTGTGCTTATCGGAAGGAAGGTGGGCGTCGTCATAGGTAAACACCAGCACCCAGTCCTTGCTCCCAAAGTTGGCCGCCAGGGTCAGCTCCAACTCCCGCCAGGAACACTTGAGGTTGTAAAACATCTGCCCCGGCGAGGTGGGACCCTGCCGTCTGCCCCGTGTCCGCCTTCCGCCGGTGTCCGGGACCTTGCCCAGCACCTCCAGGTGCAGCAGGCCCGCCGTGATGGATTTGATACACTTGGCCATTTTGCCCTCCTATCCTTTGTTATTTTCTTCCTTCTCCCCCTTGACAAATGCGCATTAAATGCGTATAATATACTTGTAAGGAGGAGAGACAATGAAACGCAGGGACTTGATAAAACTGCTGAAAGCCAATGGATGGTGGCTCCTCCGAAACGGCACTAACCACGATATCTATACCAACGGCAAAGTTTCTGAGACAATCCCCCGACACTCCGAAATCAAAGAACAATTAGCACTCGCCATCATCCGGCGGCAGGGGCTGAAATAAGCCCCTCGCCGCCACCCAAAAAGGAGGTTTTCTATATGAAGCAAGTTTATCCCGTGATCCTCCATCCAGAGCCGGAGGGAGGTTTCTCTGTGTCCGTACCGGACCTGAACATCGGCACCCAAGGAGAGACGATCGCAGAGTGCATCGACATGGCCCGTGACGCTATTGGGCTTTGGGGGATCTGCGAGCAGGACGAGGGGCGTGTGATCCCGGAGCCCTCCGGCCTGACGCCAGAGCATGAGGAGGGAGAGCTGGTCACCCTCGTAGACATCGACTTTGACGCCTATCGCCGGGCCCACGACATGCGGACGATTCGGAAAAACGTGACCATCCCCAGCTATCTCAATGATCTGGCAGAGCGTGCCGGCGTCAATTTCTCACAAGTCCTCCAGGATGGGTTGAAGCAGCGGCTCGGTGTACAGTAACAAAATGGTCAGGCTCAGGCCGCCCTATTGGGGCGGCCTGTTTTATGTCTCTGATAACTTTGGTACTCTCGGGCAAGCTACCGTCGGAGGTGATCGTATGGACGATCGGTATGCCACCTTTGCAGAGGACCCGGTCATGCAGGCCTATTTCTCCCAGCTTCCTACCCCCATCCGGGAGCAGATCCGCGCCCGCAAGCCCCAGCCAGCCACGCTGGAGGAGCTCCAGCGCATGGCCGAGGAAGTCAAGCGCCTGTTTTAATGCTCCGTAGGAGAAGGCACCGCCACGCCGTGGGCGGTGCTTTTCTCTATCCTATGTCCAGCTTCAGCTGCTCGGGCAGCTTCTCCTTGATGGAGACCACCCGGGCGTCGCCCAGCTGCTCCAGGGCCATGCCCAAGACCTCCTTCACGCACTCCGCCGCCCCCGGCGGCGCGTTGACCTGGATGGTGACGATCAGCATGTGTCGGCCTCCTCCGCTGGCTGTTGGAGCCAGTCAAGCCAGCCGCAAACCTCTGCGCACGCTCCTCCGCCCTCGTATTCGAGCCACCTTGCCAGCTCCTCGTCGCTCATGGCCCGGACGCGGTCGGAGTTGGTCATGGGGATGTATCCTTTGCAGGTGCCCTTTTTCATGTCCTTTCCACTAAAGGCACAGTCCGCAAGGCATAGTTTGCAGTTTGACATCAGATATCCTCCTCTCCCTCCGGCGGGCGGCGGTCAGGCATCGGCATCCATGCGTCAACCTCCCACGGGAATCCATCATGCCGCATCCAGGCGCCGTTGCTGGCCATGTATGCCTCTCCCACAAAGCTGCCGTTTGCCGCCAGCACGCGCCCCCCAGGCTCCGGTAACCTCTCCTCCACGCTCACCCACTCGTTCGGCGGGGTGAGGGTAGCGCTTTCATACGTTTTGGCGAAGATGTCCGGCTTGCAAGGGTAAAACTCCCCGTTTATTCCTTTGATAATGTAGTCTCCAGGACTTGCGTAGTGATCACCCTCCAGAGTGTGGATGACTAATCCCACGCGAGGAATAATTTCAAACGCTTCCGGGTCGATAAACTCACACATTTCGGCGTGGTTTTCTCCAGTCCACTGCACAGCCTCAATCATAACGGGCTTTTTTCTATACGATTTTGCCATCTTTCAGTGCCTCCCTCTCCTCGTATTTCCGCTGATACCCTTTGCACAGATAGCTTTCAGTCTTCATTGCGGCCAATTCCTCGCCACGTGCATATACCTGACAGTAAGAGCACTGGCTGGATTCCATTCCATGCTCGTTATAGTAGCAGTTGCTCCCGGCGCCTCGCCAACGGCATTTTACGCAGCGGCAGCCTTCACAGCGCTTAGGTGGTTTCATCTTGTACACCGGGCCTCCCATTCCGCCAGGCGAATGTGATACAGCGGGTGTAGTGCTTGTCCCACTCCCAGCCGCCCGGGCGCTTGCACGCTCCGTGGGCATCGTCATGCCACAGGCAGTTGTGGCAGGTCCGCCGGTAGGCGTCCAGTACGATCAGCTCACCCATCGTCGTTAGTCTCCTCATTCCTATCTTTCTGCTTGACATTTTCACGATACCGTGATACAATAGCATCATGAAAGGGGTGCATACCATGCCGGTCATATCCAGATTTTATGGCCTGACCATCAAGATGTATCTGCTGGGCAGCGAGCACAATCCGCCTCACATCCATGTGATTTACGGCGAATACAACGCCGTGATCGACATCACGGATCTCCGGCTCCTGGAGGGCGACCTTCCGGCCAAGGGGCTGGCCATGGCACTGGAGTGGGCCAGGCTCTACCAGGCCGACCTGCTGGACATCTGGAACACCCAAAACTTCCGGAAGCTGCCCCCGCTACAATGAGCGGGGGCGGTTTCCCCGCCGAAAGGAGGCGCTCCATGTTTCACAAGATCAAGTCCGCCGCCCCTCTGCCGGGGCTGCGCCTGCTGGTCCACTTCGCGGACGGCTGTACGAAGATCTACAACGTGTCCGCTGCCCTCTCCCGCGCGCCGGCTCTGTCGGCCCTGCGGGACGCGCCCGGCCTCTTTGAGCAGGTCTCCGTGGACCCGGGCGGGTACGGGGTATCCTGGAACGACGACCTTGATCTGGACGGGGCGGAGCTCTGGGCCAACGGCATGCCCGCCGCCTCTCCCTTTGACGGCCTGCTCTCCTTTGGGGAAGCCACCGACCTTTGGGGGCTCAGCGAGAGCACCCTGCGCAAGGCCGTGGCCTACCGCCGCCTCACCGACGGGCTGGACGTCCAGAAGTTCGGCAAGCAGTGGCTCATCACCCGCGCCGCCATGGAACGGGAGTACGGCCCACAGCCCAAATAGCGTCCCCCCTCTCCGGAGCCGGCGTCCATATAGGACGCCGGCTCCGTCCCTTTTCTCTCACGCCGTCCTGGCCTGGTCTTCTTCGCCCGTCACTTTCCGGCGTGGCACCTTCGGAGTGCCGTCCTTGTTGCGCTTGCTGCCGTCCCGGAGCCACCGGAGCCAGGTATCCAGGAAATCCTTGTGGAGGGTCCTGGGACTGACCTGTCCCGGATTCTCCGGGCAGGCGCTCCGCTCGTTGTCATATCCGTGGATCTGCCGTAGCTGATTCCCGTCCATCTCCAGGGTGATGTACGGCGTGGCCGGTGCCTCGGCCCGGCGGAGGAACAAAATGGTGGTCACGTCGTTCATGTGCCGTTCGGCGTAGCCGCCCACACAGTGGTGCAGGGCCTTGCCCTCCCGCCGGATGGCCAGGCTCGTGGCCGGGAACACAATCTTCAGCCCGTCCAGCTCAAACTCATACTTGAGCCGCCGCTCCTTCAGCGATGCCGCCAGCCGCTTTTTCTCCTCCCGGGCCTGCTTGGCGGCCAACTCCTCGGCAGCGGAGTCATGAGCGGTATGGAGGTCCTCCGGCCACAGCACCTTGCCGTGCTCCATACACCGCCCCAGCGCATATGCCGCCTCCCAATAATCCCGGTAAAGCTCAAAGAGGGTGGCGTAGCGGTCATCTGTTTGTTCGGAGATCCGGTCCAAATACCGCAGGAAACGCCCCGGCGCCAAGTGGTGCTTTTTCAGGAACCGCAGCACCTCCATGGCGCTCACCTGACAGCCCCACAGATTCCGGAAATCCATGCAGAAGGGCAGGCCCCAGCGCTCTTCCCAGTGCTTCGCCACATAGTTCCGGATGGCCAGCACCTCCATGGGCGGCTGCACGCCCAAAAACCAGCTCAGCTCCCGTTTGTTCAGCCCGAAGGCCTTTCTGGGGTCGGTCTCCTCCCAGCACATGGCCGCCGCGTTCTTCTTTCTGCTGTAAATGAGATCGCTCAGTGGCTCCCAGGGTCCGGACTTCACCAGCATCTCCACCTGTCTGGGGTAGATGGCGTAGGCGGTCAGGTAGGAGATGAAGTCGTCGAAGTAGGCGGCATACCCTCTGGCCCCGCCGGGGCGGTACTGCCAGTGGTCGAAGAAGCCGCAGTACCGGAAGAAGGGATTTCCCTCCAGCTCCTCCCGGTTGAGGATGGAATAGGGCTCGTAGTGGTACCAGTAGATGGGACCGTCCTTGAAGGGCTCGCTCACCTGTTTGGGCCGTCCAAGCCGATCCCGTTCATAGGTGATGACCGGCTCGTGCTCCCGATAGGTGACCTGGTAGTCGGCCTGCATCACCTCTCCCCTGGCAAAGCGGTAGCCGCTGGAGCACCAGGCAGTGGGCCGGGCGGTGAGCCCCTCCTCGCTGGAATAATCCTTCCTCAGCGCCAGGGCGTCGGCGTAGAGGGCGTCTCCCCTTGCGTGGAGGAGCAGCGTTAACTCCACCTGGCGCAGAGACGTCCGTTTTTTCGCCCTGGCCAGGTCGATCACCGTCACCTTGCGGCCGCACCAGGGGCAGGTCCACGGTTCCTTGTGCCGGAGGTGGTCCAGCAGCTCCCGATGCTCCGGGGTCTCCGTCCGGGGCAGAACGGGCCTGGTCTCCCGGTGCCCGCAGCAGGAGGCGTACAGCCTCACTCCGCCCAGGCCCATCAGGTCCCCCTCTTTTCGGAAGAACAGGTAGTGAGGGAACAGGTCGTTCATCCGGACCAGGTCCTCCTCGGTGACGGCGGGCCAGCCGTCCAGGAGCTCCCGCTCCCGCTCCGTGTACTTCATGCCGGTCCCCCCTCAGAAGAAGTCGGAGAGGTCCAGCAGGATGCCGGTCTGCTGCGGCTCCACCACCGCCGGCTCCAGCTGGATGCTCATGGTGAAGTTGACCCTGGCCCCGTCGAAATAGAAGGACGCCGCCCGGCGGTAGGCCTCCAGATCGGAGAGGGAGCTGCCCACCCCCTTGGCCACAGCGGCCATGCAGTCCGGGAAGGAGCCGCCCTGGACCACCGCCTGGGCAAACTCCTCGTTCTGCCGGCAGAACTCCAGGAGGGCGTCCCGGACGGCAGACTTCATGGCGCCCTCCTTCTGGCCCTTGACCTTGTCATACTCGTCCTTCAGGCGGCTCTCCGCCTGCTCGTACCAAGTGGTCATTCCGCACACCTCCCGATGGCCTCGGCCAGAGCCTTGATGGCCTTCTCCGCCCCCTGTGCGGCAGTCTGGTCGGGGCGGTTCCGCAGCTTGAGGAGGATGCCGTGCATTTTGTTGGCCGTCTCCTGGGACTGCTGGAAGAGCACCTTGAAGGTGGCCATGTCCTCGTCGGAGGAGAGCACAGCATTTTTCCGGGCTTGCTCGGCGTCCTTCAGTTGGACCTGAGCCTGCTCCAGGGCGGCCTCGGCCTCCTTCCGCTTTTCGTCGGCCTTGGCTTTGGCCTCCTTGGCCTTGTCCAGCTTGGCCTGCATCTCGGCCACGGCCTCGGCCCTGGCCTGGGCGATGGCCTCCGGGTCTGCCACCGTCTCCACCGCCACGTCCACCGGACGGGCCTGGAGCTCATCCAGCTCCCGCTGGAGGCGGTCGACATCCTGGTCGGTCCTCTGCTTCTCCTCCAAGAGCGCCCGCAGCGTCTCCTTTGTCATGGCCATGTCGGCCTCCATTTTTGCCCTGGACTGCTCGGCGAGACTGGCCTCTGCCTTGGCAGTCTCGGCGGCCTTCCGGGCCTCGTCCCGGTCCTTGATGGCCTGCTCCAGCTGCCGGGCAGACATGTCAATGACCGTCTTTTCCTTCCCACCCACCTCGTGGGTCTCATTCAAAAACTGTTCCCGCTCTTCCGCCGGCAAAGCTAAGAGCGCCAAGGCTTTGGAGGCCCCCAAATCCGCAAGCGTCTGCGGATTTGACCACTCCCGAGCCAACCTCATAAAGTTCTGCGCGGTCCGCTCTGAGAACTCCACCCGCTCAGTAAGCCAAGGTAACCACTCCCCGTGGGAGAGCATGCCCTTGGCCTCGATGAGCCGGGCGCCGATGTCCAGAATGGCCTCCCCGGCCTCCCGTTTCAGATCCAGGATCTCGCCGGTGACCGTTTCGATGGTCCGCGGCAGGCTCATCCTGGCCTCGTACTCCGCCTCCTCGGCCTCCTTCCACTCGGCCCGGCGGCGCTCCTCCTGGTCGTCGATCTCATACCCCGGCCTTGCATTCACATGATAGTAAGGGCAGTCCAGCTCCCGGTGGATGTATTCGCACTTTTTTTCACACTCGGCCTGGAGGGGACAGCGGTCATTGGTCTTTCCCATGGTTTTCTCCTTTCCCCCGGCGCTCCTCCCGGAGCCGCCGGATGATGCTCTGTTGATGGAGGAGGGCCTCTATGATCTCCTTCACCATAACTCGTCCCAAGGTGATGCTGCTGCCCGGCTGCTCCAGCCGGCGGCGGAGGGCGTCGACCAGCTCCCGCTCGTCCATGTCACAGCCCGTACCTGGCGACAAATTCGCCGTAGCTCATATGTAAGCTCCTGGCCTTGGCGGCGATCTGTCCCAGGGTGAGTTTTCCGTCTGGGCCGCGTTTTTCGGTCCGTCGCTTCGCCCGGCGCTTTTCCTGACTCTCTTTGTGGGTGGAGCGGATGACCTCCCCCCGGCACTCCGGGCAGTAGCGGGAGTTGAAATGCCCCTCGCACTCCTTCCCGCAGATCTCACAGGTATAGAGCACGCTCATCGCTCCTCCTCCCCTCTCAGCTTGTCCAGGGCCCAGAGGATGGCCTCGGCCACCTCCCGGTGCTCCTTCTCCCGGTCTGGGTCCGCCCGCATCAGGGACAGGTGGCGGCGGTACTCCGCCTCCAGCAGCTGTATTTTACGTTTCTCCATCGTCAACCTCCGATCCGGAATTGCTCCGGGATCTCGTCCTTCGTTTTCCGCCGGTAGGACATGCCGGCGATCTTGCTTGTGGCCAGGGAGAAGGCCAACTTGCAGCTGCCCACCCCGCCGTGGCGGTTCTTGGCCAGGTCCACGTCCAGGACGGACGGGACATTGGGGTCCACGGAATCCCGGTCGGCGTAGTAGTCCTCCCGGTAGAGGAAGATGACGCCGTCGGCGTCCTGCTCCAGAGCGCCGGTGTCCCGGAGGTCGGAGAGCTGGGGGCGCTTGTCCTGGCGGGTCTCCACCTCCCGGTTGAGCTGGCACAGTGTCAGGATGGGAATGCGCAGCGCCCGGGCCAGGTTTTTCAAGTCCCCGGAGATCTCCGTGGTGTATTCCACTCGCCCATACCGTCTCGCCGCCGGCGGCGGCAAGATCTTGCCAAAATAGTCCACCACGATGAGCCGCAGCCCGCCGATGCTTCGAGCCAAGGCACCGATGTCGTCCACCGTCGCCGTCGGGGCCGCGTTGGACCAGAAGGCCAACCCGGCCAACTTCCGGGAGGCAAAGGCCACCCGATCCTCCTCCTCCTGGGTGAGCGCCTGCATGAGCAACTTCTGGGAGGGGATGCCAGTCTCCCTTGAAATTCTTTTGGCAGAGAGCTGCTCCGTGTCCATCTCCAGGGAGACAAAGAGCACCGGGTCCGCCTGGGCCACCCGGTCGGCGATGTTGAGGGCCAGGGTGGTCTTTCCCATACCTGGCCGGGCGGCCAGCAGGTAGAGTCCCGAGTTGAGCATCCCACCCCCCAGCAGCTCGTCCAGGGCCATGTAGCCGGTACAGACATAGCCCTTAGCGTCGCCCGCCTCGATGGTCTCCCGCTGCCGGTAGTAGGCCAGGATGCCGTCGCTGGGACTCACCAGCTTTCCGGCGCTGCCCTGGGCAGCCAAGTCATTCAGCCGCTGCTGGGCGGATGCCAGGATAACGTCGGGGTCCTCCAGGTCGTCTACGCCGGCTCGGACGCGGTCGGCGTGCTCCCCAAGTGCCTCCCGCAGCCGGTTCTTCTTCACGATCTTGACATACTCCCCCACATTGGCGGCGGTGGGGGTGATCTCCATGAGCTGCATCAGGTATTGGGAGGAGACCTTTGCCCCCATCCTCTGTGCCTGGTCCAGGATGGTCACCGGGTCCAGCTTGCCACCCGCCCGCTCCAGGGCCAGGACGGCCTCGTAGAGCATCCGGTTGACCTCCAGCCGGAAATCCTCCGGCCGCAGTTCCCGCTGGATCTCCGGGAGGCACCGGTCCGTGATGAGGATGGCGCCGAGGATGCTTTGCTCGGCCATGCTGCTGGGAACTTGATACTCACTCATCCTCCACCATCACCTCCTCCCCGTTGATGACCTCGGTGTGCCAGCCGGTGAGCTGCTTGGCCTGGGGCCGGGACGGGGCAGCCTTGCTGTCCTTGGGCAGCTCATCCAGCCACCGCTGGTTGCGGAGGTACCGGCAGGCGTAGGGCACCGCCCAGTCCTTATTCTGCACCTGCCGCTTGAGGGCCCGGGCGATGGTGTCGATGAGAGCATCATCCGGCTTGAGCCTGTCCCATTCCCGGACGGCGCTCACCCGGTCCTCATGCCGGGGATAGTAGGCCCAGAATGCCTCGAAGCGCTCTGGCTTCCAGGTGGGCACGCTCTTGGGCGCCCGCTTCCGTTTCGGTTCTTTCGGTTTTTCGGGCTGTCCCCCTTGGGGGACTATAGGGGGTATATATTCTATACTTGTATTATTCTCCTCCTCATTTTTGGGGGGAGGGTTCCCCTCACTTGTGGGGGGAGGGGTATCCTCATTTTTGAGGGGAGGGGGACGCACTCCATCCGCCCCGTAAATGGGGACGGTGCGCCGCTCCACCACCTCGTTCTTCTCGTTCCGGATGACCTCCACCCGCAGGTATCCGCCCTTGGCCAGGATGGCGATGAGGCGGCTGACGCTCTTTTCGCCCAGGCCAAAAAGCCCAGCGAAGTAGGCGTTGTGGGCACTGCAATACCCATTGGCATTGCTCAGGGCCGTGATCTCCCCATAGAGCAGCTTGGCGTTGGGGGGCAGGTCCTGGTCGTAGCGGACGGAGGCGGGGATGACGGCCCAGTAGGCCGGTCGCTCTGCCATACCACCACGCTCCTCACAAGATATACTCGACCCAGCCGGGCAGACCGATGGCCACCACGATGCAGCCGAGCACCACGGCACTCTCCCGCAGGATGCGCAGGGTACGGCGGCGCTCCGCCCGGGTCATCTTTCTCCACGTCTGACGCAGACGGGCAAAGGGATACTTCCGCCCTCTCTGTGCGCCCCAGCCTTTCCCGGCGGGCCGCCACTGGGCGTCCTGAATGTTGTACATGAGATACCTCCTCCTTGATGATCCGTGCCGCTCCTGGCGCGACGGGTCGCGGTGACGCCCAGAGGCAAGACGCCCTACCGGGGGAAAGAGCCGGCTCCGCCTGATCCCCGCCGCCCCAGCGGCGGCACGGTCTTATGGATACTCACAGGGGCGCCTTGTCGCACACCCAGCCGGTGGCCAGGCTGCACACGATCCCGCCGGACAGCTCCACCCAGTGCTCCTCGCGGGTATCGGCGGTCTCGACGAAGCGGAAGTGCCGCCGCACCCGGAAGCCCAGCTCCCGCAGGTAACGCAGCCGCTCCTCCTCCGTGGCCCGGTCCACCAGACACTTGGGGTATCCGCCTCCATGGCTGGCCTCAAAGGTGATATGCAGCTTGTCCACTGCCTTGGGCCAGTCCTCGGCCCGCTTGGCTGCCTCGGCATTCCATCTGGCCTGGAGCTTCTCCATGATGATGTCCTCGCTCATGTAGCCCCCTCCTCATTGCCGAGCCTGGCGATCTGCTCCAGCCGCCAAGCGGTCTCCAGGGGCAGGCGGACGGTGCGGTCTGCGGCCATGAGCCGGGAGACGGTCTCGTGGCCGATGCCCACGGCCCGGGCCAGGGCGTAGTTGTTGAGCCTGTGGCGGCGCTTATAGATGGCCAGCCCGTCGGCCAGCCGCTCGGCCCGGTCTTGGAGCCGCTGTTCCTCCCGCTGGGCCTGTGTCAGTGCTACTCTGGGCATGATGTACCTCCTCACTCGCCCTGTCGGGCGCACCGCAACTCCAGGGCGGCCTCCACGATCTCCTGGAGCTCGTCCAGGATGTCGTCGAACTGCGGGCGCTCATCGGCGTCAATGACGTTGTCCTCCGCGATCTCCATGAGTCGCCGGTCTGCGTGAGAGTCGGCAAACTTGTAGATGCGGTTGGTCAGCTTGGCGCTGGCTTCCAGCACCGACCGGGGCTGGATCTCCGGCACCACCCGGCTGTACATGGCGTTTTTCTCACGGGCATGCCATGCGATCAGATGCAGGGCGTTGTACAGGATGGACATGAGGTCCACCACATCATCGGGCGGCGTCCGCTGTCCGGTCTCATAGGCCCGCATGGACTCCACGCTGATACCCAGCCGCTCCGCTGCCGCCTCCTGGGTGAACCCGGCGGCCTTGCGGCAGATTTTGTAGATATTCCGGCATTCCTCCGGCATGGTAAAACCCTCCTTTACAGGGGTATGATGGTCATAGAGATCAGCAGGCCTCGGCGTCATCCGGGACGATCTCGATGGTGCCGTCCTGCCGGCACACCACCAGGGCGGCATCGTGGTACTGGTCCATGATCCGCACCGCGTTCCGGGTGACGATCTCCGCAGTTCGCAGTTCGCCCGGCTGGAACTGCTCCTCCAGCCAGGCATGGATCTTTGCCTGCTCCGCTGTCTGGGCAATGAACATAGCAGATCTCCTTGTATTATAGAGTAGTAGTTATTAGAGCCCCTCTCCAAGGGCTGTGCTACACTGTAAGGGATGCTGTGGATTGGTGTAGTTCTCCTACCACAAGATGGTTCTGGAAAGGTTCCAACCACAGCCCCTTACAATTTTGTTGATCAGTTAAATACCGTCAGACGGTTTATGTGGAACAAGGCTACAAAAGTAAGGTGCACTGTGGATACAGCATCACATATTTATCGTTGGAGGTATTTGTTATGGTGGTTTCTGTTGGCATCGATGTCTCGAAAGATAAGCACGATTGCTTTATCGTCAGTTCCGAGGGCGGAGTCCTGGCGGATGTGTTCACGATTCCCAATACCATGGACGGTTTTTGCTGTTTGCTGCAGCGAATCCGAGATTGCACCGCACCGCAGGACAAAATAAAAGTAGGGCTTGAGGCGACCGGACATTACAGCTACAATCTGCTCGGGTTTCTCCTTGACAATGGTCTGGCCACCTATGTCCTGAACCCCTTGCGCACAAATCTTTACCGAAAGAGTCTCAGTCTGAGAAAGACCAAGACCGACCGGGTGGATGCGCGAACGATTGCTTCTATGCTGTTATCCGATGCGGGCCTCAAACCCTACACAGATACAGCATACCACAATGAGGAGTTAAAGTCACTGACCAGATACCGTTTTGACAAGGTAAAAGAGCGTGCCAAACTGAAAAGTTCTATCGCTCGGCTGGTCTGCATCCTGTTTCCAGAATTGGAAAAACTCGTCCCTTCTCTACATATTGCTTCTGTCTATGCCTTGCTGGAGGAGTTCCCCGGCGCCAAACAGGTGGCCGCAGCCCATTTAACGAGACTGAAAGCACTGCTCGAGACCACTTCCAAAGGCCATTACAAACGGGATATGGCTCTTGAAATACGAGATGCCGCAAAAAACTCCATTGGCTCTCAGATGCCTGCCAAGTCCCTTGAATTGCAGCACACCATCCGGCTCATCTGTGAGCTGAATCGTGAAATTGATGAAATCGAAGAACAAATCCGATCCATTCTGGATGAGCTTCATTCTCCTATTACCACCATCCCAGGGCTGGGGTTCCGCATGGCTGCCATGATCCTGGCTGAAGTTGGTGACTTCACCCGGTTTGACTCCCCGGACAAGCTGTTGGCTTATGCTGGGATGTCCCCCTCCACTTACCAATCCGGACAACTCAAAAATTGCTACCCGCATATGGAAAAGCGTGGCTCCCGATACTTACGCTACGCACTTTACAACGCAACCAAGTATGTCTGCCACTGGGACCCGGCTTTTGCTGATTATCTCGCCAAGAAACGGGCGGAGGGAAAACACTACAATATTGCCATCTCTCACGCGGCCAAAAAGTTGGTTCGTCTGATGTTTGCCATGGAGAAATCCAGGCAGCCATATTACTCAGCGGCTTAAGTGCCGCTACTTGAATAGCCAGCAGGGGTCTGACAAGACCTCAGCTTTGCTATACCTTTTTTGAGCCATCTCTTTTCATCACCACCATTCATTTTCGGGGTTGACTTTTAATAGTTAATCTTTCCAGTGACTTTCCTTGTCCCTTCCTGCAACCTGTGGTAAAATGTGGGCGGTAGAAGGGAGGTGAAATAATTGGATAGCTCATTGATTGAAAAAGCAGTTGATTCGGCTTTTGATTTGTGTATAAAAGAGATCGAGCCTCAAATCAATCGCGAACTATATCCCGCCGCATTTGCAAATGAATACAGTTGGTTAAGAGTAAGAGCTGTATTCGACCTTCAAAACCGTGCCATCCGAAAAGCAATAAAAATAGCTATGACCGACTTGCTTGCGGAAAACCATTAACCATTGGCCGCCAGTTAGTCCTGGCGGCTCTTTTTAACTTTGAGCAAAATCTCCAAAATATGAGGAAGAACCGCCGTTTCTTGCAACGTTCCGTCTCCGGATAAGACACGGATACAGAAATCCTCCATTTTCTGCTCCAACATACCCTGGTCCACGGTCATCACCTCCCCCCTCAGCTTGCGTCCTTCTCCTCCACCCCGGGCGGCTCCCTCCCATAGAGGGCGTCCACGGAGACCCCGTAGAGGTCCGCCATGGCGGGGAGCACGTCCACGCTGGGCTTGCGGACCCCCTTCTCCCAGCCGCACAGGGTGGGCGGTCGAACGTGGAGGGCCTTGGCAGCCTCCCGCTGGGTCATGCCGCAGGCTTCCCGCAGCTCTCGGAGCTTCAATTCCATCCCTCCTTTCCTTGCCCTTTCTCCGGGCGTGTGGTATGATTAACAAAACGCGAATTTCTCACAACTGGCCCTGTTGATCTCTATCCTTGCAAGCCCAAACAAAATTGCAGAAAACATTCGCTTGCTAGCAGGTTTAGCAGGATAGACAGGATAGACAGCACAATGGCTATCGTTGCCATCCAGTCGTGTTTGTTATCTCCCATTTCCCCGCCTCTCTTATTCCGATCTTGCAGATCTATGGATGGTGTTGGAGCAAATCAAGTCAATCCTCCTGTGGTGACGAGCCCAGCTCATCCAGATTGGGAAACACTTCCCAGTCGCTGGCCGTCAGGTCCTCCGCCTTTGGATTCCACCTAGGCCCTGGAGTACGTCCTTTTGTGTGCAAGATGCAGCAATCGCGCAGGTTCGTGGGCTGCACCATCAGATATCGATCCCAAGAACTGCGAGACATATATCCGCCGATTTCCAGCGCGGTCTTTGTTGCCGTCTGTATGTTCACTTTCCCGCCCTCCTCTCGTTTGCGCTTTGTCTCATTCACCAGTCCCTTTCCAAAGTGACGCACACAAAGTCACCGAACGCAGCATCGAAGTCAGCCTCCTCCATGCATTCCATGTAGACGGCTTCGAGGTGCTTGGGATCATAGCCGGTAAGGATCGCCAGGAAATCGATCACCGCATATACCCAATGTTCATAGCCGGCGGCTCTCCCCTGCACGTAGGCCTCCGCCTTCATTACGTCCTCATCGGAGTAAATCCTCTCCAGACGCTCGCGGGGGAATCCGGATACCTTTGAGAGCACACTCAATGTTTTATTCATCAGAAGTTCCTCCTTTTGAATTGCCTTTTGAGCCTCATCTGCTTGTGTTTTCGAGAGCATAGCGAATAGACCATCTTGTCCTCCGCCCACCTCTCGTTCGCACTTTTTGACATTCACAAGCAGGTAATCTGATAATAAAATTGCAGATTTGGTGATATACCATGATAAGTAACGAAGAAAAGCGTTTTCTCCGCTGGCTGAGCAAACAGCCCGAGCCCATTTCTCAGTCCACAATGCAAAACCTGTCTGCACCCGAATACTCCCCTGCCCGTATCGATTCACTCTATAAAAGCGGGTATCTTACGAGATCTCTCACCATAGAGAATGATGAATTGACTGGTCTATACTCTGTCAGCGACAAGGCTCGTGCGGTCTTGCAGGAAAGCGCAAAGCTCTCTCACGAAAAGATGGCAGAATGGATTCGCTACATCATTACAACAGCGATAGCCGTCATTGCGCTGATTCGCACGTTTCTTTGAGTCGTTCAGGGCAATCTGGCACCCGGATCACCGCGGTACAGCACTCCAGAATGAGGCAGGTCTCTCCCATGTATGCCTCCAGTCTCTTGCGCAGGTCTTCCTTCGCCCCTGAGTCAAACTCAGCGTCAAACGCAAATACAAGCATATCTGTTATCCTCCTCCCTCAGCTTGCGTCCTTCTCCTCCACCCCGGGCGGCTCCCGTCCGTAGAGGGCGTCTATGGTACATCCCAAGGTATCTGCAAGCACTGGTAAAAGCTCTGCGCGTGGGACTGTGAGCCCAGCCTCCCACTTACATACGGAGACCTTAGTTACCCCGGCGGATTCAGCCAGCTGGGCCTGGGTCAATCCCTTGGCCCGCCTCAACTCTCGTATATTCATTTGATCCCCCTTCCGGCTTTTCTCCTTGTCCAGTTACCTTGAATATGGTATGATTAACTATCAGGTAACACTTTCAAAAAACGGAGAATGGTCTTATATGGAAATATCTGATTGGATAAACGTAGTTCTCTGTATCTTGTCATTCCTGCTCGCCGTTATATCTGTGGTCACCGTTGTCATCACATTAAGGCAAAATCATAAGATGATTGAAAATTCAACCCGGCCATACATCGTGATAACCTATGAGCGCATCATTCTGCGCAACGAGATTGTTCGATATATCGTCGTCAAAAATTACGGTCAGACTGGAGCCCGAATTACCAAAATGACTTGTACTGGTGATGTCCCGCCGATTTTCTCAGCACAATTTCTTAAAGTTTCGGGAACTTTCTTGGCCCCCTCCCAAAGACTTCTTTATTACTTTGGAGGCGTCAACACTGGCGACCCTGAAAAGATCTCTTTTTCTTACGAGTATGAGGCAAACAAGAAAAAATATAGGGACAATATCGATCTCACGCTGATTAACGGATCGTCTGTCAGGCGCCAGGAAAATGATGATGTAATCAAATATGCTTTACAGGACATAGCCGAGCGCCTTATTTAGGCCTTTTTTTGAACGCGTCGATGATCCATACCGCCATCACCAAAATCAAAATGATCTCAACGATAATCAGCGCGACTTTCAGTCCCAGCAGTATGTTTTCTAGCAACCCGGTCATCCCCTTTCCCTCATCGGCTGTTTCTTTCTTGTTAACCTGTAGCCTAATCATAATTCGTGTTTCGCGATAAGTCAATCGCAAAACGCAATATTTAATATTTTTGTAATATCTGCTAAAATACAATCCGGTTTTTTATTTAGTTTAACGGTGAAAGGAGGTGCTATAAAACTATGGCTAGCATCTCAGAACGAATCTTTGAAATTGCCGATAAGAAATACTTAGATCAAAGCAAGTTCGCAGCAGCTGTCGGCGTCACTCAGTCGGTTGTAAGTGCATGGAAAAACGGGAAGTCAGAATCTTACATGAAACGACTTCCGCAGATTGCCGACCTGCTGGGCACGTCAGTAGACTACCTAATGATCGGAGAAGAAAAAAAGTCCGCCCCCACAAACGGGGACGGACTGAGCCCGGCAAAGCGGGCGCTATTGGATGCGGTGGATGGACTCTCGGACGAGCAGTGTGAAAAGCTGCTTGGGATCATCCAGGAGGCCAAGAAGCTCTTTTAGCGTTCAGACACGACGGGGCTGCCGGCGGTAAACTCCTCCATGAGCAGCGAGAGCCGGTACAGGACGTACTCGGCCTGTCGGTCGGTGAGGGTCAGGATCTGGGCCCTGAGCTTGTCCCGCAGAGCCCGGCTGTCAGTCTTCATCATATACATTCCCCCATTCTGTATTCACATATAGCGGAAACAGGGGGAAAAGTTGCACATTTCCGTGCACCTAAAAAGCAGAGAGAGGAATTCATATGGAGAAAAAGAAAAGCGTGCTTTTATTGATCTCAGCGATTCTTGGATGCGCATACCTGATATACAGCATTGTGTATTGGACCGGGCTTAACAGCGGAGGCGGTAGTTCGGCTGAGTCTATCGGGTTTGGCATCGCCACAGCTATTGTATTCCCGCACCTGATCGCGACCGCCGTTGCCTTTATCTTTAACCTGCTCGGCTGGATCATGGATCATAAGTGGTTTGCACTGACTGGTGCCATCCTGTATACAGTGGCGCTGATTCTGTTTCCGCTGTATTTCATGTTCGTAGTGGTTGAAATGGTCCTGTCCTATATCGGGTTTGCCCGGATGATCGGAAGAGAAAAACAGACCCGTCAGGTCCGGCCCCAGCAGCCTGCGCCCCGGATGACGGGAAACGCACTCAGCGATTTGAACTCCAAGCGGCTGATCCATGCCGATGCCATGATTCGCTATTGCAGGCACTTCGGTTTTGACAACGGGCTGTCCGATGCCGAGCTCAAAGAGCTTTTCTCCGAAGCTGAGCGCCGAGTAGCCCCCGATACTGAGGTCGTAATGGCCTTTGTCGCCCAATACCCGATGGGGAGCGGCGTGACGTGCGCCTGCGCCTTTGCCGTACACAAGCTCATCGTTGCGGCGCAGGATAACGTCCTGGAGCTGCCCACAGACCGGATCGAGGAGATCTCTTTGTCTGGAGATGCGGGGGAAATTATAATCCGGTGCGGCGGGATAAGTTGTGAGCTAGGTGTTGACGCCCGTCAGGCAGACAGCATCCTCGACTTCCTCCGCCGCTCCAAAGACGCCTGTATGGCGGACATTAAGGCGGAATCTCTTGTATAAAGTTTTCCCGTCTGATCTGGAAGAATAGATGTACCCCAAAACGGTGTCGGATTTATGGCACAATAGGAGTGAGTGAAATGAAAAGAAGAAATTTCTCTATTGCTGCGTTGGTGATTGTATTAGCGCTTCTTGGTTCTTGTTCTTCTCAATCTTCTGAAGAGAGCACCGTACCAACCTCATCCCCGATTTCGGCAGAAGAAACTCAAGCGATTGGCTCCGAACCCGCCGTTCTCCCGGCAGATGATGCCACGCTGGGTGAAAAGAACGCCCTGGCTGCCGCAAATACTTATCTTTCGTTTTCTGCATTCTCTGCACAAGGTCTGATCGATCAGCTGGAATTCGAGGGCTATACCACCCAGGAGGCCCAGTACGCCGTGGCCAAGTGCGGAGCCGACTGGAATGAGCAGGCCTTGAAGAAGGCCGGAAATTACCTCGATTACTCTGCCTTTTCCTACAGTGGACTGTTTGAGCAGCTGTCCTATGAGGGATTTCTGCCCGAGCAGGCCCAGTACGCAGTGGACAACTGCGGAGCCGACTGGAAAGAGCAAGCCGCTAAGAAGGCACAGGCTTACCTGGATTTTTCCTCCTTCTCCCGCGAGGGCCTCATTGACCAGCTCCTGTATGAGGGTTTCACGCAGGAGCAGGCGGAGTACGGCGTAACCGCCGTAGGTTACTAACTTAGATGCAAGAGGCCGGGGCTACAGCCCCGGCCCTCAAAAGTCCAAGAAATGGAATATTTGAATAACCAGCAGTTTCACCAAAAGTGACGTTAGCGTATTGACAACTAAGACGCCGGGGCATAATATAGTGGTACAACGAATGTGACTTCCGTCACCTCCCCGTTGTAGATTCAAGCCCTTGGCAGTAAGCCTCCCACCATAAGGGAAGTGCCGAACCCAAGGGCTTTGCATTTATTTTTGTTACATAGAGAAAGTGGAACAAATTGTACTCATTGCGGGGGACAGTGATTTTGTACCTGCCGCAAAACTGGCTCGTCGTGAAGGTGTCGATATTGTGTTGGACTCCTTAGACCAACCCGTTAAGGAAAATCTTTTCGAACATATTGACGGAAAACGCAGTTGTGGTAATCCCTATCTGACAAAAGGCAGAAAAGACCTGAGTGCCTATAAACTGTGAGCTTAATCATGCTGCCTGATTGGCAATGGGTCGTGGAGCGCAACGAGGCCGGGGCTGCGGCCCCGGCCTTCAAAAGTCCATTTTATCGAACATTAGTTTTATTGCATAGAAGGTGTGTACTATGGCGAAGAAGTTGACCAACCCCACTCCGGTGCGGCTTCCCTCCGGTTCCTGGCGCTGTCAGGTGATGGTGGCGTAAGTACATAAAGAATCCCCTCCTGGCGTGGTCGTGCCAGGAGGGGCGTAATCAAAATTCAATCCGGTTTTGTGAACTTTTTTACCCTATATTTGTTGCAAGCATTTTCCAACCGTTTGAAGTCGCAGCAGACTTTTCTATAGAAGGCGTTCTTTCCATCCAGTGCCTTGCGGTAAGTCACCTGTGCTCTGGATAAAATGATATCCTTATTTTTCTCGCAGAAGCGAAGCTGGTTTAGCAAAAGGTTTTTATATTTTTCATCTTCCTCCGCTAAAATGTCAAATTCAATCAGATTGTACCGCTTCACTGGAATCATATTATTAAAGCCCATGATACCGAGCGCTCCGCCATCAAGTTTGAACACCGGGCCGCTCGATTTAATGTTCACATGGTTCGGCTTCGGAGACTCAAGCGGGACATAGTAGTCAAAGCCATTGATGGACAAAACAATTCCCACATAAGGGCGGCGCTGTCCTTTATTCAGTTGAACCCGGTTGTCAATCTTATGTAAATAATCTACATAACCCTCACGGATATGATAAAAACGGAATTTACCCATCTGTTTCCCGTCCTTCTCTTTATAGAAAATGCGGGATAGCAATGCCATCCCGCATTTTTAGTTCCTCACTTACGGTGGAGGGTCACCGCTTTTTTCGCTCTCTTATTGCGGAAAGAGTTCACCGCTTTTTTCGCTCCCCACTCTTGCAGCCAGGTAGGGGCTCTCCTCTTTGGGACGCAGATGAGCAGAAGACGAGGCGTCATTCTCTTATCTGGTGGTTGGATTACTCCTTCCACATCTTCATTATACTCCAAATTAGCGAATTGTAAACGGGCAATACTAACCAAAAATTAGCAAGTGGAATTATGTAGAAATAAACTGACATACTCAGATTACTGGAGGGCATGTGATGGCGAAGAAACTGACCAACCCCACCCCGGTGCGGCTTCCCTCCGGCTCCTGGCGCTGCCAGGTGATGGTGGCGTAAGTCCATAAAAAAGCCCCGCTTAGTACGGCGGTACTAGGCGGGGCAAGATCTTATACAAGATGCTGGGCATTATTCTTCCGGTTGACCAATACTCTTTTGATCCCAAGGATATCATTCCGGCTTTTCATAACACCCTGTTCGATCAGGCGAAGATATTTCATTGCCTTAGTGTGGATCTCTGCGTTTAACTTCTTGTTTTTACTTATGTAATGATATGGACCGATCGTATATGGAGCTTTCACATAGCTCTCATCAACAGGAAACATGTCTCCAATTAAAAATACTCGCTCAATAGATGCGACGATTCCAAGGTGATAGTAAATGCAGTTTCCTTTTCCCCGTTTGGCTTCTTCTCTCTGGATTTTGTTCTTATAATTCTCCACCTGGCTACTCATCGGAATCATCCAGAAAATTCCGTCTTTGTCTTGGAATAAAAAATAGTAGGGTCTCTTTTCGTTTTTGTTGTCTACCCAGTACGGCTTCTTAAAATCTTCAAAATACTTGTCTTTTACAGAGTACAACCCGTGAACGACAAGAGCCCCCATTTTTCCCCTCTCCTTGTGTAAAGGAAAAGCCCTCCGCAAAAGCAGAGGGCCTCCTATTGGTTCGAGTCTGCATTTATACCCCGCACGCAGACAAGCGGCCGTCGTAAGCAAGTCGCACTTTTATAAGCCGCTGGCGACAGGCGGCAATCGGCGGGACAGATGGCGGAGTGACAAATCGTCTCTCTGATCTGGTGGTTGGATTACTCCTTCCACATCTTTATTATACTCTAAATTAGCGAATTGTAAACGTGGAATAGTGACCAAAAATCAGTAAGTGGAATTATATAGAAATATACGGAACTATTCTGAATATTGGAGTACATACTATGGGCAAAAAACTGACCAACCCCACCCCGGTGCAGCTGCCCTCCGGCTCCTGGCGCTGCCAAGTGATGGTGAATGGGAAGCGCATCTCCGTGGTGGACGACGATCCCGCCGTGGCCCACGCCAAGGCCCTGGCCCTCAAAGAGGGCATCATCGAAGAAGAAAAACGCATGGCCAATCTAAGCCTCACGTTGGACGAAGCCATCACCCACTATATCGATGACCGGCGCAACGTGCTCTCCCCTGCCACTGTCATGGGCTATGAAGTCATCCGGAAGAATCGCTTTCCTGCCCTCATGAAGACGAAGGTCCGAGACATCGAGAAAGCCGACCTTCAGCGGGCCATCAATGCCGATGCCGCCACCTGCTCTGCAAAGACCCTGAAAAACTCCGTTGGGCTGGTCCTGGCCGTCCTCAATGAGTATAAAGACGTAAGCTCCAAGGGCCTGAAATACCCCCAGCGTATTCGCAAGGAGCACGCTTATCTGGATGCCGGCCAAATCGTGGAGCTTATCACAGCAGCCCAGGGGAATATTGCGGAGCTTCCCATTGTCATGGCTGTCTGGCTGGGACTGCGCCGTTCTGAGATCATGGGGCTCCGGTGGGAGAGCATCGACTTTGAAGGTAAGAAAATCCGGATTGAGCGTTCCCTGGTCCCAAATGAGAAGGGCGAGTACGTGGAAAAACGCCAGATGAAAAATGAAAGTTCCCGTAGGACGCTTTCCTGCCCGGACTATATTCTCAAAAAGCTGGAGGCCTACCAACCAGATAAGACAAAGCGGGTGGGCCGGGTCTTTACGATGGACCCCAGCGTGATCTATAATAATCTGAAGAAGATCTCCGCCAAGTGTGGCATTCCTTTTGTGGGGGTCCACGGCCTTCGGCATACCAACGCTTCTGTAATGCTGTCCCTTGGGATCGTGGACAAGGTTGCCATGAAACGAGGCGGATGGGCTACCGATGCCACCATGAAGTCGGTCTACCAGCATGTATTCCAGTCTGACCGCAAAACTGCAGACGATACCATCAACGAATACTTTGAGTCCATGATTACACACGGAATTACACATGACAAGTAAAACAGTGCTGTATTTTAATGCCTCATAGCTGATGAATGCAAATGTTCGATTCCCTTCACCTGCTCCACTCAAAAAATCCCGCAGTCGCAATGGCTGCGGGGTTTTTTATTTTATTACTGCGTTTTACAAGTTCGGCTCTCCTTTTAATCTCCGTTGCAAGAGCGGTTTGAGCGGGGTTCCCTGCCTGAAAACAAGAAAAAAGAGCCCCGGGGAAACAATTCCTCGGGACTCTTTTTGAGTCATTTTTTAATTAGACAAGCTCACAATTTGTGATCATCCCATCCAACCTGGTCGTTTGTCCAACCATTTTGACCACAAGCTGCTCGCCCAATCTCTTTCTCAAAAAATTCTAAATTA
>OGHJ01001413.1_pt1 | contig 25974 bp, 22 predicted proteins | sample 1571351 | NCBI WGS metagenome assembly OGHJ01 (sample SAMEA2582037, study PRJEB24529) | metagenome | biome: Human gut stool | place: China | collected 2011 | reverse complement strand
CGACCTGACCACCCTCCAGCGGGAGGCCAACCGGACACTTGGCTACACCGCCCAGCAGACGCTGGACTACCTGCAAACCCTCTATGAAAAAAAGCTCTGTACTTACCCCCGGACAGACAGCCGGTATCTGACAGACGATATGGAGGCCGGAGTCCCGGCGCTGACCGCTGTGGCCGCCGCCCTCTGCGGCGTGGACGCGCCGGAGGTAGTGCTGGCCGGGCCGGTCTGCAACAGCGCCAAAGTCAGCGACCACCATGCCGTGGTGCCCACGGCCAGCGCGAACAAGATGGAGCTGGAGGCCCTGCCCATTGGGGAGCGGGAGGTGCTGCGGCTGGTGTCTTTGGGCCTGCTCCGGGCCGTCTGCCCGCCCTGTCGCTCTGCGGAGACCTGCATCACGGCGATGTGCGGCGGAGCCCTCTACACCGCCAAACGGAAGGAGGTCGTGTCTCCTGGCTGGAAGGTGTACGCGCAGACAGGGGACGCAGAAGCAGGGGGCGAGCCGGAGGATCTGGCCGAGGGCCAGTCTCTCCCGGTGGCCGCTGTCCAGGTCAAGGCAGGCAGGACCACGCCGCCCAAGCATTACACGGAGGACACTCTGCTCTCCGCCATGGAGACCGCCGGGGCCGGGGATATGCCGGAGGAGGCGGAGCGCCGTGGTATCGGCACACCGGCTACACGGGCCGCCACCCTGGAGAAGCTGGTGTCTGCCGGTTTTGTCCAGCGGAGAAAGGCCAAGAAGGTCGTCTCCCTCCTGCCCACACCCCTGGGCACGGCGCTCATCACGGTGCTGCCGGAACAGTTACAATCCCCCGCGCTGACCGCCGAGGGGGAGCACCGGCTGAAGGAGGTAGAGCGGGGCACGCTGACCGCAGAGAATTTCATGGCGGAGATTTCCGCCATGCTGCGGGAGCTGGTGGGGACGGTCCGCCCGGTGGAGGGCGGGAATGTGCTGTTCCCCTCGGAGCATGAGGCCGTGGGCCGGTGTCCCCGGTGCGGGAAGGCCGTTACCGAGCGGAAACAGGGCTTTTTCTGCGAGGATCGGGCCTGCGGCTTTGCCATTTGGAAAAACAACCGCTGGTGGGAAAACAGAAGGAAAACGCCCACCCGTGCCATCGTGGCGGCCCTGCTGAAAGACGGGAGAGCCCCTGTCACCGGCCTGTGGTCTGAGAAAGCGGGCAGGACCTACGACGCGGTAATTAAAATGACAGACCGACAAAAATATGTCACTTTTTCATTAGAGTTTTATTGATGCCTGTTCAAACTATGAAAAAGCCTTCAGCATGCTTAAAAGTGTAGACGGACACAATAGATGTGCTATAATAAAATAAAAGGGGGAGGCATTATGCACGAATCAAAAGTTAAAGAGGACATCAGTATAAGCTACATATCTGCAATATGTGCTCATGCTGGTATTGCTTACGAAATCTCAAGACACGATGATGATAGTACTGATGGCTTACTAAAAAAATGTATCGAAATAAATGACGGGAAAAAGTTTTATTCGGAATTGAGAATCCAATTAAAAGCGTCTTCATCTCCGTCACAGTATGAAGATAAGGGAGATTATATCAACTATAAGCTAAAAGTTAAAAATTATAATGACTTATGTTGCCCAGCCACAACCCCTATAATTTTGGGGCTATTGATTTTACCGGAGAACTATGCAGAATGGGTGCATTGGACGCAGGAAGATTTGTTAATTAAAGGATGTATGTACTGGGCCAGTTTTTCTGAAAAGCAAATGAGTGATAATTCAAATTGGGTAAGCATTAAATTGGACAAAAAGAATGTTCTTAATGGTAAGAGTCTTTTGTGCCTTTTGGATAAAATTGCAAAGGAGGGGGCGGTATGATATATTCAGTCGATTTTTTAGAATTAACTGAACAGATAAATCCTCTTGCTTTTGTTAAGTATCTAAAAGATACTGGATGGAACTCTTTTCAAATTATGCGAAAAAATATTAGAGTCTTTCAAAAAGAAATGGGGGGCGCTTTTCACCAAATTACACTACCCATGGACAAGCAGTTGTCCGACTATAAAGAAGCAATGTATCGTGCTGTAAAGACTGTATCTGAAGTTGAGTGCAGGTCTTTTGAACAGATTATGTTATATTTGCTTAATCCCAATACAGATATTCTAAAAATACGGCTGGACAAAAAGCAGATTGAAACTGGTAGCATTACTTTTGATGATGCAATAAGGATGTATGAGAATACTAAAAAACTATTAGCTGCAACGGCATTAGATATATTACATCCTAAGAAGTATCATCAGGGTAGAATTGATGACACAGTTTTGAATTTTTTATCAAATTGTAGATTTGGGCAAACAGAAATTGGCAGCTATGTTATTTCTGTTGTTTGCCCATTTGCTCAATTTAGTGAAGAGGAAGGATATAAACAACTAAGTATTTTTTCTGATGAGGAAGATTGCCAAAAATCATTAACAAGGAAGGTCACAAATCGCGTCATAAATAATTTGGTTTTAATAAAGAACCACATTGATGAAGGTGAAGAGCAACTGCTGGCAGAACCATCAGACCAAATAATCAGCGCCAATTTTTATGAGGCCCTCGTTGGATTGAATCTTGACTCAAAGGATTCAAATATCGAAATTATTGCTGAGTGGTCTCCCACAGTGAAGAACAAAGAATCAAAGACTAATCGAGTCTCGCTCACTCATGACTATTATCAACCAATAGTTGAAACTATTCGAAAATTAAAAGAGCAGACAAGTAAATCCACAAAGATAATTGGAAGAATAAAGAAACTTGAGTCTTCTCCAGATGTTAAAAAAAGGACAACTGGAAAGATCGCTGTGGTTTACTTGGATGAAAATGAAAAGCCTAGAACAGTTACCTCAGAATTAGAAAAGGCTGACTATGATAAGGCAATCGAGGCTCATGAGCGTGGCGCACATATTGAAATTGTTGGCGAACTTTCTGCTGGGAAAAAGGCATCAATTAAGTGCGAATCTTTTGGAATAATCGAATAAATTATAAAGGGGAGCAGTCAATCTATGATTGTTCCCCTTATATTTTAGGAAGGGTGCTAAGCATAGTTGACCGAACATCCTAATAATGAGCTATATTTGCGCATGACGGAGGCCCAGCTGCGCCGGGCCAGGCGGCTCATCCGATCCCTGTGTGCCAACTGCGACCATGGCAGCTGCCTGCTGCTGGATGACGGGTATGACCCCTGCGCCTGCCCGCAGATGCTGACCTGCTCTGTCCTCTGCCGCTACTTCCGCACCGCTGTCCTGCCGGGGGATCGGGAGCTGTATGGGGAGATCATGGGCATGGACCACCGCCGGCGCTGCCCGGAGTGCGGCCAGCCATTCCTGCCCCGGTCCCCCAACACCCGTTACTGCCCGGACTGTGCTGCAAGGCGCACCCGGCGGCACAAGCGGGCCTGGGCGGCCAAAAACCGGGGCAGAGCGTAGAAAAAGTGAGGCCGGAAGGCCCTGTATTTCCAAGGGTTTTTTGCCGCAAACGGCGCAGGGCATATCCTTTCACCCCGACCGCCCCAAATGCGACTGCTTTTTCTACACACCACCATCTACCACCCCCACACGGGAGGGAACTTCCCGCCCCGTGTGGGGGCATTTCTTATACTCACAGAAAGGAGCGCCTTATGGCAAAGAAAAGCTATCCCAGCCGCGAGGAGCGCATGAAGGACCTGAACCAGCGGCTGGAACAGGGTATCCGGGATGTGTTTGAAAGCGGGAGGTTTCGGGATTACCTCTCCGTCATGTCCCGGTTCCACACCTACTCCGCCCGTAACGTCCTTCTCATCCATATGCAGCGGCCCAACGCCACCCGTGTAGCCAGCGCCAAGCGGTGGCATGAGCAGTTCGAGCGGTTCATCAATAAAGGGGAAAAGGCCATTTACATCATGGCTCCCATTCCCATCGTCAAAACAGTGGAGCGGCAGAAGCTGGACCCGGACACCAAAGCGCCGGTGCTGGATGAGAACGGCCAGGTTGTCACAGAGAAGCGGGAGGTGCAGGTGCCCCGGTTCCGCCCGGTGCCGGTGTTCGATGTCTCTCAGACCAACGGCAAGCCTCTCCCGCAGCTGGCCCAAGACCTGACCGGCGACGTGGCGCAGTACGAGGCGTTCATGGAGGCCCTGCGCCGGACCGCCCCGGTGACTATGGAGATTAAGCCCATGGCGGCGAACATGGACGGCTATTTCAGTCTGGACGACCAGCGCATCGCCATCCGGGAGGGCATGAGCGAGGTCCAGACGGTATGCGCCGTCGTCCATGAGATCACCCACTCCATCCTCCACAATCAGAAAGGTGTGCGTGAGGACAAGGCGGTTCAGACCTCCCAGGAGCTGGAGGCGGAGAGTGTGTCCTATGTGGTCTGTCAGTATTTCGGCATTGAGACTGGGGCCAACAGCTTCGGCTATCTGGCCTCCTGGAGCAAGGACAAGGAACTGTCTGAGCTCCGCGCCTGTCTGGCGACCATCAACAAGGCGGCAAATCAGCTCATCGGTGAGATCGACCGCCACTTCGCGGAGGTCTGCAAGGAGAAAGGAATTGAATTTTCTCAGGAGGAAACCTCGCCGCATTTTGCGGCGAAGTTCCAGGAGGCCGACACCCCGGAGAAATTTGCCGCCGATTTCCTGGACTACATGGCGGAACTGGAGACCGCCGGGCTGCTAAAGCACCCCTATACCCTGGACCCCAGGGAACAGGCCGTCACGGACATCACGGAGGAACTGCGGGCGGGCCACTTCGCCAGCATCCAGGATACCCTGGACCATGTGGGAGAGCAGACTGGATTGCCTACCGCTGTGGCGATGCTGGACCGGCTGGAGAAATTGAGTGACCTCCGGGACCAGGGGCTGACCTTCTATCTGGAGGCCAATCCCCACGCGACTTCTTATCGGGACCAGGGCTATCTCCAGGCCAGCGAGTGGACCGGCGAGGACTATATCCCCCGTGAAGTGATCTATGTGGGGCCGACCGACCGATGCCGGGAGCTGCTGTATCAGTTGGAGGCGGGCGAGATCACCGCCCGGCAGGTGCGGGAGCTGGACCGGACCGAGCCGAGGGAGTTGGAAGCTCTCTACCTGCTGGACGACGCCACCTACCTTCACATTCAGCTCCGGGACGAGGGCTACGACTACACCCTCTACGACAAGGAGACCTTGCGGCAGCTGGACGGCGGTGTGATTGACCAGGAGGACGTGGCCCTGTCCCCCATCAAGCACCCGCTGGCCGCTGCCCGGGAGGAAATCTTCGACGCCATGGGCGAGAGGCCGGAGAAGGTAGAGGCCGCCTCCCTGGAGCTGGTGGAGAAATTGCAGGAGGCTCAGATGGAACCGCCGGTGAATCCCTACATCGAGCAGCTGCGGGAGCATTTCGAGCAGGAGGACGCGGCGCTTTGGGACACACAGCTGGACACCTACCCCATGCCGGATCTGGACTGCACGATGGAGGAGCTGGAGGAAGCGGGCTATACGGAGGGGGACCTCCTGCCTGTATCTCTGGACACGGCGGAGCTCATGTATGGCGGCGATTTCACGGTCTACATCATCCGCCCCGGTGAGAACCCGGAGCTAGTCTTTGACGAGACGGACTTTGACCACCACGACGGCCTCTTTGCCATCCCACGGGAGGAATGGGAGGCCAGCCCGGACTTTGACGACGCCATCCAAGACCGCCTGCGGGAGGAGGAACAGCAGAAGCGGGAGGCCGCGTTCCTGGACCACCAGGGGGATTGCTTCGCCATCTACCAGCTCCACCGGGGGCCGGACCTGCGGGACATCCGCTACATTCCTTTAGAGCGGCTGCGGGCTGAGGGGGAATCCCCCCGGAAGGGCAACTATGATCTGGTCTACACAGCCCCGCTTACCGGCCAGGGAGATACCCTCCAGCAGCTCAATCAGCTTTGGAAGCAGTTCACCGATGCTCACCCAGCGGATTACCTCGGCCCCGGCATGAGTATCAGCGACATCGTGGCGCTCAAGCAGGGCGGTGTGGTATCCTGCCACTATGTAGACCAGTACGCCTTCTCCGAGCTGCCCGGCTTCTTCTCCGCCAGGAATCCCCTCCGGGCTGCCGAGGACAGCGTTGAGCAGAACGACAACCAGCTGGACGGTATTATCAACAACACCCCCAGCGTGGCGGAGCTGGAGGCCCAGGTCAAGGCCGGTCAGCAGATTTCCCTTCTGGATTTGGCGAACGCCGTCCAAAAGGAACGGGAGAAAAAATCTGTGGTGGAGCGGCTGAAGCAGCCGCCCCAGCCAGGACGCAGGAAAACAGCGCCGGATAAAGGCGCGGAAAGGGAGCGATAAAGGATGAACGCATTTACCTATGAGGAACAGGAGCTTATGAGCATCTATGACCCCGGCACCAGGGAGGGCCTGATCGCCAACCTGGAGGAGATGCGGGGATACCTGGAGCCGGACGAGACGGAGCTGCGGGAGCTGACGGACAGCGCCCTGGAGAAGCTGCGGGGCATCAGTGACGCGGAGTATGAGCAGTTGGAACTCATCCCGGACTTTGAGGACTGAATTGACTGGAAAGGGGCGGCCGCTGTGCCGCCCCTTTTTTGATCCAAAAATGGAAGGAGGAGATGACCATGGCGGCAAGCGCCCAATTCTACGCTCAGATGGCGGACCAGACGGCCCGGCAGATCACAGGCAGTTACCGGGAGTGGACTGCCTTTCTCACCACCGCCGCCCGCCTCTATAAGTATCCCTACCATGAGCAGCTGATGATCTACGCCCAGCGCCCGGAGGCCACGGCCTGCGCGGAGTACGATTTCTGGAACCACCGGATGGGCCGGTACGTCCGCCGGGGGGCCAAGGGCATCGCCCTGGTAGACACCAGCAGCGGCAAGCCAAGCCTGCGCTATGTGTTCGATGTGGCGGATACCGGCGGCGGGGAGCGTGCCCGCCGCCCCTATTTGTGGCAGCTCCGGCCCGAGCATGAGACGGCGGTGCGGGAGGCCCTGGCGGAGCACTTCAACGTACCAGACGACCCTGGGCAGCCGCTTTTTCCCCAGCTGGAGCTGGTGGCTAACCGTCTGGCGGCAGATTACTGGGAGGAGCACCAGCAGGAAATCCTCGGCATCGTTGACGGTTCCTTTCTGGAGGAATATGATGAGTTCAACATCGGGGCGGCGTTCCGCAGCGCCGCCTCCGTGAGCACCGCCTACGCCCTTCTGTCCCGCTGTGGGCTGGAGCCGGAGCGGTATTTTGAGCACGAGGACTTTTTGAGCGTCTTTGACTGGAACACCCCCGCTGCCGCAGCTGCCTTGGGAACAGCGGTGAGCGAGGCCAGTGAGCAGGTCCTGCGGAGAATTGAAATCACCATCAAGCAGTATGAGCGCGAGAAAATCGCGGAAAGGAGCCAGAACCATGACCAACGAGCTGACTTACATCCAGAGCGGAGACTACCTGATCCCCAACCTGACCCTGAACGAACCGGCGGAGGCCGCGCCCCTGGGCAGGTACGGGCGGATGCGGAAGGACTTCCTGGAGAAGCATCGGCCCATCCTGTTCCAGAAGATGGTGTTGGAGGAGAGCCTGTATCCCCACCTGCGGGAGATCGACGAGACCGCCCGGCAGAGACTGGACGAGATGATGCCCCAGCTGGCGAAGGAGGCGGGGGCGACGGAGACGTTGAAGGCCGCAGACCCGATGAGCTGGGTGGGCCTGATGAACAACTGCAAGGCACAGGCGGAGGAAATCATCCTGAGCGAGCTGGTGTTCAACTAATCGAACAAGCCGGGCAATTCAGTCTATTCCCCACGGAGCGGGAGCAGCGGGAGTCCATTTTGGAAGCGGAGAGCGTACAAACGCCCTCCGCTTTTTCCATCTCCGGGGAGGAATGGGATACGGAGCTGCGGCGCGGGTCCAGCCACAGACAAGAGAGCAAATTCCGCATTTACGCCATGTACCTGGGGATGCCGGACACCAAGGCCGCCGTGGCCTTTCTGAAACAGGAATACGGTCCCTACTACGCCCACAGCCAGACCTACCAGGACGGCAGCCACGGGACTGTCCTTTATACCGCGAAGGATATTGAGTTTCGGCGGTATTCCCCTGGCGGCTCCGTACACATCTCCTGGAGCAGGGCCGCCGCCCGGCTGAAGGAGCTGGTCTCCGGCCAGGACTATTTCACACCAGCGGAAAAAGAACGCTGGGACGCCATTGTGCGGGAGTTCCAACAGCGGGGAGAGGCGCTGCCCCCGCCGGTGCCCCGTGTGGCATATCCGCCGCCCTACCGCACGGAGCAGCTGACCCTGGACGCTTCGGCGGCGGGACCGGCGCTGCCCACGCCAGACCCTATCCCCGCGCCGCCCTTCCACCGGCAGTATCTCCCGGAAATCCTGCGCCACGAGGATGGGGCGGCCTCCTGGGAGACCCTGGTCAAGTTCTTCGCGGACCACCCGGAGGAAACGCTGCGGGTCAGTTACCTGCGCCTGCGGTTTGGCGGGGCCCTGCACCAATATCCGGCCAAGGATGGGACCACCATCGGCTTCCAGGGCTTCCCGGACCAGCTCCACGTGTGGGAGGGCAGCATCAGCAACCCGGATGCCGAAACGCGGCTGACTTGGCCGGAGGTTTGTCTGCTGGCGGAAAAGGAGATTGCCCTGGAACAGGCCCCGCCGGAGGCCGCAGCGGAGACGCCGACTCAAGAGACTGTGCCGGAGGTGCCGGAGCGGCCCCAGCCGTCCAGGGCGGTCACACAGGCCGACATCGACGCCGCCATCCAGGAGTGGAACGGCAGCATTGAGAGCAAACACGCCGTCGTCCGCTACATGAAGGAGCATGGGCGGGAAAAAGACACCGCCGCATGGCTGCAACAGGAGTACGGGGACAACCTGCCCGCGTTCCCGGTCACGGCGGACGGCGCTGCGGGCGATGTGCCGTGGCCCAAGGTCCAGCGCCGGATCGCCCAGCTCATCCGGGAGGACCGCTTCTATACCCAGGCCGAGCAGGACAATTTTGACAGCATTGACCCCATCGCCATCCGGGAGGAGCTGGCCCGGCGGGGCATCGTCAACGGCCAGGTGGCAGACCCGGAGAAGCTGGACCATGACCCGTTCATCCAGCGGGTCATGGCCGACGTAGAACGTGCCGCCGGATCGGGTGAGGCAGAGGTCTACACCACCAGGGGCGGAAAGACCTACCGGCCCGGAGATATTTTAGACAGCCACACGGATGAAAACGACCCGGTCATTCGCTTGGTCATTGACCATGTGGACGAAAAGCACGTCTGGTACACCACGCCGGACTACCCGGACCGGGAGCAGCCGGTGGAGATGTTCCGCCTCCTGTTTGAGAACTATCTGGACAATGGCGTGTTTCGGCCCGTGTCAGAGCCCGAGGCAGCCAAAGCGCCGGAGCCGGGAATCTCCCCCACGGTCCGGGAAATCTATGAGCAGTATCTTCCTATCGTGCGGGAGAAGGTGCTGGCGGACAAAGCCTACCAGAACGCCTGCCAGAACTCAGACCGGGAGAACGCCATGCTGGAGGGGGCGGAGGCCATCAAGCGGGCGGTCCGCACCATGGAGGACACGATCTTCCTCCGCCTCTAACAATCTCTATGACGCCTTCACCGCCAAATATGGCCGCATCAACAGCCGGGCCAATGAGCTGGCCTTCTCAGAGGACAGCGCCTACTATCTGCTCTGCTCCCTGGAGGTGCTGGACGACGACGGCAACTTTCGGGAAAAGGCGGATATGTTCACCAGACGGACCATCCAGCCCCACCGGGCCGTGACCCATGTGGACACCGCCTCCGAGGCCCTGGCCGTCTCTATCTCCGAGAGGGCGCGGGTGGATATGGACTACATGGCCCAGCTCACCGGCAAGACCGAGGCGGAGCTGGCTTCCGATCTGCGGGGCGTCATCTTCCCCCTGCCGGCTTCGGAGGACGGCAAGGCCGTCTATGTGGCGGCAGACGAATACCTCTCCGGCAACGTGCGTCAGAAGCTGGCCCAGGCCTGCCGGGCGGCGGAGACCAACCCTGTGTTCCAGGACAATGTGGAGGCGCTGGAACAGGCGCTCCCCAAGGACCTGGATGCCTCTGAAATCGAGGTGCGCCTGGGGGCCACCTGGATTGACGCCAAGTATATCCAGCAGTTCATGTACGAGACCTTCCGCACCCCCAACTATGTCAAGGACCGGATACAGGTCCACTTCTCTGACTACACCGCCGAGTGGACTGTCACCCACAAAGGGGCCATCTCCTCAGACAACGTGGCGGCCTACGACACCTTCGGCACCGGCCGGGCCAACGCCTACTACATTCTGGAGAACACGCTGAATCTGCGGGACGTGCGCATCTATGACACCATTAAGGAGGCAGACGGTACAGAGCGCCGGGTGCTGAATCAGAAGGAGACCACCCTGGCCCAGCAGAAGCAGCAGGCCATCAAGGACGCCTTCCGGGACTGGCTCTGGCAAGACCCCGAGCGCCGCCATACCCTGGTGCGCAAGTACAATGACCTGTTCAACTCCATCCGCCCACGGGAGTACGACGGCAGGCATATTGTGTTCGGCGGCATGAACCCGGAGATCAAGCTGCGGGAACACCAGCTCAACGCCGTGGCCCACATACTCTACGGCGGCAACACCCTCCTGGCCCATGAGGTGGGCGCGGGCAAGACCTTTGAGATGGTGGCCGCCGCCATGGAGAGCAAACGGCTGGGGCTTTGCCGCAAGTCTCTGTTCGCCGTCCCCAATCATCTGGTGGAACAGTGGGCCTCCGAGTTCCTGCGCCTCTATCCCGCCGCCAATATCCTGGTGACGACCCAGCGGGACTTTGAGGCCAGGAACCGCAAGAAGTTCTGCGCCAAGATTGCCACCGGGGACTACGACGCGGTGATTATGGGCCACTCTCAGTTTGAGCGCCTGCCGGTCTCCTGGGAGCGCCGGGAGAGGCTGCTTCACGACCAGATTGCGGAGATCGAGGAGGGCATCGAGGAGCTGCGCGCCAGCGGCGCGGAGCGGGTGTCCATCAAGCAGCTGGAGCGAACCAAGAAGTCCCTGGAGGCCCGGCTGGAAAAGCTCAACACCACCCGCCGCAAGGACGACGTTGTGACCTTTGAGCAGCTGGGCGTGGACCGCCTCTTTGTGGACGAGGCCCACAGCTATAAAAATTTGTTCCTCTACACTAAAATGCGCAATGTGGCGGGCCTTTCCACCAGCGACGCCCAAAAATCCAGCGATATGCTCCTGAAATGCCGCTACATGGACGAGATCACCGGCGGCAAGGGCGTGGTGTTCGCCACCGGCACCCCGGTCTCCAACTCCATGACGGAGCTCTATACCATGCAGCGGTATCTCCAGCAGGCCACGCTGGAGCACCAGGGGCTCAACCACTTTGACAACTGGGCCTCCACCTTTGGGGAGACGGTGACGGCCATCGAGTTAGCTCCCGAGGGCACCGGCTACCGGGCACGGACCCGCTTCTCCAAGTTCTTCAACCTGCCGGAGCTCATGGCGATATTCCGCGAGGTGGCGGACATCAAGACCTCGGACCAGCTCCACCTCCCGGCCCCGGAGGTGGAGTACCATGTGGAGAAAGCTGAGCCCACCGGACACCAGAAGGCTATGGTGCAGGAGCTCTCCAAGCGGGCCGCGCAAGTCCACTCCGGGCAGATGAACCCCAAGCAGGACAATATCTGCGCAAGATGGCCATTGACGGCTATGTGGTGCGTCTGGATTTGCCGGAGCTGCGGGAGCTGGTGTCCCTGCTGCGCCGGTCCAGCAATAACCTCAACCAGCTTACCCGCCGGGTCCATGAGACCGGGCGCTTCTATGACGCGGATCTGGAGGATTTGCGGCAAAGCAATGACCGGCTGTGGGAGGCCGCCCGGAGCGTCCTTAAAGGTCTCTCTGCCATTGAATGAACTTCGCCGCATTTTGCGGCGAAGTTCCACATCGTTGCGGACAGGGGTGTTCCGCAGTATGATGGAGTCAGAAAGAGGGACCGAAGGAAGGACGTGAAAACCATGCTGACATTTGAAAAGGTCCTGTCTGTATTCCGAGCCTACATCGACCAGGACCCGGCCTATGAGGTGGTCCAGACCAGCCGTGGCCCCACGGTGCTGGAGTGGAACCCGCCGGGGGATTCCTGGTGCGACGCCCAGCTGTGCCGGACCCCGGAGGAGCTGCGGGACACTCTGCTGGACGCCTACGCCAACTACCTGGAGTATGTGGAGCTGACCCAGGGGAAGCGGGATCTGACCCAGGCCGAGGCCCGGATGATTCAAGCCGCCCGCGATGTGATGTTGGAACGGTGTCAAAAGGAGGATGTTAAATGAGACTGCTGCTGAAATTACTGGCCGCGCCGGTGGTGCTGGCCCTGGCCCTGTTCATCTGGATTTGCTTCCGCCTGCTGTCCTGCGCCGCCTTCCTCTTTGGCTTGGCCGGGACCATCGTGGGCCTGCTGGGGGTGGCGGTGCTGGTCACTTACTCGGTCCAGAACGGTATCATTCTTCTGGTGATCGCCTTCCTGATGAGCCCGGTTGGGCTGCCCATGGCGGCGGCGTGGCTTCTGGGCAAGCTCCAGGACCTGCGCTATGCCATCCAGGACCGGGTGTATGGATAACAAACGAATTTCGCTGACAGAGAGGCGGCCCTGCGGGGCCGCCTCTCTTTTTTAGGGGGTGACAAATCATAGCAACCACGCGCATCATCTCCATGCACATCAACAAGGGCCGGACCGTTGCTCAATGCCTCTCTGACCGCACGGACTACGCCAAGAACCCGGAGAAAACACAGGACGGTGAGCTGATTTCCTCCTTTGCCTGCGACCCGGCCACCGTGGACGCGGAGTTTCTGTTTGCCAAGCGGCAGTACCGGGCCGCCACCGGGCGGGACCAGAAAAACGACGTGATCGCCTATCAGGTGCGCCAATCTTTCAAGCCAGGCGAGGTCACGCCGGAGGAGGCCAATCGCATCGGCTATGAGTTCGCGGAGCGGTTTTTGAAGGGCAAGCACGCTTTCCTCGTCGCCACCCACACAGACCGCCGCCACATCCACAATCACATCATCTGGAACTCCACCACCCTGGACTGCAAGGGCAAGTTCCGGGACTTCCTCCGCTCGGCCATGGCGGTGCGGCGGCTGAGTGATCTGGTCTGCCTGGAGCACCGGCTGTCTGTCATTGAGAACCCCAAGCGGGGCAGTTTGTCTTACAACAAGTGGCTGGGTGAGCAGGCCAAGCCCTCCCAGCGGGAGCAGCTCCGGCAGGCCATTGACGCCGCTCTGGAGCGCCGCCCGGCGGACCTGGACGCCATGCTGGCGCTGCTGACCGAGGCCGGGATCGCGGTCCAGCACCGGGGCAAATCCGTCTCTCTCCGAACTGGGACAGGCAAGAAATTCCTCCGCCTGGACCGACTGGGAGAGGGCTATGGAGAGGCGGACCTGCGGGCCGTCCTGGCCGGGGAAAAGGAACACAAGCCGGACCGGAAGCAAGAGGTCCGTCAGCCCGCCCAGCGGGTCAGCCTGCTGGTGGACATTGAGGCCAAACTGCGCTCTGGCAAGGGGGCCGGGTACGCCCGGTGGGCCAGCAAGTTCAATCTGAAGCAGACGGCGCAGACCCTGGCCTATCTCAATCAGCACCAGCTTCTGGACTATCAGGCACTCTCTGAAAAGACGGCGGCGGCCACTGACCGCTATCACCAACTGGGGGACAAGATCAAGGCGGCGGAGAAGCGCATGGCGGAGATCGCCGTGCTGCGGACCCACATCGTCAACTACGCCAAGACCCGTGAGGTCTATGCCGCCTACCGCAGGGCCGGATACTCCAAACAGTTCCGGGCAGAGCACGAGGCCGACATCCTGCTCCATCAGGCGGCCAAGCGGGCCTTTGACGAACTGAACGTCAAAAAGTTACCAAAGATGAAAGACTTGCAGGCCGAGTACGCCGCCCTCCTGGCGGAGAAAAAGGCCGCCTATGCTGACTACCGGCGCTCCCGCGAGGAGATGCGGGAGCTGCTTGCCGTCAAGGCCAACGTGGACCAGATCATGGGCCGAGATGGGCGTGACAGCGCCCAGGAAAAAGAGCACGGCCAGCGGTGAGCTGGCCGTGCTCTCATAGCGTCCACGGGACGCGCAGCCGCGCCGGACACGGCGCGTTCCGGGGGGATTGGGGGTGCTCCCCCAACAAGCATTTTGCAAAGTGGGTCCCGCTTTGCCCTGCTTGCTAATTACATGTTAAGAAATTTTTGAAATAATAAACTTTAAATCCTCTATACCTATACAAGATATTTTAACTTGGTCAAAATGTGCATAAAATACAATTTACTTTCCAATGCTTAAGATATTGTAGGATTGTCGGAGGATCATATGAGACTGTTAGAACCTGACTATAAAGCAATTGTCGAACGAATAAAAGTAAATAGAACTCGACAAGGTCTTAGTCAGGAAAAACTTGCTGAAATGTGTGGGTTATCAAAAACACACATGAGTCATATTGAAACTGGAAACACAAAGGGGAGTCTCCCTACATTTATCCAAATAGCCAATGTTCTACAAATATCGCTTGATGATTTGGTATGCGACAGCTTGGCCTATGAAGTTGATGCTTATCAACGTGAGATTGCAAAGTTAGTTGAAGACTGCTCACCACTTGAAATTCGTGTTATTGCAGATATTGTAAGTGCAACAAAATCTATTTTAAGAAATCGTCATTTGACTGGCGGAGACAGCTAGTTAGATAATTATATTTCCAAACTGGCGCAAAAGTGATATACTTCGGTAAAGCAGATGATACGATTTCGGACTAGGCGGGAGACACGGCTATGCTTGCGTTTTATCTTTCATTAATTGATACGCCAGAGGATCGAAATAAATTTGAAATTCTCTATCAAAAATATAAACAGCTTTTATTTCATCTTGCATTTCAAATTTTGAATAACACTAATGACTCAGAGGACGTAGTCCAAGATACCTACATAAAGGTAATAGAGATAATTGATAAAATCAATGATCCTAATAGTTCTAACACAAGAGCTCTCTTGGCTATCATTGCCGAAAATAAAGCCATAGATTTATATAGAAAAAAGAAGAAAAGAAATGTAGTTTATTTCAATGAAAGGACAACTCGAGATACTCAACAAGACGTTGAAACTGTGGTGTTGAATAGCCATGCCATTGCCAATGCCATTGCAAAACTTCCACCCAAGTATCGTTCTGTTCTTATATTAAAGTTTGGACAAGGGTTTACAACCGAGGAAATAGGAAATATACTATCAATGTCAAAAGAAAATGTTAAAAAAACGATTCAGCGGGCAAAGAGCAAGCTAGAAGATGCATTAGGGGAGGAGTAGGAAAATAGCATGCGGATAGCGGCGGACTCTTTATATGAGAGTATTTTAGAAGCCCAAGAAATCTGGCTCAACTCCTTGTCAGATTTAAATACACTTCCTGAACACAAATTTTCTTCTAAGTTCAATCGTAAAATGGAAAAGCTTATCCGCCAGTCTAGGAGGCCGCGTTGGGCAAATAATATTTTATTCTATTGTAAACGAGTTGCAATCATTATCTTTGTCCTATTTACTGTGACTTTATCTGGAATGATGACTGTCGATGCCTATAGAGAAATGTTCATAAACACAATTATAGAAATTTATAGTAACTTAACGAGCTTCAAATTAAATTCTCATAACACAAGTGATTTTCCTGTTGGAAATTTTGAATTTAGTTATTTCCCGGACGAAGACTATGAACAAGAAATTATAGTCCAATCGGACAGCATTTACAGCTTACAATACCAAGCAAAATACTCAGATCATTTTATATATGTATGTCAGGGTAAAATTAGTGAAGAAAACCAAATGTCTATCTATTTAGACAGTGAAAATGCACAGACAAAGTATATTTCTGTAAATGAGTATGATGCTTTGCTAATCTGTAAAAATGAAGAAACTTTCATTCAGTGGGTCACAGACTACTATGTATTCCAGTTAAGAAGTAATCTGAGTGAAGATGAGGTTTGTAAAATAGCAGAAGGTATTTTTGTAAATATCGGATAAAATTTGAAGAGTGATCTCACAGCATTTCTGCCTTTGAGATCACTCTTCAAATTTTATTTTTGGGGAGTCCCCATTTGCATCGTATAATCGTTTAATGTATAGAAAACCAAAAGGAGGAAAGAATCCAATGTGCTTAAAAACAGATATGCGCTAAAAAATCACTTCGGGTGACATGACTGGTGGCAATATCTACAATTTCCTAGCAACAGTTGATGATCTATTAAGGAGGCTGCTATGAAAGTAAAAAAGATTATTGCATGCGTAACTACTCTATCTATCCTATCTCCTTGTGTAATTACAGCATTTGCTGCAAGCGACTCGGACGGGATAAATACCGCTAGGCAAATGGCATTAGAAAACTCAACTATTACATCAGATGCCGTCGAATATACTCCATTCTCCTATGAAGGATTCGAAGTAAGGCTTTATAAAGAACCTCTGCTTGACGCAAATGAAGCGATTGAAAAGTATCCGAATGCTTATAACTATATTTCCGAAAGAGCTCAAGAAATTGGTATAAGTACATCGCCAGATTCTTCAGATTTTCAGGAATATGCAATTAGTTTTGCTCTATACGAGGGTACTGATCGTGGTTTAACAAAAGAAATTCAAGACTTTGCTGGATTCATGGATTTGTATGAGAATATTAGCAAGAATGAAAATATTCTTGCTACAGTTAGTAGCAGAAGTGCTTCTAACGCTGAGCTAGAATCCTTGATGCCAATTTCCGATAGCGGCACAGAGAGTAGTGGAAATATTCCTTCATTAGTAGAACTAGAAGAACTGAAATTGTTGGACCGAATCGAGACCTACGCAAATGGTTATAGTTCGTCAGCGGCAAGGACATATGCGTCTACTTGGTGGGATCAAACTAATAACGACGATTACCCATACTATGCAGAATATAATGGCTATTCGACTACAACAAACGATTATAATGACTTAGAGGATGGTGTTCCAGGGCAGTCTGCTACAAGAAGAGGATGGCAAGATTGTACGAATTTTGTTTCTCAATGTTTAGTCGCTGGTGGTATGGGTACACGTAAGAGCGGAATTCTCTTGCCGCATATGGATAATAAAAATTGGTATTATACCGATTCAAAACCTTCTAACTCTTGGGGAGCTGCCTCCAATTTTTATGAGCACTGGAGAAAGAGAGCTGGTGTGGCTTCTTCCTCGGCCGACCTAACAATTGGTGATGCCGTATCTATGGATTTCGAACAAGACGGAGATATTAACCATACCGCAATTATTGTACAAAATAGAGGAACTGGAGATTCGGGGAAAGAGCTTGCACAACATACTAGCGACAGATTCCGTGAATTAGCAAATGGTGATCCTTATTCGCTTGAATATTGCTATGATCGAGGGTTTTATCTTTACGGATATGAAATGGATAAGGCTCCCATAGAGTAAAAACAAGGGTGGGCTCTTAGGTATCGTCCCAAGAACCCACCCTTTAAATTTTGTCATTTGGTGAGTCCCCATTTACATTATGTGATCGTTATAATATGCAAACAGCTAAAAGGAGTGGTTTCCGATGTTTACAAAAACAATTTTGCGCAAAAAGTTCATTCCAGGTGTAGCAATCTTTTTATGCATGATGATAGTAGCATCTACATCCATCTCTGCACATGCCGCGTCATCAGAAGCGCCTGTACCCTCAACGAGTCAGCTTTCAAATCTACAGAGGATGACATTGATTAGCAATTGCTATTGCATTATCAGTGTACGAGGAGGGAACGCCACTGCCACTGCATATGTAAGCGGCTATATGGATTCAACTACCAGATGTCAGATCATACTTAAAATTCAAGAAAATGACGGGACAGGATGGGAGACGGTCGGCAACTGGTCTCTCTCTGAATATGACGAGATGCTAAGCCTTAGTAGGTCAGTCAATATCACCTCTGGATACGAGTATCGTGCACAGGCAACAGTAACCGTTTGGAGCGGCGCACAGAGCGAGTCTCTGACTATTACAACCGAAGGCGAAGAAGCGTAAAGATAGTTTATTGAAAATAGAATCACTTATATTTAGAAATGGGAGGGCCATATGAAACGCGTAATTTCAGCATGCTTAATTTTATGTCTCGTATTAACGTATCCTGTTCATGCGCTTGCAGCGGAAGCATCCCAAGATTCCACAGATGCAGAAATTGTGAATATTATGCAAGATGTCACAACCTCTATCTCGAATGCAGATTATGATGCATTTATTTCTCTAACTGCCGGAAATTTAAACGAAAGCTTAGAAAACTTATTCTTCGGCCCAGCAAGTACGCAAAATGCAAAAGACAATATTGGATTTTGGAATGTTGAATCTCTAAATCTACTCCAATACAAAGAAATTCCATCAGCAGATGGAACAATCGCCTTTGTTGATTATGGCACATATAGCGATTTTTCTGATTTAGTTACCTATTATGTATCGATGGATCTCGATGCCAAGGAAGACAACCGCGAAATGTTCACGGGAACTAACTTCTTTATCTTCATTTTTGGACGTGACAACAATAATGAATATAAGCTTCTTCAATGGTCTGAGGCAAATATTGATGAGATGCAGAGAAAGGGCATTGCATTTGATGATGGTTCTGAAGAGCAGCAAACTATTATTCAGCACGCTCGTCTTAACGGAACAACTCTGAGTGGCGAAGAGGCCCTGTTGCAGAATTTCGAGACGTATGCATCATACGATCCGAACGATTGCCCTATCCCTTCGACGATTCGTGTTATGATTTCCGAGAGGCAAAATGGCGTCGTCGGAGAGATTGATACAATGGAATTCTACTATTATGTAAAAAATGTCTTGCCAAATGAATGGGTTGCTTCTACTTCGCCATATGAGTCTCTTAAGGCTGGAGCTATGGCAGTAAAAATGTATGGATGGTTTCATTGCTACTATTACAAATATTGGGGCGAGGGATTTGATGTCTACGATGATACCAGAGATCAGCACTATGTAAAAGATTCTGAATACCCAAGAAGCACTGACGCAATCAACGCTGTCGGCGGAGTAGGTATTGTTAACAGCGATGGCTCAATGTTCGAAACACAGTATAATAGAGACTCAACAGGCAGAGGGTCTGGAATGATTGGGCAGAATTACGCAGGTGACTTGGCTGAGTACAGCGGTTATGACTGGTTCGACATTTGTGATTACTTCTATTCTAATTCCGATAAATCGGATGGTGATATTGAGAAGTTTGAATATGATATGAACTCTCAATACGCTTTTTGACAGTAATATAAAAATACATATTCTTACTATTGAGTATGTATTTTTAAATCAACCGAGGAGGGGGCACCAATATGGTTTAGAATATCTAGATGTATATAGTAAGCCTATTAAACGAGAGGAGTATGTATTATGAAAAAGCGCAAATATCTGGCCTATATTGGAACCCTTGCTCTAGCGGTTGTAACCTTATGTACGGTTGCCTTTGCATCTGAAGTCCCTCAAATTGGAGATGAAGTAAAGGCAGCTTCCGATGGTGGGTCATATCTCTATTTTGTTGATGGAATTCAGGTCACAGAGTCCGAATATACTGGCCACACATCACGTAATGATACTGCCACGATTGATGAAACGACGGAAGCGACCGACTCAAGCGAATTTATGTATTTTATTGCCAGTCAAGATGGCATACGTCAAGTTTCTGAGGACGAATATAATTCTACGGTCGGTACTCAACCAACGATTGGAAGTCGAACTACTGGATCTTGGAGCATAAGAAGTAGCCGTCTAGAAGCTGGACAGACAAAACATTATTACCAGGGCAATGGGGACGACTTTGACGTTGCTGAAGATGAGTATATTCTTTTAACTATCGATGTGGAAGATCATGAACGTCATTTCGATGTCGGCTTTGTAGGTACAACTGATTTCTCGGCACCCATCACAATTACTAAAGATCATGGAGGAAAGATTGCTTTCATTGATACACTCGAAGTTCCTGGTACCTATCGAGTATCGATTAAAAACAATGGCGATAAAACAGAATATATATCTGGAGAAATCGAGGTTCTCAAAAGATAAATACCAGAAGCTAGTAGTGTAAAATATGTTAGTTCTCGAGGAATCTAGCCCCTACTAAATAAAATGCGGTGCCCTTTTTAGAGAGGGTACCGCATTTTACATCTTACAATATATTATATATTTTACAGAAGGACAGCTAAGTGTCGCTCCCCCCCACCTTTCAGTTTTAATACCATAATAAAACTGAAAGGAAGTTTTATAATGTATGACCGTAGAAGCGATTACACCCTAAATAAGTATGATCGGAATGCCATTGTTTGCAGGAGCGTTACTGATGTACACATCCGGCTAACACGCGCCGACTTCGCCAATGAGGAAGAATTTCAAAAATGGAAGGAATGGTCCGACCACGACTATCATGCCGCAGAGAAGGCCGGTCGTGGTTTCTACGATCATGTCCTGCCGTTGGATGAGCGGCTGGATGCCGCCGAGCCATCCCTAGAGGAGCTGATGCTTGGAGCCATTGAGCTGGCGGCCAGGGATGCGGATCGCACTATGCTCATGCAAAAGATCAGGAGCTGCCTGAGCACGACACAATTCCGCCGCATGTGGATGCGCTACGCCGAGGGGAAAAGTGTAACTGAGATTGCGGAATTGGAGGGGGTATCGAAGGCCGGAATATCCCTCACGCTTCATACTGCAAGAAAAAAACTCAAAAAGACATTCAAAACTACTTAACAAACAGGCCCATTTTTCGTGCTTAGTGAAGGACATATTTTTTAGTCCCTTCTAGTACAACTGAATAAACAGTATTGCAGGCACAACCCCGCGTGAACAGCGGCATAAGGAGCGCCGCCACGACAGCCAGCTTCAGGAGGTGATGGACAAGCTGGCCGAGCGATCAACGCAGTCCTTAGACCCGGCATGGCATACCGGGCGCGACGACAGCGCGGGGACATAATGAGACTTTCGTAACGACCTCCCACGTCAGAGGGGGAGCCCTGCGGCGCACGTTTCGAGCGACGCTGTGGAGCTATGACAGCCCTGCCAGGGGCGGCCTGCAACATTCCCATCGCCGGGGGTGCGTGGCAAATACGGCGGAAATGTCCCCCAAAAACTAAACGCACTAAACGCAGCCGCGCCGGAGAGCTGCTGCTTTATGCTTATGCAGACACATCCCTTTCCGGCGCAGCTGCTTCTCTATTTGGGAGGTAGATCATGGCATATCCCCTCAAATCTATACGGGGGCGGGACAAACATCCGCCTGCCCCCAAAAGTAAGGAACTTGCTGCGTCCGCCACCTACCATATCCAGGGCCGGACGTTTCTTGTAGAGCCTGTCTTTCAAGAGGAGGGGGCGGAAACGCTCACTTCTCTTCTGCTCAACCTGTTGCGGGCCGAGGCTTGCACTGAATAGTCCGCCGCATCCGTGACAGCGGCAGTCTGCTGTGGTATAACCATTTTGTAAATACTGCTTGTTTGACTGCCGGAAAGGAGGCTTTATGAAACAGTCAAAAAGCAGAATCACCCGAGAGAACACAGCGATTTTATACGAACGTCTCTCCCGTGACGACAATCTTGAAGGCGATAGTTACAGCATACAGAACCAGAAGAAGCTGCTGGCGAAAGTTGCCAAAGAAAAAGGTTATACCCACCTGCTTCACTTCTATGACGACGGCATCTCCGGAGTTACGATGGAACGTCCCGGCTTCCAAGCGATGCTGGCAGAAATCGAGCAGGGCAAGGCTTCCGCCGTGTTTGTGAAGGATCTTTCCCGCCTGGGACGGAATTACATTGAGGTCGGCAAGTTGATGGAGGATTTTTTCCCGGAGCATGACATCCGCTTTGTCTCCGTCTCTGACAACATCGACACGGACGAGGGTGAAAATGAGCTTGCTCCGATCAAAAACTTATTTAACGAATGGTACAGCCGTGACATCAGCAAGAAGCGCCGCATCAGCAATAAAATCAAGGGCAACGCGGGGGAACCGATGGGCCAGCCCCCCTATGGGTACCAGAAAGACCCGGATGATCCCAAGCGTTGGATTATTGACGAGGAAGCTGCCGCTGTGGTCCGTCGCATCTACCGCATGAGCCTGGACGGCTGCGGTGTGGAGCAAATTGCGGACGCGCTCTCTAAGGATGGCATCCTGACGCCGCGCTTTTACTGGCAGCAAAAGGGCATCCACCGGCCCGGCAAGGCTCCCAAATATGACCCTTGCCACTGGAACAGCTCCACCATCACCCGAATCCTGACGCTTCAAGAATATTGCGGGGACGTGCTCAACTTCAAGACCTACTCCAAGTCCTACAAAAATAAGCGGCGGCTGGAGAATGACCGTGAGAACTGGGCCATCTTCCTGGATGTGCATGAGCCAATCATCCAGAGATCCGCGTGGGAGAAGATTCAAGAGAAGCGAGGAAAAATCCGCAAGCGCCGGACCCATGAGGGTGAGAAAAATATGTTTTCCGGCCTGCTGGTCTGCGCCGACTGCGGAAGCAATCTGCATTTCCACTTCAACCAGGGAAATCCAGAAATCACCTACTTCAACTGCTCCAACTACAAGGGCAACCGTGGAACCTGCACCTCAACCCACTACATCCGGGCTGACTTTCTGGAACAGGTCATTCTGGCGGAAATCCGGCGCTTGACGAAGTTCGTCAGTCACTATGAAAAAGAGTTCGCCAAGCTGATGATGGGCTTCTCTCAGAAAGCCGCTGCGGACGAGGTGCGCACCACACTCCGGGAGCTGGACGCCACCATCTACCGTGACAAGGAGCTGGACAGCCTGTTTGAACGTCTCTATGAGGACAATGTAGCGGGCAAGATCACCGACGAGAGGTTTGCTCGGATGTCGTCCAAGTATGAGGCGGAGCAAAAGGAGCTGCGGGATAAAATAAAAGCCTTGCAGGACGCTGTGGAGCGTACCAAAAGCAAGACCGTCACGGCGGATATGTTCATCTCCGCCGTCCGCAAATATACGCGGGCCAGGAAGCTGACCCCGAGGATGCTCAATGAGCTGATTGAAAAAATCGAGGTTCATCAGGCGGAAAAGGTGGACGGCGTGTGGCAGCAGAAGCTCTCCATTCACTATCACTGTGTCGGCGTCGTCTCCATCCCGCAGGCCCTGCCGCTCCCCATGCCGGACATCACCATGAACACACGCAAGGGCGTCTATGTCAGCTACGTCCCTGCCGAGAAAGCGGGGTGAGCACATGGCAACACCAAAGCGTGTCTGGCTTTACGGACGGATCGACCGGGGCGGCACAAGCCAAGTGCTGGACTGCCAGATGGAGTATCTGCGCTGCTGGGCCAAAGAGCAGGGATGGGTGATTACCGGCGAAACCCGCGAAATCCGAAGCGGTGTTTTCCCGGACCGCCCCGGACTGCGGGAGGTCACACAGGCCGCCGCAGAAGGACGGATGGATACTGTGGTCGTAAAGAGTATGACCCGGCTATGCCGCAGCAGCCCGGACGCTTATATGTATATGAAGCGTCTGCAAGAGCTCGGTGTCGGCGTGGTCTCCATAAAGGATCAAGTCATGCTGACCGCATCCACCATTTGCTTGCAGCAATAAAAAAGCGAATGGTGATACAGCATTTTCAAATACTGTATCACCATTCGCATTGGTACGGCTGAAGGGATTCGAACCCCCGACCTACTGGTTCGTAGCCAGTCACTCTATCCAGCTGAGCTACAGCCGCTTGTCGCTTTCAAGGAAGTTCTTCCTGACAGCTCAATCATGATAGCATATCCTTTGAGGAAATGCAAGAGGTATTTTTAAAAAAAGACAATTTTTTCGTTGCGGGCGGGGGAGGCCCCCCGCCCGCATCCTATGTTGACTCAGCAGCAGCCGTTGTTGCCGCCGCAGCCGCAGTTATTGCCACAGCCGCAGCTGTTGCCGCAGCCACCCCAACTACCGCCGCAGCAGCAGATCAGGATGATGATCAGAATGATCCACAGGCAGCTGCCGCCGCCAAAGCCGCTAAGCCCGCAGCCGTTGTTGCACCCCATAATGAAGTACCTCCCAATGAGATGGTAGACCGTCTCCGGCCTCCACCTCATCCTATGCGCGGGCAGCGGTTTCGTGCTCCATAAATCAAAACTTACATCCGGGAAACAGTTACGCCGGACCGTACCGCGGTCACCACTGCCTCATCCAGTGCCCCTGCGGCTACCAGACGCTGCTGGAGGGTGCCGCTCCCGTCCTTCTGGGCGGCGTCCAGTGCGAAGTAGGAGAGATAGACCACGTGGGCCCGCAGGAAGGTGCCGCTCTCCAGGGTCTGCCGCTCTCCCGCCGTCAGGACGCCCAGCTCCACGCTGCGCTGAAGAGCGGTATCCCAGGTGAAGTCGGGGCTCTCGCCGCTCTCGCTGTACCCCAGCGCCCGCAGGAGGAAGGTCACATACTGCCCGGCGGTCAGGGTATCATTGGTGCCGAAGAGCTTGGCCGCCTCATCCATGCCCTTGGTGTACCCCTTCTCATAGGCGTAGGCCACATAGCTCTGGCACCAGGCCGGCACATCGGTGAAGGGACAAACCGCCGTAGTGGACAGTGCCGCCTTCTCCTCCCCGATGAGGCGGAGGAACATAATGAGACCCTGAATACGGGTGGGCGCCTGCTCCAGGTCGTAGCCGGAGCCATAACCCGTATCGCTGCCCTGGAAGAGACCCATGATGTGCAGGGCGTCGGCTAAGGCGTTATAATCGGTCTTGCTGCTCTCTGTCAGGGTATAGTAACCCTCCAGAGAGAGGACCGCTGTGGGAGAGGTTACCGTGATGGTAGCTGTCGTGTCCTCCATCACCAGATACCGCCGCCCCTGGGTCAGAGCGCCGGCCCCCTTCTCCCAGCCGTTGGAGAGATCAATGGTCTTTTTCCCCGTGCAGGAGAGGTCTCCGCTGCCAGCCAGCAGCAGAAAGCCTGACCCGGCGGTCACCTGAATGGTATCACCCTGCTTGACCCGAATATCCTGGAAGGCAGCCTGATAGCTGCCGCCGCCAGAGGTACCGCCGCTGAGCTGCGTCAGATAGGCCTCGTGCTTGGCTTTCAGCTTGGCCTCGGCATCAGCATACAGGCTGTCGTGGCGCTGGGCGATGCGGCTCTCCGCCTGGGTCACCGCCTGGGTGGCATAGGTCCCGTCTATATAGCTTTTGCTCACCAGCGGATCGTCCGATCCGCCGCCCACAGCCAGGGCCACAGAGGCACACAGCAGCACACCCGCTGCCCCCGTGACCGCCAGTACTCGCTTTTTCATGTCATACTCCTTTGTCCGTGGCTCCTGCCCCGCCCACCGGCGCGGCTTTCTTTCAAGTATAACAAACGGGGCCCGGCCTTGCAATCCCCAGAACCCGGAAACCCCTGACCGAATGTTTCCCGTTGGCTGGCCAAAAAGCAGCGCGGAGAGCCCTTCCGCTCTCCGCGCCCAATCTCATCTACTATTTATAGTGGGATTTTCTCCCGGCCCTGCCACAGCTCACTGCGAAGGACCATATGGATGTGGTCCTCCCACACGCCGTTGATCTTCAGGTATTTGAGGGCCAGGCCCTCGTTGTAAAAACCGGCCTTCTCCGCCACCCGGAGGGAGGCCTTGTTCCGGGGCATGATGTTGGCCTCGATACGGTGGAGCCCCAAATCGTCAAAAGCGATGCCGGTGACGGCTTTCACCGCCTCGGTCATATAGCCCTGACAGAGGTGCGCCCCATCCAGCTTATAGCCCAGATGGCAGGACTGGAAAGCCCCACGGACCAGGTTGTTGAGCCCCACCATGCCGATGATGGTCTCCGACTTCTTCTTTAAAAAAAGATAGAACCGGTAGCCCCGATCCTCCTCCGCCAGGGCCGCGTCCTTTTCCAGAGAGGCACGCTGGCTTGTCTCTGTAAAGAAGTCTTCCTCCCGCTCCGGGTCGAAGGCGGAGAAGAAGGTCCGGTTCCGGCGATAGTAGTCGGTCAGGGCAGGTGTAAGGGACGGCGCGGCCAGCCGCAAGG
>OGHJ01001410.1_pt1 | contig 26048 bp, 28 predicted proteins | sample 1571351 | NCBI WGS metagenome assembly OGHJ01 (sample SAMEA2582037, study PRJEB24529) | metagenome | biome: Human gut stool | place: China | collected 2011 | reverse complement strand
AAATCTGATTAGTCCGATTCTTGACGAGGTGCAAAACGGACTCGGCTATCAGCCTGCTTGGTGCAAAGCGCATAACGCAGTATTTAATGCCGTGCTTGCCGGAAACACAAACGGTTACGGTTATCTTGAACTGGCGGCAATTTCAAGAAATGCGATTTTATATTATCGGGATATGTATTTACGCCCGGAATATTATGCGGAAAAGGAAGCAGCCGCAAAAGCTCTTTTGTCAGACTTGATATGTGAGGTTGAGAATGGCACAAAAAATTATGATACCGCACTCAAAGAGGCATACACAAAAATCTATCAGACAATAAATCCCGCCTATGTTCCGAATGAGGAAATCGGCATTGACCGAATATATTTAGATATTCCCGCCGCCGATACCGTAATGTTTACACAGGCAAGAAAGCTGCTCAAAGAAGCGCAGACAAGGAGTGTGCAGAAATGACGAGAACGGATATTTTAATACGGTTTATCAAAAAGAGCATAGCTCCGATAATAACCGCCATACTTTTATATAACCTGTTCGCCGGGCTTTGCATAGCAAACGGATCGGTCAATTATATGTATCTTTTAATGCTTTGCGGAATACCTTTCGGAATACGGTTTATGTTCACACTGCCGGTCTTTATCGGAAATCCGGGCGTCGGCATTTTTATGACGGCTGCCAACATAGCAATAGGCGCCGTGATCGGCGGCATAATCTTAATATGGAAATTGATTGTCGCCGTCTGCTATGTGCCGTACACGGCTGTTAAGCTGATAACCGCATAAAAAAATAAACCGTGATACACCTACCATTTAAGATAGAATGTATCACGGTATTTTTATGTTTTTTTGCAACAAGGGTACGGTTTGTACCCCTGTTAAATGTAGAAAATGAAATTGTCATTTTCGCAGGTTTTAGAGGAATTATATTACCCTGTCAGTTTCGGCGGTTAAAAACCCTTATTTTACGCTGTTTTTTAGGCTTATACTTTCTACATACCCGACCGCCTTTTGCGTATATAATTCGCCTTTTGCTTTCGTATTACAATTTTTCTGCATACGGGGCAATACTTGAATTTGTTGTTTGCCGCTTCATACGGCTTTCTGCAATTTTGACAAATTCGTGTGCTTTTCGGTTTTGCAAGCTCAATATACAAATCCTTATCTGCCGGAAGTACGGCGATTCTAAACCATTTACAGATAATATGCGAATAGGTTATACATTGAACGCACACGCACGGATCGCCGTCGTCAAGCCTTATGCAATTTCCGTTATCATAATTACAGCACAGCCGTTTTATAAGGGCGTTTACCTTTCTGCTTTGTTTCGGAGTAAGGTCTATTCTGTCTTTCATAGCTCCGGCGGCTTGTGCGAGGGCGGTTTTTTGTCCTCTCGTTCGATTTGCTCCTTTTTCGCTTGATTTAACTGTTGCTTGATAGACGGCTTTACAGGTATTGCAACAATCTCATTTCCAAGCCGTACAAATTCCTCCGGATTCTTAAACATGTCGGCATACTTTTTCTGCAAGCCGTCCGAAAGGCTCGTAAAATTTTCCTCTCCAAGACCGACTACAAGGAATGTACCGGCAATAATATCTGTCATTTCTTTATCATCGTTATAGATTGCACGGTTTAGAGGCAAGCCGTTCATTTTTCCCTCTTCATTGCAAATAACAGCGACCATATCCTCATACGGATATACAGCCTGTATAAGTCCGCCGACCTCTTTCTGCAAAGATTCCAAACCGGGCTCTATTTCCTTGATATACGGTGCTTTCATAGGCTCAACCGCCAACACCGAAATTTTATCGTTCATATTTTTGTCCTCGCTTTCCGACGGCTCATTATTGATAATGCCGTCAATTTTATTGTAGTTTTGCTCCGTCTGCTTTTCAGCCGTTTCAAGATAATTAAAGGGCTTGTCTGCAAATCGTATTTCTCTTATCTGTTCAAATTGAGATAAAACACCCTTTTGCAGTCTGTCAAACTCTGCATAGATTTCTTTTGTAAAGCTACCGTTATCGAGCATTTCCTGCTGACTGCATACCCAGCCGCTTCCGTACAGGAACGGGTAAAGCGTTAAATTACCCGTTATGTAGGTGAGTGATTTATCGCTGTTGTCATAGTATGCAAAGCCGTTATCGCCGAAAAGATATTTTTCGCTTTTACCCAAATACAGCTTATTATCATAACCGACAAATGCCGTCATACCCTTGTAATTACTTATCGCCGCCGAGCGTGTATGAACATAATCGAAAAAATTATCGACCTTTTCCCAGCCTGCTTTATCGCAGTAATAGGCATTATTTTTACCTTTATCTGAGAGTACAACAATATCCGAAACACTTAAACTGTGTCCGTAAAAATCATAAGGGCGGTTTGTGTTAAATTCCGCAAAAATGCTTTCCAATGTTGTATCGGCTTTCATTTGTGCGGAATAAATAAGCTCATAATTTTCGATAACGGGCAGCTGTTTATTTTTTTTAATATGTTCCAAACTCTCAAAGCGCAGTCCTCTTGTGCTGTCGTCATCTTTGAGCTGATATATCATAAAAAGCCTTTTCGGATAGTTTTTCTCAAATTCGCACAGACTCTTATACGGCTCATCGGCAGAGGTCAAGCCCATTTCATTAAAAACCTGTTTTAATCTGTGAGTTTTACCGTGCAGAATATTGTCCGACAAATCCTGCTGCATTTCAATAATTTCAGAATACACACGGTCATAGTCGGGGTGATTTGCCCTTAAATACTCGTCAATCCGAACAGCCAGCCCCATAGAATCCTCAATCTCGATTTCCGATAATGCGTCTGTTGTTATGGAATATTCTTTCGGAATTGTATTCAGGTCGCCGCTATATCTTTCGGTAAATTCAGAACCGCTGTTTTCCAAAACTCCGTAGCTGTCAAGAAATACGGCTTTATTGTCTTTTTTGCACCGTTCGCCATAGTCCCAAAAGTTCACAAAGTCCTCCAAATCGCCAAGCTCGCCTATTTTTATTCCGCTTTCTTCGGCTTTGTATCTGCCGTAGTCGTCATAGTCGGATATGTCGGGAATAAAACTGTAACACTCCGTATTCAGGGCAAGGTTTATAAGGTCGGCAACGCTCTTTGTATGCTCCTGTGCCTCAACCGCAGCCGTAAATACCCGATATTCGTTGTCGTCAAGATTAGATAAAATATCCGCCAAGTAATTAAGCTCGTCAATATTTTCGGTTTCCTTGAACAGTCTTTTTGCATTGATACCGGGTAAATAAAAATCCGCAATTTCAAAAACATACTCGCCGGGCTTTACGTCAAGCTCAAGCCCGATTTCCTTAAAGATATATGTCAGTTCTTCTTTGTTTACGGGTAATTCCATTAAAAAATGCCGGTAATTATCCGGCGTATTCCTGTATTCGTAGCCGTTTGCGATTGCCGCCGTAAAATAAAATTCCGCCATACTCACACCTCCAAATCCGCAAACTCTTTATCGGTCATACCAACCAATTTTGAAACAATATCCGCCGCCGTATCTTTCAAATCCGCGTCCTCGATATACGGGATTGCTTCCTTGATTTTAACAATAAGCCCCACACGGTCAGCGGTATTATACATTCCGATTATGCTTTTTTCTTCGTCCGAAAATCGTGTCATAGCGATATATCCTCCTTTTTCTTTGATTTTGCCGGCTTTTTCGGCGCTTTTTCCGTTTTAGCTTTTTCTTCTTTAAGCTGCTTGCGGATAGAGGGTTTTTTTGCCGTCTTTGCTTTCTGCTCTGATTCTGCCATAGTGGGCGTAGCGATAAAATCCTCTTTTTGCGGCGGCTCCGGCAATTTAACATCACCGAGAGCAGTATTCAGAGTTACTCTGCTGTTGTGAACATAATCGCACATTGCACTGTAATACGCCTTCTCCGTTTCGGGAACGGTTTTATCTTTCAATGCCATATTTGCCGTTTCCTCAATTTCAGACATACTGATATGCAGACGCATATACGGAACGAAAAGATTTAATGCCGTATTTGCGCTGTCCGTCACTTCATCGACGCCCTTTTGTCCTGTTGTCTGCCGTACAGATTCCAAATACTCCGGCGTAAGACTTCCCTTGAAATGATTTTCTATGTGGTTGATAAGTCCGTTTTCACGGTCGCCTATATCGTATCTGCCTATATAATTATCACGCATACCGTTATACATATAATCAATGCGGAATTTTGTTTTGTCGTAGCCTTGATTTTCGGGATAGCTTTCGTCAAGATATGTAAACAATTTGTCTGCTGAATGAAGCGGAATTTTCTGCCCCGTTTCAAAATGCGGACTTTCCGACCACAAAATTGTAACTACCGGCTGTTTTGTGGGATTTAACATATCGGGAATTTCCGCATTAAGCCACTTTTTATAAATAACCGAATAATCAACCTGCATAAGCTCGGCAAGTTTTGTAAAGCAGCGTTCTCTGACTACTGTATCGTCAACTCCGATAATGCTGTAAAGGTCGTTTGAGGAAAGCATATCATTGAGCTTTTGAAAAGAAACACCCGTATAGATTTCATCTTTCATCTCGTCGTCCGAAAATTCCGCAGCATACCAAGCGGAAATATCGGAATTTAAGTCAACGGATTTTTCCTTTTCAAGCTCCTTTAATTTTTCGGATATATCCGTAATCATTTCGTCCGCCGTAGTGCGTATCACTTCAAGCGACGCCTTTAATTCCTCCGTTTCCTTGCCGCTGCTCCAGCCTGCCACATACCCGAAAGAGTAGTCGGAGGTGTCAATCCCGAAGTGCTGACATACGGTATATGCAATGCTTTCCGCCTGCACTTCACGGGTGCGGTTATCCGGTCTGTCGTCCTCGACAACCTCGTTTTCTTCCTTTTCGGGAAGTGCGTGCAGCTTTGCGTGGGCGATTTCGTGAATGGTGGTTTTTATCGTCTGCATTTCCGACAAATCATTACGTACGGCAATTCTTTTTTCGGTCAGATGATAATATCCGTTTGCCGCGCGGTCTATATCTTCAAGCTCAACGGGGACGGGTGATATTTCCTTTAACGCTTTGAAAAACTTTTCGTATTCCTCAACATTGCCCGTAAGCTGATTCGCTATTGTGGGGATCTCTTTTCCGTCCGTCTGCGACAGGTCAAATACCGTTGTTATCTTAAATGCCGGAACGGTGATTGTTTTTGTGGTGGTACGGTTGCTGCCGTCTGCGTTCAATATCGGATTTCCGTTTTTATCGTGTGCCGTTTCCTCAATTTCTTTTTTGTACGGAGCAGGGGCAAGAATTTTGATACCCTTTTCACCCTTTCTGACCGCACGCTTAAATTCATTTTTCCAAGTGTTAAAACCGGCTATGTACGAAGCATCCGGCTTCTGCATTAAAATCAATATTGTATTCCGAAAGCTGTAATTATGGAATTTTGACATTGCCGACAAATACTCCTTGTATCTGTCGCTGTTAAATAAATCCTTAATGCCTTGCTCCAATTTGTCGGTAATTTCCTTGACTTTCTCTTTTTGAGATTTGCCCGTAAATTCAATGGGCGTTACTTCTGACATCTGTTACACCTCCAAATTCTTGTTTTTATCCGGCTTAAACGGATTTTCTCTTGCGCTGTCAAATTCACGGTATCGCTGTGTAAGCTCGGTTATCATACTTTTAATGCCCTGCATAAATTCTTTCGGGCTTGATTCGCCTTTTGCAATCTCGGCAAGTTTATTTTCCCATTCTGCCGTGAGCTGTGCGGATATAAGAGTGTCAGGCAGAACGGAAACAAGCAGTATTCCGTTTTTGGTGGGTGTTATCTGCCGTCCGTTTCTCTGCACAAATCCCGTTTGTATCAGCTTTTCCAAAATGGCGGCTCTGGTTGCAGGCGTTCCTAAGCCTTTACGTTCTGCGTCGTCTGCCGTCTCTTTTGCGCCCGCCGTTTCCATTGCAGATAACAATGTGTCCTCCGTGTACGGTTTCGGGGGCTGGGTGTATTTTTCTTTAAGCTCCGGTGCTGCTCCTGCGAATAACTGTCCCTTATAGAATTTCACAAGCGGCGCTGATTCCGAATTATCCGCCTTTGGATATATCAGCTTTTCTATTGCACGAAAGCCCTCCGAAACAATTTCTTTTCCCTTTGCCGTAAATGTATATCCGCCGCACTCAAACACAGCCGCAGTATTTTCATACACATAGCTTTCCGCCGACGCTGAAATTATCCGGCATAAAACAAGTTTCAGAATATTCAGCTCGCCTGTCGGAATTGCCGACAAATCCGCCTTTTCAATTTCAAGCGTGGGAATAATGGCGTGGTGGTCTGATACCTTGCTGTTGTTTATCATACGGGATATTTCGGGGAAGAAATCGGGTGCTTTGTCAAACGGCGGTATATCCGCACCGAGACGAATAACCGCCGCTGCCGTTTCTGCCATATTCTCCGTCAAATATCGGCTGTCCGTTCGGGGATAGGTGATAAGTTTCTTTTCGTACAATGCCTGTGCGTAGTCAAGCGTCTGCTTTGCGGTGTAGCCATAAATCCTGTTTGCTGCCCTTTGCAGCGTTGTTAAATCAAACAGTTTCGGCGTCTGTTCGGTTTTGGTTTCTTTGCTTACTGAAACGCAAACGGCCTGTGAATTTTCACAAGCCGTTATAATTTCTTTTGCCGTATTCTCATTGTCAAACCGTTCGGTTTCCGCTTTCACGCCGCCGAGCGTGAGTTCAACCGTAAAATACTTTTCTTTTCGGAAATAGGTTATTTTATTATGCCTATCACATAAAAGAGCAAGCGTAGGCGTCTGCACTCTACCGATATTTAAGGTCTTTCCGTAGAGAATTGAAAACAGCCTTGTTGCATTGATACCGACTATCCAATCCGCCCACATTCTGCAAAGTGCGGAATAATACAAATTGTCATACTCGCCGCCGTCCTTTAAGTTTTCAAAGCCCTCACGGATCGCCGCATTTTCCATTGATGAAATCCAAAGCCTTTTGATAGGTTTTTTGCAATTCGCCATATTGTAGACAAGCCGGAAAATAAGCTCGCCCTCACGTCCTGCATCGCAGGCGTTAATAACCTCGCTCACATCTTTTCTGCACATAAGGCTTTTTACAACCTTAAATTGCTTTTGCTTATCGCCGTAAATCTTGTACTTGAAGTTATCGGGAATAATAGGCAAATCCGCATAATTCCACTTTGAATATTTTGCATCGTATTCCTCCGGAAACGCTGCCGCTGCCAAATGCCCGACGCACCAAGATATGATATATTCGCCGTTTTCAATATATCCGTCGCGGCTGCCCTTAATATTAAGCGCTTTTGCGATTGCAAGAGCAACTGACGGTTTTTCCGCTATAATCAGTTTCAAATTAAATTCCTCCTTTGAACGCAAAAACAGCACCCAAGTTAATGAGTGCCGTTTTAAGTGCAATAAATGTAAATCTGCTCTATAATAATATCTAAGCAAGACATACTTTTATGGTAACATTATCCCTTTAGACATAAGAAATCCTTTAATTGCATTATAGATAATTGGCATTCCTGCAGTAATTCCAGTTACTGCAATATCTCCGCCTTTATCCTTAACAAAATCCCACAAAGGGTGAGATGAATCTATCTGCTCTCGAATAAGTTCCATAATTTCTTTTTCTGCTTTAACTCCATCTTCTTCAGCAGAAAAAATACTCTTTAAGATGTTTAATTGTTTTTCATCGTACTCTAACTGTTTTTTTAATACTTCAATATATGAGTTTTGATTTTCTATAACCTTGCTTAATTGAGTATTAGTTTCTGCAGTATTTTCCGCCGTTTGTTCAAGTGCCCTTTGCATCTTTTGACGGTTATTATATGCTTCTTCTGCCACTTTCTGAGTTGCCTTAATATTGCTATCAATTTGTGCTTGTATTCCTGAAGCAAGGTTGAATGTGTGCGAAAAATCAAATTTAGGCATATTGTCAATGTCTAAATTATCAAAAATATTATTATCCATTTTATTTCCTCCAAGTAAATTTTATTGTTTTATTATACCATAAGTCACCCCCATTTGTCTATTGACAAAATATAAGAAAATTTGTGTTCAGATTTATTCACTGTCAATATCGTCCATTTCTTCGTCCTCATTTACAACGGTTTCGGTGTCCTCGTCCTCAAAATCGAAGTCGTCCAAATCGTCCGCCTGTTCAAGTTTCTTTTTCGGCAAGATTACCTTGTAATAATAGCCGCCAATTCCGGCAGCCGCCGCAAGCGCAAGAATGATAAACAGGCCGGAATTGTTTTTCGGCCTGTTTTGCTCCGGCTGTTCGGTTTTTTCAGTCTTGCTGTCTGTGTTCTTTTTATCATTCTCTGTTGAATCCGTTTCAGCCGTGTTTTCCGTCTGCTCCGGTTTTGAGGTTGCTGTCGGTTTCTTGTCCGACTTCTCGACAAGAGCCTCAAGGTCGCTTTCGTCAACTGTATTCAAAAAATACACATTTTCGCTTTGTGCGCCCTTGTCTATCACGAAGTAAAAAACATTTCCGTCCCGTGCGGTTACGGTGATAAACTGCAAATTTTCGTTATCCGAAATATCATCTACAAGCTGGGCGTTGCCCTTTGGCGTCAATGTTCGGTTGTCCTCAATTACGGTTTCGGCGGGTGTTTCTGCCGGAGCGTTACTCTGTGCAAACGCCGTCATTCCCGATAAAGCGAAAACGGCGGTAAATACCGCCGCCGCAAATTTAATTCTGTTCATTTTCATTGTCTGCGTCCTCCTTGTTTTCAAGCTCTGCCTTGTATTTTTCGGGCAGTTCAAACTCGCCCGTTGCGTAGGCTTTGAGTAGTGCCGTCAAGGTCTTGTTGTCGACATTGACCGTCTTAACCAGCTTTACAATCTGCAAGTTTTCAGCCTCGACGCGCTTTGTTTCAAGCTCTCTGATTTTCTTTTGCAGCTCCGCAATTTTTGATTTTGCCGCCGCAATGTCCTTATCAATTTTTGTTACTGTTGCCATTGTATAAAATACCTCCGTTAAATTAAATTTTTAGTTTAGTCGCCCGTAGGCGTAAAAGTGCTGCGTCCAATAATTTGAATTGACGCTTGCGTACTGAATGGGATTGCCGCAATGAATCATCATACCGTTGCCAACATAAATACCGACGTGCGATACCGGGCAGCCGCTGTTGTATGTCCCCGTGAAGAAAATAATATCGCCGGGCTTTGCGTCCGACGGTCTGACGGGAGTACATTGGTCGAAAATACCTTGTGCCGTTGTCCTGCCGAGAGGATATACGCCGGAGTTTTTGAATACCCAGCACACAAATCCCGAACAGTCAAACGAGGTCTGCGGACTGCTGCCGCCCCAAACATACGGATAGCCCAAATACTTCTCGGCTTCGGTTATCAGCTTTCGGAATGTTTCGTCCGTAAGAGCCTCGCCCGGAATTGTGTAGTCATTGTATGGGCTTTGCGTTATGTTTGAATAAATATCGTCCGCAAACAGATAATCACGGTTGCCCTTGCTCACAAGGTAAATATCGTAAAGCTCTCTTTGGTCTGCCGTGAGTGTGGTCGTCATACCCTCGTTCACAAGCGTAACATTGAGAATTTTATAGGTGTATTCGTTCCCGTCCTCGTCTGTCTGCTGCCGGCTTGTTTCGGTAATTTGTAGGTGATATTGTGCATTAAATAAGGTATCAAGAGCAGATTTAATGTCATTGAATTTGAAATCCTGATATACAGCCGTAAGATATGAAACCAACTCATATGGGTTATGACCGATACCCGCCAAGTTGTAGTTGTATTCATCATATCCCGAATACTCATTTTCGATATTATCAATTTTACTCTGCAAATTCTGCTCCAAACCGTTGTAGTAATTTTCAGCCGCATAAATATCCTCGTCCTCCGCAAAGTATGACGATACCATTATTGAATTAAATCCTGTTGTACCGATAACGGAACAAGAGGAAAGAGCCGTACCCAGCCAAGCAATCAAAAGCACGATTGCAAGAATAACACCGAAAACGGCTTTGTGCCGCCATATAAAAGCCGCAAGCCTTGACGCTGCACGCTCGGCGTTCTGTGCCGCTTTTTTTGCCTGCTTCGCCGTCTGCTCGGCTCGTTTTGTCTTTTGGTATTTTTTCTTTATCTGCTGTTTTTGACGGAATTTCTTTAACGCCGATTTTTTCAGCGACGGATTTTCCGCAAGCGTTTTTTCATACGCCGCCTTAATTTCCGCTTTTTCCGCCTTAACCTTTAAGCGTGCAGCTTTTTTGTACGGTGCAGCTTTACGCTGACCGTCAATGTATTTTGCCGTTCTGACACTGTACCGTGCAAGGCTTTCCGCCTTTTGCTCCGTTTGGTGTACCGCTTCGACGCCTGTGTTTTCGTTTTCAACTTCCGCAACCTTTGAATGAAGTTTGTTAAGCGCCGTATGCTGCAAGGCTTCACGGCTTGTCTTGACAGGGGATCGGTGGTACAAATCCGATTGAGGCTTGACCTCTTTTTCAAACTGCAAACGGTTTTTCGGTTTTTGCTTTTGCTCGTCATACAGCCGCTTGCGTTTGATTTTCCTTTTATGTGGTAAATTTTGTTCAGCTTTTTCAGCTTTGGATTTTGCCTTTTCCGCCTTTTTCTCAAATTTCCGAGCACGTCTGTTTACTCTGTCAAAAGGAATATCGCCGCTGTCGGATTTAGCTGTATCAGTCTTTTCAACATTTGTTTCAGCGTCTGATTCTGTGTTATCGGTTTTATCCGATTTATCAAAAGACAGCTTTTGCCGTTTTTTAGTGTTAGACTTTTTATCCGTTTCGGGTTTTGCGTGCCTCACGCTGTCAAACGGAATATTACTGTCCCTTTCGGCTTTGCTTTCCGAAAAATCCATATCCGTATTTTTTGAAAATTCCGTTTTGTTTTCCTGTGCCTTTTCGGAAATATCGTAGTCATCGGATTTTTGCGCTTGCTCTGCAAAATTGTAATCAGCGCTTTTCGTCTGCTTTTGCATACGGTACATTTTACTGCGGTATTTCTTTGCGGCAGAGGAATAGGACGGCTCGGCTTTCGGAATGTCCGGTTGAATGTCCTGCGGTGTATTTTCCGTTTCGGTCGGCTCAATATTCCTGTCGGTAAATTGTGCCGTGCTGTCTGCAGGAACGGGAGCATTATTATCCGCTGATTTAGAAACAGAAGTATCAATCCTTGTTTCAACAGAAACATTTTCGGAATTAGCAGCCGTGTTTTCAGTTTGCCTTTTCCGATACATACGGTTTTTCTTTAACTGTGTAAGGGGCGGTTTTTGCTTTTCACCCTCTGTATGCCGTCCGAGCTGAATGTCGGGGCGTTTATCCTTTACATAGCTTTCGTCACGGTTTTTTGCCTTAAATTCTTTATCTCGTTTCATCGCTCACCTCCAAATCGACACAAAAAAAGAACATTGAGATTAGTCAATGCTCTTTTTTTCATTTTATTGATATATTCTTTCTAATGTTTCGAGACAATTCATAAGAATGTATGGCATCTCTTTCATAATCATCATATTGTCACTATTTCGCATATGCATATCACGCATAATAGGATTACTACATGTAAAATCAATCATTTCTCGATATGCTTTAATAGCATTCTCGCGTTTATCAAAGTCTTTTTCACTTTTTAAAATTTCGAGCAACTCTTTTCCCATATCATAAATCCACGGAAAATCGTCTTTAAAGAAACTTAATATCATCAAAAACCCATATGGCATATTCTCACGTTCCATATGTGTATGAACCAACTCTTCTAAAAACATTGTATTGTATTTTCTTGTCCTTCTTTTTCTATCGTATAACATAGCAGTTCTCGAATTGTTTTCATTAATACTCTGCCTTATTTCTTCAATTGAGTTTATTAAGTTTGAATCAGGATTTCTCAATAATTTTTGATTATCCCTTGATAGCTCTAATATTTCTTCTAATATTTCAGATGATTGCGTTTCTTCTTTATCATCTTTATTATCATTGTTTATTTGACTATTACTTTTCAATTCGTTTAATTCTCGTTCAAGAGTTGGATACCAAACATCAAATGCTTTATCGAGTCTTGCATCTAAAATACTTGTATCTCCACAAGCCTTATTCAGTGTTTTGACCATTTTCTTTATATCTTCTTTTTGAAATATGGTTGATTGAAACTGCAATATAGGACCTTGTACTTCAGAACGTTTTATATCAAAAAGAAAAGGAGTAACAAATGATTTTTCCATTGTTTTTGAAAGTGCTCCAGCTTCAAAAGACAGCCATGGTGCCTCTAAATTTTCTTTTGTTACACAGAGTATACCAAATGTTGAATTTTCTAATTCTTTAGCTATATCTGTACTCCAACGTGCACCTTTATCTATATCTTCCGAAGAAACATATGGTTCAATAGATTGTATTACAGAAGGTAACCAATCTCTAAAAATCAATGCTACTTTTAAACTTATATCACCAGACCAACTAATAAAGACTTTCATTTTTTTCCTCCACATTGGAAATTTCTCCTTTCTATTATATCACAAGTTAATGTGAAGTACAAGTGTAACATTTAATAAAATAGTATATGTCTATTTGTGAATAATATTCCATTATATTAACATCTTATCTTTATTTATTACCTCCAAACACACAATTATTTATGCACGCTCCCGTTTCAATATCCGCAATACATTTAAGTATGGGGAAAACCTGCGGAGGGCAGACGGCGTTTCCGAGAGTTTTTAATCTGTCGGCTCTGCCTGCTGTGTCCTCTGTTATACGGGGTATGTCCGCAGGCTCTTGTTGCCATAATTTATGTCCGTCCATTTCAAAGGAAAACCCATTAACCATTCCACCCAATCGGGATTGAGCGCTGCCGTTTCCGAGTGCGGATTTTCCAGCCGTATAATCTGTGCCGCCAAGTTCGCCTTGTCCTTGCTTTTGAGCATTACTTCCGGCTTGAATGTTGACCTCATTCCGTCCGACGCTATCGGCGTTAAGTAAAACACCGCCGCCGACAGAGGAAGGCTCCATTTTGTGCCGTTCCTGTTCACCTTGCGGAATATTCCGTTGTCCGACAGGTACACATTCATACTCATTGCTTCCTTTACAGTTCTGCCGTCGGAGGCAAGGGGCGTGGGAAACATCAGCGCCCACGATAAAAGTTCTTGTGCGCTCGTGCCACGCGCCGACGCCGCAAGCCGGATATACGAATGTTTGAACAGCGTAGCCCGCACGCTCCAAGTCAAATATCGTTTTGTCGAGCCCCATATTGATAAACCCGGCAACATTCTCCCCAAGCACCCAATGGGGCTTGATTTCGGAAATAACTCTGACCATTTCAGGCCAGAGATACCGAGCGTCTGCAAATCCTTTTTGCCGTCCTGCCGATGAGAACGCCTGATTATTCCGATATCGTAATAATCAGGCTTATGCCGAAAAAATAGTTATTCCGAAGTTTAAACTACAATGCTCATAAATAGTAGAGTTGTAGTATAAAACTTCGGAATAACAAATAGTCTTTTATCAGGTAAGTCCGGACAATTTTAGGATCATTTCATCGTCATTCAGCCAGATTGGTGCAACATCAGGCTTGTTGCTTCGAACAGCATCAGCTTTGTCAATGGCGGCACGCTTCATTTTGGTATCTGCGTAAGCGTATATTTTTGTGGTTTCTTCGCTTGCATGCCCAAGATATTCAGACAACAACATCATTGGCATTCCTTGGTGATACAGGTGCATCGCTCTGGTATGTCTAAGCATATGCGCATGTATACGGTTTGGCACTTCAGAACACTCGTGACGTGCCATTTCCCCGTATTTACGCAAAAATAATGCCACTGTATCCGCAGACATAGGGTGGTGCATTCCATGAATCACCGTGTAAAATAGCGATTTTTCGCTGTGCAGAGGTTCATTAGCATGAAATATGCGCAGATAGCGTTCACAGTGTTCAACCGTTTTACTGAGCAACGGAACTATACGAGTTTTGCTGCCTTTGCCGTGCAGATAAGCAATTGGATATTGAATATTAATTCGCAAATCTCTAATTTTCATGTTCAGCAGTTCACTGCATCTCGCAGCTGTGTCATACATCAGCACCATAAAAAATTGATTGCGCAATTCAATTCGTTTTGACGGATCTGGCTGTCTCAGCAATGACTCCAAAGCTGTTTCAGACAAATATTCAACTACCTTGCTTTGCGAACTCTTTGCAGGGATGCTCTGTACAGCCATACTTAATGCTATTTGTAAGCAATCTGTTTCGCCCGTATATTCAAAAAAAGAGCGCAATGCCATTAACCGTTGGTTGCGAGTGTTAACACCACAGTTGCGCACACTTTCCAACCAATCTAAGAATCCTAAAATTGTGCTTTTGTCTATTGCGTCAAATCGTATCTGTTTAACGGATAGTTTTTGTTCTGTGCGTAAATACTGAACAAACAGATTTAATGCTTGTCGGTATGAGCAAATTGTGTTTTCACTAAAGCACCTTTGATTGGGGAGATATTCCATTAGAAAACCCCGTACAGCATTAAAGAAATCACTCATCATATTTCACCTCCGGCAACAGCATTTCTGACATAGTGTAGTCAAATCCCGACATTCTTTCAAACAAGCCGGGAACGAGGTGAATATAGTAATACGTGTCACTTATCTGTGCATGTCCCATATACGCACTGAGATACGGCAGCATAGCAGTTATGTCTTTTCCCTCATGCATCCACTTGTACAATCGGTGAGTGGCAAAAGTATGCCGAAAATCATATAGTCTTGGTGGATGTTCCCCGGATATATCAATTTTTGCTTTTGCCCTAACAATACGGAAAGTTTTTTCAAGCCATTCTTTAGTGTACAGTTTGCCTTGTGAGTTAGGAAAAAACAAATTCCGGTCCGGCATGAGTGCAGAAACCTGTGAATCGTACTTTCGGCATATATCCGTAACCTCATCAGAAAGCATAACAATGCGACTTTTATGTCCCTTACTTTCTGAAATATTTAGACGGCCTTTTTCCAGATTTACGTCGGCACAATGAAGTTTTCGAGCTTCACACGGTCGAAGGCCACAGCAATATAATAATCGAATCAGTGTTGGCAAAACAAAGTGACGAATTGGATAGTTTTTGCGAAGAGGCAAATGGTCAAAAACATCCCAAATCGCGGCAATCTCGTTTTCAGTGTAAATATGAGGAACATGCCGTTGCCCTTTCTTTGCAAAATCTGGCGGAAGCACAAAGGCAGATTCTCCACAACGATTTAAGTATCTGCCAAATTCCCTTACCGGCATTAATCTATTACGAAAGGCGTTATTACCCTCGGAACTTTTCCGAATAGCCCATGCCAAGCAAATCTCTTTTGTCAGATTACTTTCATTTGTGAAGTGTTCATAGCAGAATCGGTCAAAATCTCGCAATAGCCGTATGGATTCGTTATACGAAAATCCTAACGTATTTTTTTGCCGGACAAAATCGTATAACCGTGCGGAAAAAAGGCTTTTAAATGTGTATATCATATAGATTCACCTGCCTTTTCATTTTTCACAGGACTTAGTGCACATAACTTCAAACCGTGTTCATCTACAGACAGATATGGCTTTACAGAATTAATCCGTGAATGTCCTAAAAGCTGGCGAAGCAAATCAAGGGATGTCTCATTTTGGAGCAATCGAGTTCCAAAAGCACGTCGAAAGCTGTGAAAGCCGCGTCGCGGAATGCTTGAATTGATCTTTACTCGTTTCATATATCTTGTCACGACTGCGCTTGCGCTTCGGTTGTTAAGTGGACGCAGAACACCGGTATGACAAAGAAAAATATATGGCAAATCACTTTTTGGACGACCATGAAGTAAATAATCTGCAATCGCATTTCCACTCTCAATTTCAAGCGGAAGCGACAGTGGTTTACCGGTCTTCTGCTGTACAATACGAATTTCCATTGCACGCCAATCAATATCCTTACGCTTGAGATTTACAATGTCGCATGCGCGTAGACCTGTTTGTGCTGCTAAGCACATCATAGAGTAGTCGCGCTTTCCAATGGGAGTTGTTAAATCGGTTTCATTTAGCAATTGAATAATCTCATCGTCCCTAAAGCCTTCTTGGAAAATGGTTCTATGGGCAACCATTTCAGGAATAGCTGAACTTAAGTTTTCCGGTGTAAAACCATTTTCATAAAGATGTAGAAGAAATACACGAATCGAAAACATCGCTGTATCTAATCCACCATTGTAACGAGTTGCCATATGGCTTATGACAGCGCTGACTTCAGCTAAAGTAACACCATCAAAAGAATAACGCCCCACATATTCCAGTTCAAACAGGAATGTGCGTGTTGCACTACGAATGGTATCAATTGTACTTGTTGCAAGAATACCGCTATGTATAGCATTAGTACAGAAATGAGACAGCAAAAATGCAAATTTAGGATTTGGTTCACGCTGCCCCCAGTTTGGTATTTTTTTCAGAGCAATGTTTCCAGTTTCGTGCATTGCTGCAAGCAGAAATCCTGCCTTTCGTATGTTTTGGTAAGAAACCCTTGAAGTAAGACCTTGTTCATATTTGGCGCGAAATTCTTGAACCACCTCATCTGTCACTTCTGCAGAATAGCGGGTTGTGCCGTGCGTCAGATGCTTTCGAAAAATAACTGACATTCCTTCTGCGATATAGTGCTCTATGGTTCTTGTTTTTAGTCCGGCCTCAAAAAGTGCTTGTCTAACTTGACAGATTATTGTAAAAAGATCATCCGGTACGGCAAGCTGTTCCTGTGTCGGAGAATCATAAAGGAAACTCTGTCGTGGCCGTCCCAAAGCTATATCCCAAGGTCGGAGTTCAGGCAATTGTATATTGCCTGTAAGTTGGAAGTGTTTAAGCAACTCGCCACATCGCCTGACCAACCGCCACTTCCATGTAGAAAAAGCACCGCTTTCATAAAGTGCTCGTTGTTCAAACAGAAAGTGGTCTATCATTGCAGCGCTTACTTCTGTTACGCCTTTAGCCGTAAAGAATCGAATTGCTGTACCAAAACCTGTTTCGCGATATACTTTCAGCTTTTTCGAGCTTGCGCCGGCGTTTGCCATCAAATCTAAAATTTGATTAGCAGTTTCTTTTAAATTAAATGTGTTCATTTAATTCACCTCATCTTAGAATAGTCAGGTTAAATCCTGCTATTTCTATTATACAAGGTGAATCTGAATATTGCATTGTTATTCCGAAGTTTTATACTACAACTCTACTATTTATGAGCATTGTAGTTTAAACTTCGGAATAACTATTTTTTCGGCATAAGCCTGACAGGGAAATCCCGCACAAAGGATATCAAAGTCCGGGATGTCCTTTGGATTAATTTTTGTTGCATCATCAAAAAACACCTCATTTTCAGTATCAAATACGGCATTGTAGCTCCTGTTTGCAAATGCGTCAATCTCGCAATGTCCGACGCATTTATATCCGCCTGCTCTTTCAAGCCCTGCTCTGAAGCCCCCAATACCTGAAAACATATCAAAAAATCTTATCACTGTTTTCTCGCTCCAATCGGGTAACTGAAAGCGTCGCCGACACCTCGTGAGGATATTAAATTTTAATGATTCGTTATTTCTTCTTTCCGCTGTTGATATTAGCCGATTCGTTTTCAGCACACATTTTTAATCTTTTCTGCACTGCTGCGTGCATATTTTCAAGCGATTCCTTTGTGTAGCCTTCAAGAAGCTCATTCGCTTCATTTTCGGTAAGCCGTACCCCTGCGTCGTACTCGTGCAGGAATTTTCCGCTTTCCACCATAGGCGTAATAATCAGCCGAACACCGTCAAACACAACTTTGATATATGTGTTATGTCCTATTTTCCTCAATAGTTCTCGGAATAAAAACGGTAGTGTGATTCGGCCTCTTGTACCTGTAGTCCTGTAAATAGTTAAACTCATAATCACCATCTCCAAATAAACTTAATTGTATCGGTTCGTTTTTTCTTCTTTCGTTTATATCGTAGTTTGCGATCAGCAGCTCCTTGAATCTGCTACCTGAATCGTATCTGTGGGCAAGAGAGTTTGCACGGGTATGCTCGACAATCGTATAGTCCTTGTACAGTTCCTTAACAAATTCGCAGTCATTGTACGACAATAAAAATTTGCCCTTAATTTCTTTTAGGGTGTCATACAGTCTGACATGGTCTTCTTTCGGGAATTCCACCATATAATGACCTTCCGTTTCAACATACGGCGGATCAAGATAGAAAAACGACTCGTATCTGTCGTACTGTTTTATAAGGCTTTCAAAATCCTTATTCTCAATCACAGTTTCTCTCAGCCTGAATGCCGCCGCAGAGAGTGTTTCCAGTGTACTCAAAAGATTTACGGGCTGACCGCCGAAGCTCTTGCCTCCGCTTCCGTAGCTGTATCTTATGAGTTTGTAAAAGGCTGCCGCCCTCTCCACATCGTAAATCTGCGATTTCTCGGTTAAAATCTTTACGATTTCCTCTGCATCCCGTTTGTTAAAATACTCGTTTGCCGTCTGCAATTCTTCCTGCATATACGGATATTCCGGCTCATCGCCGTTTAAGAAGTTTTGCAGTATACTAAACTCCTGCCTGCTGTGAAGCGGCAAAAAATTCAAGGCTTTGATTAAAGCCAGCGGCCTTTCCTTTATACATCTGAACATATTTACAAGGTCGCCGTTAAAATCGTTATACACCTCAAACCTTTCTTTCATCTTTGCAAAGAGAACAGAAGCTCCTCCGCCGAACACCTCGATATATCTTCCGTAAATCAAGGGGAATGACCAAAGGATTATATCTCTCATTGCACGTTTGCCGCCTATATACGGAATCGGACTGTTTTGATATTTCACTACCTCAAACACCTCCGATTTGGCATAAACTAAAAAAGCGGCTGATGTTGTCAGTTTTGACCTATCAGCCGCCGCATTTCTACGATATTGCCGTTTTCGGGAACATCTCTTATTCTGTTGCTTTTACTCTTGGGTTTCATATTTTTCTTCCTTTCCGCAAAAACAAAAAAAGCGGTCAATTCGTGTGTAATCACACAAACTGACCGCCTCTTATTTTTTCTTCTTACATACCGTCCATACCGATTCCCTGTGTCTGCCCGTCCGGTCCGCTTGCATAGTCAAGCAGCTCTCTGACATCTTCGGGTGCATTTTCCTTATCAATATGAATATCACCGTCAAATTCCGGCGTATACCAATAGTCATACACACCGATTTCTTCTCTTTTGGTTTTTACTTTGTCCGTCATACATTCGCTGTCATCACAATAAAAATTGCCGTCCAGCATAAACTGCGTTCCCCAATGTTCACCCGATGATTCAATATCCACCAATACAAGCCCGACGCAAATCGCACTTGTTTCCCGTGATTTGATCACTGCAGGAAGATAGAACATATCCTCATTGCCGGCATCGATATCATCTACGCAGTCCGTGCCGTATGTGCCGCAAAATACCTCGTGCATTGTTTTAAGTATTTCTTTATCGTCACGCATACTTTTTGCATCAAGAGTTCTCAGCTTTAAGTTCAGATTATTGATAAACACTTCATTTTTCCCGATAAGTTTTAATCCGTATATACGGTCTTCCCTTAATTCTTTTTCCGAAAAGGTTTCCGACTTATTGTGCATATCGTAATAATACCGCATACATTCATCGGATATTGAACCGTAATGACCGTTTTCGCCTGCCGACGCAATAAAAAATGTTCCGCATATTATCTCTCCGCCAAAGTGCCTGTTTGGTTTAAGAAAAGGCAATGTATTATCAGCATTGGAAACCAAAACAGATTTACTGTCAAGCTGCTGTGTCCTCACATTGCCTTCGACAACGCTTTTATATGCCTCCGTAACGTTTTTTAACCACTCGATATGCGGTTTCTTTCCCGGTTCAAAAACCATAATTTTAATTCTGCTCTCCATTTAAGTATTTTTCCTCTCTTTTAGATTCTTTGCCGCTTACTATAAAGCAGCACAGTGTAGCAACCCCGAAAACTGCTCCGATTGTTACTCCGCCTATAAATGTTAACACATAACTCACTTTGATTCACCCCTGCATTTCTATTATTGGTTCTTCTGCTTCTTCCATATCCCCGTTATCTGCCGTAATTTCAAACATTGACTCACCGTATGGCTTAACTGTTGACCTTTCCAAAAAGTCTTCGCCTCTTTTTGTAAAATATGCTACTTCATATTCGTTGGCGTCTAATATCTCGCCGTCTCCGTAAACAAAGCTTTTAACATTTACCTCAAACTTCCCGGTGTCCGGGTTGTCTTTCATAAAGTTCTGATATTTTATCCAATTTTTAAGGTTGTCTTCTCTTTCCGGAATTCCGCCGCACAAAAATGATTCGTTTGCTCCGTTGTCTGCCGATACCGTTACCTTTGAAAATAAAACTGCCATTATATCACCTTCCTTACTTAATCCGTATTGTCTGTCCTTTATATGAGTATGTATTTTGCCTGCGGTTCATCGGATTGTTCACATAGCTCTGTTTTCTTTTCCGCTTATCTTTATACCCGCTTATGCCGTACTTCTCAATAAATTTGGCATTGATAATCAGACAAAGAATTTTATCATCTATAACGCCATCCTCGGTCAGATCGTCCTCCGCAAGACCTGTTTCCATTCCCGCAAGCATTCTGACTGCGTGATACAAGTTATATTGTTCTTCACCGTTACTGCCGTTATACATTTTCGGCAGAATATAAAGCGGATTGGATACATAGTTTTCAAGGATTGTTCCGAACACTCTGTCGGCGCTCAAAAGATAAATAACAGCAGCTTTTCCGAAATCTAATTTTCTGTCGGTTTTCACGCACTTTCCGTGCATTTTCCAAAACAAATCCCTATGCTCCTCATTGCAAAAAATAAATTCATCAAACAAAAATCTGTCCAATGAATTCATAACCCTTTTTATAATACTTCCGTATCCGTGTTCGCGCATATACTCTTTTAACATTCCGGCATACTGTGCTTTCAGCCTTTTTTCTTCTTTACTGCATCTCACCGTATCGGGTATCTGCTGCATCATACATTCATACATAAACAGCTTTGTTCCTCCAAAAAATTTCATCAACAATATGCTCACTCCTGACTCGGCATTGTTGCTTTTACATTTTCCACGCAAGCATACTGCATCAGGATTTTATTGCCATACAGCATTTTTTGTATGTTTTCATAAAGCGAACGAATCGCACTGCAAATCGATCCGTAATAGTTTTCAATTTCTATTGTGTTGTGCCGTATCTTTGACAGACACCACGAATAGCTTTCGCAGTCAAATCCATCATAATCGAGTGCATCCCTCAAATCCTCTGTAAGCTGCATAATCAGTATTTCTATGCTTTCCGCCGATTCAAGCATTTCCAAAACTTCCTCATCTTCTTCGGATACAAGCTCGGTGAGGTTTGCGTCCTCAATATCAAGCGTTACATCCACTCCGTCAGATATAACGAGAAACTTATTCGCCTTTTCTTTTATTTTTTTTAACACATCAATATTTCTTATCATTATCCTCTCTCCTTTTTACATATTCAAATTTTGTTCATTTTCAGCATCTTTGTCAAACCATTTGTTCCACTCCTCTGCCGGGCAGTATCCGGCGAGTGCCTTTGAAAACTCCTCCAGCCGTTCATATTCAACATCGCAGCACTGAATCTGCACACCGTAACTTCCTTCATATATCTGCTCTACCCTTGCGCCAAGGACATCTGCCCACTCTGCTCTGCCCTTATCGGTAAGCGTGTCATATGACAAATCTTCAATTGTCGCCAAATCGTGTTCAACCTCGTTATGCACAAGATGAACACTTGAAAGGCTTACCCCCTTTAACAGATCGCCAAGTGTAATATTTGAAAGAGTTTGTTCAAGCGGCACTTTGGTGAATGAGTTATCAAGCGATGCAATGTCCGGCAGATATGTTCCGAGCATTTCAGGTGCAACAAACCATTTCATACCGTCTGTCCTCTCGAACAGCATATTTTCATCTGTTACCTTAAAGGTATATATTTTCCCGTCGTTTTCGTATCTGTCGCCGTCAGTATAGTAATTCAGTGCCTCCGGCAAAGTCTTTCTTGCAATTTCCGCCAGCTTTTCAGTCAGCTTGCCGTATTCATCACGAAACCGCTTTGCATTAAGATACTGCGGTTTTTGAAAATGCTTGTCATAGCAATAGATATAAAAGTCGTAGTTTCCGTCATCCGAAATTGTCCTTATATCGTACTCATAATTTTCACTTTCAACAAACATTCCGTGCGAATTGCTTTCGGATGTATCAAGCCTTAATTGTTCGTTCCCATATACAAAACTTCGCATATATGCTCTGTCGGTCAAAAGTCGTTCCCGCAAGAATTTCATAACATCATCAAACTCTGTTTTAAACGGTTCTTTATTCAGCTTTTCGTTCTTGTCAAACCACGATGTATAAAACTCATTGCCTTTTCTTCCGAAGTCGCCCCTTAAATATCCGATCAAGCCCTTTGTCTGCTCGGCGTTGTTATTGTTGAAAAAGTTTTCTTTCCTCGTATGATAAAAATTAAACCTGAACATTTTCATTTATCACTCCCTCGGATATTTTCCTGTAGATTTCGCTGCTCCTGATCTCACGGTGAATGATATCAAGAACTATACTGACAACAGCGTCGGCTTTGAACCTCACTTCATTGTTATTGTACGGCTCCTTTCGGGCTGCCGCAGCAAGCATATCAACATACTCAAAAATCGCTATGCCGTATTTGTCATTCAGCATTTTCAAGTCTTTGATACTAATGTGCTTAACTTCTTTTTTCGCTCTTGCCGCAGTTTCCGATATATCAATTACAACTTTCCTTTTATCGGCAACCTCACCGTAAGAGTCAGCCGTGCAAATTATATGCTCCGCCAAAAGACCGATATCCCTTAATATTTCTTTCCCTTCATTGCTTACCATAACTTTTCCTCCTGTTTTTGACCACAAAAAAAGACGGTACATTCTTTTTCAGAACATACCGCCTACATGGTCATTTCAATTTTTTCCTGTTTTGTTTCAATTCCAAGCGCATCGTATCGCTCCCGCATATATTCCGCAGGAGACATTTCAAGCGCCCGTCCTGCTGCTCCATATGACGGAAGACCGTTTTCATTCTTAAATTCTGTCTGTTTCGGAATCTTACCGGTTCGGAGCATAAAGTCGTCAATAGCCTCCATAACCTCCGGCTTGTCCCACACTTTTTGCCCGTCAGTGTGTTTTATGTCGAGGTTCTTATCCTGCTCTGCCTTCTGCTGCATCCACTGCCCCAATTCTCGGCTTAAAATTTCACTGATATACTTCTGCTTTGTAACCTTTGTTTCCTCAACAAACTCATCGAGCTTGTCAAACAGCTTGCCGTCAATTTTAACGGCTAAAATCCTGCTCTCCGACATTTTTTCACCTCCCTCATTCTACATTCCACCCATTGTCATTTCCTCTGACTGATTATCCTCGCCCAATATTTCTGCGAGTGTCAAACCTTCAAGCAAAACGGCGCCGTTATCACAGAATTTACAGTCACATTCATTCATGACAGATTCTGCATACTGTTCAAACATAAAAAACTCCTCAATATCTTCATCTATATAGTAGTCATCGTTTTCATCTATTAAAGCCCGACCTAACCCTTCTTTATCGTATACATTATCAAAATATCGGAAGTTGTCTATGTTATCTTCAAGTTTTATGATTGACGCACTGTCGTATCTGTCCGCAAAATCAATAACAGCCTCCAGTTTGTCAAGTTCATTATTTTTTTCTGCCCTTTCAACTGTGTGCAGCACATTATTTGCCGCATATATACTTTCGGTTGCTGTAATATCCTGCACTCTTTCAAACCACAGATTATCCGTTTCCTTATCCTCTAACTTGATACTGCATTCATCACTATTTGTTGCTCCGAGTCTTTTCAGCGCTTTTTTTATCGTAAGTTCATGCGTCGGCAAATACAAATATTCTGTTCTGTCTTCTTTTTTCAGCTCAGCAAAAATCCTGCATTGGTCATAAAGGTATTCCGGGAAATTATGCCCGTCATATTCATTTATGAACTTTGCTCCCTCGTGTTCAAACAACATTCCTTTTTCAGTCACTTTACCCTTTCCGGAATGAATAAGCTCCCTTCCTATTTTAGCGAGATCAGCATTTTCCATCTCACCGGGATTCCAACCGATATGCACTGCCTTAAAATGAGTCCTTCCGATGCTCTCCATACTGCTCATATCCTGCACAAGCGTGTAGTTATATATGTTATATGTAATATTTATCATTTCCACAACACTTCGCGGCTCTCTCGTTTCGCACACGGCTTCAAAAATATTTAATTCGTTCTTATCAAAACTGTCAAGGCATTTCGCAAGAAAGTTCAGTTCATCGACATCGGCAAAATCAGTTACAAGCCATTTTAATGCGGCATAATTCGTTCCTACCATATACTGACTTGTTTTTAACTTATCCTCAACCCCCAATTCATCAAACTTTGACGACAAATATTCCTCATTGCAAGGGAATTCTATGGTTGTTTGATTTTCCTCAAATCTAAAATCAACGGTAAACATTTAACTCACCCTTTCGCTACATTTTTTGTTCTTGCTGCTGATCCTGCTCATCAAGTGTTGTCAGCCGTTCATCAAAATCGGGAATACTTTCTTTTAGTTTTTCCTTCACATCGGCAAGTATATTTTCAACATCGCTGCTTAATTCAAATCCGGCAGACAATGCATCTTCAACACATCTGTATAATTCAAACCGTTCATCAGCAGAGAATATTTGATTTTCAGGCAATAACTCTGATCGTTTTACAAAATCCTCTTTTGCTCTTTCGTAATCTTCATAGTAGTGTCCGTGATCTAAGCTGTTGTTTTTACAGTCCCAAGTCACAAATTCAAAGCTGCCGTTACTATGCTCCGTTCCGGCAAGAACAACATCGTTATACTCCAGCAATTTTTTGTACGGTGCATTAAGGTCAACCGCCGTTAATTCCGGACTGTTATCCATCACTTTAAGAAACTCTTTTGTGTTGCGTACATCATTCTCTATTTTGCCATGAAGCTTGTTAACGATATTTGAGAATTGCTTGTCCGCCGAATAAAGCACATCGCCTTTACTGTCAATTTTGAAAATAGCTTTATCGCCCTCTGAAATTTCAATGCTGTCATCTGCAAGTTTCACCTCCTGTTCTAATTGATTTTCAAGTTTGCCGTACATCTGTTGTAAAAATTTTTTCTCATTCATTTTTTTCATCCTTTCATTTTTGGAAATACAAAAAAAGACGATAATCTCTATTTAGAAACTATCGTCTTAATTTATCCATATTAAGTTGTGTTGTGGTTCAAAACCATTATGTTATACATTGCATCTGTTTTGTACATTAGCGTTTTTTGAATTGATTTTATATTTGATTTTTACGGTGTCCCCGGTTCAAGTCCGGTAAAACCGGTGGGTGCATCTACTGTTTTTTAGTCAAATCGAATTTTTCAAAAATGCTCAAAAACCGCATAAGAATGCGGTCAAAACAGATTGCATCTATTTTGACCGCTTTTTCTGGCTCCCCGTGTTGGACTCGAACCAACGACCCTGCGGTTAACAGCCGCATGCTCTACCGGCTGAGCTAACGAGGAATGTTTGTCTTAGCAGCTTCCTATGTTCCCGGGCCGTCGCCAGCCAAGTATTTTCGGCACTACAAAGCTTAACTGCCGTGTTCGGTATGGGTACGGGTGTTTCCTTTGCGTCATCGCCGCTAAGTAACTTAAACGATATAACTCTTCTCTTCAGTCTACATCTCTTACTCTTCCTTCTCTTTCTTGGTCAAGCCCTCGGTCTATTAGTATCAGTCAGCTTAATACATTACTGCACTTACACTTCTGACCTATCAACCACATAGTCTTTATGGGACCTTACCACCTTACGGTGTGGGATATCTTATCTTAAGGGGGGCTTCACGCTTAGATGCCTTCAGCGTTTATCCCTGCCGCACATAGCTACCCAGCCATGCCGTTGGCACGACAACTGGTGCACCAGTGGTGCGTCCATTCCGGTCCTCTCGTACTAGGAACAGCTCCTTTCAAATATCCTCCGCCTGCGACAGATAGGGACCGAACTGTCTCACGACGTTCTGAACCCAGCTCGCGTACCGC
>OGHJ01001397.1_pt1 | contig 26321 bp, 25 predicted proteins | sample 1571351 | NCBI WGS metagenome assembly OGHJ01 (sample SAMEA2582037, study PRJEB24529) | metagenome | biome: Human gut stool | place: China | collected 2011 | reverse complement strand
ATATTACTATGTTAAAATAATTTTAATACATAATAAATTGTGTAAAAATCAAATGAAAAAATAGGAGGAAAGATATGAAAGAAAAAAGCATTAAGGGTATAACATTAGTAGCACTAGTAATAACAATAGTGATTTTATTAATATTAGCAGGAATAAGCATCCAAGCAATAACCAACACAGGATTATTTGCAAATGCAAAAAGAGCAGCAGAAGAAAGTAAATATGCAAATGCAGAGGAAAAAGTAAAAATGGCAGTAATGGCATCATATGATGAAAATGCAAGTTTAAACAAAGATTTATTAAAAGATAGTCTAAACAAAATAGATGGAATAAACCCAAAAGTTACAGAAGTAACATGGGATTTAAAAGTAAATGTAGATGGATATGAATTTACAATAACAGAATATGGAACAGTAACATGCTTAGGAAGAAAAGAACAAGAAAATTTACCAGAAAATAATAAAGATAATCCACAAGATGCCGGAACAGAAGTAGCATTGAAAGATAGTTGGAAAACTCAAACAGCAAGACATGTAAAAACAGAAGATGGTTCAGAAGTAACAGAAGTAGAAAAAGTATCAACAGTATATGCAGTATCAGTAGGAAATGGAGAAACAGTACCAGTTCCATATGATTTTTACTATGTAGGAGGAAGCATTGATACAGGAGTAATAATATCAGATAATGAAGATGATAAATATGATGGAAAAACAGATAAAACAACACACGATTACGCAACAAAATTAAAAGGAAATCAATTTGTATGGATACCATGTACAATAGATGGATACACAAAAATAGATTTTGGAATGAGTAGTGCTTCATCATATGATAGAACAACTGGTTCATCAGAATATGCTCAAATACAAAAATATGGAGGATTTTACGTAGGAAGATATGAAGCAGGAGTATCAACATTAGATGAAGAAAAAGGAGAATTCAAAGATAGTGTAACATTTAGTGGAAATGCATCATTGTTTAATGCAGTAACAGCAGGAACAGGAATAAATAATTGGGGATGGCAAAATTATGATTATATAGCAAGAGGCAAAGTAATAACAGACTCAAATTATCCAAATAAAGCAACAGGAAATATAGTAGAAAAAGCAAATAGTATACCATATTATCATGCAGATTATTATACAGCAGTAGAGATGAGTAGAAGATTATATGGCAATAATTCATATGTACAAAGTGGATTAATAACAGGAACACAATGGGATATGATGATGAAATTTTTAAGTGATAGTTCAGATTATTCAGACATGAAAAGCACAAACTGGGGAAATTATGACAATGTATCATTATCAAATCTAAGAGGGTATTACACAAATGTAAATACATCAAATGCTTCAACAGATGGATTTAAAGACGCAAGTAGTTTTACAACAAATTCAGGAACAAATTCATGGGTAATATTAACAACAGGTTCAACAAGTCAAGTACTAAGAAAAGGTTTATATGATGTTGCAGGAAACTTATGGGAATGGACACAAGAGGCGTCATATATAGCAAATTTAGGCTATAATACAACATATAACACATATAACCTTCGTGGCGGGTCCTTCAACTACGCCTACGCGAGCTACCCTGCTTGTTACCGTGACTGCAATTGTGCCCCTACTACTAACACGAACCGCGGGTTCCGTCCAGTACTTTATATCAAGTAGAACTTATGCTTACAAGCAATGCACCAATTAATGTAACTTGTCAGAATATAGGCAAGCACTTTATATAAATCAAGATGATGATGTATTATATAGTGTGTAAATTTTAAAAAGCAATAAAATTTATGCACTATATTTTTTTGTGCAGAAAGAATGAAAATATGGAATTTTTAAAATTAAACGAATTAACAAAGAAAAAAATATTATTTGTTGCTTTTGCAATAGAAAAACAATAAACTTAGTATATAATTATCTCATAAAAAAGTAGGAGGAAAAGCAAATGAAAATAATAAAAAGAGATGGAAGAGTTGTAGATTATGATAGACAAAAAATAGCAGTAGCAATTGAAAAAGCAAACAGAGAAGTAAAAGGAAAAGAGATAGCATCTAAGGAAGACATAAAAAACATTATTCAACATATAGAAGATTTAGACAAAAAAAGAATGCTAGTTGAAGATATTCAAGATATTATAGAAGAACAATTAATGAAAATTGGAAAATATGAATTAGCAAAAAAATATATCGTATATCGTTACAATAGAGCATTAGTAAGAAAGTCAAATACAATAGATGAAACAATTTTAGGATTAATTAGAAATGAAAACCAAGAATTAGCTGAAGAAAATTCTAATAAAAATACAATGCTTGCTTCTACTCAAAGGGATTATATAGCAGGAGAAGTTTCTAGAGATTTAACAAGAAGATTATTGTTACCAGAAAAAATAATAAAAGCTGACCAAGATGGAATTTTACATTTTCACGATGCTGATTATTTTGTGCAACCAATTTTTAATTGTTGTTTAGTTAATATTGGTGATATGTTAGATAATGGTACTGTAATGAATGGAAAAATGATAGAAAGTCCAAAAAGTTTTCAAGTTGCGTGTATTGTAATGACTCAAATTATAGCAACAGTTGCAAGTAATCAATATGGTGGACAATCTGTTGATATAAAACATTTAGGAAAATATTTGAGAAAAAGTTATGATAAATTTAAAACAGAAATAGAAGAAAAATATAAAGGAAAATTGCCAAAAGATACAATAGAAGATTTAGTTCAAGATAGGTTAAAAGCAGAGTTAAAAGCTGGTGTACAAACCATACAATATCAAATAAATACATTAATGACAACAAATGGACAAGCACCTTTTGTAACACTATTTTTACATTTGGAAGATGATGATCCATATATAAAAGAAAATGCAATGATAATAGAAGAAATTCTAAGACAAAGATATGAAGGAATAAAAAATGAAGCAGGAGTTTATGTTACACCAGCATTTCCAAAACTTGTATATGTACTAGATGAAAATAATTGTCTAAAAGGTGGAAAATATGATTATTTAACAAAATTAGCAGTAAAATGTTCATCAAAGAGAATGTATCCAGATTATATATCTGCAAAGAAAATGCGTGAAAATTATGAAGGAAATGTATTTAGCCCAATGGGATGCAGAAGTTTTTTATCTCCTTGGAAAGATGAAAACGGAAACTACAAGTTTGAAGGAAGATTTAATCAAGGGGTTGTAAGTATTAATCTACCACAAATTGCGATAATTGCAGATGGAGATGAAGATAAATTCTGGAAATTATTAGATGAAAGATTAGAATTATGCAAAGAAGCATTAATGTGTAGACATTATGCATTACTTGGAACAAAATCAGATATAAGCCCAATTCATTGGCAATATGGAGCAATATCAAGATTAGCAAAAGGGGAAAAAATAGATAAACTATTATATGGTGGCTATTCAACAATGTCACTTGGTTACATAGGAATTTATGAAATGACAAAACTGATGAAAGGGGTATCACACACAAATCCAGAAGGACATGATTTTGCAATAAAAGTAATGGAACATTTAAGAGATAAGGCAGCAGAATGGAAAAAAGAAACTAATATAGGATTTGCATTATATGGAACACCAGCCGAGAGTTTATGTTATAAATTTGCAAGAATAGACAAAGAAAAATTTGGAACAATTAAAGATGTAACAGACAAAGGGTATTATACAAATTCATACCATGTAGATGTTAGAGAAAAAATAGATGCATTTGAAAAATTAGAATTTGAAAGCGAATTCCAAAAAATCTCTTTAGGTGGTGCAATTTCCTATGTTGAAATACCAAATATGCAAAAAAATATAAAAGCATTAGAAGAAGCCGTGAAATTTATATATGAAAATATACAATATGCAGAATTTAATACAAAATCAGACTATTGCCATGTTTGCGGATTTGATGGAGAAATAATAATAAATGATAATAACGAATGGGAATGTCCAAATTGTGGAAACAAAGATCATAGCAAAATGACAGTAGTTAGAAGAACATGTGGATATTTAGGAGAAAATTTTTGGAATGCAGGAAAGACTAAAGAAATAAAGCAAAGAGTTCTACATATGTAAGAAAAAGATTGGAGGCGTGGTATGAATTATGCAGATATAAAAAAGATAGATGTAGCAAATGGTGAAGGTGTTAGAGTATCAGTATTTGTTAGTGGATGCAATCATCATTGCAAAGGTTGTTTTAATCAATGTGCATGGGATTTTAATTATGGAAAAGAATTCTCTGAAAAAGAAGAACAACAAATAATAGATTATATGAATCATGATTACATATCAGGACTTTCTCTTTTAGGTGGAGAACCATTAGAACCTAGAAATCAAGAGGGATTATTACCATTAGTAAAGAAGGTAAAGGAAAAATTTCCTAATAAAAATATTTGGTGTTATACGGGATTCGACTTTGAGAAAGATGTTGTAGGAAAAATGGCTAAAGATAATGAAACAACAAGAGAATTACTAAAATATATTGATGTCATAGTTGATGGTAAATTTGAAGAAGATAAGAGAGATTTGAAATTACAATTTAGAGGTTCTTCAAATCAAAAAATTGTAGATGTAAAAAAATCACTACAAACAGGAAAAGTTATAAAAGAAAATCAATATAAATAAAAGTGAGAAATACTAGGCAATTGACTTGATATTTTTAAGTTTTACTTATATAATAAAAAAAAAGCAAAGGAGGTAGTATCTATGATTATGGATTTACCAGAAAGATTTTTTATAGGGAATGCAGAACAAAAAAACGATGCTTTTGTTGAAGATGGAGTACTAAAAATACGGAAAGAAGCATCATACCGTTATGTGATTTTTGAATTGACTTTTAAATTAAAAGGAGGAAAACATATCTGTGGATATTGTGGAAAAACTTTCAATGATAAGAAAATGACAATGGATCATATTTACCCACAAGATATGGGAGGACCCACTATCACTAATAATTTATTACCAGCATGTCAAAAGTGTAATAGTGAAAAATCAAATATGACAAAGGAACAATACGCAAAGTATAAACAACTAGAATTGACTGGAAAAAACAGTAAGACATATTTAAAAGATTTAAAAGTTTACAAAGAATTCATAAAAAAATGGGAAGAGTTTGAAATTCCAAAAGAATGGATATCAAAAAGAGAAATATCGACTATTATAACAGAAATACGGTTAGGAGATTGTACACAAAATGCTAAATATAAAAAAGTAGTAGAATGTTATGAAAAATACTACCATATTCCGAAACCTATTATAGTAGACAAAAACGGATTTCTTTTAGATGGATTCTATTCTGTTATTTTTGCAAAAAATAATTTAATAGCAAGTTTACCAGCAATTGAATTAGAAAATGTAGAAGTGATAATGTAAGCACAAAAAGGAGATTTGATATGATGTATCAAATTTTGAAACTTTCTAATTATATAGAAGAAAATCATAAAAAATTTTCTAATACTGTTTTAGAAATATATAATTTTATGGATGATATTTCAGAAGAATATCGAAACTTCTTTTTATGGTATTGGAAAAAAGTTGTACCTGATATATTAAATGGGACAAGAGAAATTTTTATAGCTACTATTAACAAAAAAATAGTTGGAGTTGCAATATTGAAAAGAAAAAAAGATGAGAAAAAAATTTGTTCAATTTTTGTTATAAAAGAGCAAAGAAACAAAGGAATTGCAACAGCTTTATTAGAAAAATCTTTTGATTATTTGAAAACAAATAAACCGTTAATTAGTATTTCGGAAAATAAGATTCAACAATTTTCAAGTATTATAAAAAAATATAATTGGAAACAAGAGCAAGTTTTAGAAAAAGGTTATTATAATAAAACCTCAAGAGAAATTGTTTTTAATGGAAAAATTTTGTGATTAAAAAAGTTCAATAGAGTAATTCTCTATTGAATTTTTTTAGTTTTGATTTAAAAATCTATTTAATAACTGTTCTCTACATAAATTTTCAAACTCATCATTAATTGGTTCTAAAGCAATATTTTCATCATATTTTCTATCTAAGCAATATTTAATAATATAATCAGCAAGTTCTGGATTTTTAGAAAGAAGTGGACCATGTAAATAAGTTGCAATAACATTAGATTTAAAAAATCCTTCTTCTGAATCACCAAATTTATTACCATTTCCAAAAAGAACTTTACCAAAAGAATTAGAAATATCAAAAGTTTGTCCACCATGATTTTCAAAACCAATAACCTTAGTCTCTACACCATTTAAAGTAGCTTCAATAACAATATTTCCAATACATCTTTTCTTTCTATCAGGATTAGCAACTGTATAATAATCAAAAACTTCAAGACCAGGAATAATATTTCCTTCAACGCCTTTGTAATACTTACCAAATAATTGATAAGCACCACAAATAAGTAAGAAAAACACACCATTATTTACAGCATCTTTAATATTATCTTTATATTTAACTAAATCATCAGCTAAAATACTTTGTTCATTGTCAGCACCACCGCCGGCAAAAACAATATCATAATCATTAAAGTTTGGAGCATCATCACCAATAGAATATCTATCAATAATAGCTTTATAGCCACGAGCTTCAATTCTATATTTTAAAACTTGAATATTTCCATAATCTCCATATAATTCCAACATATCAGGGTATAAATATAAAATCTTAATTTCTTTCATTATTATTAAATCTCCTTTAAATGTCAAAAAGGACGGGGTTTTTTGACATTATATAAATTTTAGATATTTATTATTTTTTATTTGTGATGTCAAAAACCCCCGTCCCTTTTGACATCTGACATTAAAGCATGTCTTGTTGGTTGCAAAGCAGTATAATTTGCAATAACATATTTTTTTGTTGAAGTTTTATATAAGCTTTTAACAGCTTCTTTTAAATCTAAATAAGGTTCTATTTTTTCAGCAGGGAAACCGCTAGTTTTTATTCTAATTGCAATATCATAAGCTCTAGTTCCAGAAGTTATAATTCTTGTAACATTATTCAAATTATTAAAATTAATATCCCAAATCCAAGAAACATCAAATCCATCTGCAATATTATCATTTAAAACAAATAATAGCTCTTTTTCATCATCATCTTCATTTAATATACGAAGACTTACATTGCTTCCAGTAGGGTTTTTAGCAAGATTTATTATTGTTTGTACACCACCAATTTCTATTTCTTCAAGTCTACCATTATTAAGGTTAAAATTAGCAAAAGCCTTTTGAATTGCTTCTTTTGGAATGTTGTATAAAGAGCAAACAGAATATACAGCAGTATAATTATAAATTAAATAAATACTATTTCCATTTATTTTATAAGTAGTTCCATCAATATCAAAACATCTATTTTTTAAATCAACATTTGAAGCAGATTTATATATTTCATTATCACCAAAATTACAATTTGGACATTTGAATTTTCCAACATGAGAATATTGATAATATTCATATTCCAAACGTGTTTTACAGAAAGGACAGAATTTGCCTTCTCCAGCTTCTTTAATTGTATCTGTTGCAAAATTATATCTATCAACACTAAAATAATAAATGTTTTCATTTGAAGGATTAGCTTGTCCAAGTCTTGAAACATTTGGGTCATCATTATTTAAAATTAAATTTCCATTATAAGTTTTTAAAAATTCATTTATTCTTAAAATTAAAGACTCAACTTCTCCATTTCTATCTAATTGGTCACGGAAAAAGTTCAAAATTACTAAAGTATCAAGTCTAAAATCTCTAAAAACAACAGGAATATAGCTTTCATCAACTTCAAAAACAAGATAATCAGCTTTTATTTTTCCAGTTAAAGTACAATTCTTTAAGATAGTTGAAAGAATACCAGTTTCCATATTATTTCCTTCGATATTACTTACGACTTTATAACCTGCAGTTTTTAAAGTATAACCTATGCAATTATTTGTCATTGTTTTACCATTTGTTGCTGAAACTGCAATTACTGGACAATTTACTTTAAAATATTTGAATATCTTTGGGTTCCAATCGTATGCAATTTTTCCTAAAAAGTTCCCTCCATTTTTATGACATATTTTTAGTATAAGATTTAGTATTTTCATTGCCAATATAATAAAAAAGTTTTTCATAATTGTATCTCCTAATGTTTTTTTTGAATTATATCACAATGAAATTGTGGCTACAATAGATAATAATAAAAAACAAACATAAATCTAAAATTTTCTAGACAAAACCTACAAAATGTGATAACATAAGTAAGAAAAAAAGAAGAGAGGGTGACAAAAAATGAAAGAAACATTTTACGTAACAACACCAATATACTATCCAAGTGGAAAATTCCATATAGGAACAGCATATTCAACAGTAGTAGCAGATAGTTTAAAAAGATATAATCAATTAAAAGGAAAAGAATGTTACATGTTAACAGGAACAGATGAACATGGACAAAAAATAGAAATAAAAGCAAAAGAAGCAGGAAAAACACCACAAGAATACGTGGATGAAATGGCAGCAATAGCAAAAGAACTATGGAAAAAAATGGACATACAATATGATGATTATATTCAAACAACAGAAGAAAGACACACAAAAATAGTTCAAAAAATATTTGACAAATTTATGGAACAAGGAGACATATATAAAGGAGAATATGAAGGAAAATACTGCATACCATGCGAAACATTCTTCACAGAAACTCAATTAGTAGATGGAAAATGTCCAGATTGTGGAAGAGAAGTAGTAACAATGAAAGAAGAAGCATATTTCTTTAATATGAAAAAATATGCAGATAGATTATTAAAATACTATGATGAACATCCAGACTTTATAAAACCAGAATACAGAAAACAAGAAATGATAAACAACTTTATCAAACCAGGATTAGAAGACTTATGTGTAACAAGAACATCATTTGACTGGGGAATAAAAGTATTAAAAGACCCAAAACACGTAGTATATGTATGGTTAGATGCACTAACAAACTATATTACAGCATTAGGATATATGTCAGATGATGACACATTATTCAAAAAATTTTGGCCAGCAAATGTTCATGTAGTAGGAAAAGATATAGCAAGATTCCACTTAATATATTGGCCAATATTCTTAATGGCATTAGATTTACCATTACCAAAAACAATATTTGTTCATAACTGGATAACAATGAAAGATGGAAAAATGAGTAAATCTAAAGGAAATGTAATATATCCAGAAGATTTAATAAATAGATATGGATTAGATGCAACAAAATACTTCTTATTAAGAGAAATGCCAACATCACAAGATGGACTATTCTCACCAGAAGCTTTTGTTGAAAGATACAATTTTGATTTATGCAATGACTTAAGTAACTTATTAAACAGAACAGTATCAATGGTAAATAAATATTTTGGTGGACAAGTACCAGAATACAAAGGAACACCAAATGAAGCTGATGAAAGTATAGAAAAAGCTTGTGAAGAACAAAAAGAAAAATTCGTAAAACTTTTTGAAAACTTTGAAATAGCAAATTCATTACAAGAAATATGGAATTTAGTATCAAGAACAAATAAATATATTGATGAAACAATGCCATGGACACTTGCAAAAGAAGAACAAACAGAAAAACTAGAATCATCAATGTATCATCTAATTGAAAATTTAAGACAAATAGCAATATTAATAAAACCATTTATGAATGAAACATCTGAAAATATATTAAGACAAATAGGAATAGAAAATGAAGAATTAAAAACATGGGAAAGCCTAAACAATTACGAAAATTTAAAAGGAATAAAAGTAATTGAAAAAGGTGAACCTATATTTATGAGATTAAATGCAGAAGAAGAAATTGAATATATAAAACAAGTTATGAAAAAATAATAATATAAGAGGATGTAATAATGAACTTATTTCATAAAAAGGATCAATATCAGGGCTATAATATATATAGTATGAAAAAATATGTTGATAAAAAAAGAATAATTTTTACTACAATAATAGTAATTTTAATAATTATCACATTAGGTTTTATTATATATTATAGTGTTGATACAACTATAAGGCTAAAAAGTGCAAAAAGATTTGAACAAAAATTAATAGAATATGAAAGTAAGCAAGAAGAATTACAAAAACAAGAAAGAGAAAGACAAGCTAAAATTCCAAAATTAACTGATGAAGGAAAACAAAATATAAAAGGAATATATAAATCAGAAACTAAAAGAGTATTTCTTACTTTTGATGATGGGCCATCAGTTAATACAGCAGATGTATTAGATATATTAAAATCAAATGATATAAAAGCTACATTTTTTGTACTAGGAACACAAGTAAAAAAAATGCCAGAAATGGTAAAAAGAGCATATCAAGAAGGGCATTATATTGCAAACCATGGGTATTCTCATCAATATTCACAAATATATTCTTCGCCAGAAACTGTATTACAAGAATTTAACCAATGTAATTCAGCTGTTGCAAAAGCAATAGATGTACCAGAATATAATTCACACTTATTTAGATTCCCTGGTGGATCAGTTGGTGGAAAATATGCAAACCTAAAAGCAGAAGCAGTAACACTATTAGAACAAAATAATATAATGCATGTTGACTGGAATGCATTAACAGGTGATGCAGAAAAAAGTAGTCCAGATGAAGAATATCTAATGAATAATTTACAAAAAACAACTCAAAACAAAAACAGTATAGTTATTCTAATGCATGATGCACAAGCAAAAAGAGTAACAGTAGAATTTTTACCAAAACTAATAGAATTTTTCCAACAACAAGGATATCAGTTTGAAAATTTTTATTCAATAATAAAATAATGGAAGGAGATATTGAAATTGCCTAGAAAGAAAAAAGAAAAAATAGAGGGAATAGAAGATAAATTAGAATATTTAGGATTAGAACTAGATAACATACCAAAAAAACTAAAAGAATTTGAGCCACTAGAATTTAGAGTTTCTAGATTTTATGATGAAAAACAATATAGGCAATATCGTTATATTCCTATACAAGATTTACAAATACTGTTATCTCCAACAAATAGACTAGAAGAATTAGGAGAAAAATACAAAAAAGCAAGTCCTTTATATGAATACTTAGATAATGAAAAAGAAGAAAACATTTTAAAATATACAACATTTTTAAATATGTTAAAAAACTTTAATATAGAAGATGTAGAAAATGTAGAAAAAGAGCAAAACAACTTAAATAGAGAAATACCATTCAAAATAAAATATCAAGGAAATTACCTATGGCAAATATATTACTCAGAAAATACAGACAAATATTTCATGATAGTTCCAACAGAAGACACAGATTACTCAACATTTTTCTACATATTAAAGAAGAAAATTGAAAATAAGAAAAATGCAAAAATATTTGTACCAGTAAGTAATGTAAAATATTCTAATAAATTTTGGACAAAATCAGCCTTCGAAGACATGGAAAATTACTTATGGATGTTTACAAAAGACTGGCCTTTAATATATGAAGTATATGACAAAAATGAAGAATTATCAATTCAAATAATAGGTGAAACAAATGTATATGGGAAAATAAAAACGCCATATAAAATAGAGTTAAAAACAGCCAAAGAGGCAAATGAATTTTACAAATTAGTAAAAGCACTATTTATATTACAAACAGAATTACCACATTATTTTAATTTTACAACAAATATAGATGAAAATTGTGGTTTGGAATTTTATTTAGAAGACCAAAAAATCCAATATAAATACATGACAAGTTTTATAAGAGACCAATATAAAGTTGCACTAAAATCAAGAAAAGAAATTAGAAGTAAAATACGTTTTTATAAAAAGAAATTAGAAGAATTAAAACAAATTGCAGCAGAGAAAGATATAGAATATATAGCCAAAGAAAAACAAATATCAACATTTTTAGAATGTAAAAAATCATTCTTTGGAAAAGTTAAATATTTCTTCAAATACAGTAAAAAAAGTAACAAAGTAAGAAAAGAAGCAGAAGAACAAGAATATGAAGAAATAGAAGAAAATAATCAAGAAGAACTACCAAAAGCAATGCAAGAAGCAAAAAAAGAAAAGAAAAAAATACCAATTAAAAAGGTATACACATTAGAAGAATTAATAGAAAATTATAAAGAACTAGAAAAATTAGAAACAGAAATGAAAAATCTTTTAATGGATGTAAATGCTTTAAAATTGAAAAACAAAAACATGGAAAAGAAAATTCAAAATGCGGCAAAATTCATAGAAGAAATAGATAGCCATAAAAAAAGCATATTTGAATTTTGGAAATATAGCAATAAAGATGAAATGGCAGTACTTCCTGAAGGGGAATTAGAAGAAGTAAATGTAATAAAAAGAATAGAAAAAATATTTGACTATGAAGAAGACTTTGAAGAACTTGGAAAAAAATTAGACAGAATGCAAAGAAAAAATTTAAGCAAAGAAGAAATAGATGCTACCTTTATAGCATCAACGAATGTAGTCGGAATTTTAAACAAAATAAAAACAAATGATATTATGCCAGAAGACATAGAAAAAAGTTTAAAAGAAATAAAAAAAGAAGCAGTCGATGAAAAATCTTTAACAGAAGAATATGATATTTTTGGTAATTTAATAGAAGATAATACAAAAATCAAAAAAATAAACAATAAAAAACATAGAGAATTACCAAGAGATAAATATAATATTTTAGACGTAAATAAAAATACAAAACAAATAGGCTATAAGCTAACTTTACAATCTATAATAAAAAATATAACAAGTGCTTTAGAAAAAGGCGTAATTCCAGAAAGTTTGCCAGTATATAAAGCAGTATTAGATGATAAATTAAATAACAAAGAAATTAATGTTTTTAACATAAATCCAGAAGATGAGATTAAAGATGCAATGATTGAAGATGGAAATAAAATTAATTTATATAAAATAAATGTAAAAGAAGGTACAAATGGAGTTGCATTTACAAATATAATTTTCTATGATAATCAAAATAAAACATTACCACTTGGAATGGATTTATCAACAAAATTAATATTAAACACAGCAAAATTACATTTAAATCTTTTAAGTAAAAAAACGTTTAAAGTTGCCAAATTAGAAGATGAAAAAGATGATTTTTCAGAAGTTGTTGTAAAAGATGTGGAAGTTTATGAATATGAAATAGTTGTATTTGATGAAGATACAGAAAAAAATGAGAAAGTAAGAACAAGAAAATCAAAATAAAATTTTGAAAATGCTAGACATTTATTTAGATATATGCTAATATATATTAGCATATATCATATATGCCGATGTGGCGGAATCGGTAGACGCACACGACTCAAAATCGTGCGGGAAACCATGTGGGTTCGAGTCCCACCATCGGTACCAAGAATCATTTTAAATGGTTCTTTTTTTATTATAAAATTTGACTTTACATAAATAAGGTGGTATAATAAAAATATCTTTTATATAAATAAGGAGGAATAACTTATGTTACATCATTCAGGAGAAGTCTTTTTAAAAGTCGCTTCAATAAGCGCAGGTAGTATTCCAACTTGCTATCTTGATATTCTCGAGATAGAACACGATGGTAGCTCTAAATTTCGGGGTCAGGTAAGATATAATTATGACCCTAGATATTCAGAGAGTAGCAATGAGATACGTGTGAGTTTTGATTGTCCTACAATTGATTGGATTTCACCAGTCAAAGGCGGAGCAAGAGCTTTGGAGGAATTAGTCGTTTGTGTAATTTTATGGCTTATAAAAGACAATCATTATCTTTATTCAACTGCACCAAATGAAAAGGCAAAAGCATTAATGGTAGTTCATTCATATCCAGAAGATAAAACAGAGATGAACGATATCAATGCAAGCATAGCTAATGTCTTAAAGAGTTTGGGCGGAGAAGTTCGCAATGGAGATGAATGGATTGTTAGCGCAGAGAATATTAATTACAAGTATATCTCATCCATTATCAAGCGTTAATTAAAGATTAGGAGCTTTCATACATAAAATGTGTGGAAGCTCTTTTAATATTGTAATTATTTAAACAAAAAGGCATATATTTAAATAACAAAATAAAGGTGGTGATATTGTGGAAAACACATATACAGTAGCACTAGCAGGAAACCCAAACGTAGGAAAATCAACAATATTCAATAATTTAACAGGAATGCATCAACATACAGGAAATTGGACAGGAAAAACAGTTGCAAATGCAACAGGAAATCTTGTGATAAAAGATGAAAAATTTAATCTTGTAGATATTCCAGGTACATACTCAATAATGTCAAATTCACAAGAAGAAGAAATAGCAAGAGATTATATATGTTTCGAAAAGCCAGATGTAACAATAGTTGTAGTAGATAGTACATGTTTAGAAAGAAACTTAAATCTAGTATTTCAAATAATGGAAATCACAGATAATATCATTGTATGTGTAAACCTATTAGATGAAGCAAAAAAGAAAAAAATCAATATTAATCTAAAAAAATTAGAAGAACTTTTGGGTGTTCCAGTAGTAGGAACAACAGCTAGAGATAAACGCACCTTAGAAAAATTGAAAAATACAATATATAAAGTTTGCAAAAAAGAAATAATACCAAATCCAAAAAAAATAGAATATAATAGTCAAATTGAAGAAAATATAGATATACTTGAACAAGAGTTAATTAATACATATGAAGAAAATGAACAAGAAAATTATAGAGGAATTCCATTAGCAGTAGAAAAAAACAAAATATCTGAAAAATTATATAGATGGATTTCAATAAAAATAATAGATGGAGAAGAAAAAATTTTAGAAACAATACAAAAGAAATTTGATATTAATTTAGAGGATGAAAATATAAAAAGATGTACAGAAGAGATAAAAAATAATTTAGAAAAAGAAGGAATAACAAATAAAAATTTTAAAGATAAAATAGTTAGTAATATAGTAAAAAAGGCAGAGGAAATTAGCCAAGAAGTATGTAGTTTTGAAAATAGAGATTATAGTGGAAGAGATAGAAAAATAGATAAAATTCTAACATCAAAAAAATTTGGAATACCAATAATGATTTTATTTTTAGGATTAATATTTTGGATAACAATAGTAGGTGCAAATTATCCATCTGAATTATTATTCAATCTATTTAATTCAATACAAAATAAATTAATAAACTTTGCAAATTATATACATTGTCCACAATGGTTATCAAATATGTTAATAAATGGTATATATCAAACATTAACATGGATTATAGCAGTAATGTTACCACCAATGGCAATATTTTTTCCATTATTCACAATCTTAGAAGACTTAGGGTATCTTCCAAGAATTGCTTTTAATATGGATGGATTTTTCAAAAAAGCATGTTGTAGTGGAAAACAAATGATAACAATGTGTATGGGATTTGGATGTAATGCTTGTGGAGTAACAGGTTGTAGAATAATAGATTCACCAAGAGAAAGATTAATAGCAATTCTAACAAATAATTTTGTACCGTGTAATGGAAGATTTCCATTTTTAATATCAATAGCTACAATATTTATTGCAGGGGCATATTCAGCAGGAAATGGATTTTTATCATCAATATTATCAACACTAGCAGTTATTATTGTTATAATATTTGGAATATTTTTGACATTAATAATATCAAAAATATTATCAAATACAATATTAAAAGGAATGCCATCATCAATAGTATTAGAATTACCACCATATAGAAAACCACAATTTGGAAAAATATTAGTACGTTCCATATTTGATAGAACATTATTTATATTAGGAAGGGCAATATCAGTTGCTGCACCAGCAGGATTAGTAATATGGTTATTAGCAAATATAGGAATAAATGGAGAAAGTCTACTTACAATAATTGCAAATTTTTTAAATCCATTTGCAAAATTAATGGGGTTAGATGGTTACATTTTAACAGCTTTTATATTAGGTATTCCAGCAAATGAAATAGTTTTACCAATAATATTAATGTGCTATTTAAAAGGAGGAGCTTTAGTAAAAATAGAAGATACAATTCAAATCGGTCAAATATTAATTCAAAATGGATGGAACATGCTTACTGCAATGAATGTAATGTTATTTACAATATTACATTTTCCATGTGCTACAACGCTACTTACAATAAAAAAAGAAACTAATAGTTGGAAATGGACTGGAATAGCGTTTTTATTACCAACACTTTGTGGAATAATTTTATGTATGTGCACAACTTTAGCATATAATGTAATATTGTTAATAAATTAATATTATTTACGAAAAAAAAGTTTCCTGATTTTTGTAAAACATTTCCAGTTTTTTACAAATAATATATGTATATAACAATAAAAAAGACTAAAATATATCGTTGTAACTATTTAATTAGATATTTAATAAAAGCTGAGGGGGAAAGAAAAATGCAAGAAAAAGTAGAAAAATTAGTTACTAATAATTTAGGGTTAGTACGGTATGTAGCAAAGCAATTTTCTTCATCAAATGTTGATTTTGATGATTTAGTATCTGAGGGAACAATGGGACTAATAAAAGCAGCATCTTCATTTGATGAAACAAAAAATGTTAAATTTTCAACTTATTCATCACAGTGTATAAGAAATGAAATTTTAATGTATTTACGGAAGGAAAATAAACATTTAGATGTAAAATCAATCGATGATATATTATCAGAAGATAAAGATGGAAATACATTAGTGTTATCGGAAATAATAGCTGATAAAAGTAATTATTATGAAGATAGAGACGTAAATGAAGTACTGGAAAATGCATTAAATTGGATTTTAAATTTAAATGATGCAAAAGAAAGAACGGTATTATTGCTGAAAAGTGCAGGAGTAAAACAGCATGAAATAGGTAAAAATTTAGGTTTCTCTCAATCTTATATCAGTAGAATGGAAAACAAGATAAAGGAAAATTTACATGGATGTATAAGAGGTAAAAAAGTATGTAATCCAATATGTGATTGTAGAAAAGTAAATGAAATATATAAAATTACATTTTATACAACTAAATTGAGAAGTAAAGAAAACATAGTAAGAATTGTAGAAGATGAAGCTAGAAAAGTTGGATTGGTTTATTGCAAGATTAAAGAAGTTAAAGGTATATATTTTACAATAACTATCTTGAATGAAGACAATTCAATGATTTTTTTAGCCAATTTATTAAACCAAATAGCTTGATAATTATGTTAAATATCGGCATACTACTATTATAATTTTAATAGTAGTATTTTTTTATTTAAAAACATTAATTTAAAAATATTAATAAAGAACTTGAAAAAATAACAAAATTAATGTATGATAACAACATAAGATAGAGGTGGATTATGAAATCAAATTTTTCTAAATACATTTTTATAATATTTGCTATAGGAATAATGATATTTGCAATTATAAAAATAAAAAGTGATGAGAAAAAAAACGATACTCAACAAGTACAAACTGAAGAAAAAACAGAAGAAATAACAAAAGAATTAAAATTAGGTGTTGCATCTTTTGACAGTATTAATCCAATATTAAGCAAAAACAAAAATATACAAGATATATCAAAGATTATATTTGATTCTTTAGTAACAATATCAACAGATTATAAAGCAGAGCTAAGTTTGGCAAAAGAATGGGCAAAACAGTCTGATACAGAATATTTAATAAAACTAAGGGAAGATGTAAAATGGTCAGATGGAGAAAAATTTACAGCAGATGATGTACGATTTACAATAGATAGATTAAAAGATTCAGATACAATTTATTCAGCAAATGTTGCACACGTTATAAAAGTTGAAACAGTAGATAATTCAACAGTAAAAATAATATTAGATCAAGAAGTTCCGTTTTTTGAATATAATTTAACATTTCCAATATTATCAAGTAAGTATTATAGTGATAAAGAATTTACACCTAATATAGTACCACTTGGAACAGGAATGTATAAAGTAACAGAAGTGCAATCTTCTGCAATCATATTAGAAAAAAACGAATATTATTGGAAAACAGATGAAAAATTAACCTTAGAAAAAATAACAATAAATTTATATTCAACAGCAGGAGAATTATATAATGCATTTAAAGTTGGAAATATAGATTTAGTTAGTACCCAAAATAGCAATTTATCAGATTATATAGGCGTAATTGGCTATACTGCTAAGGAAATGAAAGGAAGAGAACACGACTTTATAGCATTTAATACTCAAAGTGCATTGGTATCAAATTTAAATATAAGAAAAGCTATAGCTTATTCTATAGATAAATCTAACATAGTATCAAGTATATATGGAGACAAATATTATCAATCAAGTTTTCCACTTGATTATGGTTCTTGGGTTTATAAAGAACAAGATTCAAGTTCAGGGTATAATTTAGAACAAGCAAAACAAATATTAGTAGATGATGGTTGGAGTTATAAATATAAATACTGGCAAAAAACAGTAAATTATAAAACTCAAAGAATAACATTAAATTTTGTAGTAAAATCAACAGATACAACTAGAGTAAGTGTGGCAGAAAACATAAAAACACAACTAGAAAATCAAGGAATAAGAATAAATATAATAAAAGCAAATAATGAACAATATAATAGTTATTTGCAAAATAAAAATTATGATATGATTTTGTGTAGTATGAATCTCTCAATAAGTCCAGATTTATCAACATTTTTTGGAGACAATAATCTAGCTAATTATTCAAATGATGAAGTAAAAAATTTAATAAATGAAGCCAAAAATACAACAGATGAAAATAAAATAAAACAAAATTATAAGAGACTAGGGGAAATATATAAAATTGAAATTCCATATTTAAGTTTGTATAATAATAAATATACAGTTGCATATAATTCAAACTTACGTGGAAACTTAGAACCAAACTGGTTTTATCAATTTTATAATATAAAAGATTGGTACAAATAAAAAAGTTTTAAAAAAAATATTGACAAAACAAATATTTGATGATATAAAGTATTTATCAAACAAAAGTTCAAATTAAGGAGGAACAAAAAATGGCAGAAAATGTAGAAAAGAAAAAAGCCTTAGAGGCAGCAATGAGCCAAATAGAAAAACAATTTGGAAAAGGTTCAGTAATGAAACTTGGAGAATTTAAAGCAATGGAAATAGAAGCAATTCCAACAGGAGCTTTAAGCTTAGATATGGCATTAGGAATAGGAGGAGTTCCAAGAGGAAGAATTATAGAAGTATTTGGACCAGAATCATCTGGTAAAACAACACTTGCATTACATGTAATAGCAGAAGCACAAAAAATGGGTGGAGAAGCAGCTTTCATAGATGCAGAACACGCATTAGACCCAGTATATGCTAAAAAATTAGGAGTAGACATAGACAACTTAATAGTATCTCAACCAGACACAGGAGAACAAGCCTTAGAAATAACAGAAAGCCTAGTAAGAAGTGGAGCATTAGATGTAGTAGTAGTAGACTCTGTTGCAGCATTAGTTCCAAAAGCTGAAATAGATGGAGACATGGGAGACTCACATATGGGACTTCAAGCAAGACTTATGTCACAAGCCCTAAGAAAATTAGCAGGAGCAATAAATAAATCAAAAACAGTATTAATATTCATAAACCAATTAAGAGAAAAAATAGGAGTAATGTTTGGAAATCCTGAAACAACAACAGGTGGTAGAGCATTAAAATTTTATGCATCAGTAAGATTAGACATAAGAAAAATAGAAAACATAAAACAAGATGGAGAAGTAAAAGGAAACCGAGTTAGAGTAAAAGTAATCAAAAATAAAGTAGCTCCACCATTTAGAGAAGCAGAATTTGATATAGTATACGGAGAAGGAATTTCAAAAGCTGGAAATATCTTAGATATGGCTGTAAATATGGACATAATCGAAAAGAGTGGATCATGGTTCAGCTATGATGGAGATAGAATTGGACAAGGTAGAGAAAATGTTAAAAAATATTTAAAAGACAATCCAAAAATTCTAGAAGAAGTAGAAGAAAAAGTTAGAGCAAATTTTGCAAAAGCATTTGAAGATAGCTTAGGAGAAGAATTACCAGAAGTAAATGAAGATGGCGAATTTGAGGATGAGGAATAATATATATGCACAGATTTATTTCTGTGCATAGTTTTTATAAATTTTGAGATTTAATATTAGCAATAAGAATTGAAAGATTGGATGTGGAAAAAATGAAAAAAGAATTTGTAAAAACACAAATGAAAGTAAAAGATAATTTAGTAAATGTTGTAAGAGTAGGTGAGGTAGATTATATTTCATTAACAGATTTAGCACGATACAAAAATCCTTTAACGCCAGGTGATGTAATTATAAAGTGGATGAGTAATAAGAGTTCTTTTGATTTCTATTGTTTATGGGAAGAACTTTCGAATCCTAATTTTAAACTAGCGGAATCTCGCGAGTTTAAAAATGATTCAGCAACACAATCTTTTACAATGAGTCCTTCTAGATGGATAAAAGAAACTGGTGCAATAGGTTTTATTTCAAAACGTGGAAAATATGATGGAGGAACATTTGCACATCCGGACATTGCTTTAGAATTTGCATCTTGGATAGATTCAGCATTTAAATTATATTTAATAAAAGAGTTTGAAAGATTAAAGCAAAATGAAAGTTATCAAAGTAAAATAAATTGGTCTGTTAGACGAGAACTTACAAAGACAAACTATAAAATACATACAGATAGCATAAAAGAGAATATTATACCAACACTTACAGAAAAGCAAAAAATTTATGTTTATGCAAATGAAGCTGATATTTTGAATGTTGCATTATTTGGAATGACAGCAAAAGAATGGAAAGATAAAAATCTAACTTTAGATGGTAATATGAGAGATTATGCTAATATTCTTCAATTAGTAATTTTAGTAAATATTGAAAATTTGAATGCTCAAATGATAAAGGATGGATTAAACCAAAAACAAAGAATAGAAAAATTAAATAATATAGCTAAAGAACAATATGATATTTTATGTGATAGTAGCGGAATTAAAAAAATAGAACAACTTGATACTAACTTGACAAATTATAAGAGTTTGTCTTGAAAGTAAACTTGACAGAAATATTAGAATTATATATAATCAATAAAATAAAGAGGTAAGAATAATAAATGTATACCATAGATGAATTTGATAAAGGAAAAACTAAAGTATTAAAATATATCTTATACAAAAAAAGAACAGAAAGCGAAATACGTACAAAATTCTCCAAAGAAATGGAAGAAAACTTATTAGAAGATATAATAGAATACTTAAAAGAAGCAAAATACATAGATGACAAAGAATATATAAGAAAAACAATAAATAACTTTATAGCTTTAAAAAATTTATCAATAAAAGAATTAAAATATAAACTTCTAGCAAAAGGTCTAAATAAAAATGATGTAGAGGACTATATCTACGAAAACAAAGAAGAACTAGAAGAATACGAAAAAAAATCAGCAAGTAATATCATATACAAAAAATCAACTTCGGTAGATATGGAAGAAATAAAACAATACTTATTAAAAAAAGGCTATAAAACAGAAAATATAAATAGAGCTATGGAAGAACAATAAATAAAAACAAGGAGAAAACAATGTCAATACTAACATTAGAAACAAAAAAATATTCAATAAAAATAGATAATTTTGAAGGTCCACTAGACTTACTATGTTATTTGATAGACAAAAATAAAATGAATATATATGATGTAAATTTAAGTGATATAACAGACCAATACATAGAATTTTTAAATGCTATGGAAGAAATGAATTTAGAAATAGCAAGTGAATTCCTTGTTATGGCATCTACATTATTGTACTTAAAATCAAAAAATTTATTACCAAAACAAGAAGAGGAAGAAGAAGAAATAACAGAGGAAGAGTTAATAAGAAGAATTATTGAATATAAAAAATTTAAAGAAATTAGTAAAGTATTTAAAGAAAATTATCTAATTTATGCAAATAGATTTTACAAAGAACAAGAACAAATAAAACTTCCAAAGCAAAAACTAGAAAAAGATTATGAGCCAGAAAAAATACCAGAAATATATAAAGCTTTAGTTGAAAGAAATAGTGAGAAAATAAATCAAAATGCAAAAAATATTGAAAAAATTGCTTTAGTTGATAAATATACAGTTGCAGATAAAGTAAAAGAGATGTATAGAATATTAACAAAACAGAAAAAATTCATATTTAACAAATTATTCACAACAAAAAAACACGAAAAACAAGAAGTAGTTACAGCATTTAGTGGTCTTTTAGAAATGTCAAGAAGAAACAAAGTAGAAACAATGCAGGAAGAAATATTTGGAGATATTGTGGTAGAAAAGAAAAAAGAAATATCATAATGCTTGATTAAGGTAAAAAATACAATATCATAAATCTGATACTAAAAAGAAAATTAATATCATAATGTTTAAATAGTAAAAAAAAGGAAAAACTAGTATTATCAAAGAAGGTGGTAATATTGGTTTTTCTTTTTATTTTGTTATTGGTAATTTTAATGTTATTGACAATTCAAATAAAAATAGAACTTACAAATATAAAAATTTCATCAAATAAAAAGGAACATATAGATAAAAATTATGAAATAAAATTTATAATATATACATTAAAAAAAATTCCAATATTTAAATTAACAATAAACAATAAAAAAATAAAGAAAATAATGGAAAATAAAAAAATTATGAGCAAAATAAAAGAACAAGAAACAAAAATAATTGAAAATAGAAAAAATATAGATAAAGAAACAATAAAAGCCTTAAAAAATATTAAAATACAGGTAGAAAAAATAAATTTAAAAATTTTAATCGGAACAGAAAATGCATCATTAACAGCATTTATAGTACCTGTAATAAGCACTATAATAGCAATCACATTAAGAGAACAAATAAAAAAATACAATGAAAATCAAAAATTCTTAATACAACCAATATATATAAATCAAAATTTAATAAATATAGAATGTTCAGGTATATTTGAAATAGAAATGATACATATTATAAATACAATATGTATAGTAAATAAAAAAAGGAAAGGTGATAAAAATGAGCGAACATCCAATAGAAGGTCTTATGACTACGGCTATGAATAGTATACAAGATATGATAGATGTAAATACAATAATAGGAGAACCTATAGAAACATCAAATAATATAGTTATAATTCCAATATCAAAAGTATCATTTGGATTTGCAGCAGGTGGAAGTGAATTTAAAGGAGAAACAATAGATGAGTACAAAAAGATAGAAAAGGAAGAGCAAATACAATATAGATTACCATTTGGTGGTGGTTCAGGAGCAGGTGTAACAATAAATCCAGTTGCATTTTTAGTAATACAAGCAAATTCAGTAAAATTAATGCCTGTAACACATTCTTCAAGTATTGATAAATTACTAGACTATGTACCAGACTTGATTGAAAGAACAAATAATATGATGAATAAAATGGTAAATAATAAAAAACAAGAAACAGAAAAAGTTCTAAAAGAAATGCAAAAAAAGAACAATAAGGAGAAAAAATCTAAAGAGCATAAAGAACAAGAAGAAAACTATGAATATGAGTATGATGAAAGCATGGATGATGAGTAATAAAAAAAGTTTTGTCGAAAACTTCTGTATATTCGACAAAACTTCTATTTTTTTACTCTTGGAAAAATATGGAAAAAGTTTTATAATAGCTCAAGAATAGAAAAAAGGAGAGTGCAAAAATGGAATCTAAATTTTATGATAAGGACAAGCTTTTAGTTTTTAAAATAAAAGAAGAAATTGATGATTGCAGTGTACAAAAGATAAGGAGGAGAGCTGATTATGAAATTGAAAGATATATGCCTAGAAAAGTTATATTTGATTTTGATAGTGTTACTTTCATGGACAGTGCAGGAATAGGTTTAATAATAGGAAGATATAAATTTACAAATATGTTAGGTGGAAAATTAGAAGTAGCAAATTTAACACAAAGTGTAAAGAAAATATTTGAAATGAGCGGAATATTAAAATTAATACCAATAGCCCAATTAGAAACATACGAAAACTAAAAAGTGTTTATAGGTAAAACACAAAAAACCTAAATATACATATAAAAGGAAAGTATTATGAAAGAACAATTTGAAAATGAAATGAAATTAGAATTTATAAGTAAAGCCGCTAATGAAGCATTTGCAAGAATTACAGTAGCAGCATTTGCTTCTCAATTAGACCCAACAATAGAAGAATTGGCAGACATAAAAACTGCAGTTTCAGAAGCAGTTACAAACTGTATAATACATGCATATGAAAATAGACAAGGAATAATAAAAATAAATGCAAAATTAAAAATGAATGAAGAAACTTCAAACGAAATAATAATAGAAATTTCAGACAATGGAAAAGGAATTGAAAATATAGATATTGCAAAAGAACCATTATATACCACAAAACCAAATCTAGAAAGATCAGGAATGGGATTTACAATAATGGAAAGTTTTATGGATACGATGAAAGTTGAATCAATAGTTGGATTAGGAACTAAAATAACATTAACCAAAAAGATAAAAAAAGAAAAAGAAATTCAAGAAGAAGATAGTTTTGAATTTATAACAAAAGAATAAAATAGGAGTAGAGCTATATGTATGAAAATGATATTAATTCAATAAAACAAGCTCAGCAACGGAAATAAATTTGAAATGGAGAGATTAATAAGAGATAATAATCGGACTAATTTGGAGTATAGTAAAAAGATTTATGAACAGAGGCTATGAAGTAGAAGACTTGTATCAAATAGGATGTATAGGATTTATAAAATCTATAAAAAGATTTGACACAAATTTTGAAGTAAAATTATCAACCTACTCAGTGCCATACATATTAGGAGAAATAAAAAGATTTATAAGAGATGATGGACCAATAAAAGTAAGCAGAAGTATAAAAGAACTAAATGTAAAAATACAAGAATTAAAAAAACATTACTTAATAACAAAAGGAAGAGAAATAACAATAGAAGAAATTGCAAAAGAGCTAAAAGTCGATAAAGATGACATAATAATTGCAATGGAATCAAATAATTCAATAGAATCCATAGAAGGAACTTCAAGCCAAAGTGATAAAGAAGGAAAAAAATTAAGCATTTTAGATAAAATATCAACAGGAAAAAATGAAGAAGAAATAATAACCAATAAAATAGTTATAAAACAATTACTAAAAGAATTAGATGAAAGAGACAGAGAAATAATTTTACTAAGATTTTTTAAAGAAAAGACACAAACAGAAGTTGCTAGAATATTAGGAATAAGCCAAGTACAAGTTTCAAGAATAGAAAGAAAAGTATTAGATAAAATGAAAAATAAATTAACCTCTGCTTAAAATATAGACAAAAATGGAGATGAGCAAATTGAAAAAAATTCTAATTTATTTGATAAGTTTTATAACTATTTGTTTTATATTACCAGCAATATTCACAAATAGAACAGCAAAAACATCTACAAATGATATAGGAGAAGAAAAAACAACAGATAAATCTTCTGGTGAGACTGTTGTTGAAACAACGGAAAATACATCAACTTCTGAATACGAATATCAAAAATATGGAACTATAAATTTACTACATACCAGTACAGGTGAAGTAGAACAAGTAAAAATTGATGATTATTTGTGTAATGTAGTATCAGCAGAAATGCCAGCAAACTTTGACAGTAAAGCATTAGAGGCACAAGCAATAGTTGCAAGAACATATACAGTTTTCAAAATTTTAAATAAAAAACACCAAAATGCTGATATATGTGATAGTTCAACATGTTGTCAAGCTTGGATTTCAAAAGAAGACAGACTATCAAGATGGGCAGAAGATAAAAGAGAAAGCAACTGGGAAAAAATATCAAATGCTGTAAAAAATACTGCAGGAAAAATAATAACCTATAATACTCAACCAATAAATGCTTTTTTTCACTCTAATAGTGGAGGAATAACAGAGGTTCCAGTAAATGTATGGGGAGGAACAGGGTATCCATACCTACAAAGTGTGCAAACTTCAGGAGAAGAAGGGTATACTCAATATGCTTCAGAAATAGAATTCTCTGAAGAGGAACTGACAAACAAACTGAAAGAAAAATATTCAGACATATCAATAGATTTTTCAAATGATGATGAAATAAAAATACTAGAATATACAGAAAGTAAAAGAGTAAAAACAGTAAAATTTGGAAATCATCAAATTTCAGGAGTTGAAGCAAGAACAATATTAGGTTTAAAATCTACAAATTTTGAAATAATCAAAAGCAATGGAAAAATAAAATTCTCTGTAAAAGGTTATGGACACGGTGTTGGCATGAGCCAAACAGGGGCAGATGCAATGGCAAAACAAGGAAGTAGTGCAGAAGATATAATAAAACATTTCTATACAGGAGTAGAAATAAAAGATATAAATTCTCTTTAAATTTACCTGATAATAGTTTTAAAAATTAAATGTAGAAGGCGGAATGCTATAAAATAATTTCT
>OGHJ01001388.1_pt1 | contig 26407 bp, 20 predicted proteins | sample 1571351 | NCBI WGS metagenome assembly OGHJ01 (sample SAMEA2582037, study PRJEB24529) | metagenome | biome: Human gut stool | place: China | collected 2011 | reverse complement strand
GAACCCATGTTACAGCCGTGAAAGGGCCGTGTCTTAACCACTTGACCAACGGGCCGGGAAGATCCGGGAGACGTCACGTGACGTCTCCGGATCATGGTAGCGGCGACTGGACTTGAACCAGTGACACTCCGGGTATGAACCGAATGCTCTAGCCAGCTGAGCTACGCCGCCATATCTGCCTCAAATAGGCACGAATTACTATAACAGATGGGTAGAAAATTGTCAAGCCATTTTTCTGATTTTCTTTTTCTTTTTTGCGGTCTCGCTTTTTCAACGCCGCTCTGCCTGGATCGCGTTCACCGGACAGCCGTTTGCGGCATCCAATACCCGGAAGAACCGTTCCTTCGCAGGCTGGGAGAGCACCGTGGACACCCGCCCAATGACCTGAAACACCTCCGGTACGGCGGCGGCGCACATACCGCAGCCGATGCAGCGCTTATCATCAACCGTTACTGTCATATTGCCGCCTCCTTTTCGCATGAATATTATAACGGAAACCTTCCTTTTTTGCAACAGCTTTCCGCCGTCAAAGGCTGCGGACTTACTGGAAGATCCCACCGATTTTGTAACACTTTTTTCATTTACTTCATCCTGCATCTATGCTATGCTATGGGTGTTATGTAGACCACCCTGTCCGGGGTTTCCCGGACCTGTACCGATAGGAGGTTCCCATGAAGCACCGCATCCGTAAACTCACATCCCTGCTGCTGTCCCTCAGTCTCATCAGCGCGCTGACTCTGCCCGCCGCCGCGTCAAACGCGCTGGGGGAGGACCTGTCCGCCAAGGACACACTTCTCCACCAGGAAACACAGCTTTCCACCAATGTATTCTGGAGTACAACTTACTCCGATCTCCGGACGGAAAATCTCATCACCTACACGCCTAACAAGGCTGTGACCCCCATTGTCACCTACGGCGACGCGCTGACAGACCGTTCCAGCGTGGCGGACACGGCCGCGCTGCTGGAAGATGACGGCTACCGGGTGGTAGCCGGCATCAACGGCGATTTCTATAATGTCTCCACCGGCCTGCCCATTGGCATGGTGGTTACGGAGGGACTGCTCCGCAGCAGTGACGCCGGATATTACGCCATCGGCTTCCGGGCGGACGGCTCTGCCATTTTGGGCAAACCCGGCGTCAAGGTCTCCGCAAATCTGGGTTATGCCGTGGATGACGGCTTCGGAAACTCCACAGAGCTGGTCCGGCCGGTGGCGGCGGTGAACAAGGCTCGCACCAACAGCGGCCTTTACCTCTATACATACGATTTTAACGCCAAGCACACCACCGGCACCACAGAACCCGGTATCAATGTAGTCTGCACCGTGGAGCAGGGGAAGCTGGCCATCGGCTCCACTGTCACCCTCCGGGTTGACAGGGTGGAAGAGACCGCCGTCACCAGCCTTGCGCCGGATCAGATCGTTCTCTCCGCCAATTTGCAGGCGGACAGCTACTATACCACCGCACTGCAAAACATCCCACAGGGAAGTGAACTGACCCTCACCGTCTCCGCCAACGATGGCTGGGAGGATGTAGAGTATGCCATCGGCGCGCTCTACTGTCTGGCGGAAAACGGAGCTGTGGTCCCCAACCTGGCCGCCGGGAGCAATCCCCGCACCGCCGTGGGCCAGAAGGCGGACGGCACCTTGGTCTTCTACACCATCGATGGCCGCAAGACCGGCTATTCCATCGGCGCGTCTCTGTCTCAGGTAGGGGAGCGGCTGTTGGAACTGGGCTGCCAGACGGTTCTGTGTCTGGACGGCGGCGGCTCCACCAATCTGGCGGTGACAACGCCGGATTCCACAACGGCCACCATCATCAACCGTCCCTCCGAGACCGGGCGCAAGGTCACAAATCAGGTGTTTTTAGTGGCCTCGGACCGCTCCAGCGGGCGGCTGGATCATTTCTACGTCAACGCCGCCGGTGACTATGTGCTGGCCGGCAGTGCCGTGTCCGTCACAGCCTCCGGTGTGGACAGCAATTACATCCCCATGGACGCCAGCTATACACTGTCCGCCAGCGCCGGCAGCATTGCGGAGCAAGAGGACGGCCGCTATCTGCTGACTACCCCCGCCTCCGGCGGCGATATCACCGTGACGGCCTCTGGCCGGGGGGCCAAGGGCAGCACCGTGGTCCACGCCATCCGCAACCCGGACAATCTGACCCTGAAAAACGGTGCCTCCAACCTGACGGAGCTTACCGTGACCCCCGGCAGCAAGACCGCTCTCACCGCTGGGGCCGTCTGGAACCATCTGCCTCTAACGGCAACCAATGAAGCCTTTACCTGGTCTGTTTCCGGGGACATCGGCACGGTGGATGAGCACGGCGTGTTCACCGCCTCCGCCCCCGGCACCGGAAACCTGACGGTCTCCGCCGGGGACAAGAGCCTGACTATCCCCGTCACGGTGGCTCAGGTGGCCCTGCAAACCATCGAGGACTTTGAAACTCCGGATACGCGCTTCTTCAGCGGCTACTATTTGACGGTTTCCCGCACCAATGCCAGCGACTATGTCCAGCGAGGCCATTACGCCGGAAAGCTGGACTATGTGCTCCCGGAGGACACCGGCTACTATTCTCAGGCCATGGCAGGCTCCTTCTCCAATCTGCAAACGCCCTACACAGCCCTGAACCTCTGGGTCTACGGCGACGGCTCCGGCAACCAGCTCTCTTTCCTCTACACCGGTGACATCAAGAGCGACCTGGAGTTGCCCGTCACCACGTTGGACTTCACCGGTTGGAAGCAGATCAACGTGCCGCTGCCCCAGGACTTCACTCTGAGCGGCGTGGTCATTTATGCTCCCTCCACTACGGACGCCACTTGGGACCATATTCAGGTGACCTACGCCGACACCCCCCGCAGCGGCACAGTCTATATCGACCAGATCACCGCCGCCTTCCCCGGCACGGTGGATAACGCCCCGCCGACGGTGACAGCCGCACTGGATGAGCAGACTCAGACGATCAGCGTGAAGGTCTCCGATCTGGTGGACGGCGTTCTGCCCGCTTCCTCCATTACGGTGACGAGAAATGGTGTCGCGGAGCCTCTGGAAAACTATAATGCCAAGACCGGTTCCTTCCAGTACACGCTTCCCGCCCCCGGCGAGAGCGGGGAGGCCCTGCGGATCACCGTTACCGCTGTGGATGCCTCCGGCAATATCGGCCGGGCCAGCGTGGACATCGATTCCTACAACGTGAACCACAAGTTCAGTGACATCAATGATTACTGGGCCGCCACCTATGTGGACTTCCTCTATAACGCCAACATCACCACAGGATACAACGACGGCACCTTCCGTCCCAACCAGAATATCAGCCGGGCCCAGTTCGCCGTCATGCTCTACCGCTATCTGAAGCTGGACGAAAACAAGTACGCTGACGTAGCGCTGCCCTTCGCAGATCTGGACAACATTCCGGAATACGCCATTCCCGCAGTCAAGGCACTTTATACCGAGGGCGTCATCTCCGGCGCAGAGAAAAACGGCCGCCTGTATTTCAATCCCAACAACGCTCTGACCCGCGCCCAGGCTGCCGCCATGATCGGCCGCACCCAGGCTAAGGGCTACGCACTGGCGGACTTGACTTTCACCGACAGCGGCAAGATTCCCGGCTATGCCGACTACTACATCCGTACTATGGCAGCTCAGGGGGTCATCAATGGCTACAGTGACGGCAGCTTCAAGCCCCACAGCAACATCACCCGCGGCCAAATGGCCAAGATTCTCTACAACCTGATGTAAACATGCAAAACAGCCCCCGTCCGGTAATCCGGACGGGGGCTGTTTTGTTTTACAGGATCGAAAGGCGTCCATGCGTCGGCAAGGCAAAAGCCGTTACTCGTCCAGCTTGAGGACAGCCAGGAACGCCTCCGTGGGCATCTGGACAGTGCCCAGGGCACGCATCTTCTTTTTGCCTTTTGAAAACGCTCCGCGTTTCAAAAGCTGATTGAAATAACGGCGCACAGCGCCGGCTTGTCGCTTTGCGGCTCGCAGGAAGGCAAAAAGAGATTATTCATCCAGCTTGAGGACAGCCAGGAACGCCTCCGTGGGCATCTGCACCGTACCCAGGGCACGCATCTTCTTTTTGCCTTCCTTCTGCTTTTCCAGCAGCTTCTTCTTCCGGGTGACGTCGCCGCCGTAGCACTTGGCCAGCACGTCCTTCCGCATGGCCTTGACGGTCTCCCGGGCGATGACCCGGCCGCCGATGGCCGCCTGAATGGGAATTTCAAACAGCTGGCGGGGAATGTTCTCCTTCAGCTTTTCGCACAGCCGCCGGGCACGGGGATAGGCCTTGTCCCGGTGGGCAATGAAGCTGAGGGCGTCCACTTGGTCGCCGTTGAGCAGCAGGTCCACCTTCACCAGGTCGCTGGGACGGTAGCCGGAAAGTTCATAGTCCAAAGAGGCGTAGCCCTTGGTGTTGGCTTTCAGGGCATCGAAAAAGTCATAAATGATCTCGTTCAGGGGCATCTGGTAATGCAGCTCCACCAGATGAGTGTCCAGATACTGCATATCCTTGAACTCGCCCCGGCGGTCCTGACACATGGGCATGATGTTGCCCACATACTCGTTGGGGGCGATGATGTTCACCTTGACGTAAGGCTCCTCCGCCCGCTCGATGAGGGAGGGGTCCGGGTAGTTGTGAGGATTGTCCACCGTCACCAGTTCACCATTGGTCTTATAAACGTGGTAGATAACGGAGGGGAGGGTGGTCACCAGATCCAGGTCAAATTCCCGTTCCAAACGCTCCTGAATGACCTCCATGTGGAGCATCCCCAGGAAGCCGCAGCGGAAACCGAAGCCCAGGGCGGCGGAGGATTCCGGCTCGAAGCTCAGGGATGCGTCATTCAGCTGCAATTTTTCCAGCGCGTCCCGCAGGTCGGGGTACTTGGAGCCATCCTCGGTGTAAATGCCGCAGTAGACCATGGACTGCACCGGCCGGTAGCCCGGCAGGGGCTCCGCCGTGGGGTTCGCCGCGTCGGTGATGGTGTCACCGATCCGGGTATCGCTGACAGTCTTAATGGAAGCCGTGAAATAGCCCACCTCACCGGCAGACAGGGAATCGCAGGGCTCCAGCCCCAAGGGCAGCAGATGACCGCACTCCACGATCTGATAGGACGCTCCGGTGGCCATCATTTTGATGGTCTGACCGGTGCGCATGGTGCCCTCCATGATGCGGAAATACACCACCACGCCCCGATAGCTGTCATACTGGCTGTCAAAGACCAGCGCCTTCAGCGGGGCCTTGGAATCACCCTTGGGAGCCGGAACATTGCGGACAACATCCTCCAGCACCGCCTCGATGTTGATGCCCATCTTGGCGGAGATTTCCGGGGCGTCCATGGCGGGCAGGCCGATGATGTCCTCTACCTCCTGCTTGGACTTCAGAGGGTCCGCAGCAGGCAGGTCGATCTTGTTGAACACGGGGAGGATCTCCAGATCGTGCTCCATAGCCAGATAAGTGTTGGCCAAGGTCTGGGCCTCCACGCCCTGTGTGGAGTCCACCACCAGAACAGCGCCCTCACAGGCGGCCAGCGACCGGGAAACCTCGTAGTTGAAGTCCACATGGCCCGGCGTGTCGATGAGGTTCAGTTCATAGGTCTCGCCGTCCTGAGCCTTGTAGTTCAGCTTCACGGCACGGGCCTTGATGGTGATGCCCCGCTCCCGCTCCAGATCCATGTTGTCTAAAAGCTGATTTTCCATCTGGCGCTGGGAAACGGCGCCGCAGATCTCCAGCAGCCGGTCCGCCAGAGTGGACTTGCCGTGGTCGATGTGAGCAATGATGGAGAAATTTCGGATATTGGATTGCTTGGTCATAGAAAAAACCTCCGTAGGCAAACGTCCCAAGGGACGGAATTCTCAGGTTTCATGTGAAACGGTCAGGTCTTTGCGCCTGCCGGTGTATGGAACTGATACCAGTAGTAATCGTCCCAGAATTTATCGTAGTCGTAGTTTACCACAAAGTCATGCCAGTTGGCGAGAGTTTCCCGATAATTTTTCTCGGTCAGCCGATCGGTACCGGAATGGATCTTTTCCAGCGCCAGCGCGCCCGCCTCGTCGGAGTGGTGAACGTAGTCACAGTAGTAGTCCAGGTGCTCGATGATATCCCGGTCAAACAGCAGTCCGTGAAGGGTAACGTTCTCATAGGGCAGCAGCGTTTCACAGGCCAGCTCCAGCGCCGCAAACACGGCGTCCGTCTCTCCCATGCGGCCGATCTTGTCCCAATAGAGGATGCTGTAAGGGGAAAAGTAAAAATCAAATTCCACCTCCGGGTACCGCTCCGCCCAGCTTGCCGCCACCGCCAGATTTTTGGCGGCGTCCGCCAGCAGGCCGTCCCGGGGCATCGGCTCCGGGGCGATGTCCGGCCGGGTATATTCCTCCAAGGCGGTCATGTGGTTCCACCAGACGGTATCCATCCACGAAAATCCCTTGTCCAGCGTTTCGCCCTCGTCCCAGCGCTGGGCCATCAGGGCGTAGAGGCTGTAATAGAGCACATCCTTATTCAACAGGTATTTCACGTCATTGATGGTACTGGCGTCATAGAGATAATCGGGCATTGCACCGGTAACGCCGTCAGGAGACCGGGTGAAAATATTGGTATCCATGGCGAACAGCACCCGCTTGGGCGGGTGGGTCCGCATCAGCAGGCCCATCACCTGATCGAATTCACTGAAATAGCCGTCAGGAATGGTGAGCCGCAGGCCCGTGCCGCCGAAAACGGTCTCAAGCTGACTGCCGTAGCAGTTGGCGGTCATGGAGGAGCCAAGCAGCACCACGTCCGCCGGGTTGTTGCGGACGATACCCGCCGTTTGGTAGCGTTCACTGAAGAAGACAGGCTCCCGGTCCGTGGGCATCCGGTAGTAAAAGCAGGGGTCCACCCTGTATACCACGGCGGCGCAGGCCGTCAGCACAAGCACAAGCCCCAAAAGCAGACCCCGGGTCCATTTTTGATAGGCGCGCTGTTCCATGGCGGGGCCTCCTTTCTTTAGAAGTTGGAATAGATGAATGTCACCACGCCGGTGAAGGACAAAATGGCCCATACCGTCCACGCCAGCACATACAGGCCGCTGCGCCAGTTGGGACGGAACGTATCCATCTGACGGATGACGTTCCGGGGCCACAAAGCCGCCAGCAGCCCGATCCCCAAGATCAGCGCCACCCGCAGGTAGGCTGTATAGGGGCCGATGACCGGGAGCAGCAGCTCCAGCGCGCTGATCTCCCGGCGGAACAAGCCGTTCACCAGCCACAGGCGGATCCCGCCCATCCCGCCGGTAACGGCGGTTTTCAGTAAAAGCAAAGCGGAGGACACATCCGGTGCCCGGAAAAAGACCCACGCAAGGTTGATAAAGAGGAAGGTCATGGCCCACCGAACCCAGCGGGGCAGAGCGTCCCGCCGTTTTCCCCACAGGCGTTCCAGAACCTGCGCCAGCCCGTGAAGCAGGCCCCATAGGATGAAGGTCCACCCCGCGCCGTGCCAGATGCCGCTGACGAGGTACACCACCAGAATGTTCAGGTATGTACGCCCCCGGCCCTTTCGGCTGCCGCCCAGGGGAAAGTAGACGTTCTCCCGAAGGAAGGCCGTCAGGGTCATGTGCCAGCGTTTCCAGAACTCCGCAACAGATAGGCTCCGGTAAGGAGAGTCGAAGTTGATGGGCAGCCGCAGTCCCAGCAGCCGGGCGCAGCCGGCAGCAAGGTCGCAATACCCGGAAAAGTCGAAGTAAAGCTGAAGCGTGTAGCCAAGGATCACGCACCACGCGGTCAGGGCCGTCAGCTCAGAGAGGCTGCTCCAGCCGTTGTTCACCAGCACGCCCAGATTGTCCGCCAGCAGCACCTTTTTGGCAAGGCCGAGGCCGATGGCGTACAGACCGGCTGCGGTATCTTGGGGCAGGGGGGATGCCTCCCGCAACTGGAGGAAGAAATTCTCCGGCTTCAAGATGGGACCGGAGGACACCGTGGGGAAAAAGAAGCTGTAGGTCAGGTATTCTGCCGGAGTGGGGACCTGTGAAAAGGTCCCGGCATAGACCTCCCGAAGATACCAGATCTGCTGGAAGGTGAAAAAGCTGATACCCAAGGGCACGAAGGGCATCCGTACCGCGCCGCCGGTGAAAAAGCCAGTGTACTTGAACACACCCAGCACGGCGATGTGATAGCAGACGACGGCAAGAAGGACGCTTTTTCGGCGGTGCTTTCGCAGCGTGTTGGCTGCAAGATAGCTGACAAAAGAGGACACCGCCAGCAGTCCGCAGCCCCACAGGGCCGATGGAGCACCGCCCCAGAGGTAAAACACCAGACTGGCCGCCAAAAGCACCCAGGTTCGTTCCTTGGGCAGCAGACGGCAGACGCAGACGGTGACGGTCAAAAAGGCCAGAAAGGCCAGAGACTGCACATTCATTTCAGGCCGGACTGATTCAGGCGGTTGAGCTGGCCGTCCGCCGTGCTGAGGACTTGAATCATACCCTGACTCCGGCCGGGAAAGGCGCTGTTAAGCGTCTCATGAGACATATCCGGGAAGGCAGCCTTTTCACGGGACAGTTTCGCCAGCGCCCGGGCGTAGTCCGTCCGGGCCAGAGAGGCCCCGGCGGAGGCAGCGCCTGCGGCGCAGTCCTCCTCGGGCAGAGCAAAATAGGCAGTGCTGCCTCCGGCAGCCCGGTGGAGCAGCCGGTAAAGCAGATAGATGTGGCAGCCCAGACTGTCCGCCGCGGCGTTGATGGCATCCTTATCTCCCAGCTTGCCCAGCAGACCGAACAGCACGCCGCTGGCGCTGGTGATAAGCTTGCCCCGCAGGGTGGCCAGCACGCTGCCCTGAAGCACATTGCCCGGCTCAGCGGCGTTGAGGATCTCTTCGGCAGTCAGCATACTGCCGTCCCGGGCCAGTGTCCGGCCCAGCATATAGTCTGCGGAGACGTGATAGTAGTCGCAGACCTTGGACACAAAGGCAAGGCCCGGCTCCCGGATGCCGTTTTCATAATGGCTCAAAAGAGCCTGAGACACCCCCAGATCCGCAGCGGCCACCCGCTGAGAAACCCCCCGCTCTTTCCGCAGCAGGGACAGCGTTCTGGAAAATTCTGTTGCCATGGATACCCTCCGTGAAACAGCCGGGGCGCTGCCCCGGCTGAATTGATTCAATACACAGCGTATAGTTTAACAGAAACGATACTGTAAGTAAAGAGATTTTCCCGGAAAAACAGAAAAAACCGGCGCATTTTCTGCGCCGGTTTTCCGATCATTCAGCTATTCCGTGTTCAAAACAGCCCCACCTGATTGGGAAGCACATCGCCGCCGATGCTGCGGAGCTGGCGGTTGTTGACCTCCAGCAGCCGGTCGGTGATGGTCATTTTCCGGAGGATGTCCCGGACGGTGCGGTCCAGCTCCATGCCCTCCCGGTAGTCTGCCGGGAAAATGAAATCCACCCGTCCGTCTGCCAGCAGCTTTTCCACACCCTGCCGGTTGCTGGCCTGATAGACGGCGATGGCCTGTCCGCCGTAGGCCCGCATCATTTTCATACAAGGCACGTCGGAAAGACCGTCTCCCATATAGATCATGTTGGTAAAGGGGACCCGCTTGGAATCGTCCGGCATGGAGTCGTTCAGTTCCTTATCCCGGGACACATCCAGAATCCCCTTATTGATCCTGTAGACAAACTGGGTCTTATTGGTAAAGTTGACGTCCAGCTTGGGCCAGCAGGCGTCGCCATTTTCGTTGTAGTAGAACTCGCAGGCATAGATCTCCCGGAATTCCTGAGCGATTCCGCTGCCCTCGATGATCTCCCGGAGGCCGGAGGAAATGACATAGTGCTCAACCTGAACGCCCAGACTCTCCCCAAAGGCGTTGATCCGGGCAAACCACTCCCGGACGCCGGGGAACAGTTGGATGGACTCACCGCAGTGGTTCAGGAAGGCCCGGTCCAGCTTGATATTCTGCGCGGCGCACTCCTGGATCATGGTGTACATATAGGCCAGCAGGCCGTCCATCCGGTTTTCCCAGCCAAAGGCGTTGGCCTTGCCCCAGAATTCTGCCGGGGTATACCCAAGGGAGGGGATGAAGGCGTAGTCCTCCATGTCCGTGGTGCACAGAGTCTTGTCGAAGTCGTACAGGAAGGCGATGATCGGCGCTTGCGTTTCCATATAGCTACCTCCTGAAAGAGCAAAAAGCGGCCTTGCAGGCCGCTTTTTGTCAAGTATTGTAATTACGGCCGAATTTCAGTTCGTCCAGATTGATCTGGCGTGTGCTGGAAAGGTCGGGAAAATCCCCAAAGGGGTCGCTGGTATCAGCGGCGGGATCCGCCGCTTCGGCAACAGGCTCAGACGCTTCCGTCTGGGTCTCCGCCGCGTCACCGCCTTCCTCCGGCGCTGCTTCGCTGAACGCGGCCATGACGCTGTCCTCGATCTCCTGAACGGAGTCCTCCGGTTTGGCTTCCTCCTGGGGCAGCTCCACCGGGGCCTGAGGCAGCTCATTCAAAAGCTGGATCTCCTTATCGCACACAGCCCGGACGGCAGCAGAAAACTTCTCCAGTTCCTCCTTGCCTTTCCGCAGACGTTCCTCCGCGGCGGCAGCCTCGTTTTTCAGGCAGTTGATCTTCAGCTTGGCGTCGATCTCCGCCTGCGTCATCATCTGATCCCGCTTCTGCTCGGCTTCCTTCACGATGGAATCCGCCATCCGCTGAGCGGTGAGCAGGGTGGCCCGCATGGAATCCTCGGTGGCACGGTATTCCTCCACCTTCTCCACCAGAACCTTCAATTTGGCTTTCAGCGCCGCGTTTTCTTTGTAGAGAGCGGTATAATCGTCAGTCAGCTCATCCAGAAATTCGTCCACCATGGCCATGTTGTAGCCGCCAAAGGACGCCTTGGCAAAGGAATGGGTCGAAACCTCCTGAGGTGTCAGCATATCCAATATCCTCCCTGCTTAGAAATATAAGCCGTTGCTTTCCAGCTCATCGATGAGATCCCCCTCCAGCTCCACGTGGTAAGGCGTGATGATGTAGGTGTTTGCGGCAACCTTTTTGATCTTGCCCTCGCCGGCATAGGCCACGCCGGAAAGGAAGTCGATGAGCCGCCGGGCCACATCCTTGTTGGTGGATTCCAGATTCAGCACCACCGTCCGCTTGTCCTTCAATTGATCGGCGATCTCCGAGGCGTTCTCAAAGCGGTCCGGCTTCACCAGCACCACCTTCAGCTGCGTGGTGGCATGGATGTTTACCACCTTATTCCGGCGATCCTCCGCTTTGTTGCGGCGGTCATCGAAGGAGCGCTCACGGGGTTCCTCAAAATCCTCATATTCCTCATCCTCGTCATCATAGGGATGGGTCAGCTTCTTCAGCTCGTCCAAAATACCCATAAGCCAAAACCTCCTGCAATCAAGTGGGATAATACCGGGCGCCGAAAATCGCGGTGCCCACACGGACCATGGTGGCGCCATTTCGGATAGCATCCTCAAAATCGCCGCTCATGCCCATAGAAAGGCACTTTAATTCATTATGGAACAATTTCTCGTTGATGTCAACATAAAGTGCCCGGACTTCCTGAAAATAGCGAATATTGGTGTCCCGGTCGCTGTCTGCGGGGGGAATCGTCATCAATCCTTGGACCCGGACATGGGACATGGCCTGAGCTGCTCTGGCGGCATCCTCCAACTGAGCAGGGGCAAAGCCGCTCTTGGCCTCCTCGCCGCCGATGTTCACCTCCAGAAGAATGTCCTGAACGATGTCCTGCTTTTCCGCCTCTTTTTCAACGGCTTCCAGCAGGGGGAGAGACCCCACGGATTGGATCAGGGCCACCTTGCCCACCACCTGCTTGACCTTGTTCCGCTGAAGATGACCGATGAAGTGGAGCGGCGCGCCGTCATAGGCGTTCTGGCTCAGCTTCTCCGTCATCTCCTGGACCCGGTTTTCGCCCAGCACGTCGATCCCAGCGGCGATGGCCTCCCGGCAGGCGGCGGCGTCATTCATCTTGCTGGCGCCTACCAGCGTGATCTCCTTGGGGTCCCGGCCGCATTCTCCGCAGGCGGTGGCGATCCGCTGACGGACCTCCTGAATATTTGTCTGAATGGACATAGAACATCCCTCTCTTTCTTTATGAAACAACTTTTCCGTCATACAGATCCCGTGCGGCAACGATGATCTCGTCACCGGGCCGCAGCCGCAGCTTCTCCGTGGAGCCGGCAGACCGGACCACAGCGTAATCGTCACCGGTGAGCAGCACCTCTACCGGCTTGAACCGGGCCTTTGCGCCGGAGACGCAGTAAACACCGGTGACATTGGCCTCCTTGCTGGCAGTCTCCTCGGTTTCCGGGTCCTTTTCCGTAACGGTCTGGGTGGCCACACGCAGCGCAGCCAGAGGGACCCGCAGTCCATCGGTGGTATCCAGAATGATCTCGGCGCTCTGGCGGCGCAGGAGCGTCAGTTCCTGCAAATATGTATTCCCCTGGAAAGTCACCACACAGCGGCCGTTTTCCTCCGCGCCCACGGACAAAAGCGTGACCGACAGGTCCCGATCCACGTTCTTGGTAAACCGGAGGGACAGGCTCTCTCCGGTTCCCAGACGGTTCTGGCGGGTCTGAAGGGTCTGGGCCTCCTGTGCGGAGACCACGCCCACATAATACCAGTTGTCCCCCAGGATCAGCTTTCCGGTGTTGGCGGGGATCTCGGCAGGGGACAGCTTATTCAGAGCACTGGGAGTCAGCGCGGACAAACTGTCCGGCGTCAGAACGGATTCGTAGCCGTCCACCACGGCGGAAAACAAACCGGACCGGGGAGACCGGATGGTCTTTACGGAGTTAGCAGCCTGAGACCGCAGGGTTTTCAACTGATTTTTCAATTCCTGCAGCTGCCCACTGAGATCCTCGGTGCCGGAATAGGTATAATCCCGCTTGAGGACCAGAGACCGCAGCTCCTGCCCCCGGCTCTCCGCCGCGTCCAGCCGTCCCGCCGCCACAACGGTCCGGTAATCCAGCAGGGACCGGGCGATCTGGCTGTCCAGCTTCAGCGTGACCTCCGCGCCCAGCATGGATTCCTGAGCGTATTCCAGCTGCTCGATGCGGTTATTCAGGGTTTCGATCTCGTTCTGCCGGTCCAAGGACGCCTGATCGGCGTAGACGGTGGCCACGGCCCCGCCGGTGCCGATCCGCTCGCCCTCGTTTTTCCGCAGCCGCATAAGGCCGCCGGCATCGCCGGTGAGCACCTGCTCCTGCCGGACCACATAGCCGCTGATGTCCACCGTATCCTCCACCTGATAGGTGTAGGCCAGGGTGGTGGAAAAGGGGTCGCTTACATAGCCGTAGATCTGATAGCCGAAATAGGCCAGCACCAGAAGGGTGATGACCGGCGTGAACAGCTTGCTTACAAAGGATGATCGATTCATGTACGCCTCGTATCGTTACAGGGCGGCTTCCTCCTCACTTTCTCGCAGGGCCACCGGACGAAGGGGGACCACTGTGGAAATGGCGTGTTTGTAAATCACCTGCTGCCTGCCGTCGCTTTCCAGCACCACCACGAAGGGATCGTAGCCGGTAACGGTGCCCCGCATCTGGAACCCGTTCATCAAAAACACGGTGACGGGCAGCCGCTCCTGCCGAAGACGCAGGAGGAAGAGATCCTGTAAATTGATTTTTTTCTGCATAGTATTCCGCTCCTTCTTTATTTGGGAGCGGCTGTGCCAGCGGTACGCTGTCTCTGTCGGTCGATGACCGCCGCCCCTGAGCTTATCCTAAGCCAGAAGCGGTCAAAATTTCTGTCGAAATCTGGAGGGCCCGGGCAAAATCACGGTCTTTTTCCCAATAGATCCAGTGAATAGCCGGATTCCGCCGCAGCCAGGTGAGCTGGCGCTTGGCATACTGCCGGGAGCGGAGCTTGACCAGCTCCAGTGCCTCCTGCTCCGTAAGGGTCCCGTCCAGCACGCCCAAAAACTCCTTATAGCCGATGGCCTGCATGGCGGTGGCATTCCGGGGCAGCCCCATGGCCAGCAGAGCTTGGACTTCCTCTAAAAGCCCCTCCTCCGCCATCTTGTCCACACGGCGGTCGATGAGCGCCTTCATGTCGGCCCGGTCTGCGAATTGCAGGCCGATCCATACTGCGTCATACCGGGGAGGCAGTTGGCGGGTGGCAGCATTGTGGGCGGAGATGGTCTCGCCCGTTTCCAGATAGACCTCTAATGCCCGGAGAATGCGCTTGGTGTCGGCGGGATGGAGCCGTGCGGCGCTTTCCGGGTCCACCTGCCGCAGCTCTGCCAGCAGCGGCTCAATGCCGTCCCGGTCAAACCGGGTCTCCAATTCCCGGCGCACCTCTCCGCCGGCGTGTCCGCCGGCGAAGCCGTGTCCCCGGATCAGGGCGTCCATCCACAATCCGGTGCCGCCCACCAGAATGGGCAGCTTTCCCCGGAAAAGGATGTCATCCACGATGGGCGTGGCCTTCGCCACGTATTCTGCGGCGCTCCACTGTTCGCTGGGCTCCGCCACGGCGATCATGTGGTGGGGAACCCCCTGCATTTCCGCCTCCGTAGGGGCGGCGGTGCCGACGGTCATGCCCCGGTAGATCTGCATGGAGTCGGCAGAGACCACCTCTCCGTGAAAGCGCTGGGCCAGCAGAACGCCCAGTGTGGTTTTGCCGCAGGCGGTGGGGCCTGCGACGCAGACGATCTTCGGTGTCACACGCCGTCTCCTTTCTGATGTGTCAAGCGCAGGGGCAAATGTTCTCAGCGGTGATAGAGCCGCTTGGTCTCATACTTCGGTTCACAGCTCACCCGGACACCCAGACGCTTGAAGATTTTCAGATCCTCCTCGCTGATGATGACGGAGAAGTGGGCCTCACTGTCCCGGAGACCGGGCAGCTGCCGCTTGGCAAGGTCCGCCAGCGGGTTGGTCAGGGCGGAGATCGCCAGGGTCAGCAGTACCTCATCGGTGTGGAGTCGGGGGTTACGGTGATCCAAATAGGTGGTTTTCAGATGGCAGACAGGCTCTAAGACCTGCTTGGAGATCAGTTCAAACTGATCGTCGATATTTCCCAAAGCCTTCAGAGCATTCAGCAGCAGCGCCGCCGCAGCCCCCAATGTCCCGGAGGTCTTGCCGGTGATGATCCGGCCATCCGGCAGCACCATGGCGCCGGCGGGAGCGCCGGTGGCTTCCGCCTTGTCCAGCGCCGCTGCCACGGCGGGGCAGATCTCCGGCGTCACGCCGGCCTGCTGCATCACCAGTTCCAGCTTGCGGACAGTCTCCTCCGCCCCCTTGCCCTGGACCAGCTCGGTTTTCGCGGTGTAATACCGCCGCAGGATCTCCATACGGGAGGCGGCGCGGCATACCTCGTCGTCTACAATGCAGTTCCCCGCCATGTTCACGCCCATGTCCGTGGGGGATTTGTAGGGGGATTTGCCCTGAATCTTCTCGAAAATGGCGTTCAGCACCGGGAAAATCTCCACATCCCGGTTGTAATTGACGGTGGTAACGCCGTAGGCCTCCAGATGGAAGGGGTCGATCATGTTCACATCGTCCAGATCGGCGGTAGCGGCCTCATAGGCAAGGTTGACCGGATGCTTCAAGGGCAGGTTCCAGATGGGGAAGGTCTCAAACTTGGCATAGCCGGCATCGACGCCCCGCTTGTGATCGTGATACAGCTGGCTCAGGCAGGTGGCCATTTTGCCGCTGCCAGGGCCGGGAGCCGTCACCACGATCAGGGAATGGCTGGTCTCGATGTAGTCGTTTTTACCCAGGCCCTCATCGCTGACGATATGGGCCACGTCGGAGGGATATCCGGCGATGGGATAGTGCCGGTAGCAGCGGATCCCCAGCTTTTCCAGCCGGTGAAGGAAAGCGTTCGCCGCATCCTGTCCGCTGTAACGGGTCAGCACCACGCTGCCCACATACAGCCCCATGTCCCGGAAAATATCAATCAGGCGGAGGACGTCCTCATCATAGGTGATACCCAGATCCCCCCGCATTTTATTCTTCTCAATGTCCCCGGCGTTGATGGCGATGACGATCTCCACATCATCCTTCAACTGCTGAAGCATCCGGATCTTGCTGTCCGGTTCAAAGCCCGGCAGTACCCGGGAGGCATGATAGTCGTCAAACAGCTTCCCGCCGAATTCCAGATACAGCTTCCCGCCGAACTGGTGGATCCGCTTTTTGATTTGTTCAGACTGCGTAGTGAGATATTTTTGATTGTCAAACCCAATGGCTCCCATGATGAACGCCCCTTATCTTTTGTTTTTAAACACATAAATAAAAGTATAGCACAGGCCGTCGGTTTTGGAAAGATGCCGGGGAAGAAAAGGTAAAAAAATCCGCAGACAGACCCAAGCCGCCGGACGGAGCCGTATTTGTGCAGTTTACCGTTTGACAGGGGGACGACCCCGTGATACACTCAGTTTCATATTGTGAGATTTTTCAATGTTTTTCTTGCGTTTACATGAATTTATGGTAGGATAAACTTGATATTTTATCGTCTTGAACGGAGGGACCGCCATGAGCGAGCTGAAACTGCCCGAACTGTTTGGCAGCAGAGTATTCAATGAGGAAACCATGAAGGAGCGGCTGTCCGGCGCCTGCTATCAGGCGTGGAAGCGCTGCGTCACCGATGGAGCATCTCTGGAATTGGCTGCCGCCAATGAGATTGCCGGGGCCATGAAGACCTGGGCGGTGGAGCGGGGCTGCACCCACTATACCCACTGGTTCCAGCCGATGACTGGCTTCACGGCGGAAAAGCATGACAGCTTCATCGCCCCTGCCGAGGGCGGCCGGGTGATCTTGGAATTTTCCGGCAAGAACCTGGTGCGGGGTGAGGCGGACGCCTCCTCCTTCCCCTCCGGCGGCCTGCGGGCCACCTTTGAGGCCCGTGGCTACACCGCTTGGGACCCCTCCTCCTTTGCCTTTATCAAGGAGGGCACCCTCTGCATCCCCACCATCCTGTGCTCCTACGGCGGTCACGCGCTGGACAAAAAGACGCCTCTGCTGCGGTCCATGGAGGACGTGAGCCGTCAGGCCATCCGGATCCTCCGGCTGTTCGGAGACACGGAGACCCGCAAGGTCACGCCCTGTGTCGGCCCGGAGCAGGAGTACTTCCTGGTGGATAAGAAGATGTACAGCCAGCGGGAGGACCTGCGGATGACCGGCCGCACCCTCTTCGGTGCCAAGCCTCCCCGCGGTCAGGAGCTGGATGACCACTATTACGGCGCCATCCGTCCCCGGGTAGCAGCTTTCATGAAGGACTTGGACGAAAACCTCTGGGCTTTGGGTATTTACAGCAAGACCAAGCACAATGAGGCGGCCCCCGCTCAGCACGAGATGGCCCCCGTCTATACAGACGCCAACACAGCCTGCGACCACAACCAGCTCACCATGGAGGTCATGAAAAAGATCGCAGAAAAGCACGATCTGGTATGCCTTCTGGATGAAAAGCCCTTTGCCGGTGTCAACGGCTCCGGCAAGCACGATAACTGGTCCCTGAACACCGACACAGGCAAGAACCTCTTCAAGCCCGGCAAGACTCCCAGCCAGAACGCCCAGTTCCTGCTGTTCCTGGCGGCCTTTGTCAAGGGCGTGGACGAGTATCAGGACTTCCTGCGGGCTACGGTGGCATTTCCCGGCAACGATCACCGTTTGGGCGCTTCCGAAGCACCTCCCGCAGTCCTCTCCATCTTCCTGGGTGACGAACTGGATGCCATCGTGCAGTCCATCATCCGCGGTACGGAGTTTAAAGAGGCCGGCAAGCGCACCCTCCAGATCGGCGTGGACGCCATGCCTCCCATTCCCCAGGACAACACGGACCGAAACCGCACCTCTCCCATGGCCTTCACCGGCAACAAGTTTGAGTTCCGGATGCTGGGCTCCAGCCAGTCCATCTCCGGCCCCAACATTGCTCTGAACACCATCATGGCGGAGGAATTGCAGCAGTTTGCCGACCAACTGGAAAAGTCCAAGAATTTCCAGTCGGATCTGGAAAAGCTCATCAAAAAGGTCTTTACCGACCATCAGCGGATCATATTCAACGGCAACGGATACGATGATGCCTGGATCGCCGAGGCGGAAAAGCGTGGCCTCAGCAACCTGAAATCCGCGGCGGATGCTCTGCCGGTCTACACCGCCAAGAAAAACGTGGACCTCTTCGTCAAGCATGGGATCTACACGAAAGAGGAGATCAATGCCCGTGCGGAGATCCACATCGAGAACTACACCACGGTCCTGACCATCGAGGCCCGGACCATGGCCGATATGCTGCGGCGGCAGATCCTGCCCGCCGTATCCGCGGTGACGGCAGAGCTGTGCGAGCGAGGCTGGAAAAAGGAGCAGATGGGCGTCAGCCACAAGGCGGATGACGCCGTGGCCCGTGAAATGGGCCAGCTGACAGATAAGCTCTATGCCGCCACGGAAAAAATGGAGCGAGACCTCAGTAAGATCCCGGCAGACGCTAAGAAGGCCATGGCTTACAGCCACGATCACCTGATCCCTGACATGGAAAAGGCCCGTGAACTGGCAGACCGGCTGGAGGAGCTGACCCCCGCCGAGCGGTGGCCCTTCCCGGTATACAGCGACCTGCTGTTCTCTGTGTAACATCAGGATCGACGCAAAAACAGCAAGAAACGACCCCCTGCGGAATGGATGCGTCCATTCCGCAGGGGGTTCTCGTTTTGGGGGTTCCGTGGCTACTATGTCAGATGCCCTTTCTGTGAAGTGCGTAGGAATAGACGGCAGGGATCAGAACCATCACCGCCAGCAGCGCCCCAAACAGCCAACCGCTCCACAGCCGCAGCAGGGAGAGAGGGATCATCACAAGACCGCACAGCACCCACAAAAAGCCGCTCAATCGGTGGGTCCGGGTCCAATTTTCCTCGCTTTGCAGCGTCCACGGCAGCTTGATGCCCATGGTGCGGTTCTGCCGGATCTTCGGCAGGTAGTTACCAAGGATCAGGAACAGCAGTCCCATGAACACCGGTACCACGGTGCTGATGGGCATCTCATAGCCCAGCCCTGTGCCGAGGGTGACCGCCCCGCCGAGCAGCGATATGGCCGGGCAGAACCACAGCAGCACCGTCCGCAATACAGGATTCCTATTTTTCTTCGTCTCACGGCTCTCGGCGTAAAAGCAGACGAGATGCAGTGCCAAAATAAACAGCGGCAGGCCGAACACAGTGGCGGCACGCGATGACCAGCCGTTTGCGTTGCCGGAAAAGTCCCAATGTGTCGCCATGGTCTCCGGCAAACGCGGGTAGAGCGCCGCGCCCACGAACAGCGGCAGCAGGCAGACCAGCGAAGTCAGCAGCATTTCCCTCTTGTTGTTCTTCATTTTTTTCCTTCCCCCTTCAAGTCCTGTAACCACAGCAGGACTTCCTCCAGCACAGAGGCATTGAGGCTGTAATAGATAAAATTCTTCTCCCGGCTCTCGAAAATCAAACCGGCTTTTTTCAACTGGGATAAATGATAGGACACGGTGGCCGCCGTCATGTCAAACTGCCCGGCGATCTCGCCCGCCGTCAGACGCCCGCCCTTCAGCAGGTTCAGAATTTCTCGCCGCACCGGGTCCGACAGCGCCTTGAAGGTCTCTGCAAAGGCCATCCGCAGCCCTCCCTCGCATAGTATTTAGAAAATCTTCTAAATAGAAAATAGCACATGTCCCGCAGGCTGTCAACAGGTATTTAGAAATTTATCTAAATACTTTCCCCTTCGCGGACACTCCAAAGGCAGAAGGAGTGAAAAATATCAGCGCCGCCCAAAAGGGCGGCGCTGATAGTGGATCAAATCTGATTATCTGTGGGGAGCGTCCCAGATGTTGTCGGCATATTCCGCCACAGCACGGTCGGCGGCGAAGATGCCGCCGCGGGCGATGTTGTGGAGACTCATGCGGTTCCAGGTCTCCCGGTTTTCATAGGTCCCTGCCATGCGGCGCTCGGCGTCGCAATAGGCCCGGTAGTCCGCCAGCAGGAGGTACTCGTCCTGGCTGATGAGCCGCTGGTAGAGGTCCTCGTAGCTGACGCCGTCCCGGAAGCCCTTCCGCAGGGCATTCAGGCACCGCTCCATCTGGGGATCGTGGCTGATATAGCGCTGGGGCACATAGCCCTCCCGCTTCAGTGTAGCAGCCTGATCGGCATGGAGGCCGAAGAGGAACATGTTCTCATCGCCCAGCACATCGTGCATCTCCACGTTGGCGCCGTCCAAAGTACCCACGGTGAGGGCACCGTTCATCATGAACTTCATGTTGCCGGTGCCGCTGGCCTCCTTGCCGGCGGTGGAGATCTGCTGAGAGACCTCGCTGGCGGGCATCAGATGCTCGGCCAGAGACACCCGGTAGTTCTCCAGGAACACCACCTGCAGCTTGCCCCGGCAGCGGGGATCATGGGAAATATCATCCGCCAGAGAGTTGATGAGGTGGATGATCCGCTTGGCCACAGCGTAACCCGGTGCTGCCTTGGCGCCGAACAGGAAGGTATGGGGCCGTGTGATGCAGTTGGGATCGTCCTGCAGCTGCTGATACAGGGTGATGATGTGCAGCACATTCAGAAGCTGACGCTTATACTCGTGGAGCCGCTTGACCTGCACGTCGAAAATGGCGTTGGGGTCCAAGGTCACGCCCTGGGCCTTCCGGGCATAGTCGGCGAAATTCACCTTGTTCTGCCACTTGATCTCGTCCAGACGCTTGAGGACAGTCACATCATCCGCATAGGCATCCAGCTTTTTCAGCGCCTGAGGATGGAGCAGGTAGTCGTCTCCACCGGCCAGATCCCGCACCAGGCCGTCCAGACCCGGATTGATCTCACTGAGCCAGCGGCGGTGGTCAATACCGTTGGTGACGTTGGTGAATTTCCAGGGCTCCATGGCATAGGAATTTTTGAATACGTCCTTTTTCAGGATCTCGGAATGGAGGCCGGACACGCCGTTGACGGACAGGCCGCCTGCAACGCACAGGTTGGCCATCCGTACCTCGCCGCCCCAGACAATAGCCATCTTTTCAGTAACAGAGGGATCGTGGAAGAAATTCTCCACCTTTTCCTGCCAGCGGCGGGCGATCTCCTGAATGATCTGCCACACGCGGGGCAGCAGGGTCTCCACCAGCTGCTGGGGCCAGCGCTCCAGCGCCTCGGAAAGGACCGTGTGGTTGGTATAGGCCACGGAGCGGGAGGTGATGTCCCACGCCTCGTCCCAGTTCATGCCCGCCTCGTCCATGAAGATCCGCATCAGCTCCGGGATCACCAGAGCCGGATGGGTGTCATTGATCTGAATGACGTTTTTCTCATGGAAGTTCTTCAGGGTGCCATAGGTCTCCAGATGCTTGGTGACGATGGACTGCACCGTGGCGGAAACGAAGAAATACTGCTGCTTCAGCCGCAGGGACTTGCCCTCGTAGTGGTTATCCTCAGGGTAGAGGACCTTGGCGATGGTCTCCGCCATGGCCTCGTCCTCGGAGGCTTTCAGATATTCGCCGCGGGAAAACAGGGCCATATCCACAGGGCGGGTGGACCGGGCGTCCCACAGCCGGAGCGTGTTGACGTGGTCGGTATCATAGCCCGCCACCACCATGTCGCAGGGAACGGCCAGCACGGTGGTGGAGTTCTCGTTGACGATGTGGAGATGGCCGTCATGCCAGAATTCCCGAAGGGTACCGCCAAAGTGGACGGCCTGAGCCTCGTCGGGCTTGGGCAGCAGCCAAGCGGAGCCAACGCCCTTCCAGTCATCAGGCAGCTCCACCTGCTGACCTTCCACGATCTTCTGCTTGAAAATACCCAGCTCATAGCAGATGGAATAGCCGGTAGCTGGGATGTCCAGCGTGGTCATGGAGTCCAGATAGCAGGCGGCCAGGCGGCCCAGACCGCCGTTACCCAGACCTGCGTCCGGTTCCAGCTCAAACAGGTCGCCGGACTTGAAGCCCAGGTTGCCCAGAGCCTCTTTCAATTCGGGCAGCACGCCCAGATTGTAAGCGTTTTTCATCAGGCTCCGGCCCATGAGGAATTCCAGAGAGAGATAGTGGACCTGCTTTTTCTGCTCCTTTTTCGTTTCCTTGGCGGTCTGTACGCCCCGGAGGGCCATCACATCCCGCAGCACCAGAGCGCAGGCTTTCAGCATCTCCTGATCCGTGGCTTCCCCCGGCTCGGTGCCGAAGTTCAAGGCCAGCTTGGCGGTCAGGGCGTCTTGTAACGATTGCGTGGTAAATGGTACGGTCATACGGGTTTACTTTGCCGCTTTTTTAGCGGCTCCTTTCTTTTTGGGTTGAACAGGCTGCGTGGTTTCCACGGTGTCCGCAGGCGCCATGGTCTTCGCGGCAGTTTTCTTAACAGGTTCTTCGGCCGGCTTCTCAACGGGCTTCTCAGCTGCTTTTTCAGTCGGTTTTTCCACCGCTTTTTCGGCCGCCTTTTTAGTTGTGGCCTTGGCTGCGGTCTTTCTCGTTGTTGTCTTTTTGGCCGCAGGCTTCTTTACAGCCGTTTTCCGCGCCGCCTTTTTTGCAGCAGGCTTTGCAGCGGTCTCACTGACCGGCTCCGCAGCGGAAACAACAGCTTCCTCGGTAGGAACCTCGATCACCGGCTCCTCAGTGGGGGCGGCAGCCTCCGCGGCAGGCGCTTCCGGGGCAGACTTTTCCCAGGAAAGGCCAGTGACAGCGCCGTAGATCCGCAGGTAGTCCCCGGCGCTGCGGTTCCAGCTGAAATCCTGTGCCATGGCCCGGTCTCTCAAACGGGCAAAGGCGTCGGGATAATCCTTGTAGAGATACACCGCCTCCCGGATCACATGGAGCATATCCGCGCTGGAGTAGTTGGCAAAGGTGAAGCCGGTACCGGCGTCACGCCAGGCCTCATAGGGCTGAACGGTGTCCTTCAGGCCGCCGGTCTCCCGGACGATGGGCACCGTGCCGTAGCGCATGGAGATCATCTGAGAAAGGCCGCAAGGCTCGCTGCGGGAGGGCATCAGGAACAGATCCGCACCTGCGTAGATAGCCATGGACAGTGCCTCATTATACCCCAGACGCACAGCCATACGGCCGGGATACCGCTCCGCCGTCCGGCGGAAGAACTCCTCATATCCGGCATCGCCGCTGCCCAGCACCACAAATTGAGCAGGCAGCTCCATGATGTCGCCCATGACCTCCCGCAGAAGATCCAATCCCTTATGGGATACCAGACGGCTCACCATGGCGATAATGGGGGTGTTTGGCTCCTCGTTCAGACCCATCAGGTTCTGGAGAGCGGTTTTATCCGCAGCCTTGCCGGACAGATCCTCCGCCGTATAGTTGGCAGTGATGCGTCCGTCAGCAGCAGGATCGTAGAGCTTCATGTCGATGCCGTTGAGTACGCCGGACAGCTTATAGCCGCACTGGGTCAAAATGCCCTCCATCCGGTGAGCAAAGTAGGGATTCTTCAGCTCCTGCGCATAGGTGGGGGACACGGCGTTCACCGCGTCAGCGGTGAGGATGGCGCCCTTCAGCAGATTCAGATCGCCGTCCAGCAGCAGGGTGCCGTCATCCACCCAGCCCCGGTCCAGGCCGAACAGGTCGCCCAGGCAATAGGGGTCATAGCGGCCCTGATACTCGATGTTGTGGATAGTCAGCACCGTCCGGATAGAGCGATACCGGTCCTCCCGGACGCCGTCATCCTTCAGATAAATGGGAATCAGGGCCGTCTGCCAGTCATTGCAGTGGATCACATCCGGCCAGAACTCCAGATGATCCAGCATCTTCACCACAGCCCGGGAGAAGAAGCCGAAGCGCTCTCCGTCATCCACATAGCCGTAGAGCTCGGGCCGGTCAAAATACTGCTCGTTATCCAGAAAATACCAGATCACGCCGTCTTTTTTCATGGAAAAAAAGAAGCTCCAGTTGGGATGAAGGAAGCCGGACAGCATATGCTGCAGGTTTCCGGGACTGGTGTGGGAAAAATCCGGCGGGGTTTGTGTGATGAGACAGCAGGCAAATAGAAAAATGAGCGCAAGTGAAAGTAAGCGGAGCATGTATTTGCGGTGCAGTCCGGACGAGGTCTGCAGCAGGAATTCTCTGCGGATCAGGCCGGAGAGCGCGCGGCTTATGGATTCAATCACACATACAGCAAGAAACAGCAGCAGAAGAATGGCTCCGACCTTATGAAATTCCCGCCAGGAAATCTTTTCATTTAAGATCAGACCAATGCCTCCGGCACCTACATAGCCGAGAATGGAACTGTGCCGCACGTTGGTTTCTAGAAGATACAGGGCATTGGTTAAGTAAGAAGGAAGAATTTCCGGCAGTACCGTGTGAAAAAATGCCGGAAATGCGCTGCATCCCATGGAACGGAGTGCCAGGTAAGCGCTTAAGTTGCTGCTGTCTGCGTCCTCGTAAGTGAGTTTTGTCATAATGGCAAAGGTGTAGAGCGTGATCGCAGCGGTTCCGGCAAAGGTTCCGAGTCCAAATAAAAAGGTGGCGATCAGTGCCAGCACAAGCGCCGGGAACGAACGCAGGATCTGGATCACAAAGCGGGTAAACCGGCGGAAAAATGCTGGAAACTGTAAGGCAACAGAACCGGCCGGAGCTGCAAACAGTGCCAGAACCGAGCCGAGGATCGTGCCAGTCACAGACATCTGCAGCGTATAAAAAAGCGGGGCAACAATTTTCGGAAGATAGGAAAAATCCGGACGGATTATATCGGCAGCCAGGTCCGTCAGATGGCTCCGGCGTGCAAAAAAATAAGCCGGATCGCAGCCGGTGAAGGCTGCGGCGGCAAAAAAGACAAAAAGAAAGAGAGACCAGCCCAGAATACGGAAGATGGTTTTTCTTTTGTAATGAAGATTTAGTGTCATGGGTGCTCTCCTCTGAAACGGTTTGTTCTCATTGTTCACGTGGACGTGTCTGGTAACGGTTCGTTTCCCTTTCTATATAGTTTGGCTGTATTTTTCAGTGTTGCATACCGGGAAAACGTCGGCAGGAAATTGCTGATTCTTTCATGTCTCGTTTTTACAGGAATGTTATTCTTGTTCCTGATAGATTTGCTGCAGCATCTCTTTGTCCAGCGCATCGGGCCGGCCGTCGAAAGCAACAGTTCCGTCTTTCAGGCCGATGATGCGACCTGAAAACTCCAGGGAAAATTCCAGGTTGTGGCTGTTCATCAAAACGGTGACACCCTCTGTCTGCTGGATTTCCTTTAAAAGTTCCAGGATCTGTCTGCCGGTGACCGGATCGAGGGAAGCGGCAGGTTCATCGGCAAGAAGTAGCAGCGGGTGGCGCATCAGCGCACGAGCAATGGCAACCCGCTGTTTCTGTCCGCCGGACAGGTTTTTTACAGGTTCTTCTGCTTTTTCTTCAAGACCGACCCGCTTTAAAAGCGAGAGCGCTTCGTTCTGTTGTTCTCTGGAATAAAGTCCGATCACTGCAGAAAGAAGGTTCATGTCAGGAAGACAGGCGGTAAGGACATTAGCCAGACAGGTGGAGTTTTCTACAAGACAGAAATCCTGATAGATGGTGCCAATGGAGCGCCGGATCTGCTTTTGCTCCCGCTTAGTTATGGTGGAAACATCGTTTCCGTCGAACAAAAGAGTTCCGAATGTTACCGTATCCATCCCGTTTAAAATGCGGAAAAGCGTGGTTTTTCCGGCGCCGGAAGCGCCAATGACAGAGACAAATTCACCCTGGAAAACGGTAAAAGTTACATTGTTCAGGGCTGTGGTCCCGTTTGGAAATTGTTTTTCTAAGTGTTTGAGTGCGATTTCCATAAAATACCTGCCTGTGGTCTCGTGTGAAATTATTTTGGGGCAAATGCAAAAATCCGCAGGCAGGGCAGCTGCCTGTGCCGTGCGGACTTTGCATATCGTGAAACATTTAGTTTAAGGATTTCAAGAGGTCCTGTGCAGCGCGTTCGCCGTCGTAGTTTGCATCGTCGCCCCATTCATAACCAACCTGGCTGAATACGCTGATGATGTCCTTGCCCTCGTCGGTGTTTGCAATTTCAATGAAGGAATCGCCCAGTGCCTTGCGGAAATCTTCATCCTGCATCAGGTCAGAGTTTTTGCTGTAGGCGATCATATCGTTGTAGATGCCCTCCGTAACGCCAATCACACCGGTCTGGTTCACCATGTCATCGGTGCCGCCGAATTTTTCTTTCCAGTCTGCTGCGTATTTGGTACGGATGTGTCCGTAGGAAACCATGATATCGGCCTGGCCGGAAGCGAGGCGGGAGAGGGAGGGGGTGTAGGAGTCAGACTGAACGGCATTGTCAAGGTCGGCAATAGTCTTGCCGTAACGCTCCTGCAGCCACAGTGCCGGATAAATGTAACCGGATGCGGAGGTCGGTCCCATAACAGCCCAGGTTGCGCTGTTTAAGTCATCCCAGGTCAGCTCTTCACCATTGTTGACCTTTGCGAGCAGCTCCTGGCCTTTTGCACTTGGTCCGGCCAGAATGATGGAGCGGTAGTAGGTGCTCATGGCATCGGTGTTTTCCTCAATGGTACCGTCGTTCCAGCCCTTTGGATCCTCAGAATCCTTGTTGATG
>OGHJ01001386.1_pt1 | contig 26422 bp, 29 predicted proteins | sample 1571351 | NCBI WGS metagenome assembly OGHJ01 (sample SAMEA2582037, study PRJEB24529) | metagenome | biome: Human gut stool | place: China | collected 2011 | reverse complement strand
GTCATGGAACTTCGAAGAAGTTCGCTGACGTCCGTACTCACCTAAGGAAAGTTTTGAAAGATATTTTATCTCCAAAAAGAACCTTCGCGTCTGCGAAGGTTCTTTTCGTGTCATCCAAGTCTAAACCTGGAACTTACTCAACTTCTTTCTTTTTCAAGAGGAGGAAGCCTCCGCTAACGGCTAACAAGAAGCCTGAAAGAATGAAGTGTGCGGTTGTGTCTTCTCCAGTTTGTGGCAATTGTACCTTGGCTGGACTTTCTTGGAAGCTTTGTCCTACTTGGTAAGTCAAGGCTTGCACGCTTTCTTCATTTTTTGTTGTCATTTCTTTTTGTGGAAGGAGCACTTTAGGAGTATCCTTCTTGGCTAAGATTGGCTGTGGATTGCTTGTTTGGTTATGAATTGGAACCACCACTTGATCTGGTTCTTTAGCTGGAACGTAATCCATCAAGCTTGCCAACTTGCTGCCAAAGATCGCATTGGTTACCCAGCGGAAGAAGTGGACAGGGTGTTGACGGTTGGTTGGATTTCCTGCATAGACAAAGAGTGGTTGTCCCATCAGTTCTCCAGAGATGGCCATGACTTTGTTAGCCAGAACATCATTATGTGGCCACCAACCTGCAATATAATAATCGCTCGGAGCGATGCTCATCAAGGTCTTGAAATGTTCTGGAACCTTTTCAATCCAGTTTCCTGAGTTGGAGTAGAAGAGGGTATTCTTCTTGTATCCGCTGGTCAATGGATCCTGGTCATCAATGATCGCTTTCATCAAGCCTTCGTAGTCACTACCGCCTTTTAGTTTTTCAGCGTCAAATCCTGTAAGAACTCCCAATTTTTCCAATTTTTGCATGGCTTCCCCACCAATGACAAGGGTTGGTTTCTTGCCAAAAATGGAAGCATCAAAGCGGTTGCTTTCCAAAATAACAACATCCGCTTCTTCTGGCGTATTGACGATTTGGAAGCCTAATTTTTCAAGGACCAGACTAGTATGAGCAGGCGCATCTACTCCAGCCCAATTATAGTGGTAGTTCGGAGAGTAGACCTTCATCGGTTTCAAGGTTGGTCCGCTTGGCACCTTGTAGAGGGCATCCCCATAAATGGCATAGTTTGGCAGGAGAGAAGCAAAGGTATCGCGGTCAACGATGTAGCCATCGTCTGTTAGGTAGACGGATTTTCCTTGCGCGATGGCCTGGTTAACAGCTTTAACGGCACTGGCTGAGGTATTTGCGATCACATAGTAAGGAGCTTTTGGATCGATCTCAGAGGTACGAGTCGCGCGGGTGGTAGTAACTTCTCCTAATTTTCCATTGAAAAGACCGTCCGCAAAGACAGGTTCGGACTTGAACCCTCTCATATCTGGGAAGTTGACTAGCAACTCTGCGTACATAGCAGCCCAGGCAGATTCGTTGGAGCCCTTGTAGAGAATGTGGTTGGCATAGCCACGTTTGGCTTGGGCCATGTCAATGACTAAGTCCCCCTTTTTATAGTTGCCAATATCTTCTTTGAGTTCCTTGACGAGGACACCATTGCGTTTGAAGTAGTCGATCATATTGAAGGCTTCTTGGGCATCGTTGTCTTTGTCGAGGCTCATTGGGATGACGTAGTAGTCTGGGAAGAATTTCGGACGACCATTTTTCACACGTCCAACGATTTCTCCATTTGGGCCGACCAGTTCATTTTCAGCTTTTGGATCTTCGGTTTTATTGAGACCGCGCAGGTAGAAGTTGAGACGCATCTCAAGGAGACGGTCCGGATCTTGGTTGAGGAAGTCAATCCCTCCTAGAACAGCATTGCGACCTGCTTTGTAGGATTCTTCATTTCCTTCTGGAATTTCAATAGTATGGCCTAAGATACCATGGTAAACAGCATAAACCCCTGTATAGCCAGAGAAGGAGTCATCCCAGCCATCGCCCCAATCCAGTTTTGGAATGATGTAACTATTGTATTTAGAATTGGCAACTCCTGCCCGTCCCATATGATGGGCATTTTCTAGCATCAGGTCTGACAGAAGATCGTATTCGAAGTTCGGATCATGTGGTGGCGTTGCAGGTTCGATTAAGAATTCTTTGACAAAACCGTGTAAGTCGTAGAGAGCGATCGGATTCCATTTGTTGATCATTTGGATAACCGTGCGAACTTCAGGGTTGGTTTGGTAGCTGGCATCCCGGTTTGGATCGAGCCCGTTTGCTAGGGCCCGCAGGTTGAGAGCATCCCCATCTGGGTTTTCCGTGAAGTCAAATAAGAAGATGAATTTATTGAGCAAGGTTGGAATATCTAGCGTTACAGTTTTAGCATTTCCAGCTTCATCTGTAGTGTTAAAGGTCACTTTTTCCTTGGTCGCAAAGGTATGAAAGAGGCCAGTGATGATATCAATTCCAGGCTGTTCATCCGCGTGGGTGTTGTGGACTAAGACAGGTAATTTGTAATCCAAGGTCTTATCTTTTAGTGCGGCCAGCATTTCGCTTGGCTTAGTCAAGGCTGTAGGATTGGTGCTAGAGAGGTAGTGATCGATGCTGGCTTGGTCCTTGCTCACGATCCCCATCTTCATATCCCGGCCTTGGGCACTCTTGCCAAGGGTTTCCAGCTGCACTAAACGATCGGGTTTCGCTTCTTCCTTGGATTTTTCGATAGCAGCTAGCATTTCTTCATGCGTATGGTAGTCTTGGTAAGGTCGAAAAACAAGGGTTTTATTGATGGTCACACCCAAGTCTGCATTGGTTCCGACTAGTTCATGGTTGCCGATGTAGTTGCGATAAGTCCGGCGAATATTATTTGGGCTACGAAGACTGAGATCTTCACCAAAGAGATCCTGCACGTCAATGTGGAGATCCAGATCATTGCCGTTTGCGGTCTCTGTGATAGTGAGGAATGGATCCTTGCTCAGTGTTCCTGTCTCCATATCCCAGGTTTTCCACTCAGAGAGAGGTTTATTGTCTAAGGTCCAGCTGATCTTGCCAGCAGCTTGAGCTTTTTCTTGGACTTTGTCATCAATCGTACTCTTTTCAGAGAGATAAATGGTGCTATCCGCCAATCGAGTCGCTTGGTCAGCGGTTGTTGTAGCACGGGTAGTGCTTGGACTAGCGGTTGGAGCAACTTCTGTAGTAGAAGTCCCATCAGAAGTCGCTGCTGTTTCTGCAGGACTAGCAGGAGTTACTTCTGTGGCTGTAGCGGGACTAGTCGTCTCGGCTGTCACAGGTTGCTCAGTAGCAGGTGTCGCTTCAAGGACCGTGCTTGGTTCCGTTTGAGGAGTTTCTAAGCTATCGGCTGAAGCTTGGCCATGACCGATAACGGAAAGCAAGACAGCCGCTGAGAGACTGAGTGTCGTAGTGTACAAATGTTTCTTATATGAAGACTTCATATAGAAGACCCTCCTTAAAAAAAGTTATTTTCCAGTTCTAGTATACCATTTTAGGAAAGCGTTTACAACGATTACCCTAATAAAGAAGCCTTTGCATCTTGCAAGGGCTTCTCTGTCTATTCTGTTTCCTTATGAAATTGTTGGTAAAAATCAACCTTGATTTGGATAAAAGTTTCTAAGTCTCTTAAGAGTTGGAGCAAGGTGGCGCGTGTTTCGAATTCTTCACGGGTCTTGGGAAGAGGGCGTTCGCGGAAGATCGCCAAATAATGACTAATATCATCTAGAAGATCTTGGGCAGGATTTTCCTGGCTTAACTGTTGAGCCGTCTTCTTAAATAGTTGTGCCAGGATTATGCTTTCACTCGCCGCTAACTGACAGCGATTGACGTTTTCTGCCATATCTCGCAGAATATCGTTTTGCCGCTTGCGCATTTCGAAGTAGTGAATATGGTAGTTGGTTTGGTGAAAGAGGTGGTTGGAATGGTCCAGATAAACTAGCTTCAAAGCATCCTTTAGGATACCATCCAACTCCTTAATCAAGCGAGCATCATTGCGACCATCCCCTTTACCAAGTAATTCCGCAAAACGACCAAGGATCTTTTTCAGTTGGTCTTCAACAACATCATGGTAGTGATCGATCGCTCCCTGATTAGAAGGCATATAGAGATTGGCCAGCAAGGCAAAGCTGGTCCCAATTAAAAAGAGAGCAAGTTCATTGAGCAAGAGCCCCCAGGAGGTAGACTGCTCAATCAAGAGATGGGTGACCAGGACTGTACTAGGGGTGATGCCGATCTGCCAACCCAATAGAAAGGCACAAGGAGCATAGAGAGCGATAAAGACGCCCAGTGCCCAAAGGTTGAATCCAAAAAAGGAAAAAGCGAGACTTCCGATCGCAAGGGCTAGCAAGGTCGACATAAAGCGCTGATAGGCTTGTTTGATGGTACTGCGCCGTGTATCAGAGATGCTCAAGATGGCAATGACACCAGCTGAGATGGCATAGGTCAAGCCCAGAGCATAAGCAAGGGCAGCTGCCAAACAGGTGGCTAAGGTGAGCTTGATGGTTCGTTGAAAAAGAGGCATGGCTTCCTTTCTATTTTGCTGGTTTCGACGAGATAGATTCCAATTCATTATATCATGAATTGGCCTCATCCTCCTTTCTTATGGTATACTAGTTTTATGGAAAATAACGATATCGTATACGGTGTCCACGCAGTCACCGAGGCTTTACAAGCCAATACAGGCAATAAATTATATATTCAAGAAGACCTCCGAGGAAAAAATGTCGACAAAATCAAGGCCTTAGCAGCTGAGAAAAAAGTGTCGATTTCTTGGACGCCAAAGAAAACCCTGCAGGAAATGACAGAAGGAGCTGTTCACCAAGGCTTCGTTCTCCGTGTGGCAGCCTTTGCTTATACAGACTTGGCAGCGATTCTGAAACAGACAGCCCAAGAAGAGAACCCGCTTTTGTTGATTCTCGATGGCTTAACAGATCCGCACAATCTTGGCTCCATCTTGCGGACAGCTGATGCGACCAATGTCTCAGGAGTCATCATTCCTAAGCACCGGGCAGTTGGGGTGACCCCAGTGGTGTCAAAAACTTCTACCGGAGCAGTGGAACACATTCCCATTGCGCGTGTGACCAATCTTAGCCAAACCTTAGACAAGTTAAAGGAAGAGGGCTTCTGGATCTTTGGAACCGACATGAACGGCACGCCATCTCATCAGTGGAATACGGCTGGTAAGTTGGCTTTGATCATTGGTAATGAAGGAAAAGGGATCTCAACCAATATCAAAAAGCAAGTCGATGAGATGATCACCATTCCTATGAATGGCCATGTTCAAAGCCTCAATGCCAGTGTGGCAGCAGCCATCCTCATGTATGAGGTCTTTCGCAACCGACTATAAATAGTAGAAAGGCAATGATATGAAACGAAAAATCTTATTGGTTGACGGCTACAATATGATTGCCTTCTGGCAGGAGACCCGCCAGCTCTTTCAAAAAAGTGAGCTCGATGCGGCGCGTAACATCCTCCTGCAAAAACTGAGCCATTATGCTAGCTTTGAAGGGATCGAAGTCATCTGTGTCTTTGATGCCCAGTATATGCCAGGAGTACGGCAGACCTACGATGAGTTCAATGTTCAGGTGGTCTTTACCGGTGAGGATGAGACGGCAGATGACTATATCGAGCGCTTGGCGGCAGAGCTCAATACGCCCCTCCACCAGGTATCCGTCGCGACCAGTGACTTACATGAACAATGGACTGTCTTTGCTCAAGGAGCCCTTCGGGTATCTGCTAGAGAGTTAGAGAAACGAGTCGCAGTCGTCAAAGGAAGCCTCAATCGGGCACAGCGAGTGGTCAATGATCAAAAACCACCCATGCGACCGCTCGATCACCAAGCATTGCGACAATTACAAGAAATGATGGGAGACAAGAAATGACATTTGCTATTTTAACCGATTCGACCGCAGATTTGGACCAAAACTGGGCCAAGGAACACCAGGTGACTATTCTTGGGTTGACAATTGAGTTAGAGGGAACAGTATACCAGACAGTAGGACAAGGTCAATTGACCAGCCCTGAACTTTTAGAAGCCATGAAAAATGGGGCCAAACCGACAACCAGTCAGGTCAATGTGGGCCAATTCCAGGAGACCTTTAAGCACTTTGCAAAAGAAGGAAAAGCTGTACTTTATGTAGCCTTTTCATCGGTCTTATCTGGGACCTATCAGAGTGCAGTCATGGCACGAGACCTGGTTTTAGAAGACTATCCGGAAGCCGTGATCGAGATTGTCGATCCGAAGGCGGCTGGGATTGGAGAGGGCTACCTGGTCATGCGGGCAGTAGCAGCGCGCGATGCGGGTCGCTCATTAGCAGAAGCCAAAGAAGAGATCATGGCTCTAGCTCCAAAACTGCGGACCTATTTCCTCGTCGATGATCTCTACCACCTCATGCGTGGCGGTCGTCTTTCTAAGAGTGCTGCGATCATGGGAAGTCTAGCCAGCATCAAGCCTATTCTCTGGATTGATGCAGAAGGAAAATTAGTGCCCATTACGAAAGTCCGTGGACGCAAAAAAGCCGTCCGAGAATTACTGGAGTTGATCAAAACCGATATCGGTGAAAGCACAGCCTTGGTCTCTTATACAAACGATCTAGAAGGAGCCGAAGCGTTGAAGGCAGAAATGCTTGAACTTGATGGCATCGACGAAGTCCTTGTGATGCCTCTTGGACCAGTCATTTCTGCCCACGTCGGCCCAAATTCCTTGATCGGATTTGTCATAGGAAAAGAAAATCGCAAATAATTTTCCAAATCGGTTGACTTTTATCTTAGAATTTTGATACAATAGTAGGCGGTATTGTTTACCCCATTTGTAAGGCCCCGGAACCTTTCAAATAACTCGCGGACCGGAACATCCGCCCTGTAAACAAAAACGACATTCATATAGGAGAAATCATGAACAAAACTACATTCATGGCTAAACCAGGCCAAGTAGAACGCAAATGGTACGTTGTTGACGCAACTGATGTACCTCTTGGACGCCTTTCAGCAGTTGTTGCTAGCGTGCTTCGCGGAAAAAACAAACCAACATTCACACCTCACACTGATACAGGTGACTTCGTAATCGTTATCAATGCTGAAAAAGTTAAATTGACTGGTAAAAAAGCAACTGATAAGATCTACTACACTCACTCAAACCACCCAGGTGGATTGAAATCAATCTCTGCTGGTGAACTTCGTTCTAAAAATGCAGTACGTTTGATCGAGAAATCAGTTAAAGGTATGCTTCCACACAACACTCTTGGCCGCGCTCAAGGTATGAAATTGAAAGTATTCGTTGGAGCTGAGCACACTCACGCTGCACAACAACCAGAAGTTCTTGATATTTCAGGACTTATCTAAGGAAAGGAACAATAAAGTATGTCACAAGCACAATATGCAGGTACTGGACGTCGTAAAAACGCTGTTGCACGCGTTCGCCTTGTTCCAGGAACTGGTAAAATCACTGTTAACAAAAAAGATGTTGAAGAGTACATCCCACACGCTGACCTTCGTCTTGTAATCAACCAACCATTCGCAGTTACTTCAACTGTAGGTTCATACGACGTTTTCGTTAACGTTGTAGGTGGTGGATACGCTGGTCAAGCAGGAGCTATCCGTCACGGTATCGCTCGTGCCCTTCTTCAAGTAGACCCAGACTTCCGCGATTCATTGAAACGCGCAGGACTTCTTACTCGTGACTCACGTAAAGTTGAGCGTAAGAAACCAGGTCTTAAGAAAGCTCGTAAAGCTTCACAATTTAGTAAACGTTAATTCGAAAGAATTACTATACTTACAAAGGGCACCTTTCGGGGTGTTCTTTTTTATGCTTCCATACTAAATTGGTGCAATTGACACAGTTGTTGCGACTTTAGTCGCTTACAAATGTGGCTGCAATTTGACGAAGTCAATTGCCTCAAAACGTTAATCAATACGATACTATAAACGTTTACAGACATTCAAGAATTTTCTCTTGGATGTCTTTTTTTGTTCAAAAAACTAAATTTCACCCCAAAATTCACCTTATTTTCATCTTATTATTTTAGTGATTTTAAGGCAAATTCACCAACTGCCATAGGAACGACAACAGAAGTAGTTGTGGATTATTTTTGTGAATGTTCAAATTAATCATTAGAAAATGGTTGGCAGTTGAGAGCTCTAAGTAAATCATTTTGATACAATTTATAGTCTCACATAGATAGTATGTCACAAAAGAAACTGCGGCTCGTTAAAAATTTCATTATTTCAGAGATAGGTCTCTTTTTACATGATTTACCTATTAATATTAGTAAGTGTTAAGGATAAGTATACTTTTTATTTTTTGGCGAATGCCGTCCTTTTTGCCACAAAGGAGTATCAACATCTTTCGAATGGAATAGTTGACAACTCTTTTTAAGAATTATACTATTGAATTGAATAGATAAGGAGTTGATTTGATGCAAGAGACAATGATTGATTACAAACAAAATATTTACCAAGAGCTATCTCGCTTAACAAAGGGGATAGGAAGTGAGAAGCGTCTTGATATTTTAAATATATTATCACAGGGACCAAAGACAGTTGAGGGAATTGCGCATGCGACGGGTCTCTCTGTTGCCAATACTTCGCGCCACCTTCAGGTTTTAAAAGAAAGTCACTTGGTGGTGACGAGTCGAAATGGTAATTTTATCCGTTATAGCTTGGCTTCTGAAAAGGTTGTCCAGCTAGTCCTTCTGTTATTTGCCGTCGGTGAAGAACAGTTAGCAGAAGTCAGAGCGATTGAGTCAGCCTATGATGAGGCAGCTGGTGTTCCTCAGATTGAGCTCGCTAATGCAATTGAATTAGCAGCTAAGACAGATGCTCTCCTACTTGATTTAAGGCCTGTTGAGGAGTATGAGGCAGGGCACTTGCCAAAAGCTCTTAATTTACCAATCGATGAGTTTGATCAAAAAAAAGCTCAGCTTCCCAAAGAGAAGACCATCATTGTTTATTGTCGCGGGCGCCAATGTGGCTATGCTAACCTAGCGGCACAGGATTTACAGAGTTTGGGCTACAGTATCTATAGTCTCAATCGCAGTTTTGCTGATTGGAAGTGGGGTGCATCCTCTCGTTCAGAACTTGAGAGTGGGGACAGAAATCGGTAATTCGTTAGAATTCGATTTCGTCGTCCCACCTCCGCACAGTTGAGTAGGGCTGTAAAAGCTGATGAAATCAGCGTAGTAGAGCCCACTCAACTACTGCGTCTTGCTCGAAAATCCAAAAACAATTGAGAGGCCAGGACTTTTGTCCTAGCCTCTTTTCTTATAACCGGAGACTCGTGAGCAAAATCATTGCAAAATAGATTTAGTGTGCTATAATTCAATTATTCAATAAAAAAGTTGAATTCCTTTTTTACTCAACCTATTCAATAATTTTATTGAATTCTGTCTTTGAAATACTTCTTATTTAGTATCTCAAAGAAACTAAGTGATACAAATTGGATTTTTAAAAGGGCTAAGTTAACCTTTTTGAAATTCATTCTTTTATTTTTATACTATTCAATTATATGATTGAATAGAAGCGATTTATTTTAGATAGGAGTTTTTTATGACGACACAACTAACAACCGAAACATTTGCTAAAGCTATCCAAAATGGGGTGAGTCTTATCGATTTTGGGGCGCAGTGGTGCCCACCTTGTCGGATGATGGAACCGGTAGTGGAAGAACTTTCACAGGACTTTGACGGAAAAGCAACGATTGCTCAGGTGGATGTGGACCAATCACAAGATCTGGCCAATCTCTTTGGCATTCGTTCTATCCCAACAATGGTGATTTTTAAAGATGGCAAACCCGTTGATGCTCTTGTTGGTGTTCATCCTAAACAAACATTAATGGAAAAAATCCAAGCACAGTTATCATGAGGTGATTTATGTATGATACAATTATTGTAGGTTCAGGACCTGCAGGGTACACAGCTGGCATTTATTTAAGTCGAGCTGGTTTGAAAAATCGATTGATCACAGGCTATTCTGAGGGTGGTCAATTAACCACCACAACCCTCGTAGAAAATTATCCAGGTTTTGAAAACGGGATTGTTGGCAATGAATTAGTCCAAACAATGCGTCGCCAAGCAGAACAGTTTGGCACCGAAATGACCTTTGGATTTGTTCAAAAAATTGAAGGCGAATCGTCTCCTTTCAAGGTACATCTGGATAATGGTGAAATCATTGATACCAAGGCCGTTATTATCGCAACAGGCTCTAGCGCTAAATATCTAGGGATTGAAGGCGAAGAAGAGGCTGTCGGAAAAGGTGTCAGCGTTTGTGCGACCTGTGATGCTTTCTTCTATAAAGAGCGTGAAGTCCTTGTAGTTGGCGGGGGTGATGTTGCTATGGAAGAAGCCCTCTATTTGACACGCTTTGCATCGAAAGTGACCGTTGTCCACCGCCGCAATGAGTTACGCGCATCTGATATTATGGTCAAACGGGCTCAGGCAAATGATAAAATTCATTGGATGTTAAATTACACGCCTGTCAAAGTTACATCTAATCTGATGGGAATGACTGGTTTGGATGTTCGTAATAATGAAACAGGTGATATTGAGCACATTCAGGCTGACGGTCTCTTTGTGGCCATTGGTCATCAACCAAACACCGCTTTTCTTGATGGAAAATTAGCATTGGATGATAAAGGCTATATTCAAACACAGGCAGGAACAGCAAAGACCTCTGTTGCAGGTATTTTTGCAGCTGGTGATGTGCAAGATCCAAAATACCAACAAGCCATTACTGCAGCAGGCAGCGGTGCCATTGCTGCCCTAGATACATTGGCCTATATTGATAACCTATGATGAAATCAGTCACGTCTAGTATCGAATTAGAAGAACTGTTAGCCGAACATCAAAATCTAGCTCTTCTTGTTTCAGGAAATCAATGCAGTCTATCGTCTCTTGGGCAAAAAGAACTCATAGACATGGCTGAACGAGAGCATTTGGTACTTTACCAAGCAGATATTTTTCAAGTGCCCCGTCTCATTTCTTTATTTGGCATTCAGCCTACCCTGACGAGTTTATTAGTCTTTAAAAATGGTCAATTGGTTGATAAGAAAGAGGTTTAAATGGCAAGAAAAGCTTTGATACAAAGGAAAAAGAAGGCCTACCCGGTTCAAGAATACTCACGCTGTTTGGCATGCGGCCGCCCGCATTCGGTCTACCGCAAGTTTAAACTTTGTCGGATTTGTTTACGCCAGCAAGCTTACCAAGGTGTCATTCCTGGGTTGAAAAAAGCTTCTTGGTAGTGGAAAGAAAGGAAGGAAGAAATATGGAAATTAGTTACTGGTCAGATATTGCCTGTCCATTTTGTTACATTGGTGCTAGTCGGATGAAGCGTGCTATGGCAGCTGTTGGTTTAAACCCAGAAGATTTGACAATGAAAGCTTATCAGCTAAATCCCAATGCGCCTTTAGAAACAAGTGAAACCATGCTCACAGAGTTTGCTGCCAGTCACGGTATGACCACTGAGCAAGCTAAAGCTCAGTTTGCGCACATGGAAAGCATGGGAAATGAAGAAGGGCTTCATATTGATATAGCGGGGATTATCCCAACCAATACCTTATCAGCTCACCGTCTTATTAAATGGTCACAGAAGTATTTAGATAAAAAAGATCATCAAAATTTCATTACGGCCTTGTACGATCTTTACTTTGAAAAACATGCCAATATTGCGGATCATTCTGTGTTACTAGATGTTATCAGTGAGTTCGCTCTACCACAAGAAGAGGCAGCGCAGGTACTTGCTGGAGATGCGTTTGCTGACGAGGTCAAACGCGATATCTTAGAAGCCCACCAATCAGGCGTTCAAGGTGCACCTTTCTTTGTTCTGAACAATAAGTATGGTATTTCAGGTGCTCAGCCTTATGAATACATGTTAGAGGTATTAAAAAAAATTCAAGCAGAGGAAGGAACACAATAACATGATAGATACTCCTTTTCAACTACTAGACAGCAATTCAGAAGAGACAGGTTTAGTTTGTGGGATTGATGGCTGTAGCATAGAGCCCTCAACACAGCCGTTAGAAACTCCCTATCAGCCATTAGAAAAAAGCAGTCATTAGGAGGACAGAATGCAAAAACAAAGAGTAGAAGCCTTGTCAGATGCTATATTGGCCATTATTGTCACCATTATGGCCTTGGAGTTACAGTTACCTAATGAATTGACTGTAGCAGGACTTAGCAGCATACTACCCATGATTTTTATTTACATTACTAGTTTTTTGCAAATCATGGCAGTCTGGCTATATTATCATGAACTCTACAAATTAGTAGATCATGTCAGCTTTCATTTATTTGGAGCCAATAGTTTATGGCTTTTAACAGCTAGTTTTGTTCCCTTAGCGACTCGAGGGGTTGGACAGAATTACGCTAATTTTGCCTTTCTCCTGTTTTACCTCATCGTTCTTGCTCTTTGGGATGTAGCTTGGATAATCATGACAGCAACGGTGATTAAGACGAGTCAAAGACAGTTATCAGCTGAAGAAAAAAAGAGACCTTATCGGTGGGCACTATTATATGGATTGCAGCTAGTGATCATATTATTAGTTGGTTATCTTTTTCCAAATCTCATTCCTTTTGCCCCGCTACTGATGATTATTAATGTTATCTATGGTTTTTTAAGCAACAAATCTTGAAAAAGACTAAAAATAATGGCTAACTAGCATCGGTTATAAAAACCAGGTCTTAAGAAAGCTCGTAAAGCATCACAATTTAGTAAACGTTAATTCGTTGCTGGGAAGCACAATACAAACGAAAATACTTTGCAACTCGCAAGGTGTTTTCTTTGTATGAGAACTGGCGGCGGTACACAATTAGGCTAGCTCTAGCGACTTTAGTAGCATAGAGATATGCTATGCACAGTTGCCTCAAGAAAACAAGTAGAGCGATGTTTGATTGGATGACAACCACTGCACTCAAAACGTTAATCAATACGATTATATCAACGTTTACAGACATTCAAGAGAACTCTCTTGGATGTCTTTTTTGTATAAAAAATAGTTCTTTTTCGGAAATATAGACTGGATTACCACTCTATAAAACGATGTGCTTGAATAACAAAAAGGCTTCCTTCGAATGAGGGAAGCTATTTTATTGGTTGGAAATGTAAGTGCTTTCGTGATATACTAATACTTAGTAAAATTATAGGTATCAAATAAAATTTGTAAATTTAGATGTAGAAAGTAAATCAATATGAATACAGTAGATCAATTTTTATGGGTAGATTTTTATCAAGAGTTTGCAAAAAAACTAGTGGATTATAAAGACAATAGAGCAGAACTGATAAAGAAGCTCAAGGAAATTTATAATTTAACAGGATTTTCAATGCCAACGTTGGAAAAGGAAAATAATCTAGTAGATATTGATCCCTTTACTGTGTTTGGCTTGTTTAATAAGAAATTAACTAAAAGAAACCGAATTAAAATTCTAGAAATAGTAGCAAAGTTATTCGATTTGAAAAGTAAGGTACCAACTTCCTTTGATGGTCTTCCTGTATTAAATAACCAGAATGCAACATACTACCGTTTTATTGATGAAAGAAATGTTAGGGACATTGATGATTTGTGGTTGCTATTTATTTCAGCATTAGAATATGACAAGGACCCTAGTAGTGAAAACAAGGAGAAATTTTCGCATTATTTTGATATTGTCAATAACCAAAAAGGAAATGGCAATAGCAAGATAACTATGGGCTTATATTGGATCGCCCCTAATTCTTTCTTGAATTTAGATGGTAGAAATCAGTGGTTTATTTTTGAATCGGGTCAATTTCCTTCTAAAATTCTGAATGAAATAGAAGGTCTAGATTCAAAAATTTCTGCGGCTGATTATTTTAAAATAATTGAAAAAGTAAATATCTATTTGCAGAGTCCAGAGTCTAAATGGAGCAATTTTAAAGAGCTTTCTTTTGAAGCTTGGAGCTATTCAGAAATTGTAAATAGAGAAATTAAAGAGAGCAAAATGATTGCAGAATCTTCAGCTATGATGGATGATGAGAGAGCCACAATTCACTATTGGGTATATGCTCCTGGTCGGGATTCTTATATGTGGGAAGAATTCTACAAACGGGGTGTAATGGCGATAGGATGGGATGAAATAGGTGATCTTAGTTTATTTAAAAATAAATCAGAGATCAAAGAGGCAATGAAAAAAAATTATGAGCCTAACTTATCATACCAGAATGCAACACATGCTACTTGGCAATTTGCCAATGAAATGAAAGTTGGAGATATTATTTTTGTAAAAAAAGGTAGAAGTCAACTTATTGGGCGTGGGATTGTTACCTCTGACTATTTCTATGACTCTGAAGCTGAGGAGTATAATCATATAAGAACGGTGAATTGGACTCATCATGGAGAATGGCCTTATCCAGGTAAAGCAGCTATGAAAACTTTAACCGATGTAACTCCCTATATTGATGTTGTAGAGAAACTAAAAAATATTTTTGATTATGATACATCTGAAGATGTTGAAGAAGTTGAAAAATCATATTCTTCATATACAAAGGAAGATTTTCTAAATGATGTATTTATGTCGGAAGAAGAGTATGAAAGATTGAGGTCTGTTCTTGTTTTTAAGAAGAATGTCATTTTACAAGGGGCTCCGGGAGTAGGTAAAACATACACCGCAAAACGATTAGCTTATTCTCTTATGGGAGAAAAGAATGTTGAGAGAGTTATTATGGTTCAGTTCCATCAAAACTACTCATATGAAGATTTCATTATGGGATTTAGACCTTCTGATAATGGATTTGAATTAAGGAAAGGGGCATTCTATAATTTTTGTAAAAAAGCAGAACTAGACGCTTGTAATGATTATTTCTTTATCATTGATGAAATTAATCGTGGAAATTTAAGTAAGATTTTCGGTGAACTATTCATGCTGATTGAGAATGATAAAAGAGGGGCTTCATTGCAACTTGTTTATTCAGATGAAAAGTTTTCTATTCCAGAAAATCTATATATCATTGGTATGATGAACACTGCAGATAGAAGTTTAGCTATGCTAGACTATGCTTTGAGAAGAAGGTTTGCATTTTTTGAATTATCACCAGGGTTTGATACAGAAGGATTTAAAACTTATCAATTAAAGATAAACAGTGGAATCTTAGATAATTTGATCTCTTGTGTTAAAAATCTAAATGATGCTATTGCATTGGATGAGACATTAGGTGAAGGATTCTGTATTGGTCATAGTTATTTTTGTAATTTAACACCTGAAAGTGTGAATGCACAAGTAATTTCTAATATTGTAGAGTATGAACTTATACCTTTGTTAAAAGAATATTGGTTTGATGAACCAACTCTGGTAAGGGAATGGAGCGAACGCTTAAGGAGCGTAATTAAGTGATACCAATAAAAAATGTATATTATATGCTAACTTATGCTTTCAGTATTCTAAAAGGCCAAGGGTTTAAAAAACTCTCTACAGAAGAGTTTCAAAATACCGCAGATCTGATGAGTGCTATTTTAAGTAAGGCAATTGCAATTCAACTTAAGAGAGGACTAGAAAAAAAGTATATCCCTAAAACTGAAGAAATTTCAACATTGAGAGGAAAAATTGAGATTGGAGAATCGTTGAGATCCCAAAGTTCTTTTAGAAAAAGGATAGTTTGCTCCTATGAGGAATTTTCGGTTGATAATATAATGAATCGTATCATTAAGTCTACGATGTGTCTTCTTTTAAAATCTGATATTCCCAAAAAACGAAAAAAAGAACTACGGAAATTATTGATTTTTTTCAATGAAGTTGAATGCATTGATTTGAATAAAGTAAATTGGAAGTTTCAATACAATCGGAATAATCAATCTTATAAAATGATGATCTCTATTTGTTATTTGGTTGTGAAGGGGTTGTTGCAGACGACATCAGATGGTCAGATGAAGCTAATGGATTTTCTTGATGAACAAAGAATGAGTCGACTATATGAAAAATTTATTCTTGAATATTATAGAAAGCATTACCCTAAGCTAAATGCAAATGCCTCCCAGATACCGTGGGCTCTAGACGGTGGTGAAGGTGATTTGTTGCCCATTATGCAGAGTGACATTCAACTTCAAAAAGAGAATTCTATCTTGATTATTGATGCGAAATACTATTCACGGACTACTCAAATGCGTTTTGATAAGTACACTATTCATTCCAATAACCTTTATCAGATATTCACATATGTGAAAAACCGCGAGTATCAATTTGATAAAAGCAAATGTACGGTATCGGGGATGTTACTATATGCTAAAACAGATGAACAGATTCAGCCAGATAATATTTATCAGATTCATGGGAATCAGATTAGTGCTCGAACATTAGACTTGGATCGCTCATTTGACGAAATCGCGGGCCAGTTAGATTCAATAGTCTTGTTTCATTTTGGAAAGATTCAAAAGAAGTAGATTAGTATTGAAATATAGGGAAGATTAAATAATTCTAAGGAATACGATGATGGATAGATTATCTAATAACATAAAAAGTTTGAGAAAAAGTATGGGAGAAACTCAAGAAGATTTAGCTTATTCTCTTGATCTTAATAGTAAAAGTGCAATTGCAAATTGGGAGAGTGGAGAAAACAGACCGTCGCCTGAGAATTTAAAAAAAATAGCTGATCATTATAAAGTTACAGTAGATCAATTGCTAGAGATGGATTTAGATTTTCATTTTTCATTTCCAAAGCATATAAATGCTTGTTTAGAGAATGACAATAATAAATTAATACACTCATTTTTATGCTTATTTCCAATTGTAACAGTAAAGAAAGAACAAGAATTATATCCAATATTAATTGATGCCCAAAATTTTCACAAGCAGCTTTTAGTATGTTTAAATAATAATGATGAAAACTATTATTATTATTTCGAAAAAACTATGAAGCTTTATGAAGAGGTTGATGAAAAGAACGATAGTATTTCTGCCAAAGCAAATATGTTAAGTATATTATTGCTATTTTTATGTTTGATATTTGGAGGTATGGAATTTGAAGGTGCTTTTGAGTTGCTTGAGATTAAAAATCAAACACTGAGAAGAAAAGCAATTCGACGTTTTATCACGGAAGATTATTTGAGTAGTAGTTTTAAAATAGCTGATCGATTGAATCAAGAATTTGGTGAGCATTTCTATAAAGATATAATGGAAACAATAAAAGAATTAAAAGGCGATAATAAACTTTTTGAATTGGGAGATTATTATCATTGTTTGTTATATATTTTTGATATTGTTGACAATGACTTAAATACTGCAATTAATCGACAAATTGGCTCAGCATTACTATCGGATTTAGAATTAATGAAAAATAAGTATATTCGACGTTTTAGATATTTTGCTAGAGAGATAATAAAAGTTCAGGAATCCTGAACGACAATGGATTTAAAATAGTGTATAATTTCTTAAAATTTAGAAAAGAGGTATTCTTTATGGATTTCTTAGTTATACTCTCAGTCCTTCTCTTCATGTCACTGCTTATAGTATCGATAAAAAAAGCAAGAGTTAATCATAGATTTACTCAGTATATCATTAACAATGGAGGATATGAGATTGATTTTATAAGTAATAAAGAAATAAGCTTTTATGAATCTGTAAAATTGCTTAATAAAAAATATAAAATTGGTCTTGTGAATTCTTTTACAGTTGTGAACGAATTTAGAGAAAATTAACCATAAAAAATTAATCTGCAACAGAATATATTCGGAAAAGGATGACATAGAATGGTAATTAACTATACTGAATTAAAAGAGAATACTATCGCTTTTTCAAAAAAAGTGGGGAGTCAAATAGTTGATGGTGGAAAAAAATGTTGGAAATTTACTAAAGAAAATCCAGGAATTGTAATTGGAACTGGCATAGTAATAGTAGCAGGATTTCTTGCATATGGTGAAGATTATAATTATGAAATGACTGAGGTATCAGAATATGGCAGTAATTATATAGAGAGTGAAGCAGATAGCCCATTACCTTCTATGAATGAGATAGAAAAGGAAAGTGAATTACGTAATTATCCTGAAAACAGAAAATCCCCAGATACTCATTTATATCGACGTAACGGAAATAACTTTGTGAGAGGAGGTACTGAGGAAGATAAGCAGCTATTTAAAGAAACCAATAAGATATTATTTGAGTAGATTTATAGTTGAATTTGAGTATTAGAACTTGGTATATTATTAAATAGAATTAAAAGGTTATTAAAATGGAAGATAGATTCCCTGATGTTGATTGGTATTGTGACTATTGTGGCGCTTATTTAAATATGTAGATTGATTTTAGTGATAATAAATACATTTGGAAGTGTGAAGAATCTGGAAGAAAAAGTAGTATCTCATCTGATAATATTTTTGATGTTTAAAGGAGAATAATATTATGTCAAAATTATACGAGTGTAGAGAGTGTGGGGAACAATTTACAAAAGATGAAATTGATTGGGAAGGTAGTGATGAAAGGGATGAAGTGTATTACTGTCATGACTGTTCAAGATTTCTAGAACAATGTGGTATTGACGCAATGGATCCTGATGGTTTTGGGTATGATGAATATGGGAACTGGGATTCGGAACGGTTAGGTTTATAGATAAAAAGTTCTTTAATATATTCATGAAATAAAGTTCAAAAACATATTTGATATAATTAATTTGTGGCTTATAGAAGTCTTTTGAAAAGCATTCTACAGAGAATTAAATTAAGTTATCGCTAATTAAGAGGAGGATTATAACCATACTGAAATTTCCCTCATTCAATAAAACTTATACAAATTTTTTGAAATAAAAAGTCAGTTGAAAACTATAGAATATTGATATTAATCTATTTTGAAATCAACTAAATCAAAACCTTATTAAACCAGGTCTTAAGAAAGCTCGTAAAGCATCACAATTATCAAAACGTTAATCAACACGCTTATATCAACGTTTACAGACATTTAAGAAATTTCTCTTGGATGTCTTTTTTTGTCTAGCTAAATTTTACAAATTGGGCAATTTAGGTTACTCAATAATATAAAAAAGATAAAAATTTAAAGTTCGAATTTTAATTTTAAAAAAAGTAATTATTATTGAATATCTGTTCAAACATTTTTTCTTTTCTAAGGTTAATATAAGTATATATACTTTAAAAAAGGAAGTCAAACATCTTGCTCATAGATTTTTGCATTTTTAAAAAATACATTTTGTCATATAATAATGTGGAAAATTGACGGATTCCTTAAATAATCATATAATACGAATATGTAAACCCTTACATACTATTCTACTTATACTTGATAAAATGCAAGTTCTTGAGGATCTATAAATATATAGACACTCTTCTATTTATAAAGTGAAATAAAGAATCACGGAGAAAGTTTATGGATATTAAAGAGACATTCAACCAGCTAGACAATACAAAATTTAATGATTTCAATAATCGCCTTGAAGGTTTTGAGAAACTTTTTAAAGACAAATATTATTTTACCCATCCCGAAGATTTTAGCTCAATCTTTAGCATTTTGGTAAAGTATGGAAAAAGTACAAGTAAATATATTTTATCGAAAGGAGAGATATATGAGTGAAATAGTTATTAATGCTCAGAATTTATCTAAAAATTTTTATAATTTTGATTCAAGACTCCCATTTATCAAGAGATTTTTGAAACGTAATCAAATAACGATTCGAGCTGTTCAAGATATTAGTTTTACGATTAAGAGAGGGAGTATAGTTGGCTTTATTGGGAGTAATGGAGCTGGTAAATCCACAACGATTAAAATGTTGACTGGGACTCTTTATCCTAGTTCCGGAAAATTAGAAGTGAATGGAGAAATTCCATTTAAAAGAAGTATAAATTTTAGAAAAAAAATTTCAATAGTAGTAGGGAATAAATTACAGTTATTTCAAGATGTTTCGGCTATGGATTATTTTCAATTGATTGGTACTTTATATGAGGTAGAACCGGCGATTTTACAAGAACGAATTCAGGAATTAAGCAATTTGTTGAATGTAAAAGATCAGCTTTACCAGCAGGTCCGGACCCTCTCTCTTGGACAAAAAATGAAAATGGAGTTTATCGCGGCATCTTTAACAAGTCCGGAAATATTATTTTTAGACGAGCCTACTATAGGGTTAGATATACAGTCTAAAAAAGATATCAGAACATTTTTAAAGAAAATGAATGAAGAATGTCATACTACTATTATTTTAACGAGTCATGATATGGATGATATTTCGTCTGTTTGTGACGAATTAATCGTCATTGACAAAGGAAAAATTATTTTGCAGGAGTCAATGGATGTTATTTTATCTAAATTTTCTGATTTTAAATATTTAAAGATAAAAATGACATTAGATTTGGTACCAGAGTTATGCTCTGTTAAAGGAGTAGTAGTCATTTCTCAAACAAAATCGGAATGTATACTAAAAATACCTAGAGATTTTGTCTTTGAGACATTAGAATCAATCAATAAGCTTGTAGATATAGAAGATTTTGAAATATCAAATCTTTCTTTAGAAGAAATTATTTTACAAAACTATTTTACAAAAAAGGAGCACAATTGAAAAAAGAAATGTCTATTATTCTGATATCATTTCGATCTATTTTGAACTATAAATCAAGTGTACTATTGTTAATGTTACAGGCAAGTATACAAATTATGATATCAGTATTTTTATGGACGTATATATATCAGAGTAACCAGATAAATATAGCAGGATATGATTTTACCTCAATGGTTCAATACTATTTGGGGACTATAATTTTTTCATATTTTGTTTTTTATCCAGTTGATTGGGAAATCAATGACGATGTTCATTCAGGAAATTTTTTTAGCATATTAATAAAACCTGTTACTTTTTATAAGTATTATTTTTGTAAAATGCTTGGAGATAGGCTTGCTCATTTATTATTTATCATCATTCCTGTCATTTTATTCTCCAGTGTTTATTACAAGAATGAGTTATTAACCATTGAAATTCTTATTTTAGGAAGTATTGCAATTATTCTATCTATGGTTCTATGGTTTTTAATATCATGTTGTGTAGGTATGCTTTCTTTTTGGTTAGAAAATATATTTTTTGTCCTTACTGTTAAAGAAATAGTAATTCAGTTTTTATCAGGAATATTATTGCCTTTAAGTTTTTTTTCAAATAATTTTCGTCTGTTTTTAGATGTATTACCTTTTAAATACTTAGTATATGAACCGCTTCAGATGTTTAGTAATGATACATATAAATTAATAGACTATTTGAGAATTATTTGTATTCAATTGATTTGGTGCATCATTTTTTATATTATATCAAGATTCATATTGAGAAAAGGAGTGGAGCACTTCTCAAATGTGGGAGGATAAAATGTTTAGAATAAAAGTAATTTTTAGGCTACTTCATTTTGGTTTTAAATCTGATATGAATTTTCATTTTGACTTCTTTTGTGGTCTATTTTCGTCGATACTGTGGATTGGTTTACCTATTGTATTTTTTAGATTGATTTTCTTAAACATAGACTCTTTTAATGGTTGGGACTATTATCAAATTTTATTTTTGGTAGGTTCCTACACTATTGTAGATGGAGTTATGATGGGATTGTTAATTAGAAGTATGGGAATTTTAGAATCAGATATTTTGAGTGGTAACTTGGATCAAATTTTATTGAGGCCGTTTGATACTCAGTTGTTCTATATTTTTAGATCATTTAATTTAGTTCAATTCGTGAATACTTTTTTTGGTCTTGCGATCATTTTTATAAGTTATGGAAATTTAAATGTACATTTAAATTCATTAAAAATATTATTTTATATCCTTTCTTTAATGTGTGGTTGTATTATATATTATTCAATTTGGTTTCTAATAACGATTAGTTCATTTTGGTTCCCAACTAAATTTTCAAAAGTAGATGTATTTTTGAATTATATTGGAATTTCTAAGTATCCATATAATATTTTTACAGGTATTAACAGATTGATCACTATGTTATTTGTTCCCAATTTATTAATTGCCAATCCTGCAGTATTAATATTTTTAGGGAAAGATACATTGAACCTATTTTTCTATCAAATAGTTTTTACAGTTTTTTTGATTATTATCAGTCGTACAATTTTTAGAAAAGGATTGAAAAAATATGAAAGTGCAGGAAGATAAACAATGTTGTTCAGTTATATGTTTGACTAAAGGAAGTGATTCGCTGTACTTTGTTTTGTGGTCATTGAAACATCAGATAATTATAAACTATAATTTAAAGAATAGTATTATTAACTTATAGGTGCTAAGAAAAAATTTAAAGAAATTCCCTCATTCAATCAAACTTATTCATATTTTTTAAAATAAGAAAATAGTTGGATTTTGATGATGGTTGATATAAAGCTAAACTGAAAGTACCTGAAATCCAACTGTGTCAAACCAAGTCTTAAGAAAGCTCGTAAAGCTTCACAATTTAGTAAACGTTCTTCGAAAGAATGACTATACTTACAAAGAGCACCTTTCGGGGTGTTCTTTTTTATTGACACCTTATAGATTGATAATTAAGAATCTTGGTGAAGGGGATTAGGTAAATGAAAAGATTCGTCGATAATATCCTATTTCTTCGTACTTTAGTCTCATACTTATAATGTAAAAAACTCTAGCTATCGAGTAGTTGATAGTTAGAGTTTTTTTGCTATTCATATGATTTAATGAGATTAAATAAGGCCTCTACTTCTGATGACGGTGTAGCTGATTTGAGGTAAGCGTAATAAACTGTAAATGTGATCTGGTCCTCCGGGATTAGAGGGATTTTTATTAAATCATCATCTGTATCAGAAAGTGCGATATCAGCTAGTAAACTAAGGCCAATTCCTTTCTTTAAAAGTTCTTTAAGAATGACAATGTCATCAGTCTTAAAGAATATTTCTGCCCTGTTTTGATACTTCTGATTAAGTAGATCAAAAGCTTTTAGGTGAACAAAGTGTTCGTCTAAAAGAATAAAAGCTTGATCTACTAAATCTTCAAAAGCGAGGGAAGAAGCAGTAGCAAGAGGATGGTTCTTAGATAAAACGACATACAGTTCTTTATGAAAGAGTTCATGTGTCTCTATTGAAGGATGATTGAGTGGTTCAATCAAACCGAGTAGACTTGCATCAAGGTTTCCCGTAAGGAGAAGGTTTAATAACTCCACGGAGCCACCGCGGATAGGGCGTACCTTTTTTAAAAAATCGAATTTTTCTTTTTGATTTAAGGCAGCAAAGAGATACTGAATGATAATAGGAGGGAATCCTACAGTAGAGTAATGGGCCAAAGACCGATTTATTTCTTTGTGAGCAGAACTGACCTCAGGTAAGATCTGTTCTGTATGCTTTAGAAGGATTTGTCCTTGGGGAGTTAGTTTGAAGGAACGATGCGAGGGATCGTGGTGAATCAACTCACAATTAAAAGCCTCCTCTAAGCGCTTGATGGCATAAGAAATAGATGGTTGGCTGACTTTATGTTGTTTTGCTACTTCCGTATAGGATTGAAGCTGGCAGAGGTCATAAAAATATTGTAAATCTTTTAAATTCATATAGGGCTCACTTTCATTAGTTGGAGAAAGAAAATAAGTGGAAATCACCAGATAAATAAATTTTATCCGTATCCTATGATTTGACTATACGAGTATTCGCCGGTTAAAATCTAAGTGAGTCAGGGATATCAGAGGTTATCTAAGATACTTTCGAAAATGCTTAACATTTTTTCTCGTTTTTCAACAGGGAGCTGTTTAATCTTCATGTTGATTCTTTTGAGAGAAAGATTGTCAGTCTTATCAGAGGTTGATTCAAGGCTATCAAAATTGAAAAATTCCTCTGGGGTCATTTCTAGGGCGTCAATCACTTTTTCAAGACTGTGAATGGTCAGATTCACGTTTTGGTTTTCGAGTTGGTTGATATACTTAAGCCCGAGTCCCGCTTGTTCCGAAAGTTCTTCCTGGCTCATTTTGTTTTGTGTTCGAAAATATTTCACTTTTTGGGAAATATATTGTTGTAAATAGTTTTTAGTTGTCATATAAATAGAATACAAGTTTTGTATGACAAAAAAACACCTTAAAAAGTACAAAGTACTATATAGCAAACCTAGAGGATGCTTATTTTGATTAGGATTGCTAATTTCTATGATTATTTTGCTATACTCGAAACTTTTAGGAAAGAGTAATTGTCGAGGGTTTGATGAGTTCAGAAATTTATAAAACAACTTAAAGTGTCATCCATAATAGTGTTTTAAGGATAAAATAGCTTATTAGAAAATTGTTCTCGTAAACTTATTATAACATATGCGCACACGATTGTATTTTATATACAACAAAGTTCTGTAAACGATTCATTTTGATGGTATAATATTCGTAAAAAGGAGGTTGCACTATGACTGCACATGATATTTTAAACAATCCTTTCCTTAATAAGGGAACTGCCTTTACCTTAGAGGAGCGAAAGGAACTAGGCCTTATTGGTTTACTGCCACCTTATGTCCAAACGATTGAAGAACAAGCAGCGCAAACTTATGCACAAATGGAAACAAAAGCCAATGATTTGGAAAAACGTTTGTTCTTAATGGAAATCTTTAATACAAACCGGACTCTTTTCTATTATCTCTTTTCTCAACATTTGGAAGAATTCAATCCAATCGTGTATGACCCAACCATTGCAGATACCATTGAAGGCTATAGTGACCTCTTTGTAGATCCACAATATGCGGGATATCTTGATATCAATCATCCTGAAAATATTGAAGCCACTTTGAAAAATGCTGCTGGGGATCGCGAGATTCGTCTCATTGTTGTAACAGATGCAGAAGGAATCCTTGGAATCGGTGACTGGGGAACAAATGGTGTCGATATTTCTGTTGGGAAATTGATGGTCTACACGGGTGCTGCTGGAATCGATCCTTCTATGGTCCTTCCTTTAGTTATTGATGCAGGGACTAACCGTGAAGAACTTCGTAACAATCCTAATTACTTAGGAAATCGTCACGAACGGGTTCGCGGAGATCGTTACTACGACTTCATTGACCAATTTGTTCAAACAGCAGAACGTCTCTTTCCTAAACTCTACCTTCACTGGGAAGATTTCGGTCGCTTGAATGCTGCCAATATTCTTGAAAAGTACCGGAAACAAATTCCAACTTTTAATGATGATATTCAAGGCACAGGAATCGTTACCTTAGGTGGTATCTTTGGTTCACTGGATATTAGTGGTGAAAAATTAACAGATCAAGTTTATCTCTGCTATGGTGGTGGTACTGCGGGTGCAGGTATTGCCTCTCGTGTTCTTCGTGAAATGGTGAGTGAAGGTCTTTCTGAAGAAGAAGCTTATAAACGTTTCTTTATGGTTGATAAACAAGGTCTTCTCTTTGATGACATGGATGACCTAACTCCTGAACAAAAACCGTTTGCTAAGAAACGTGCCGACTTTAGTAACGCAGACAAGTTGACTGACCTGCTTGAAGTAGTGAAGACTGTGAAGCCAACCATTCTTGTAGGAACTTCAACTCAACCTAATACCTTTACTAAAGAAATAGTAGAAGCTATGTGTGACAATACTGAACGTCCAATGATTTTCCCATTATCAAATCCAACTAAGTTAGCTGAAGCAAGTGCCAAAGATTTGATTGAATGGTCAGATGGCAAAGCTTTTGTCGCAACAGGAATTCCTGCTGATACGGTTTCTTATAAAGGTGTCGACTATGTGATTGGTCAAGCCAATAATGCCTTGATTTACCCAGGTCTTGGTCTAGGTATGCTGGCTTCTGAAGCAAGTCTTTTGACTGATGAAATGATTGGAGCAGCGGCTCATTCATTGAGTGGTATTGTCAATCCAGGCCAACCAGGAGCTCCTGTCTTGCCACCATTCAAGTATGTAGCGGATGTTTCTATTAAAGTAGCAGAAGCAGTCGCTAAAAAAGCACAAGAGCAAGGTCTTGCGCATGCTAAGGAAACAGATATGGCCAAAGCAGTTCGTGATTTGAAATGGTACCCAGAATATAAATAAGTAAATTTAATTGGGGTGTACGAGTGCGGCTGGATGCCTCGTACGCCTTTTGCTGTATGTCCTATTATATAGAAAGGGAGACTATGGAAATCTTTATAACGTCAATTCAGAGTATTGTACCCATTATCGTCATCATCATTCTTGGTTATTTCTTTCAAGTCCGCGGTTGGTTCCAAGAGAGTTTCGGAAATGACTTGTCTAAACTTATTATGAATGTGGCCATGCCCGTTGCAATTTTCACTTCTGTTCTTAAATATTTAACTTTAGATAAGCTGATTAGCTTGTCTGGCGGTTTGCTCTATACGTTTATCGCCTTCATTCTTGGTTACCTAGCGGCCTTTATCGCGGTGAAAGTTTTTAGAGTGCGCCCAGGACGCCGAGGAACCATGATTAATACCTTTGTCAATGCCAATACCATATTTATTGGTTTGCCTTTAAATATCGCTCTGTTTGGAAATCAAGCCCTTCCTTATTTCTTAGTGTATTATATTACAAATACAGTATCTACTTGGACATTAGGTGTCTATCTGATGACGTCTGATAGCAAAGAAGGGGCTTCAAAACAGGCTCAAAAATTTAATTGGAAGAAGC
>OGHJ01001385.1_pt1 | contig 26454 bp, 20 predicted proteins | sample 1571351 | NCBI WGS metagenome assembly OGHJ01 (sample SAMEA2582037, study PRJEB24529) | metagenome | biome: Human gut stool | place: China | collected 2011 | reverse complement strand
TGTCCGGCTGCGCAAAGGTCAAACAACTGCCCGCGCCGAAAAAATCCAGCGGCGCATCCGGATTCGCAAGCCGCTCCGGATAACCCAATGCCAGACTGATCGGAATCCGCATATCCGGCACGCCCATCTGACCAATCACAGAATTGTCCGCAAACTCCACCGCCGAGTGCAAAATGCTCTGCGGATGCACCAGCACCTGGATCTGATCTGCCGGCACATCGAACAGCCACCTCGCCTCGATGACCTCCAGACCTTTGTTCATCATGGTCGCCGAATCGATTGTGATCTTCGCGCCCATGTGCCAGTTCGGGTGGCGCAGCGCCTGCGCCAGCGTCACATGCGCAAGCTGCTCCCGCGAAAACCCGCGAAACGGACCGCCGCTCGCCGTCAAGAGTATTTTTTTAACCGGACGGTTCCGATTACCCTCCAGGCACTGAAAAATCGCGCTGTGCTCGCTGTCCACCGGCAGCAGCTGCACGCCGCTTTTGGCTGCCGCCTCCATGATCAGCTGCCCGCCCGCCACCAGCGTCTCCTTGTTGGCGAGTGCAATATCCTTGCCTGCCAAAATCGCGTGATAGGTCGGTTCCAGCCCGCGCATTCCCATCAACGCGTTCATCACCATGTCACAGTCCGCGGTCGCCGCCGCGATCAAGCCCTCCCTGCCATGCAGAAACGTGACCTGCGGAAACTGCGCCGCCAGCGCGAGCGCGTCCTCTCTCCGCTCGGTAACCGCGAGCTGCGGACAAAACGCCGCGATCTGCTTCGCCAAAAGCGCGGTATTCCTGCCGCAGGTCAGCGCTGTCACACAAAATCGATCGGGATTGGCAGCAATGACCTCTAAAGTCTGCGTACCGATCGATCCGGTACTGCCTAGAATCGTGATCTTTTTTTTCCTCATGCTATCATGTCCTCAGTTCTAAATTCTGCTTTGCACCGCGCGAACTGCCGCGCCGCCGCTTATGCGCCGCGCTTTCGATGCTTTACATTTCATTGACGAACAAAATGCAGTAGTAAATCATCGGCGCGGTAAACAGCACGCTGTCGAAGCGGTCCAGAATGCCGCCATGCCCCGGAATCAGATTGCCGTAGTCCTTGATGCCCATCTGCCGTTTGAACGCCGACGCAGCCAAATCGCCAAACTGCGCAACCACGCTGCCGACCACCGCGATCACCAGGCACTCCGCGAGCATATCCGGCTTCACGAAATACGCGAAGATACCGCAAAACAGCACACTGCCGAGTACGCCGCCGACTGCGCCCTCCTTGCTCTTTTTCGGGCTCAGATGCGGGCAGAGCTTATGCTTGCCAATCGCCATGCCCACGAAGTACGCCATGATATCTGTGCCGAATGCCGCCAAAAATACCAGCCAGATCAGATCGCTGTCCGCAGTCTGGTCGATCAGCACGATATGGAAAGAAAAGAATACAACATATAACACACCCAGCAGGGTCGCTGTCATATCCTGCAGCTTTCGTTCCTCTACATTGAAGCCGTAGATCATCGAGGCCATCACGACCAGCACGATCCATACCATCACAAAGCGCAGATCTGACGGAAACGCCAGATTCAGCGCATACAGCGCGACCAGCGCCGTATAGCCGATCGCCATGCATGGTTTCGTTCCGGCGGCTTCAAAGCCATGGTAAAATTCATGCAGGCCGATCGCGCCGACCAGGAAAGCCGCTGCCATCAGCGGATACCCGCCCAGATAGACCAAAATCAAAAGCGGCAGCATCACACATGCCGAAATAATTCTTGTTTTCATTCGTAACCTCCCCTTTATCTTCCGCCAAATCTGCGATCTCTATGTGTAAATTCCGTTATCATCTTCTCGAATTCCTCCGGCGTGAAGTCCGGCCACAGCGTGTCCGTAAACATAAACTCGCTGTATGCCGCCTGCCAAAGCAGGAAATTAGAGAGCCGTTGTTCCCCACTTGTACGGATAATCAGATCCGGGTCCGGCACATTGCCGTTCTCCGCACCCGTATAGAGGCTCTCCGAAATTACTTTTTCGTCGATGTCCTCCGGCGCGAGCGTACCGCTTCGCACCGCCGCGCAGAGCTTTCGCACGCCGCGGGTCATCTCCGCCCGGCTACCGTAATTTAAGGCGATATGAAACTGCAGACCTGTATTGCTCGACGTAGTCTGCAGTGCTTTTTCGATACTCCTAACTGCCGCATCCGGCACCTTGGTATAGTCGCCTAAGATGTGTACCTTGACATTGTTTTGGTCCAGCTCCGCCAGTTCACTGCCGACAAATTTGACCAAAAGATTAAAAATTCCGCCGACCTCCTCCTGCGAGCGTTTCCAGTTTTCTGTCGAAAACGCGTAGACTGTCAGGTGGCGGATCCCCATCACATCGGCCTTTTTGATGATCTCCTTCATCACCAGCATGCCGCGGTTATGCCCCTGCAGTCTGCTGACCTTGTGCTGCGCTGCCCAGCGCCCGTTGCCGTCCATGATGATGGCAACGTGCTGCGGCATCTTCACTGCTTCATTCATTGTCTCTCCTACAAACAGTGTGGCTCCCGTCGGCAGCCACACTATCTCTTTTTCTATGCTGTTATTCTGTCCGGAAATGAGCCTATACTTCCATGATTTCCTTGTCCTTGGCAGCGATGATATCGTCAATCTCCTTCGTCGTCTTATCAGTTGCCTTCTGGATATCGTCCAGCGCTTTTTTGAGCTCATCCTCGGTGATTTCGTGATTCTTTTCGAGCTTCTTCATCTCGTCATTGGCTTCTCTTCTGAGATTGCGAATCGCGACCTTGCTGTCCTCGCCCATCTTCTTAACGGTCTTGGTCAGCTCCTTTCTGCGTTCCTCTGTGACCTGTGGGATCACCAGTCTGACTGCCTTGCCGTCATTGGACGGATTGATGCCGATGTTCGCGACATTGATCGCTTTCTCGATCTCCGCGATGGACTTCGGATCAAACGGCGCGATCAGCAGGGTTCTCGGATCCGGTACAGAGATATTCGCCAGATTTTTCAGCGGTGTCGGGGAACCGTAGTAGTCCACCATGACCTTGTCCAAAAGCGCCGGATTGGCTCTGCCTGCTCTGACCGTATTCAGATCCTCTTTTAAAATAGCTATCGTTTTTTTGCTTCTTTCTTCCAGATTCTTTTTTGTCTTTTCCATGGGGTTTTCCTCCTATATCACTTGTGATTACATTCTCTCGTTTTTATTTGATGATCGTTCCGATTTTTTCGCCTGCGATCGCCTTGACCACATTGCCTTCCTCTGCGATGGCGAAAACGTGGATCATGATGTTGTTGTCCTTGCAAAGGGTCGCTGCGGTCAGATCCATGACCTTGAGATCTTTTTCGACCACCTCCATATGCGTCAGCTCGTCGAACCGTACCGCCTGCGGATTCGTTGCCGGGTCGCTGTCGTACACGCCGTCAACATTCTTGGCAAGCAGAATCACGTCTGCTTCAATCTCCGCCGCCCGGAGCGCTGCCGCTGTATCTGTCGAGAAGAAAGGATTGCCGGTGCCCGCACCGAAGATCACGATGTCGCCGTGTTCCAGATGGCTCAGCGCTCTGCGCCTTGCATACGGCTCCGCGACCTCTTTCATTTCGATTGCCGTCTGTACCTTCGCCGGAACCCCGAGTGCCAGAAACGCGTCCTGCAGCGCCAGGGAATTCATGACCGTCGCCAGCATGCCCATATAGTCTGCCGTAGCCCGGTCCATGTCCTTGCTCGTCCGTCCGCGCCAGAAGTTGCCGCCCCCGACGACAATGGCGATCTCCACGCCCAGCTCGTGGATCTGCTTGACCTCCTTGGCGACCTTGCGCGTCATTTCTTCACTGATGCCAAAATGGTCACTGCCCGCAAGCGCCTCACCGCTGATCTTGAGCAGCACTCTTTTATAAATCGGTTCCATCCTTACCTCCCGCAAACCTAATCTCTATATTATTATCCCATTTATTTTAACACAAAAAGACCTTTTGGAAAAGGTCTTTTTGCTGTTATATGTCCCAGACGCAGATTTTTTTCTTTCACCCCTTCTCGCCCCCCTTTGTCGAATTTCGTCGAAATTTTTTTAGGCAGAAATTCCAATATATGTCTTGTATTTATTCCTATATTATGCTATTATTATCTTGCAGATTCTGTATGTGTTCGGCGTGTTTCGCACGCACGCGCCAATGCGCTGCCTTCCTCGAAAGCGCCGAGCACCCTTTCCGCCATGGCAAGTCTGTTATTCCTTTGATATGAAAGAGTTACGCTGTCGCGCGAGCATTCTCTTAGAAAGGATTTTTTTCATGCAGCAAGAAAAAGATTATGAACCGGAGGGCTTTGCCCCTTCATCGCAAATTATGCGACCGTTCACGAACGACTTCATTTTTATGAACGTCATGCGAAATCCGAAAATATGTCGTGAAATTTTAAAAATGATTTTGCCGAACGAAGAAATCGGCGCGATTCGGATCAAGAAATCAGAGAATCCGTTTGTCGATAACTCTGAAATTGAAGAAGACGCAGGTGAAAACATGTGTCAAAGCAGCACAGGTAATGACTTCTTTGGGCAAAACGACGCGCTTGAAGCCCTGAACATGGAAACACAGAAAACCCTTAAGCTCGAAGCAGCTGCGCACGGCGTGCGTTTTGACGCTTTCGTTGAAAGTTCAAAGCTTTGGGCAGACATTGAAATGCAGCCTGGGAAAAAACCGCTCGGAAAACGTGCCCGCTATTATCAGGCGAATATCGACCTAGACTTCCTAGAACACGGACATTCTTATGAAGAACTCAAACCGAGTTACATCATCTTCATCTGTACCTACGACCCTTTTGACAGAGACGAGGCTGTCTATTTTTTCCGCTCGTGGGATGTTGAAAAAGGCTTGCCAATAGAAGATTTATCATATAAAATAATCTTGAACACAGCCTGTTCTCCGAAAAAAGTGCCGGAGAAGCTAAGCGCTTTCTACGAGTATTTGAACGATCCGGAGAAGAGTCAGGCTTCCGAACTGACGCGTATGATCGATGCGCGTGTCAGGAAGTTCAATTCCGGCGAGTGGAGGAAAAAATATATGACATTCGAACAAATGCTGAACGAGCGCGGACGGGAAAGTTTCGCGCAGGGACATGCCGAGGGGCGCAGTGAGGGCGAAGCCATTGGCGCTGCACAGAAGCAGCGCGAAATTGCGAAAAATCTGAAAAAACTTGGTGTCGGTGCAGATGAGATTGTCAAGGCGACCGGACTTTCTGTCGAAGATGTTGAAAAACTATAAACATTGCTTTCATGATCCAGCAGGAGTGGTTAACCACTCCTGCTGTTTTGTAGGTGGCGCAAGCGTTTTTAGCCGACTCTACCTGTTTTTCTGTGCAGCTGCTTTCCTATCCACACGGCAGGCATATTGGCATTGCTTCAGCTTTGTCAGCCGCCGTCTGCATCACTGCCTGCGATTGCGCTCGCGCAGCTTCACGCAAAGCAGGGTAAAGACAACTGCTGTCACGAAAGATACGACCGCCACCAGCACATAACCGCCGGTGCGTTCCGACAGAAGCGTCGCACCGTTCAGACCCTGCACCGCTACCGCGCTGCCAAAGCCGCCGCTGACCTCACCCAGAATGCCGACCAGACAGCAGCAAAGCGCCAGACATAAGGTCGACAGTCCGCGTATCATACGCTTTTCCTTTTTTTGCTTTATGCGTGCCGCACGCTCCTTGACCTGCGCTACGCGCTCATTTGTATCGTACATATCCTACCCTCCTGCAGCTGATCAATGTATAAAAAAAGTCTAAAAAATTTTTGAGAGGTGCTGCTGATACAACACTTCAAAAAGACGTGAAAGAGACGCAACCGTTGATATTTCAACCATTGACGTCTCCTTTTGATTTCCTAACTGTCGAAAATGAGATATTATTCCCATTTATTTTAACACAAAAAGACCTTTTGAAAAAGGTCTTTTTGATATTATATGTCTGAAATGCGTCGGAAAAATCGTTTATTTATTCCACACCCTTGAGCCCCAGCTGCACACCTTCAGCCCACTCTTCGCAACCAGCGTCTTGCCGTCATAAACCAGCACGCGGGCTTTGTAGTAATACTTCGTGCCCTTGCTGCCTTTGGTGTTGGTAAAGGTGCTTGTAGCCTTGGTCTTGAGCAGTTTATAGCCTGCGCTCTTCTTGGTCGAGCGATAGAACTGGTATTTGACCGTATAGCCCATCGATTTGATATCGGAGATCAAGGTCTTATTATTCTTCGCGGTGACCTGTACCTTGACGGACTTCTTGCTCGTCTTGGTGGTGGTCACTTTGAACTTGGCCTTCTGCATCAGTTCTTTGACATGAGCTGCGTTCTGTTTCTGTATGAGCTGCTCTGCTTCGTCTTTGTCGACCACTGCGAAGGTCGAGAAGTGGGTCGTCGTGAATTTGATATAATCGTCCGCGCCGACTTTCTCTACGCTGTGGTTCAGGATCTTGCAGAGACCGTTGTCGTCGATGTAGATCACGAGGACGTCCTTGTCTTTGAGTTTCTCCGGCATCGGCAGGGTCACGTGAGCCTTGCCGCCTTCAAACTGATGCAGGAGTCTTTCGCCGATCTTCGCGATGAAGTCGAACAGACTGCCGTTCTTGCCGACGATGTCCGCGGCCGGTTTCTGCGTTTCTTTCAGCTGCGTGTTTTCGCCCACCACGATGGTCACGGTATCGTCCTTGGCCGCATCAGCGATGGTCTCCAAGGTCTTATTATCGAGTCGTACTTCGCCGTTGTCTGTCTTGATGACAAGGTCAGCATTCGTATTCTTTGCGATCGCATCGACGGTCGCCTTTGGCAGCTTGACTTCGGTTGACTTCACACTGTCCGCTACGCCTGCGCCGCCTGCATTGCCGCCATTGTTATCGTTCTTGTCGTTGGACTTGACAGTGATTTCGATCGTGTCGGAATTGTTGGAGACCGCTTGATCGAGCAGCTTGTCGCCGAGCTCTTTGGAAACGCTGGCTGTGGACTTGGAAACATCCTGACCCTGCTCGTTCTTCGTGGTCTCGGTCGTCGTATTCTTGACAGTCGTCTTGGTTGCCGTGTTCGTTCTGGATTCTTCGCCCGGCTTGGAAGTCGAATCATCCTTCGGGTCTTCTTTGACCGTGATGACCTCCGCATCCGGATCGGTCGGTGTCGGAGCCGGCGTCACTGCACCGCCGCCGGAGGAACTGCCGCTGCCGCCCGAGCTTCCGCCGCTTGAACCACCACTGCTTCCACCTGAACTGCCGCTTCCTCCGGAGCCGCTTTCGTCGTTTCTGCTTACGCTGAATGTGAGCGTTACGGTCTCTTTTGCCCCGTCACTGCCCGAAATCGTAAGCGTTTCATTGTAGATTCCTACGGCAAGGCCATCTTTCGGCTGTACAGTAAACTTCGCGGTTTCGCGCGGCGCAAGCGCAATTTTTCCTTGCGTATCAGGAGTTCCCATATAAGTTATCACATAATTTTGACTTGTCGGCATATTAAGCTGAAGCGCTTTGGTTCCGCTGTTAATCACCTTTAGTGCTTTCCCGGTCGGCGTCGCGTTCTTTTCAACGATGCTTCCAAATTCCAGTGCTTTGTCGATAGCTTCAATCTTGGATATTAACTGAAATGTTTCACTTTTTTGGCTATAGTCACTGTAATCGCTTTTTGCATAGTTAGGATCATTCTCCGCAGGATTTGCCATCACATCAAATTCATAACAAGCTCCGTTTTTTAGTTTTATATTTGAAGCAAGCAGGTCAAATTCCGGGCTTGTCACAGTAAACGATTTCAAAAAAACCATGCTGCTAGGAGTAAATTCCATTATGCCTACAGTATAATTAACTGCATTTTCCACAGGCCCCCATTTTCCTACAAAACCATCCCAACGCAGGTTTTTCGGTGTTGTTAATTTTTGTATGCTGCCCTTATAGTGATATTTTGCAGCATTTTCAATATATCCCTGCTGAACCCCATCTTTGTAATAACTTAAGAACATTGGATAGTCATCTTCCGGCAAAGCTCCCTTCTGTTTCACATACTGATCCATCGCAGTTTTTATATCATAGGTGTACTCATTATCTTCCGCTGAGATTTGCTCTGAAGAAAACAATGGCCCGCTCCAGCCTTCTTTCTTTTGGCGAATCGTCACTTGCAAGGTATGTCCTTCTTCAGCATTACAGGTCAGCACACCTTCCGACGAAACGGAAACATTTGGTACAAGTTTTCTTACTGTTGACGTGACGGTTAAATCATTTGTCGGCATCATAAATGTTGTTTTGCATAAATTGGGAATTGAAACATTTCCTGCAGGGTTTGCCGTCCATTTGTCAAAAATCCATCCGGAATAAACGAAACATGAAAGCTTAACCTCTTTTCCGCTTTCTACACTTGCACTATTACCTCCGTTTGGGGCTTCGCTACGACAGGAACGTCCGTTTACTTCTGCGTCATTTTCGTGATTCCTAGGTACATCCTCTACATAGGTGCTTGGCAAGGTCAATGTATATGACCTCTCAGCATACGCCGTCATTCCTTCGATTCCGGCAAGCGGCATCATCGTGAATGCCACGCACAATGCCAGCAAAATTGCAAATAATCTTTTTTTCATCTTCATCTTTTCCTCCTATCTCACGCGGCAGGCGTATTGGCATTGCTTCAGCTTTGTCTGTGCAACTAATTTGCCGTTCTTGTCATAGACCATGATTCGCATCTTGTAGTAGTAGCGCACGCCTTTTTTCCCGCTTGTGTTGATATAGGTTCCGGTCTTTTTCACAATGCTTGCCTTGTATCCGGAAGACTTCTTCGTGCTTCTGTAGAATTTATACTTTATCGTGTAACCAAGCTTTTGCAAGGCTTCTATCGATGCGGTCGTCTTTTCATCTAGCTTTAAAACAAGCTTGATGTTCTTATTCGGAGTTTTGGAAGACTGCGCATAGGACTGCATCCGGGCAACTTTGCGCTTGACTGCGGACAGACTCGCGTCATCGCTTGGCGGATTATCCGCCTTCTTCGCCGTCTTGATTTCGACTTTGTCGCCGGTCTTTAATCCGCTGAGCTGCGTCACAGAGCCTTTGGACGTACCGTTCAGCATAACATCCGTAATTTCGTAACCATCTGCCGCGGTGATTGTGAGCTTCGTTCCGTCCGCGCTGAGCGTTGTTTGGAAGCCCTCGCCTGCTAAAATCGCCGGCTTCTGAACCGGTATGTAGCTACCACCGCCGGAACTGCCGCTGCCGCCCGAGCTTCCGCCGCTTGATCCTCCACTGCCGCCGCTACCGGAACCGCCGCCACCGCTTTTTATTACATTGAACTTCAGTTCCACGCTTGCCGAAACTTTGTTGCTTCCCAAAATCGTAAGGTTTTCGTTATATTCTCCGGCCGCAAGGCTTTCTTTCGGCTGTACGGTAATTTCCGCGGTTCTTCTCGGAGCGATTTGACTTTCCGAAGGTCCGCTCACGGTGTAATTGCTATTTTCCTGTAAAACTGCCTTTGACAGCTCAATGGTTTCGTTTCCGGTGTTTGTGATCGTTACCGTCTTTGGAGTCGGCTGTGCATAGCCCGTCTTAACAGTTCCGAAATCTATCACAGAAGGCGATGCTGCAATAGCACACATAGGCTTGCTTGTTTGAATTTTAACCCAACGGTTTGCATAGCTAGTTTCATCCGGCGACTCAATTTTTACGGCGTCCGTTTCTGTAGTTCCTGCTGTGACAGTCGGTGTTAGCCTTTCCGCATAGGTTGGCATAGGTACTATTGCTTCAATATGCCCGTTTGTTTTTGTGGGATCTGCTTCTGCTCTCGCAACGACAGTGCCGCCGTTGATTTGTATCTTTTTGATACTAATGCCGCTGCATTCGTAATGTTCATTATCACCGATATCTTTTCCGATAGCTTCTATATATGCATTCCCTGCAATAGTTAACTGCGCCGTAGCTGTACCATCCCGACTTCCTTCTACTCCATAACTGCTCCAGTCTGACTCGCTACCCTCTGCGTGTAAGAATGCGTTTTCTGCTATCTCAGCGGTTCCCGAAGAGCCTTCAATATATACGCCTGCGCTTGATCCCGCCTGGCCTTTCGCCATCCCTCCATAGGCATACACACTTGCATTTTCGAATGCAGTAAAAGTAGGTGCGGAAATTCCCATGCTATCGCTATAAGTAGTAGAACTGGCATTCTCCCCGGTTTCTACAGTAGCTCCACGGGTTTCAAGACGCGCACTTCCTCTGACAGACAAAGAGCGCGATACAGATATTCCTGTGCTTTCTCTGAGCATCACTGCGCTGACATGACCGCCTGTTGCCGTAACCTGTGCATTATCGGTAATCGTCATCTGTGAACACGAAATACCTCTGCTGTATGCAGCTCCAAAAGTACTGATGCATTCGTTTCCGTTCATCTCGACTTTGGCATGTCCTTCAACTATGACATTCGAAAAGAGATAAATGCCCGCGCTCAATCTTTGTCCTACCGCAAGTTCATTGGCATTATTAACTGCCCCGCTTTCTACAGTCAGCTTGCCGTCGCCGTTCACCGTAAATGAATCGCCGCTTTCATCCAAATTACCTATACCGATGGAAGCTAGGACAGTCCTCGGCTTTTCGTTTTCTTCTGAAACTCCATTATCATTCGTCGTCGCATCACAAGCCTTGATTTCGCTTTCCGTTCCCTTTGCCAAAATAACCGTCACGCTGCCTCCTGGGATCTTCACGCCATAATAATAGCCTGTTGTTGTCTTTCCGGGTAAGCCCTGCATTGCAGATTTTACAAAGGTCGGCTCTGTCACAATGATCCGCGCCCCGGCCAGCGTCAAGGTTTTCGTCTCATGGTTCCACGACCAGCCTTCTGCGCTGTCGGTTACGGACTTTTTTGTAAAGTCAACAGTCGTTTCCTTTCCGTTCGTCGCTATGTATTTTCCTGCCGAACTTGTCAAGTCGAGCATGGTCGTTCTGGTTACAACAGCGTTCGCGGCGGTTCCGTCCTCAGCATGCGCCACCCCCCCACTTCCGGTAAGCGGCATCATCGTGAATGTCACGCACAATGCCAGCAAAATTGCAAATAATCTTTTTTTCATCTTCATCTTCTCCTCCTGTTAAACATTCCATTGCTGCGTCTCGCATATTTTGTCTGCATCGCTCGTTCTCCTTTTCCGATTGGTTCTATAGCTTCTCCGATGTCTTTCACTGCGCAGCGGCCGAAGTCACTTCTTGACATTCCGCTCGCGCAGCTTCACGCAAAGCAGGGTAAAGACAACTGCTGTCACGAAAGATACGACCGCCACCAGCACATAACCGCCGGTGCGTTCCGACAGAAGCGTCGCACCGTTCAGACCCTGCACCGCTACCGCGCTGCCAAAGCCGCCGCTGACCTCACCCAGAATGCCGACCAGACAGCAGCAAAGCGCCAGACATAAGGTCGACAGTCCGCGTATCATACGCTTTTCCTTTTTTTGCTTTATGCGTGCCGCACGCTCCTTGACCTGCGCTACGCGCTCATTTGTATCGTACATATCCTACCCTCCTGCAGCTGATCGCTGCCTAAAAAAATCCCCTATTACTCCTATAGGGACAAAAAACAAAAAAAGTACGCACTTCTTTTTATGTTTTTTTGTGCGTACATTATATTTTTTGTCCCACGCCTCTCGATTCCGCTTCGTTTCGGCTTCACGCGCAGGCACGCTTTCGGTCAGTTTTTTTGACAAAAAGCGGTTAATTTCGCTGCTGCCTGCCGCGCACAGCATGATACAGCGTGAATCCGCCCATCATCGTCAGCAGCGGAATGCAGTAGCCGATGACCTGCACGCTGCCTCCGACGCTGACCAGCAGATTATAGATCGCATGGTAGATGATGCTCACACAGAGCAGACCCGGTATACAGACATTGCGCAGCAGGCGATCGTGCCAGACATAGCGCAGCCCCTCGGCATAGACGCTGCCGCAGGCAACATGCATCGCACCTGTACCAAAACCGCGGATCAGCAGGAACAAAATCTGCCCTGCGCCGTTTTCGGCGAGATAACAGATATTCTCAAAGGTCGCGAAGCTGGCTGCGACCAGCAGGGCTGCCAGTCGGAAACGCTGCAGCTCCGGTTCAAAAACAATCAAGAAAAACAGCAGCGGCAAAAGCTTCATGATCTCTTCGACGACCGGCGCGATCTGCGTGGTCGCATTCATGGTATCCGCCTGATAGTAAAGTGTAAAGAATGTATTGAGATAGGCTGACAGCAGGCACACGAACATACCTGCAAAGCAGAGTGCAAAGGCTGCGTGGTATCTGCGTCCGACGCACAGCATGGTGATAAACAGCGGTGCTGCGATACATACAAAGACATTTTCGATATAGGTCATGTCCGCACCGCCTTTCTTGTTGCCGGCAGCATGGCAAAGATCACGCCCGACAGCATAAAATCAAACCAGAAATACGGATTGCGCAGATCGTCGCTCACCCAGAAGCAGGAGCTCGTCCAAAGGGCGTATTCGAGCGCAGTGAAGCACAGCACATTGATATGAAAGGCGCGCAGCCTGCACGTTTCGGTCTCAGCCGCGCTGTCTCCGCAGCGCCGCGCAAAAACAAGCCCGCGGATCGAAAGCCATGCCGCCGCCATGGTGCCCGTACACATCAGCACATTGAAAAAGACATCACCGTAAGTAATATAAAGAATAAACTGCGGCACAGCGATAGCAGGCGCCAGCCACGATAATTTCGTCCGAAAGCGCAGTTCTTCTGCAGAAGGCAGGGTCATCTCCATCGTCAGCAGGAAGATATAGCTCGCGATCCAGCCCAGCTCCGATACATAGAACACCTGCGGCGTCGCGTCCAGAAGCAGGAGATGCAGCGTCCAGTACAAGGTCCCCAGTGCGTAGGTCCAAAAAAAACATGCCAGCAAAACATAGGGCTGCCTGCGGCTTTTCAAGAACTGCCTTGCCGCCCCGATGAAGCCCGCAGTGCAGACCAAAAACTGCACGAGATAATCCCAGAATTCGATCAGATGTACCATGCGGTGATGCCCTCCTTTTCCAAAGCCTTGCGCAGAGAAGCCTTGCCGCGATAGACAAGGTCCGCGATCTGCTTTTCGGTCTTGCGCATGACCGCAGCCGCCTCCGCATGCCGCATACCTTCAAAATAGACCAGATACAGTGCCTCCCGGTAGGCCGGGTGGAGTTCCTCCATGCAAAGGTGCAGCATGCGGCTCCGCTCATCCGTCTGCACAAGCGTTTCGATCAGCACTTCGCTCTCCGGCTCCTGCTCCAGCTCCTCGAAGCTGAAGATCCGCTGCCTCCGCTTTTTTTGCAGGCAGCGAAGCGCAAGATGCCGCGCCGACTTATAAAGATAGGCACGAAATCCACCGTCGCGGATATGCGGTTTTTTGGCAACAAAATAGGCAAAGGCTTCGATCATCAGATCTTCTGCCTCGTGGATATCGTGGAGGTAGCCGTCGATGTACAGGGTCAGACTGTTGCCGTAGCGTTCCATCAGTATCTGCAGCCCGTCATCGTCACCGCGCAAGAAGCTGCGATACAGCATTTCGTCGTTTTTTGGTTCCATCGTGCGGCTCCTCCTTTTCTCTCAGATTTTGATACGCCGCCGATCCTTTGCCTGTGGTCCCCTGTCATCGCCGGTATTCAGCGCATCTGTGCTTGATATAGCTTGGCATACATGCCGTCGCGAGCCAAAAGCTCTGCCTGCGTGCCCTCCTCCTCGATTTTGCCGTTCTCGATGACGACAATGCGGTCAGCCCCTTGTATCGTCGCCAGCCGATGTGCGATGATCAGCGTGGTACGCCCCACAGACAGCTCATCGAAGGCTTTTTGGATATGCGCCTCGGTCACGCTGTCGAGCGCGGAGGTTGCCTCGTCCAGGATCAAAATCGGCGGATTTTTGAGGAATATACGCGCGATCGAAATGCGCTGCTTCTGTCCGCCGGAAAGCAGCGCCCCGCGCTCTCCGACATAGGTATCAAATCCCTCCGGCATTTTCATGATATCGTCGTAGATCTCTGCTTTTTTGGCAGCCGCGATGACTTCTTCATAGGAGGCATCCGGTCTGCCGTAGCGAATGTTTTCGTAGATGGTATCCGCAAACAGGAACACGTCCTGCTGCACGATCCCGATATTGGTGCGCAGCGAGCGCTTGGTCACATGCCGGATATCGTGCCCGTCGATCAGAATGCTGCCGCTCTCGACATCGTAAAACCGCGGAAGCAGCTGGCAGAGCGTACTCTTGCCGCCGCCGGAATGACCGACCACCGCGATGCTTTCTCCGGCATGCACCGTCAGGGAAATATCATGCAGCACGTCGATGTCCTTTTTGTAGCCGAATACCACATGCTCCAGGACGATTTCTCCCTTCACATCGGTCAGCGGCAGCGCGTCCGCCGCCTCTTTGATACTCGGCGCGATGCGCATGACTTCGACGAAGCGTTTGAGTCCTGCGAGTCCGTTGGTAAAGATCTCCGCGAGCGTCGCCAGCTTGCGCACCGGCGTCACAAAGGTCGTGATATATAGCGTGAACGTAATCAAGTCGATATAGGTCATACTGCCGCGCATGATGAGCCAGCCGCCGGCTGTGATGACCGCGATCTGCAAGAAACAGATGAAAAATTCCAAGGACGCGTTGAAACGCCCCATCGCCTTGTAGTATCCGGTCTTGGAGCCCTTGTACATCTCGTTGGAGCGGTCAAACCGTTCAAAATCAAGCTGCTGGTTGTCAAAGGCCTTGGAGGTCTTCATGCCGGACAGGGTCGATTCAATGTCCGCGTTGATGCCCGCCATCTTTTCCTTGACCTGTACCGAGGACTGCATCATGTCATTGCGGCAAAAAATAACGATGCACACAAAGACCGGAACGATGACCAGCACCACGAGCGCCAGCCGCCATTCCACACAAAACATGACAATCAGCGCGCCGATGATAGTGATCGTCGAGATCAGCAGATCCTCCGGGCCATGGTGCGCCAGCTCGGTGATCTCAAAAAGATCTCCGGTCAGCCGGTTCATCAGCTTGCCGGTACGGTTCTTGTCAAAGAAGTCAAAGTCCAGCTCCTGAAAGTGCACGTAAAGATCCCGCCGGATATCTGCTTCCACGCGAATACCGAACTGATGTCCCCAGTAGGTGATGATGAAATTCATGACTGCCCGCACCAAAAACACCGCCACAACGATTGCCATGACAGTAAAAAACGTCTGATACAGCTTGTCCGGCAGCAGATCGTACATGACGTAGCGCGATACCAGCGGAAACGCGACGTCAATCGCGCCCACGATAAATGCACAGCTCATATCCAGCAGAAAGAGCTTTTTGTGCGCGGGGAAATAGGATAAAAAGATGCGAAACAGTGATTGATGAAAGTCTTTTGTCTGATGATTCATGTCATATCCTCCGCAAAGGTAGGTTGAAAGAGGCTGCCGTACGCGGGCAGCCTCCATTATTTTGCGCTTACAGATAAGCGATGACCTCGATTTCGATCAACGCACCCTTCGGCAGCTTTGCGACCTCGACTGCAGATCTGGACGGATAGTCGCCGCTGAAAAAGCTTGCGTATACCTCGTTCATTTTCGCGAAGTCATTCATATTGTCCATGAAGCAGGTGGTCTTGACGATCTTGTCCAGACTGCTTCCCGCTGCTTCGAGCACCGCCTTGAGGTTCGCAAAAACCTGTCTGGTCTGCACCTCGATATCGCCCTCCACCAGATTTCCGGTCGCCGGGTCGATCGGAATCTGTCCGGAAGTGATGACCAGATTGCCGATGATGTTTGCCTGTGCATAAGGTCCGATCGCTGCCGGAGCCTTATCTGTCGCTACGATTTTTCTCATGATGTTGTCTCCTTTTCTATATTGTCACTTTTTTTAGCAAATGGTTGGTGATAGTCTGCTGTCTGCGGAGGAAATCGTTTCCCGCGCGCCGCGTACCTACGCCGCGCACGCCTCCTGCATTTCCGGTCGTTTTTTGAGCTTGCGCATGATAATGATATAGCAGACGATGTGCGCCGTCAGCGTGATCGTCCAGGTGACCGGATAAGAAACATAGACATTTTCTACATAATGGAACGCCGGCAGCGAGCAAAAAGCCTGAATCCATATGATCCGCAGCACACAAGCCCCCAAGAGGCTGACGATCATCGGCAGGATTGAATAGCCGAGACCGCGGATCACACCTGCCATCGTATCCATGATGCCGCAGATAAAATACGGCGCCGCGATATAAAAGAGCCGCTTGATGCCCTCCTCGACGACGACCTCCTGCGTGGAATAGATGCCGAGGAGCTGCCTGCCGAATAAGCAGGAAAGGTTTCCCAGTAGGATACCCGTCACAGCCGCGCAGCCCGTCGCGGTCAATACGATCTTGTGAATCCGCTTCAGTTTGCCGGCGCCCATATTCTGGCTGGTAAACGAAATCGCTGCCTGATAGAAGGCGTTCATGGCGAAATAGGTGAAGTTTTCGATATTTCCGGCTGCGGCGCTGCCTGCCATCACGTCCTTACCGAAGCTGTTGATGGAGGACTGGATGATGACATTAGACAGGGCGAACAATACACCCTGAAACCCCGCCGGCAGTCCAATTTCCAAAATTTTCAGCATCTTGTTTTTGTGAATGCGCAGCAGCTTGCGATGCAAGCGGAATGCCCCTTCCTCCTGTACCAAACAGCGCAGAATCATAAACGCTGAGAAGCATTGGGAGATCGAAGTCGCTGCGGCTACACCCGCAACGTCCATCTTGAAGCCGATGACAAAGGTCAGGTTCAGTACGACGTTGATCACGCCTGCAATCGTCAGATAGTTCAGCGGCCGCTTGGTATCTCCTTTGGCGCGCAGTACCGCGCTGCCGAAATTGTAGATCATCATCGCCGGCATGCCCAGGAAATAAATCCGCATGTACAGCGTGGAAAGCGGCAGCACCTCCTCCGGCGTTTTCATCAAGGTCAGTACCGGTGCAGCCACCAGAATGCCGATGATCCCCATCGCGATGCCGCTGACAATGCTCAGCGCAATCGAGGTATGCACCGTTTCGCTGACATCGCTCTCCTTGCGTGCGCCTTGATACCGCGCCGTCAGGACATTGCAGCCGATCGCAAGTCCCACGAAGAGATTGACCAGAAGGTTGATCAGCGATGAGGTCGATCCGACGGCCGCCAGAGAGTTTTCACTGCCGAAACGACCGACTACGATGATATCCGCAGCATTGAACAAAAGCTGCAGAATATTGGAGCAGACCAAAGGAAACGCGAACAAAAGCATGCGGCTCAGAATCGGTCCGTTGATCATATCGATCTCATGCTTTTTTTGCTTCTTCTCTTTTTTTAACGCTTGTTCCTGCGCCATATGCAGCAACCTCCAAAACCAGATTTCCGTATAGCTATTATAATCTGACCCGCTTATGAAAGTCAATGCCTTTGCCAAAAAAGGGAGAAAAAGAACCACCCCGGTCACAAAGGGCGTGTCCGGGATGGTTCTAAATATTTACTTTTTTCGGATCTCTTTATCCTCTTTATCCTGCTTTCCTTATCTTACGCCGAAGAGTAGCTCCCCGTAGGTCGGGAACGGCCAGCAGCGCTGCGCTGTCAAGGTCTCCGCCTCGTCGCATGGGATCCTGAGCTCCGCCATCTTTTGCAGCATGCAGTCGCGAATGAAACAGGAAGCCGCGGTAACGTCAATCATCGTCTCATACTGATTGACCGTAGTCTCCAGCGCGTTCGCAGCGGTGCAGATCTCGTCTGTCAGCGCCGAGAGTCTGTCGATCATGCCCTTTTCGTAGCTGCAGGTCAGCTGCTGGATCACGTTCAGCTTGGCAGCGAGATTTCCTGCTAATTCGCCGAGATAGCCCTCCACAGCAGGCAGAATCTCCTTGCGTGCCATCGCGACCATGGTTTTCGCTTCAATATTGACCGTCTTGCAGTAGTTTTCGAGTGTGATCTCATAGCGGGAATGGATCTCGGTCTCCGACATGATCTTGTGCGCCGTCAGCATGCGGACATTCTTTTCCTTTAAGAGCATCGGCAGCGCATCAGGCGTCGTGCGCAGATTCAAGAGATCCCGTTCCTCCGTTGCTTCGCGAATCCAGGCATCTTCATACCCGTTGCCGTTAAAGATAATTCGCTTATGGTCGCGGATCGTCTTTTGGATCATCTGATGCAGCGCCGCCGTAAAATCTGAAGCGTTTTCCAGACGATCGGCATAAACTTTCAAAGACTCCGCCACAGCCGCGTTCAGCATGATGTTCGCACAGGCGATGCTGTTGGAGGAGCCGAGCATGCGGAATTCAAACTTATTGCCGGTAAAGGCGAAAGGAGATGTCCGGTTGCGGTCTGTGGTATCCTTCGGGAACTTTGGCAGAACATGCACACCGAGCTTCATCAAAGATTTTTCGGCCGCGTTATACGGCGTATCGCTCTCGATCGCCTTTAGGATCGCGGTCAGCTCATCACCCAGGAAAACAGAGACGACGGCAGGAGGCGCTTCGTTCGCGCCGAGTCTGTGGTCGTTTCCGGCTGTCGCGACAGAAAGTCTCAAAAGATCCTGATAATCGTCCACAGCCTTGAGCACCGCGCACAGGAACAACAGGAACTGCGCGTTTTCGTGCGGCGTATCGCCCAGCGTCAGCAAATTCACGCCGGTGTCAGTCGCCAGCGACCAGTTGTTGTGCTTGCCGCTGCCGTTGACCCCCGCAAACGGTTTTTCGTGCAGCAGGCAGACCAGACCGTGCTTCGCGGCGACCTTCTGCATGATCTCCATGGTCAGCTGGTTGTGGTCGGTCGTGATATTGGTCGTCGTGTAGATCGGCGCCAGCTCGTGCTGCGCCGGTGCGACTTCGTTGTGCTCGGTCTTGGCGAGGATTCCAAGTTTCCACAGTGCTTCGTTCAGATCCGCCATATAAGCGGCGACGCGCGGCTTGATCGCGCCGAAATAGTGGTCGTCCATCTCCTGTCCCTTCGGCGGCATTGCGCCGAACAGGGTCCTGCCGCAGAACATCAGGTCCTTCCGCTTTTCATACATCGCGCGGTCGATCAGGAAATATTCCTGCTCCGGTCCGACAGAGGTCCTGACGTATTTCACTTCTTCATTGCCGAACAGTTTGAGTATACGCAGCGCCTGCTTGTTCAGCGCCTGCATGGAACGCAGCAGCGGGGTCTTTTTGTCGAGCGCCTCCCCGCTGTAGGCGCAGAACGCAGTCGGGATGCACAGCGTCTTATCCTTGATAAAGGCCGGAGACGTCGGATCCCAGGCCGTATAGCCGCGTGCCTCGAAGGTTGCACGCAGACCGCCTGACGGAAACGACGAAGCGTCCGGTTCACCCTTGATGAGTTCTTTACCCGAAAAGTCCATGATCACGCCGCCATCCGGTGCAGGGGTGATGAAGCTGTCATGCTTCTCGGCGGTTATCCCTGTCAGCGGCTGGAACCAGTGTGTGAAATGCGTTGCGCCCTGTTCGACCGCCCAATCCTTCATCGCCTTTGCTACGGCGTCAGCCAGCGAGCTGTCGAGGCGCTGCCCCTCCTTGACGGTTTTTTTCAAAGAATGGTAGATATCCGCGCTGAGCCTTGCTCTCATCATACGGTCATCAAAGACCAGACAGCCAAAATATTCCGGTACACCTAGTGTTTTCATTTCTGTTTCTTTCATCATTTTCGTTTCCTTTCTGCTGACTTGCTGATTACTGCTGACTCATAACATCTTTTTATATCTCTTGCTTTCTGCCTTCGTGTTTTCCACAAAAAGCAAAAGGAGTCTCGAAACCCGTATCCATGCGATTTCAAGACTCCATTGCCTTGGCATGTTGTGATGATACACCCGATTTTGTACAAAGTCAAGTACTTTTTTCATTTTTTTCATGAATTTTTCTAAAATTTTTCAATATTTTTTGTTATGTATACACAAAATATATCTTGACAAGGACAAAAACCAGTGCTATACTTCTCACATACTTTTTAATTCATCGTCTGATAAAGCATGAAAGCACTGTGCAGCTGCATACAGCAGCCTGCTTTATGACAGACCACCCATGTAGTGAGCAAAGGCGTTCATCATCGGCAGTTTCTTCTCCCTGCCGACCGTGAACACCTTTCTCTTTTTTCAACATAACCTTATCGCAGCGATCACAGCTATGATAGATATAGATATAGATATAGATATAGATATTTATAGAAAGACATGAAGAAAGGAGCCGCGGGATAGGAAAAAATCAGAGCCGCGCACGACGATTGCCTGATTACAGGCTGCCTCGGGCAGCGCTTTATCGCTGATGGACTAGAGCAGCAGACGACTTCGCGCATCGCCGAGGCGAGCGATCTTGCAAAGCTGCGTCCGGTCATCACCCGATTCTGCGCACTATTTGACTATGACGCTGCTGCCCTGCTCGCAGATCCCTACACGATCATCACACCCGACAGCCGGAATCCGTATCAGCAGCTCTATGTAGCAAACTGACAACATACACAGGACAACATCGGCAGCGAGCTGCCGGAAAGGAGGGAAAGAATGACTGCAAATCGTAAATACAAACTTCTTCTACTATCTTCTTCAGACAAGTTAAACACCTCTCTGCTTTCCCTTCTTTCCGACAGCTCCTTCGAGATCGTCAAGGTATCGGCGCAGGCGGAGGCGGCCAGGCGTTTTCTGGCAGCGACCTCTGTGGATATTGTCATCATCAACACACCGCTTGCCGATGAATCCGGTCTCAGACTGGCTGCCGAGCTCTGTACGGACGGCAGCCGCGGTATCCTCGTCATTGTCCGCGCGGCGTATTTCGCAGAGGTCAGCCGCCGCCTCTCCCCTTACGGGATTCTTACCCTGTCTAAACCCCTCTCCAAGGAAATTGTCCTCCAGTCTCTGCTGCTCCTGTCTGCAACGCACGAACGCCTCACCCGCGCCGAAGACGAAAAAGCGGCGCTCTCCGCAAAAATCGAAGAACTCCGCCTCATCAATCGTGCCAAATGTGTCCTCATCGATCAGCTCCGCATGAGTGAAGCCGATGCCCATCACTATATTGAAAAACAGGCGATGGACCGCTGTATTTCCCGCCGCGCGATGGCGGAGAAAATTCTCTCTGCTTATCGCTGAATTCGGTATCTAAGCTGCGCTCGCGCACGATATAGACCGGCCTCTGTTTGATTTCCCAATATGCCCGCGCGAGATAGGAGCCGATTGCCTGCAGTACCAGCAGCTGCAGCCCGGACAGAAGCAGCGGCAGGCAGATGATGGCGTGCCGTGTCTGCGGCAGCAGCAAGGTCAGCACACTTAAGAAAACCAGCCCGGTGCCGAGCGGTCCGGCGATTTTGAGCGGCGCGTCAGAAAACGCGAAAATGCCCTGTGCCGCGTACCGCAGCAGCCCGCGCAGATTCCACTTGCTCTCACCGATGCTGCGCGCGACATTCTCGTACTCGATCCAGCTCGTCCGAAAACCGACATAAGCAAAGATCCCTTTCGTATAGCGATTGCATTCCCCCAGCTGCAGAATCGCGTCTGCTACGCAGCGCCGCATCATACGGAAGTCCCCTTCTCCGCTTGCGGTTTCCATACCGGTCAGCCTGTTCCAGACTTTATAGAATCCGCGCGACAGACAGGCGCGGATTTTCCCTTCGCCCGCGCGGCCGCGGCGGCGCGCGCTGCATGAGCTGCCCACTGGAACGCGACGGAATTTAAAGGAGCCATCATGGAACGAAAACCCACTCTGGTTGTGGCGCTTGGCGGTAACGCATTGCTGAAACGCGGCGAGCCGCTGGAAGCGGAGATCCAGCGCCAGAACATCGAGCTAGCGGCCCGCACCATCGCCGGGCTGACGGAACAGTGGCGCGTGGTACTGGTTCACGGCAACGGGCCGCAGGTTGGGCTGCTGGCGCTGCAAAACAGCGCGTACGACAAAGTCACCCCCTACCCGCTGGACATCCTCGGTGCCGAAAGTCAGGGAATGATCGGCTACATGCTCCAGCAGGCGCTGAAAAACAACCTGCCCCAGCGTGAGGTGAGCGTCCTGCTCACCCAGGTGGAAGTGGACGCCGCCGATCCGGCATTTACTAACCCGACCAAATACATCGGCCCGGTCTACAGCGAAGCCCAGGCAAACACGCTGCAGGCGGAGAAAGGCTGGGTGTTCAAGGCCGACGGCAGCTATTTCCGCCGGGTGGTTCCCTCTCCACAGCCGAAACGCATCGTTGAGAGCGACGCCATCACGGCACTGATACAGCGCGATCACCTGGTGATCTGCAACGGCGGCGGCGGCGTGCCAGTGGTGGAAAACGCCAATGGGTATCACGGCATTGAAGCGGTGATCGACAAAGACCTCTCTGCCGCCCTGCTGGCGCGCCAGATTGAAGCCGATGCCCTGCTGATCCTGACCGATGCCGACGCGGTGTACCTCGACTGGGGCAAACCAACCCAGCGTCCGCTGGCACAGGTCACGCCGGAACTGCTCAGGGGCATGCAGTTTGACGCCGGTTCGATGGGGCCAAAAGTGGCCGCCTGCCGCGAGTTTGTCGAGGCCTGCAACGGCATCGCCGGGATCGGCGCGCTGGCCGACGGGGCAGACATTCTGGCGGGCGAGAAAGGCACGTTGATTCGCCACTGAACCGTATTTTCCCCTCACCTTCCCTCTCTCCCTGTGGGCGAGGGTCGGGGTGAGGGCACCAGACAACACCATTTTAAAAGGGACGACCCAATGACCATCAATCTGAAAAACCGTAATTTCCTCAAACTGCTGGACTACACCCCGGCAGAAATCCAGTACCTGATCGACCTGGCCATCGAACTCAAAGCCGCCAAAAAAGCCGGACGTGAAAAACAAACCCTGGTCGGGAAAAACATCGCCCTGATTTTTGAAAAAACGTCCACGCGCACCCGCTGCGCTTTTGAAGTCGGTGCCTTTGACCAGGGCGCACAGGTGACCTACCTCGGCCCAAGCGGCTCGCAGATTGGCCACAAGGAGTCGATGAAAGACACCGCCCGCGTGCTGGGGCGGATGTACGACGGCATCGAGTATCGCGGCTACGGCCAGGCCATCGTGGAAGAGCTGGGCGAGTATGCGGGCGTGCCGGTGTGGAACGGCCTTACCGACGAGTTTCACCCTACGCAGATCCTCGCCGACCTGATGACCATGCTGGAGCATGCTCCGGGCAAAACCCTGCCGGACCTGAGCTTTGCCTACCTTGGCGACGCGCGGAACAACATGGGCAACTCCCTGATGGTCGGTGCCGCCAAAATGGGGATGGATATCCGCCTCGTCGCACCGAAATCGTTCTGGCCGGAAGCCGGGCTGGTTGAGCAGTGCCGCGCCATCGCCAAAGAGACCGGCGCACGCATCACGCTCACCGACGACGTGGAAGAAGGCGTACACGGTGCCGATTTCCTCTACACCGACGTGTGGGTCTCGATGGGCGAGCCGAAAGAGGCCTGGGCCGAGCGCGTCAGCCTGATGAAGCCTTACCAGATTAACGCCCAGGTGATGAAAGCCACCGGCAACCCGAACGTCAAGTTCATGCACTGCCTGCCGGCGTTCCACAACGAACACACCAAAGTCGGCCGTGAAATCGAGATGGCCTACGGTCTGAAAGGGCTGGAGGTGACGGAAGAGGTCTTCGAATCACCGAACTCAATCGTCTTTGACGAAGCAGAGAACCGCATGCACACCATTAAAGCGGTCATGGTGGCGACACTCGGCGACTAATCACCGCCCGGCGCGCCACAGGGTGCGCCGGGTACAGGAGAACATCATGGGCAAGTTCAAGTTTCCCTCCGCTTACACCATTCTCTTTTTTCTGATTGCCGTTGTGGCGGCACTGAGCTGGGTCGTGCCTGCCGGTCAGTATCAGATGGCAATGAATGAAACCCTCGGTAAAGAAGTGCCGATTGCCGGAACGTACGCGCACGTGGCGGCGCATCCGCAGGGGCTGGTTTCCGTACTGATGGCCCCCATTGCCGGGCTGTACGATCCCGTTTCCGGCCAGGCCGGGGCGATCGACGTCGCGCTGTTTATCCTGATCATCGGGGGATTTCTCGGGATCGTCACCAAAACCGGGGCGATCGACGCCGGGATCGAACGCGTAACCACCCGCCTTCGCGGACGTGAAGAGTGGATGATCCCGATCCTGATGGCGCTGTTCGCGGCTGGCGGCACCATTTACGGCATGGCCGAAGAGTCCCTGCCCTTTTATACCCTGCTGGTCCCGGTGATGCTGGCCGCCCGTTTCGATCCGGTTGTCGCTGCATCCACCGTGCTGCTCGGGGCGGGGATCGGCACGCTCGGCTCCACCATCAACCCGTTTGCCACGGTGATCGCCGCTAACGCCGCCGGGATCCCGTTCACCAACGGTATCGCCCTGCGCGTGGCGCTGCTGGTGATCGGCTGGATCATTTGCGTGGCATGGGTGATGCGCTATGCCCGTAAAGTGCGGCTGGATCCGTCATGCTCTATCGTCGCAGACAAGCAGGAAGAGAACCTCGCCCACTTCCTCGGCAATAAAGGCGAGCAGTCGCTGGAATTTACCCCGGTGCGCAAAATTATTCTGCTGATCTTCGCCCTCGCCTTCGCGGTGATGATCTACGGCGTAGCGGTGCTGGGCTGGTGGATGGCGGAGATCTCGGCGGTATTTTTGGCCAGCGCCATTATCGTCGGGCTGATTGCCCGTATGAGCGAAGAGGAGCTGACCTCGACGTTTATCAACGGCGCGCGAGATTTGCTGGGCGTCGCGCTGATTATCGGCATTGCGCGCGGTATCGTAGTCATTATGGATAAGGGCATGATTACCCACACCATTTTGCACAGCGCGGAAGGGCTGGTCAGCGGGTTGTCCACGGTGGCGTTTATCAACGTGATGTACTGGCTTGAGGTCGTGCTGTCGTTTCTTGTGCCTTCTTCGTCCGGCCTGGCCGTTCTGACGATGCCGATCATGGCACCCCTTGCTGATTTCGCTAACGTCAACCGCGACCTGGTGGTTACGGCTTACCAGTCGGCCTCCGGCATCGTTAACCTGGTCACGCCGACCTCAGCGGTTGTGATGGGCGGTCTGGCGATTGCCCGTGTGCCTTACGTGCGTTACCTGAAATGGGTTGCGCCGCTGCTGGCGATCCTGACGGTGGTGATTATGGTGGCGTTAAGCCTGGGTGCCTTGTTGTAATTTGCCGGCTGGCACTGCGCCTGTCCGGCCTACGGACCGGTGCGGTGCCACCGGTTATGTCGGGAACTGATATGGGAAATATGATGGATTACGAAGACTGCTCTCCCAGAGAACAACTGCAGCTAACGGTGTGCCAGCAGCTGATCGCCGAAAAGAGTTATCTCTCCCAGGAAGAAATCCGCCGCGATTTGCAGGAGAGAGGGTTTGACAGCATCAGCCAGTCGACCGTTTCGCGTCTGCTGAAATTGCTCGGTGTCATAAAAATTCGAAATGCCAAAGGGCTAAAGATTTATTCGTTGAATCCTCAGTTGCGCCCTGCCCCCGATGCCGCGCGTACCGTTTCCGAAATGGTGGTGAGCGTGGAGCATAATAGCGAATTTATCCTTGTTCATACCGTGGCCGGATATGGCCGTGCGGTGGCGCGAATTCTGGATTATCACCAGTTACCGGAAATTTTAGGTGTGGTTGCCGGAAGCAGTATCGTCTGGGTCGCTCCCCGGGTGGTGAAGCGTACTGCGCTGGTGCATAAACAAATTAATTATTTACTCAGAACGAATTAATATTCATAAAGAACCGTTTGCATTGAGTAAAGTGTGCATTAAACCCCTTGATCCGAAAATCGAGCTGCGTATAATGCCCGACAATTTGCCGGGAGGAAGCATGGTCAAGCGTGTACGACATAACGTCTTACCGCGTCTGAAATCAGACGCTGGCCTGCCGTTTTTCTTCCCGTTGCACAATCTATTCCCAGAGCCCCTCATTTGAGGGGCTTTTTTTTGCCCGGCGTCAGGAGATAAACATGAATCCGCTTTATCAAAAACACATCATTTCCATAAACGACCTCAGCCGCGAAGAGCTGGAACTGGTTCTGGAAACCGCGGCAAAACTGAAGGCAAATCCGCAACCGGAACTGCTGAAGCACAAGGTGATTGCGAGCTGCTTCTTCGAAGCGTCGACCCGCACCCGCCTCTCCTTCGAAACCTCCATGCACCGCCTCGGCGCTAGCGTGGTGGGGTTTTCAGACAGCAGCAACACCTCGCTGGGTAAAAAAGGCGAAACGCTGGCGGATACCATTTCAGTTATCAGTACCTACGTTGACGCGATTGTGATGCGCCACCCGCAGGAAGGCGCGGCGCGTCTGGCGACCGAATTTTCCGGCGGTATTCCGATACTGAACGCCGGAGACGGAGCCAACCAGCATCCGACGCAGACCCTGCTGGATCTGTTCACCATTCAGGAAACGCAGGGCCGTCTGGAAAACCTGAACATCGCCATGGTGGGTGACCTGAAATATGGCCGCACCGTTCACTCGCTGACCCAGGCGCTGGCGAAATTTAACGGCAACCACTTCTTCTTCATCGCGCCGGACGCGCTGGCGATGCCGCAGTACATCCTCGAC
>OGHJ01001375.1_pt1 | contig 26658 bp, 26 predicted proteins | sample 1571351 | NCBI WGS metagenome assembly OGHJ01 (sample SAMEA2582037, study PRJEB24529) | metagenome | biome: Human gut stool | place: China | collected 2011 | reverse complement strand
TGAACCAGAAATTCACCACGGTGACGGCGTTGGCGGAGAACAGCTCGTCGCTCTTGACCTCGTTGCCGTCCAGATCCTTGCCCTCAAAGGAGGGGAACTTCTGCACATCGCCGTTGGCGTCGGTCTCCTCATTCAGAATTTCGGGATGCTGCTTTTCCAGCTCGGTCAGCTTATTCTCGATCTCGCTGATCTCCTGCGCGGACTTCTTCAGCAGCGCGTATTCCTCATCGCTGAACTGGTCCTTGGCGGATTCGATGGTGTCCAGCAGGAAATCGCCGTAATTCTTGCCGTCCTCCTGCATGGTCATGCCCTTGTCCGCCGCCAGAAAGACCTTTTCCCAAAGCTCCGTGTTCTCCGACAGGATCTCGTTCTCCCGATCCATCAGGGACTTGTGGGTGGCGGCGGCCTCCTCCGTCTGGGCCGTGTCGCCGCTGTTTTCGGTCTTGCTGTCACCCTTCGCGCCGCAGGCGGCCAGAGACAGCACCATCAGCGCCGTCAGCAGCAGCGCGGTCAATTTCTTCATCTTCATGTTGTTTCCTCCGTATTTTCTTTGATCGTATTTGTATATTGTTTTCCGTCTCCAAAGCCGTAGCGAAAGCTCACGGCCCCGGTGGGACAAGCGCTGACGCACATCCCGCAGCGGATACACTCGGTATGGTTGGGCGTTTTCGTCACATCCACGTCCATCTTGCAGGCTCTGGCGCATTTCCCGCAGGAAACGCATTTATGCCCGTCCACCTTCATCTGAAGGAGGGACACTCTGTTGAACAGGGCGTAGAACGCCCCCAGTGGGCAGAGCCATTTGCAAAACGGCCGGTAGAACACCACGCTCAGCGCAACCACCGCCAGTAAAATGCCGAGCTTCCATGTAAACAGCTTGCCCAGCGCTGCCCGGATGCCGGAATTGGCCAGGGACAGCGGAATCGCTCCCTCCAGCACCCCCTGGGGGCAGAGGTATTTGCAGAAGAACGGGTCGCCCATGCCCACGTCGTTCACTAAAAACGCTGGCAGCAGAACGACCATCACCAGCAAAACGGCGTATTTGAGATAGGTCAGAGGCTTCAGCTTCTTTGTGGAGAGCTTTTTCGTGGGAATTTTGTGCAGCAGCTCCTGAAACCATCCGAAGGGGCAGAGAAAGCCGCAGATGAAGCGTCCCAGCAAAACCCCTAACAGGATGAGAAAGCCTGTGATATAATAGGAGAAACGGAACTTCGATGAGCCCACCACCGCCTGAAAGGAGCCGATGGGACAGGCCCCGGACGCCGCAGGACAGGAATAGCAGTTCAGCCCCGGCACGCAGACGGTCTTTCCCGCCCCCTGATAAAGACTTCCCTTGAAGAAGTTCGGCAGGTGAAGATTGGTCAGCAGCGCCGCCCCCGCTTGGATCCATCCCCGCCAGCGGGCAAGGAGATGGGAAATTGTTTGATGTTTTTTATCCAATACCCACACACTCCAGACATACTTTAATGGCCTTGCTCAGCACCGTGGCCGTTTCGCCCCGCAGTACGCCGACGCACACCATGGCGGCCCCAGCCAACAGCAAACCGACCTGTGCCATCGTCTTTTTCGATTGCGGCAATTTGCTCACTCCCTTCATTGCTGCCTTATTGTACCACAGGAGATGTAAGATTTTCGTTAAGAACAGAAAGTTAACAGAAATCTTATCTGCCTGTGCTATAATGAACACAAATGGTTCACTCAGCGTGTCGAAAAAGTCTTTTCGCCATGCGTGGAGCAGGAATACACCGTCGGCCCAGCCGGTTTCCGTGCGCTTTGCGCCCGGAAACCGGGGGGCCTTCCTCGAAACAGGCTCGTTTTATCCGCCACCGGCGGCACTTCGCCTGTTTCCCCTTCTTGGGTTTTCCGCGCACACCCTTCACCCGCAAGGGGTATGCGGCATCCGTAAAGCGGCACAGCCGCTAACGGCTGCCCTACCTTACTATCGCGGAAAATCTACCATTTTATCGAAAGACTCCCCCCGGCGTGGCTTACAAGACACGCCGGGGGCCTTTTTGCTATTTCTCGCTATTTCGGCAGCTCAGCGCGCAAAAACACCTCCGCGTGGAAAATCCACGCGGAGGTGTTTTTTCTGTATTCGGCGTTTCTCAGCCCCACAAAGCGGAGAGGGACGGGATAATTTGCTTTTTCCGGCTCATGATCTTGGGCAGGAACACGCTGTTCTTTTCCTCGCCGGTGATATTGAAGGCCTGACGGATAGTCTCCGTATCTCCGGAATACAGCAGGTAGGAGCCTTCCACCAATACGTCCGTGATCATCAGCAGCACAATGTCCAGACCGTTCTTCTTACGGATGGTCTCCATCGTGGCAAGGAATTCCTCTTTCCGGGCCATAAGACGATCGGAATCCAGACAGGTGATCTGGCTCACCGCCAGATTGTGACCGCCAATGTGAAATTCCTTGTAGTCGGTGCGGATAATGGACTCAGCGCTCTTATCCTCACCGGTAGCGGCGGAGAAAATGGTTTGCCCCAGCTCTTCCAGAGAGACATTGGCGATACGGGACATCCGGTTGGCAATGTCGATATCCCGCTGGGTGCAGGTGGGAGATTTGAACATGACCGTATCCGACACGATGGCGGCAGCCATGAGACCCGCCATTTTAGCAGAGGGCATCAGCCCCTTTTCCTGGTACATATCCGCAACGATGGTGGTAGAACTGCCCACAGGCTCATTCCGGACGTAAATAGGATTGTTGGTCTCAATATCCGCCAGACGGTGGTGATCCACGATCTCCAGAATATCCGCCTGATCCAGACCGGGCACAGACTGGGCTTTTTCGTTGTGGTCCATCAGGATCACCAGCTTGCGCCGGGGGCGCAGCAGATGGAATCGGGACAGGGTGCCCACCACGTGCTCATTTTCATCCAGAATGGGGTAAGCCCGGAATCGGCTTTCCAGCACGGTATTGCGCACGTCATCGATATAATCGTCCAGATGGAAGGAAACCAGATCGTGGCTCTTGCAGATGCGCTCAATGGGCAGAGAATGGCAGATCAGGTGGACTGCCCGGTACGCATCATAAGGCGTAGAGATGATGCAGGTATCGGTGTCCAGCTCCAGCAGCTCCCGGCTGACCTCCGCCTGGCAGACGATGACGCAGGTGACCCGCAGCTCCAGTGCCCGCTTGATCATGTCCGGCTGATCGCCGCAGACCACGATGCTGTCCGGAGAGGAAAACAGCAGGTTTTCCCGTCCCGCAGGCAGGGCGATGGTGACCTCGCCGGAGATCTCGTCCCGGATCTGGCCGCCCTCGTTGAGGACCTTACCCTCCAAAACGGAGAGCAGGTTATAGACCGGCACGTTCTTGACCGTGGAATTGCGGACGGCCAGCATATCGTAGCTGGCCACGTCTCCGGCAGAAAGCATACCGTAAAGCGTACCGTCCTCATTGGCCACAGGCAGAACGGAGATCCGGTCCGTCTGCATCATCTGCCAGGCCCGACTGATGGTAGCGGCGGGAGACAGGGTGGGCGGCGTATCGAAGTCCAGATCCCGAACCTGCGTCCGGACGTTGTTGATCAGCTCCGGCGGCTGTGCGTCGAATTTGTCCAGAACAGCTTTCGTCTCATCGCTGATCTGGCCCAGACGGGCGGCGCAGTACTGCCGCTGCCCCAGAGCGTTTTTCAGTGCGGCGTAGGCCATGGCGGATACGATGGAGTCGGTATCAGGGTTGCGATGGCCGGTAATGTAAACTTTGTCCATTCCACAGCTCCTTTCGGATCGTTCTTAAATTCTGTTTCTCTCATGATTATGAGAGTCCGGCACGAGATTGTCAACAGTGCCTTTCACCAAATGGATCGGGCGAAAGCACAGGCTCACAACCCATTTTGTATAGTTCCGGACCATTTACAGGATCAGAAGCTCCTTGGATGCCAGCGTAATGTTCTGACAGCCCTGTTCTGTGATGACGATCACATCCTCAATGCGAACGCCCAGCTTCCCCGGCAGATAGATCCCCGGCTCCGCGCTGATGACAACGCCGGCAGGCAGCGGCTTGCTGTTGGACGGCGTAGCATTGGGATTTTCATGGATCTCCACGCCAACGCTGTGGCCAAAGCTGTGACCAAAATAGGGACCGTATCCGGCGTCCGCGATGACCTGTCGGGCGGCGCCGTCCACCGCTGCGCCAGTGACGCCGGCCTTTGCCGCAGCGATTCCGGCCAGCTGGGCCTTGAGGACCGTGTTGTAAACAGTCTCCATCTCCTCCGTCACATGACCAACGGCCACTGTGCGGGTCATATCCGAGCAGTAGCCGCCGAATTTGCAGCCGAAGTCCATGGTGACGAACTCCCCGGCCTGAATGGGCTTCTCACTGGGAACGCCGTGGGGCAGGCTGCCGTTGGCCCCAGAGACCACGATGGGGTCAAAGGACTTGTCCTCCGCGCCGTAGTGCAGCATTTTATAGAGCAGCAGCGCGGCAATTTCCTTCTCCGTAACGCCGGGACGGATCTCGCCGAGAATGTCCGCCAGCGCTTTTTCCGCGATCCGCTGAGCTTGGATCATACAATCCAGCTCCGCCTGATCCTTGACGGCCCGCAGCGTCCACAAAAGCTCCGTGGCGGGGACCAGCTCACAGTGAAGCTTCTCCGAAAAGCGGCGGAAATCCGCCGCCGTCATATATTCATCCTCATACCCCATGCGAGTGATGTGTTCCTTTTCGATGACCTCGTTGATGAGGGTGGAGTAGGGATGTTCCCGGTCCGTTTGCCGGATCTCCGCATCCCGTACATGGCGGGCTGCGGCCTCCGTATACCGGCTGTCGGTGAAATAATAGTTGTGGTTTCGAGTGACGATGGCCACACCGTCCGTCCCGGAGGAGTGAAAGCCGGAGGCGTAAAAGCGGTTGGCCTCGCAAGTCAGCAGCACAGCGTCCAGGCCGTGGGCCTCCAGCACACCGGCAATTTTTTTGAAATGATTCATAGCAGATCCTCTTTTTCTGAGAGCCGCGGCATATCAGGTGTAACCGACCCTCTGTGATGAGCAGTGTAGCAGAATTTCACGAAATTGTCAAAGCGGCTCGTCAGTTCGGATTTAATCTCACCGCATTTTGTAGAAAATCACAGTTGACTTTAATCATTTAAAGCTGTATGGTAATAACATCACAAAGCCCGGTGCGGCGGAAAGGAGTTCACAATGCGTTTCGGAATGTTTACCTATATTTACCGCTACGCACGCTATTTTGCGGGCTTCTTTCATAATGCAGAAACGGAACAGGCATTCTGCCGGGCATAAGGCTTGCACTCGTTAAACGCGAGGGGGCTCTGTTCCACGGACAGAGCCCCCCTTGTTTTTTGGAAGGCATCCAACTTTATGAATTCGTCCGGATACGGACAAAAGGAGAAGATCACTATGAAAAAGAAATTGCTCGCTCTTGTTCTGGCTGCGGCCATGACGCTGTCCCTTGCCTCCTGCGGCGGCTCCAAGACGGAGACACCCTCCACCGGCTCTGACAATTCCTCCGCCGAGGGCGCCACCTATACGGTCGGCATCTGCCAGCTGGTGCAGCACCCTGCGCTGGACGCTGCAACCCAGGGTTTTATCGACGCTCTGAATGAAGCCCTCCCCGGCCAGGTGGAGTTTGAAAACAAGAACGCCTCCGGCGAGGCCAACAACTGCGGCACGATCGTCAACGGCTTTGTTTCCGAGGGCGTGGACCTGATCATGGCCAACGCCACCGCCGCCCTGACCGCCGCTGCTTCCGCGACTGCCGACATTCCCATTCTGGGCACCTCCATCACCGCTTACGGCGTGGCCCTGGATCTTGACGATTTCGACGGCACCGTAGGCGGCAACATCTCCGGCACCTCCGACCTGGCCGACCTGAGCAAGCAGGCCGACATGATCACCGAGTGGTTCCCCGAGGCCCAGAAGGTGGCCCTGCTGTTCTGCTCCGCCGAGCCCAACTCCAGCTACCAGATCCAGGAAGTGGCGACCTGCCTGGCCAACAAAGGCATTGAGACCAAGGAATTTGCCTTCACCGACTCCAACGACGTGGCGTCCGTGACCCAGTCTGCCGCTGACTACGCAGATGTGGTCTATCTCCCCACCGATAACACCGCCGCCTCCAACACCGAGGCCATCGCCAACATCCTGGTGCCCGCCGGTGTTCCCGCTATCTGCGGCGAGGAGGGTATCTGCTCCGGCTGCGGCGTGGCCACCCTGTCCATCAGCTACTATGATCTGGGCGTGACCACCGGCAAGATGGCTGCCAAGATCCTCACCGGCGAGGCGGATATCTCCACCATGCCCATCGAATACACCGACGCCACCCCCAAGTACAACCCCACCATCTGCGAGGAGCTGGGCATCCAGCCTCTGGACGGCTATGAGGCCATTGAGGGCTGATCCAAAACAAACGCGATCCTATAACGAAAATCTGGCGGGAGGGGGCAATCCCCTCCTCCCGCTGTGAACAAGGAGAAACGGTATGAGTTTTCTATCCTCCCTTCTCAATGCGCTGCCGGGCGCTGTGGCCCAGGGCCTGATCTGGGGCCTGATGGCCATCGGCGTCTACATCACCTTCCGTATTCTGGATGTAGCTGATCTGACGGTGGACGGATCTCTGGCCACCGGCGGTGCCGTGGCCGTCATGCTGATCCGGGCAGGTCTGAACGCTTGGGCCGCGTTGCTGTGCGCCTTTCTGGCAGGTATGCTGGCCGGCTTTGTCACCGGCCTGTTCCACACGAAATGCGGCATCCCCGCCATTCTCGCCGGTATTCTGACCCAGTTGTCCCTGTATTCCATCAACCTGCGGATCATGGGCAGCAAGGCCAATCAGGCAGTAGGCGTGGATAAGTATGATCTGCTGGTATCCCAGCGGTATGTGCGTTCGGTGAGCCTGGATAACCCCCTGCCTCTGCTGGTGGTATTCACGGTGGTGCTCATTGCCGTTTTGTACTGGTTTTTCGGCACGGAAAAGGGCTGCTCCCTCCGTGCCACCGGCGCAAACCCCAACATGGCCCGGGCTCAGGGCATCAATACCAACGCCAACGTGGTGCTGGGACTCATGGTGTCCAACGGTCTGGTAGCCCTGTCCGGCGGTCTGCTGGCCCAGTTCCAGGGTTCCTCCGACATCAACATGGGCCGGGGCGCTATCGTCATTGGTCTGGCCGCCGTCATCATCGGCGAAGTGGCCTTCGGCAAGGTATTCATCAACTTCGCTTTGAAGCTGCTGGCGGTCTCCATCGGTGCCGTCATCTACTACATCGTTCTGCAAATCGTTTTGCAGTTGGGTCTGAACACCAACGATCTGAAGCTGGTGTCCGCCCTGATCGTGGCCGTGTTCCTGGCGATCCCCTACTGGAAGGGCCACATCCACACCAAGAAGGGAGGTTCCGTCCATGCTTGAGCTGAAGGATATCTGCAAGACGTTTAATCCCAATACCATCAACGCTAAGGTAGCTTTGAACCATCTGAACCTGACACTGAATGACGGGGATTTTGTCACCGTGATCGGCGGCAACGGTGCGGGCAAGTCCACCATGCTGAACGCCATCGCAGGCGTGTTTCAGGTGGATTCCGGCACCATCACCATCGACGGACAGGACGTTACCAAGCTGCCGGAGCACAAGCGGGCGGCATTTCTGGGGCGGGTGTTCCAGGACCCCATGATGGGCACCGCGCCCACCATGCAAATCGAGGAAAATCTGGCGCTGGCAGCCCGCCGGGGCCAGCCCCGGGGGTTGAAGTGGGGCATCACAGCCTTGGAGCGAGCGGATTACAGAGAACTGCTGAAAACGCTGGATCTGGGGCTTGAGGACCGCCTCACCGCCAAGGTGGGCCTGCTCTCCGGTGGTCAGCGTCAGGCGCTGACGCTGCTGATGGCCTCCCTGAAGCAGCCTAAGCTGCTGCTGTTGGACGAGCACACTGCCGCTTTGGACCCCAAGACCGCTGACAAGGTGCTGGCTCTGTCCGACCAGATTGTGCAGGAGAACAACCTCACCACCCTCATGATCACCCACAACATGAAGGACGCCATCGCCCACGGCAACCGGCTCATTATGATGGATGCCGGTCGGGTGGTGGTAGATATCTCCGGTGAGGACAAGAAGAAGCTGACGGTCCCCGACCTGCTGGCCCTGTTCAGCCGCGCCAGCGGCTCTGACGAGGCCAATGACAAAATGCTCCTGTCCTGAAATCCTACATACATCTCTCCCCCGGAAGGTCTCTTCCGGGGGATTTTGCTATGCAAAAGCACAGTAAAATAAGAAATGTGCCATTTCCTCGTCCCTGTGGGGCAACCGGGAATGATGCACGAAAACTTCATGCACTGGCATTTGTGCATGTTCGCGGTGCGCTGCCCATGCATGCAGTTTTATGCGCAAAAATATACCCCGTTCTTCCGCTTTTTCAGAAGAACGGGGTGTACTTTTAAATCAGGCATGCGGTCAGTCCGCGCTGGAATTCATGACCTCGTTGGCGGACTTGACGGTGCGGCGCAGGAAGATTGTGCTCAGGGTGAAGGACATGACCTCTGCGATGGGGAAGGACCACCACACCAGCTCCAGCCGTCCGGTCCGGGACAGCAGCCACGCCACCGGCAGCAATACCACCATCTGACGGCACACGGAGACGATCAGGCTGTGCACCGGATTGCCGATGGCCTGGAACACGGAGCCGGCGATGATGCAGAAGCCTGCCAGCAGGAAGGAGACGCTGATGATCCGCAGGGCAGGAACGCCGATGGCCAGCATGGTCTCCGATGCGTCGAACAGCTCCAGCAGCGTGGAGGGAAACAGCTGGAAAATGGTAAAGCCCACGACCATGATGACCATAGCGGTGATGTTGGAAAGACGGATCGTCTTCCAGACCCGCTGGGGCCGGGCTGCGCCGTAGTTATAGGAAATGATGGGCACCATGCCGTTGTTCAGGCCGAAGATGGGCATGAACACGAAGCTCTGGATCTTGAAATACGCGCCGAACACGGCGGTGGCGGTGGGGGTAAAGACGAAGAGGATCTTGTTCATGCCGAAGGTCATCACGGAACTGATGGACTGCATAATGATGGAGGGGATACCCACCCGGTAGATCTCCTTGGCCACGATGGGGTCCCAGCGGATGTTCTCCCGGCGGATGTGAATGTCGTGGTTGCACTTGATATTCACGATCAGGCCCACGATGGCCGCCACGATCTGTCCAACAACGGTGGCCACAGCAGCGCCGGCCACCCCCATCCGGGGTGCGCCGCACAGTCCAAAGATCAGAATGGGGTCCATGACGATGTTGATGATGGCGCCCAACAGCTGGGTGCACATGGCCAAACTGGTACGGCCGGTGGATTGCAGCAGCCGCTCAAAGCAGAACTGGCTGAAAATACCCACGGAAAGGCCTAAGCAGATCCGGGTGTACTGCACGCCGTATTCCACGATCTCCGGCACTGCCTTGGCCTGCGCCAGGAAGAAGGGCCGGGAGAGGAACAGGCCGATGAAGGCAAAGGCAAGATAGCTGCAAATGGGCAGCAGGAAGATACCTGCGCCGGCAGCCCGGTCCGCCATCTCCTGCTTTTTCTCACCCAGAGAGCGGGAGAGCAGGGCGTTGATGCCCACGGCAGTACCTGCGCCCACGGCGATCATCAGGCTCTGGAGGGGGAACGCCAGACCCACGGCGTTGAAGGCGTTCTCACTGAGCCGGGAGACAAACACGCTGTCCACGATGTTGTACAGCGCCTGTACCAGCATGGAGATCATCATGGGCACCGCCATACCGGCCAGCAGCTTGCCTACCGGCAGAACGCCCATCTTGTTTTCCTGGGGAGCCGCACCCGCGGCGTTTTGCTTACTCATAAATTAGATTGGTTCCTTTCATATCAGCTTTCGGAAGAAAGACGCGGCCTTTCAGCCGCGCCTTTTCTGGCATTTACTTTTTCAGCTCGCCGGTGGCTAACTGCGTCAGGTAGGCATTCAGGAAGCCGTCCAGGTCGCCGTCCATCACGTTGTCGATCTGGCTGGTTTCGTAGCCGGTGCGGGTGTCCTTTACCAACTGGTAAGGCATGAACACATAGGAGCGGATCTGGCTGCCCCACTCGATCTTCATCTGAACGCCCTTGATGTCGGAGATCTTCTCCGCATGCTGCTGGATCTTCAGTTCGATCAGCTTGGCACGCAGTTGCTTCATACAGTTATCCTTGTTCTGGAACTGGGAACGCTCCTGCTGGGAGGCCACCACAATGCCGGTGGGCTTGTGGATCAAGCGGACGGCGGAGGAGGTTTTGTTGATGTGCTGGCCGCCGGCACCGGAGGAGCGGTAGACCTGCATTTCGATGTCCTCCGGGCGGATCTCCACCTCTACGTCATCGGGAAGCTCCGGCATGACCTCCACAGCGGCAAAACTGGTCTGGCGGCGGGCGTTGGCGTCAAAGGGAGAGACGCGGACCAGACGGTGGACGCCGTGTTCGCTCTTCAGCAGGCCGTAGGCATTCTCACCCTCGATGGAAATAACGGCAGATTTGATACCGGCCTCGTCACATTCCTCGTAGTCCAGCGTTTTCCAAGCGTAGCCGTGACGCTCCGCCCAGCGGGTATACATCCGATAGAGCATCTGGCACCAGTCCTGGGCCTCGGTGCCGCCGGCACCGGAGTGGAGCTGGAGAATAACGTTGTTTGCGTCATACTCACCGGAGAGCAGCGTGGTCATACGGATCTCTTCGATCTCGGTTTCCAGCGCGGGGAACTCTGTTTTCAATTCTTCCAGGATCTCTTCATCCTCCGCCTCCTGGCCCATCTCGCACAGGGTGGTCAGATCCTCCCAGGTGCTCATGAGTTTCTTGAAGCGGTGGAGCTTGTTTTGAAGCTGCTTCAGGCGGGTCTGCACCTTCTGAGAGCGCTCCAGATTGTTCCAGAAGCCGTCCTGCGTGGTCTCATCCTCCAGACGGGCGGCCTCCTGAGCCACAGCGTCGATGTCAAGGGCGTCCCCCAGCTTCTTCAGCTCCGGTTCCAGGTCCCGCAGCTTCTGCTTATAAACGTCATATTCGATCAAAGCCATACTGATTCTCCAATTTCCATATAGATTACTTTAGCCATGATATTATATAGGAGTTCCCCGATTTTGTAAAGGGAAATATGCACAAAAATGACGATTTTCAAAAATTCAGCGCACGTTTGCGGAAAACAGGTGAAAAAAGAGACGGACAAAGTCCGTCTCTCACGCTCAATGATTCAGGATAAACTGTTCCAGCTCCTCCGCCGTCCGCACCACCGCGGCAGCCCCGGCCTCCGCCAACTCGCCGGGTGCAGCGTACCCGAAGAACTCCACGCCCACGCAGGCAAGGCCGCATTCCTGCGCACCAAGCACATCATACTTCCGGTCACCGACCATCAAAACGGTGGGCTTATCCGCATCGGTCAAGCGCAGGCGGCGCATGGCTTCCCGGATGACATCCGCCTTTTCCCAGTCGGCCCCCGCAGGGCTGCCGGTCACAGCGGACAGAAAGGGTGTAAAGCCAAAACGCCGACAGATGCTCACGCACAGCTCCTCCGGCTTGGAGGAGGCCAACGCCAGAGTGTATCCCTTGGCCTTCAGCCGTTCCAGAACGTCCCGAATACCGGGGGCCGCCTCGTTTTCATACTGTCCCACCGGCACATAGTGCTCCCGGAACACCCGAACGCCCTCCACCGCCTTCTCCCGGCTGTAGCCGCAGTGCTCCATGAAGGATTCCTGCAGCGGCGGACCGATGAATTTCAAAAGGGTCTGGGCATCCGGCATGGTCCCGCCCAACTTTTCAATGGTGTATTTCACGGAGTTGACGATCCCCTCCCGCGAATCCGTCAATGTACCGTCCAGATCAAATAAAATCGTGTGAAACATCTGGTCTCTCCCTTCTGTAAGCAAAACGAAGCCGGGCCAACAAGCCCGGCTCCGCCGTCTGTTTTGTCCCTTTACAGACGATTCTAACATGAATTCAAAGGCTCCGCAAGGAAAAGCTGCACAAAAATCGCAAATTACAGAGTTTCCACCGGCTCGTAATCCAGCAGCTCAATGCGGGAGCTCCACATATCCGCCGTTTCCGCCGGGGGATTGGAGAGCATGGTGGTGAGATACTTCTTGCTGTCATCGGCAAAGACGGTAGCCACCTTCCGGCCCGGCTCCAGATTCTGAATCACAGAGCCAAGGAAGTTAGCGCCGGAGGAGATACCCACGCCAAGGCCCAGTACACGGCCAAATTTCGCCGCCATGGCAACGGCGTCCATATCGTTGATGTCCATTACGCCATCCACCAGAGTCTGGTCCACCACAGCAGGGATAAAGTCGTCGCCGATGCCCTCAATGTGGTGAGCACCCTTGATAGCTCCGCCGGAAAGCAGAGGCACTGAATCCGGCTCCACAGCCACAGCCCGGACGGCGTGATCCGCCTTCAGACGGCGGGCGGTGCCCATGAGGGTGCCGCCGGAACCGACGCCGGCCACGAAGTCCGTCACATCCGGAAGCTGGCGCAGAATCTCAACGCCGGTAGTAAGGTAGTGGGCCTCTGGGTTATCCTGATTTTCAAACTGCTTGGGCTGGAAGCCGCCGATCTCCTCCGCCAGATCTCTGGCCCCCTGAAGGGCTGCGTTGAAGCCGCCGGCTTCCCGTGAGATCAGGTGCAGGGTGGCGCCGTACATAGCCATCAGCTTTTTCCGCTCCTCACTGGCCCAGTCCGGCATGAAGATGTGGACGGGATGGCCGGTGAGGGTACCCAGAGCGGAGAAGGCGATGCCGGTGTTGCCGCTGGTCATCTCCACGATGGGCTGGCCGGGCTTCAGGGTGCCGTTGGCGGTGGACTTGGTAATGACGTGGGCCGCCAGACGGTCCTTGATGCTGCCGGAGAGGTTGTATGCCTCCAGCTTTGCCCAGACAAAGCCCTCCCGGCCGTCCAGCTTGTAGCGGATGCGGATCATGGGGGTGTTCCCTACCAAATGTGTGAAGTTCATAACGTATCCTCCTCATCAATATACTTCATGTTGAATCTTTCCATCCTCGGAAACGCGGCCGGGTAAAACAAAAGGAGCGATGTGCGCTTGCACATCGCTCCTGAAAGCTCTTCATGCAAGACACAGGCACACTGAAACGGACGCCTGTATCTGCGATCAGCAGTTCAGCCGCCCTATGTCTTACAACAACAGGTTTTTACAAATTCATTTCTCATAGCAAGTTTAGTGTAGCACCTCTCCGTTGGAAAGTCAACCATTTTTCCATTCTATGGGAAAATAGGCCGGTTTGTTACCGCAAAATGTTTGTATGGACCAGCGCCCGGAACAAGCAGGCCGCCGCCACGCCCGTCACAGCTCCGGTGATCAGGGAAGCGCCCAGCAGAATGGGCAGATAGTACAGCGGGGCCATCGAGTCCAGCGTCAGGCAGGCTGCGGCGATCTGGCCGCAGTTGTGGGCCGCCGCGCCGCCGATGGACACACCATAAATAGACAGATGTCGGGACTTGGACAGCAAAATCATCACCAGCATGGCGGAAAAGCCCCCCAGCAGGGAGAAGATCAGGGCGTTCATGTTCCCGGCGAACACCGCCCCCAACAGGCACCGGCCTGTCAAAATCAGCAGCGCCTGAGCGGGACCGAGGGCGTACAGGGCGAATACCGTCACAATATTAGCAAGGCCCAGTTTGATGCCGGGGATGGGAATGGCCAGGGATAATGGGAAAAAGTTCTCCAGATAGCTGAACGCTAGTGCCAGCGCTGTCAGCACGGCACAGAGGGTCAACTGCTTCGTTGTCAGTTTCACAGTTCCCCTCCTAACCGATTACAATGTCCACGCCGCTGCTGTCTGCCGCGCCGCCGGTGAGCTGAATGACGATCCGGGCCGGAAGACACACGATGCTCTGCCCGCTGCGGGAGATGGTCCCGGTATGGACACAGTCCTGGGTGGGACAGTCGGAGGAACTGACCCGGAGGCCGTTTCCGTCCTCCGCCGCCACCGTCAGCGTCACGCCGTTGTAAGAATAGGTGCGGGGCGCGTCCAGCAGGTCTGCCGGGGCAAAGCGGTCAATCTCCTGCCCGTCAGCGGTGACCACCGCCGTCAGAGCACCGGTTTCGGTTCCGCCCCGCCAGACCGTCATGGCCGAGAGAGCCGCCAGCGCAATGACCGCCAAGACCACGATCACATCCCAGAAATTGGGCTTCAGCTCAGGAAACCGTTTCATAGGTGTACCCACTGTCCTTCACTTCCTCAAACCGGTCCGCCAGTCCGGCGGTGATGACCACCCGGCCATCCTCCGTCACCAGCACCAGATCGAAGTCATACCCGCCATTTCGCCAGAAGTCCAGCGCCTGCTCCTCTCCCATGACGAACAACGCCGTGGAAAAAGCGTCGCACATAGTGCCGTTTCCGGGCAGAACCCATTCCTGATCCGGCCCGTTGGCATCCGCCACCACCGTCACTGACAGCAGACCGCTGTCCGTAGGATAGCCGGTGGCGGGATCAATAATATGGTGGTAGGTTTTTCCGTTTTCCTCAAAGTACCGCTCGTAGCCGCCGGAGGTGATGGCATAGGCGTCCCGCAGGGACAGGATCGCCGCAAGGCCGCTCTCATTCCGGGGATCCTTGATCCCCACCCGCCAGTCGGAGCCGTCGGGCTTGGTCCCCAGCACGAACACGTTGCCGCCCAGAGAGATTTTACCGTTTTCGATCTCATGGTCATAGAAAACAGCCTCTACACAATCGGAGGTATAGCCCTTGGCGATGCCCCCTAAGTCGATGGCTTGTCCTTCCCCCAGCGTCACAGAATCAGAGGGCGACCCCAACATCTGAATCGCATCGCTGTTCACCTTTTTCAACAGTGTGTCCAGTTCGGACTGCTCCGGTACCCGGAAGCTGTCTCCGGTGAAGCCCCAGGCATCCATGACGGGAGCAATGGTAATATCAAACGCGCCGTTTGTGGCGTCCCGATACTCCTTCGCACGGGCGATGAGATTCCAGTAATCGTAAGTCAAGTGCCGGATGCTGCCGTCCCGATTCAGCCCGGATACCAGACTGTGCGCCTTTGTACGGGAGAGCCGATTTTCCAACTCTTCGATCCTTTTCTCTGTGTATTTTACCGCTTGCTCCGCATGTTCACCATAGGCCGCGACCTCCATCACCGTGTCCATGGCGAAGATCTGGGCAGTAGCCTCCGTTGTTTGTTTTCCGCAGCCTGTCAGGCACAGGCACAGGGTCAGTATCAGAATTGAGAACCGTTTCATGGCGTCCTCCGTTAGAATTTGATTCGATTTTTTCAGTATACCGCGAATATTGTAAAAAAGCAATGAAGGTTTTCCTTGCAAATTGGAAAAGAGACTGGTATACTATGAACGTGTGTCGGCGGGAACCGGTCTGGAATGGACTGCCCGCATTTTGGGAAATATAACCCTGGAGGTTTTAATAGATGGCAAAAAATCCGAATAAAAAGGTCGCTCCGAAGGACGAACCCATGAATGGAGCAATGAAATTTTTTCTGGCTGGCTGCGTAGCAGAACTGTATTTACTGATCCTGCGTCGTTTTTATATCAATGCCGACTCTGAACTGACCCGGATCGCCTGGTATGATCACTACCTCTGGACTCTGGCCGGGATCGGCGCGGGTGTGTTGGCAGTGGGCGTGATCGCTGCTCTGGTTTTGCGAGGCAGCGCCAAGAAGCAGAAGTCCGCTTGGATCCTTGCTGCAGCAGGTGCCTTTGTGGGTGCAGCTACGGCTCTGGTCCGCTGGAATATGGCCACCCTCTCTTTTATGACAATCGTTGTGCCGGTCATCATGCTGCTGGGAATCCTCTGGGCGCTGTATGACCGGGAATGTGCACTGGCTCTGACGGTGCTGGGCGCCTCTCTCTTTGTTCTGTGGGGCGTGCGCCGGTACGGTTCCAGCATGTATGTGGGCACCACCGTCAAGATCTGCGTTGTGATCTATCTGGTCCTGCTGGCAGCTCTCGCCGTGCTGACCAAGAACGGCAAGCTGAATAAGCTCCTGCCCCCCAAAGCGGATAAGCTGCCGGTATATGCAGCCTGCGGTCTTTCCGCGCTGGCTCTGCTGGCCTCTCTGCTGGGCGGCGGCATCTCCTACTACGCCATGTGGGCACTGGCAGCGGTGGTCTTCGCACTGGCTGTCTACTACACGGTCAAGCAGCTTTAAAATGTAAGCAAACAGCTCCGGTCCAGTACGGACCGGAGCTGTTTTTTGCTGCAGCAAGTTCCAATCTGCACTTTGCTCCCCCGAAAGTACAGGGGACACCTGACGCCATTGGATACAATCTCAAAGCGGAACTGCATGAAAAGCCCCGGGAGAAACTGCTTTCTCCCGGGGCCTCTTTCCCATAAAACAATTGCGCATAAGGAAAGCAAATACCCGATCAATCTGCAAAATCGGGATAGCCCTCCTTCAGGGTCTCATCATAAACGGCGCGGTCACCGCCGATGAACTTGGGCCGTACCCGGGCCGCCAGCACAATGGCCTGACCGATGTGATCCTGCTCCAGCCGCACCGGCACCGCCACCTTTTTCAAGTGCATCCCGATGAGGGTGCCGCCGATGTCCAGCCCTGCATCCGCCCGGATCTCCTCCAGTGCCACAGGATGCCGAAACGCCTTGTAAGCGGCGGTGGCAAAGGAGCTGCCCGCCTTGGGCTGGGGCACCACATTGACGATCTCCCCGCCGGGGACCGCCTCGTATTCCACGATCAAAGCCCGGTTCAGATGCTCGCAGCATTGGGCGGCCATGTAGACGCCCATGGGGCCGAACACACTGTCAAGGCCCCGGAAAATGGCATCCGCCACCTCCGGTGTAGACCAGCTTCCCACCTGATGCCCTACCACCTCACTGGTACTGCATCCGATGACCACGAGCTGTCCCTTCCGCAGATGGGCAGTCTCCGCCAGTTGGCGGGCCGCAGCGGCGGACTCCCGCTCTACCTGTTCCAAAAGCTGCTGATTCTCCAACGTATGTACCGTTGTTCCTGCCATATACATGCCTCCCTTTTGTTTTACGCACAAGGCGCCGTGTGAGAATTTTTCTCACACGGCCGCCTTATTTTTTCGTTTACAGTTCCAGACCGCTCAGCGCAGGCGCCTTTGCCTTTTGCAGCAGCACAGCCAGCGCAAGGCCGATGGCGATACCGGCGATCCCCTGAACGATATTGCCGGGAATACTGGCGGCTGCCGCCAGACCCTTGCCCAGGATCATGGAGGCGTAGGCAAAATAGCCCAGGACCATGATGGTCTCCCCCACGATGCCGCTGACCAGCATGGCAGTCTTCCCGCGGCCCAAGGCCCGGAAGATCAGCGCCGCTACCAAGGCGTCAAGACCCTTAATGATCAGGGTGCCGGGAACATAGTGTCCGTAGCCGCTGAGCAGATCCACCAGCATGGAGCCGATACCGGCCGCCGCCGCACCGTACCAGGGCCCCAACAGCCAACCGGAGAGCAGCACGAAGCAGTCGCCCAGATTCACATAGCCGTTGACGGGGGACGGGATCTGAATGATGCTGGTAGCCACATAGACAAGGGCGGCCATCAAAGCACTGAGAACTAACTTTCTTACCTTCTGATTTTCCATTGCACTTCACCTGTTCCGGCGTGTACCGCCTGTTCTTGCATTCATTATATCCCATCTTGATACTATCTCAATATTCAGAATTGCAAAATTTTATAAGGTCAGTTTAGGGCCAAACAAAAAAGGACATCCTGACGGATGTCCTTTTGTTTGGCCTATTAACCGATCTTGTTGAGCTTCAGGGTCATAGCGCTCTTGCGGTGAGCAGCCGTGTTCTTGTGCAGAACGCCCTTAGCGACAGCCTGATCGACCTTCTTGACCGCGACCTTGTAAGCGCCATCGGCCTCGGTGCGATTGCCTTCAGCGGCAGCCGCCTCGAACTTCTTGATGGCAGTCTTCAGATCGGACTTCGTAGCCTTATTGCGCGCGTTGCGGACCTCACCGATGAGGACACGCTTCTTGGCAGACTTGATATTCGGCAAACCAAACACCTCCTCCTGGCATTTCTTGGCGCGGTTTCATAATTTCCACCGTGCAGAATGATATTTTAGCAGAGAAGTCCAGAAAAAGCAAGCCTTTTTTTAATATTTCTATATTTTTTTGTATAACGCGAATTTCTCCGCAAAAGCTACCCTTAATACCACAAGATTTTGTGTCAGGAGGGCAAAATGTTTACAAAACGGACGGATCTGGCAATCGAGGCCCACGAGCTGTGGCAGGAATCCGCCGGGAAAACCACCCGGCTGGCAGGCGTAAAGGCCACGGAGAAGAAAATACAGGGATATCCGGTCACACAGGTGGATATTCTGGACCGGGAAGGGGAGGCCGCACTGGGAAAGCCTGCGGGCAGCTACCGCACCCTTGACCTCACCGCCTTCTGGCAGAGGGGGGATGGGTTTTTCGACCGGGCGGTGCGGGCCGTGGGGCAGCAAGTCAAGGAGCTGACCTCGGACAGCGGTCCGGTGCTGGTGGCGGGCCTTGGAAACCGGGCTATGACGCCGGACGCCGTCGGCCCGCTGGCGGCGGACAGCATCCTCATCACCCGCCATCTCATCGACGCTATGCCCCAGCACTTTTCCGGGTTCCGCCCGGTGGCGGCCCTGCGGCCGGGGGTGTTGGGGACCACCGGCGTGGAATCTGCAGAGGCGGTGCGGGGGCTGGTGGACCGGCTCCATCCGTCGGCGGTCATCGCCGTGGACGCGCTGGCCTCCCGCCGGGTGGGGCGGGTGTGCTGTACCGTCCAGTTCAGCGACACCGGCATCATCCCCGGCAGCGGCGTAGGCAATCACCGCTCCGCCCTGAACCGGGAAACTCTGGGGGTACCGGTGCTGGCCGTGGGCGTTCCCACGGTGGTGGACGCCGCCACGTTAGCAGCGGATCTATTGGAAGAATCCGGGCTTCCCGAGCCGGATCTGGAAACGTTGCGGAGCCGCCCTAAAAACCTTATGGTCACGCCAAGGGACATCGACCAGCAGGTGCGGGACCTGGGCAAGGTCATCGGCTACGGCATCAACTGGGCCTTGCAGGATCTGGAGATCGAGGAGATCAACGCCCTGCTGTCATAGGGTCAGAGGTCCAGCTCCAGCACCACGGGACAGTGGTCGCTGCCCGTGACCTCGCTCCAGATGTCGGCGCTTTTGATCTTGTCCTTCAGCCGGTCGGAGACGATAAAATAGTCGATACGCCATCCGGCGTTGTTCTTCCGGGCATTGAAGCGATAGCTCCACCAGGAGTACGCGCCGGTCTTGTCCGGGTAAAGATATCGGAAGGTGTCCGTAAAGCCGCTTTCTAACAACTGGGTCATTTTAGCCCGCTCCTCGTCAGAAAAGCCGGGGTTCATGCGGTTGGACTTGGGATTTTTCAGGTCGATCTCCTGATGGGCCACATTGAGATCGCCGCAGTAGACCACCGACTTCGTTTGATCCAGCTCCATCAGATAGTCCCGCAGATCGTCCTCCCACTCCATGCGGTAGTCCAGCCGGGAAAGCTGGTCCTTGGAGTTGGGCGTGTAGCAGCACACCAGATAGAATTCCGGGTATTCCGCCGTAATGACCCGTCCCTCGTGGCGGTGGACCTCCTTGCCGAAGTCATAGGTAACAGAGAGGGGCGTCTGCCGGGTAAACACGGCGGTGCCGGAATAGCCCGCCTTGTCGGCGCTGTTCCAGTAGCGCTCATAGCCCGGCAGGTCGAATTCCGCCTGTTCCGGGCGCATCTTCGTCTCCTGCAGGCAGATCACATCTGCGTCCGCGAAGGCGCAGAAGTCCAGAAAACCCTTGCCGAGACAGGCCCGCAGGCCGTTGACGTTCCAAGATACCAGTTTCATAGAGGCTCCTTCCCCGCCGCCCGGTCCCGGCGGCGGTTTTTGACGGTTTTCCCTCATTTTACCCGGTTTTCGCCGGGAAATCAACTTGCCCTTTCCGGTGAAAAGGAGTACAGTAAAATAAAATGATTTTATGAGTTGAGGTGCATCGTGGAGACGGAAAGCGGAATCCGGAATATGACGGTGGGCAGTCCCTTCCGCCATGTTCTGATGTTTACCCTGCCGCTGCTGGCGGGGAATTTTTTGCAGCAGTTCTACAATATGGTGGATAGCTGGGTGGTGGGCAACTTTGTCAGCGATGGAGCCTTGGCCGCCGTGGGCGTCGGCTTTCCGGTGATTTTCCTGTTCACCTCCCTGTTCTCCGGCATCGCCACCGGCGGCACCGTGGTCATCGCCCAGTCCTTCGGCGGTGGGAGACCGGACCGGGTCCGGAGCGCCATCGACAGCCTGTATACCGCCTTTATCCGCAGTATTCTGCCCATCACTGCCGCCGCGCTGCTGCTGGTGCATCCCTTGATGACCGTTTTACGGGTGGACCCCGCCGCCTGGGCAGAGACCCGGACCTATCTGCTGGTGGTCTGTGCGGGGCTTGTCGGCAGCATCGGCTATAATCTCAACGCCGGTATTTTAGGGGGCATGGGCAACAGCTCCACCACACTGCTGTTTCTGGCGGTGTCCACTATTTTGAACATCTTTCTGGATCTAGCACTGGTGCTGGCGGTACCGCTGGGGGTGCTGGGTGTAGCGCTTGGCACCGTCATCGCCCAATTATGCAGCTGGCTGTTCGGTATCTGGTATATCAACCGCAGGTATCCGCAGCTGGCCATCCATCCCTTCAACGGGATCTTCGACCGCAAACTGTTCTGTGAGATCATTCGCATTGGCCTGCCCAGCGGTATCCAGATGTCTCTGGTGGCCCTGGGCGCCATGGGCGTACTCTCCAAGGTCAACAGCTACGGAAAGGCCTTCACTGCTGGTTTCAACGTGGGCAACAAACTGGATACCCTGTCCTTTCTGCCGGTCCAGAGCCTGTCTGCCGCCGTGATCTCCTTTGTAGGGCAGAATATGGGGGCAAGCCGGGAGGACCGGGTCCGTCAGGGTGTCCGGATCACCGTGACCATGGCCGTTGTGTGGACGGTTCTCAGTTCCGCCCTTGTGGTGTGGCTGTCCGTCCCTCTGTCCCGGATCTTCTCCCCGGCCCCTGCGGTCATCGCCGCCAGCGCCCGGTATCTGCAATGTGTGATGCCGCCCTACGTGCTGTTTGCCATTTTGTTCGTACTGAACTCCGCCATGCGGGGCGCGGGCGACAGCCTGTATCCCATGGTGAACGTGGTGGCCTCTGTGATCCTGCTGCGGGTCCCCTTCCTGTACCTGCTGGCAAACCGCTTCGGCCCGGACGCTATGTATTGGAGCTACGGCATCGGCTGGGCCGTGGCCTGCGCTCTGTCCGTCTATCATTATGCTGCCGGAAAATGGCGGGGAAAGTACCACAGCGAATAAAAACAGCGGAAATCGGAAATATTTTGACCGGATGATTGACTAATCGTTTAAAATATGGTATAAGTGAGTGCAATCGAGAATGCAATGAAGGGGAGAGTACGTCCTCGCGGCATGGTTCAGAGAGTCCCGGCAGCTGAAAAGGGACCCATGCGGTGGGCAGAACATGGCCCCGGAGCCGCGCGGCTCAGCGCTTTGGCGCAGGCTGCGATGGGTGCGCCCATTACAGCGTCAGGGTATCGCGTGCCGGTTTCGGCAGGCTTGTACCCGCAGAGGCTCACGCCGCGAGGTGTGGGTGAATCAAGGTGGTAACACGGCTTTCTTCGCCGTCCTTGAGCGTATGCTCAGGGACGGCGTTTTTATTTGCGATCACTCAAAATTTATCATAAAGAAGAAAAGAGGAACCGGATATGGAAAAGGACACTTTTTATATCACAACCCCCATCTACTACCCCTCAGATAAGCTGCACATCGGCCACACCTACTGCACCGTGGCCACCGACACTCTGGCCCGGTATCACCGGCTGAAGGGTGAGGACGTTATGTTCCTCACCGGCACCGACGAGCACGGTCAGAAGATCGAGCAGAAGGCCGATGAGGCCGGCGTCACTCCCCAGGAGTTCGTGGACCGCATCGTGGAAGGCCCCCGGGGCGTCCGGGATCTGTGGAAGCTGATGAACATCTCCAATGACCGTTTCATCCGCACCACTGACGATTACCATGTGAAGGCCATCCAGCGGATCTTCAAGCGGATGTATGACAAGGGCGACATCTATAAGGGCACCTACAAGGGCAAATACTGCACTCCCTGCGAGTCCTTCTGGACGGAGAGCCAGCTGAAGGACGGCTGCTGCCCCGACTGCGGCCGCCCCGTTGTGGACGCCGAGGAGGAAGCCTACTTCTTCCGTCTGAGCAAATATGCCGACCGTATCCGGGACCTGCTGGAAAACACCGACTTCCTCCAGCCCCGTTCCCGTGTCAACGAGATGGTGAAGAACTTCATCGACCCCGGTCTGGAGGATCTGTGCGTTTCCCGCACCAGCTTCTCCTGGGGCATCCCCGTGGATTTTGACCCCAAGCACGTGGTCTATGTGTGGGTGGACGCTCTGAGCAACTATATCACCGCGCTGGGCTATGAGAATGACCGCTATAATGACTACAAGAAATACTGGCCCGGCATCAACATCGTGGGCAAGGAGATCGTCCGCTTCCACTCCATCATCTGGCCCGCCATGCTGATGAGCCTGGAGGAGCCTCTGCCCAAGCACGTTTTCGGCCACGGCTGGCTGCTGCTGGACGGCGGCAAAATGTCCAAATCCAAGGGCAACGTGGTGGACCCCTACCTGCTGGCGGAGCAGTTCGGCGTGGATGCCCTCCGCTTCTTCCTGATGCGGACCTTCCCCTTCGGCTCTGACGGCAACTTCTCCAATGAGCTGCTGATCCAGACCATCAATACCGATCTGGCCAACGATCTGGGCAACCTCCTCAGCCGCACCACCGCCATGGTGAACAAGTACTTCGGCGGCTCCCTGCCTGCAGGCTGCGGTGCCACGGAAGATGAGAAGCAGCTGGCTGCCATGGTCCGCATGGGCAGCAGCGTGGAGCTGGCCGCCAGCGGCGACACTGTGGACCCCGTGCTGTACGATGCCCAGCTGGTGGCACAAGCCGCCGGTCTGAAAAAGGCCTACGCTCACGAGATGGACACCTTCGCCCCTCACAACGCCCTGTCTGAGACCTTCAAGCTGATCCAGCGGGCTAACAAGTATATCGACGAGAACGCCCCTTGGGCACTGGCCAAGGATATGGAAGCCAACGGTGCCCGGCTGGCTCATGTGCTCTATAACCTGCTGGAAGCCACCCGCATCTGCGGTATCCTGCTGACCCCCTTCATGCCGGAGAGCATGGAAAAGCTCTTCGCCCAGATCGGCGTAGGTGCGGAGGCCCGGACCTGGGAGTCTGCGGACCTCTGGGGCGAGCTGCCTGAGACCGCTGCCGTGGTCAAGGGTGAAAACCTGTTTCCCCGTCTGGATCTGGACAAGGCCCTCGCGGAACTGGAAGCCGCTGAGGCCGCCGCTAAGAAGGCGGAGCAGCCCGACGTGGAGGTGGAGCCTCAGCTCACCGAAACGGTGGACTTCGACACCTTCTGCAAATCCGATTTCCGGGTGGTGAAAGTCAAGGCCTGCGAAGCCGTGAAAAAGTCCGATAAGCTGCTGCGCTTCACGCTGGATGACGGCACCGGCACCGACCGGCAGATCCTCTCCGGTGTCCACAAGTTCTATGAGCCGGAGGAGCTGGTGGGCAAGACTCTGGCCGCCATCGTGAATCTGCCGCCCCGGAAGATGATGGGTTTGGAGAGCAACGGTATGCTGCTTTCCGCCGTCCACACGGAAAAGGGCGAGGAAAAGCTGAACCTCATCATGCTGGACGATCAGATCCCGGCGGGTTCCAAGCTGTGCTGATTACTTAGGAGGGGGACTTGTCCCCCTCCTAACCACCTCCCACCAGTCTGCGGACTGGTGAACGTGCCCAAGGCACTTAGATCAAAGTATTTTTGTCAGGCACATGTCCTGACAAAAATGATTTCAATTTTTCCATGCGGGACACAAAGTATCTTCATCAGAGTATCATTCGTCAGGCAAAAAAGTCCCTTGCCCCGCGCGGGCAAGGGAAGTCCCCCAGGGATGCCTCGACAAACATCATCTGAATTTTAAAGGAGATCTCTTTGATGAAAAACAAAATAAAGCGGGCGGTTATTTCGGTAGTTGTATTTGCATTGATTTATATATTATCTGGTTTTATCATTGGTTGGCATAGCTATGATATGTATCTCAAGGCAATTGAATTTTTAGCTGCTATCATAGGTGCAGGGTGCTATTGGATCGGCAGTAACGAACAATAAAATACCAGTTTTTTCACCTGCGCTCTATCGGCGCATATGCTGTAAGTTTCAAAATTCACGGAGATCGAGGTCATCAATGCGGTTACAAAGCGCGATTTTTGATATGGACGGGACCCTGCTGGACTCCATGCCCACCTGGCGGGAGCTGGGGCCCACGTTCTTAAAGGAGGCGGGCATCTCCGCCACACCGGAGCAGGACCGGATGCTCCACACCTTAGCGGACTGCGACGTGATCCCCTATCTGCGGGAGGTCTGCGGTCTGCCGTGGTCCCAGCAGGAGATCATCGACCAGATCATTCAGCGGATGGAGACGTTTTATTCCAGCCAGGTCCGGCCCAAGCCGGGTCTGGAAAAATTTCTCTCCATTTTGAAAATGGAGGGGGTCTGGATGTATGTGGCCACCGCCACCCATCGGCGGCTGACGGAAAAGGCCCTGAAAACGGCGGGCATCGACCACTATTTCCGGGGGATCGTCACCTCCGCCGACGCGGGAAATCACAAATCTGAAAGCGCCGACATCTACGAGATGGCCATGCGGCGGCTCCAGTCCAACAAGCGGGACACCGTGGTATTTGAGGACGCCCTCCACGCCATCCGCACCGCCAAGGCAGCAGGCTTCCGGGTGGCCGGGGTCTATGAGGCCACGGCGGAGCAGGATCAGCCGGAGATCCAGCGTCTGTGCGACTATTACATCCGTTCCTACGAGGAACTGGTCCAGTCTGAAACCTTCTGAGCATCACAAAAGGAGCCGCACGGCTCCTTTTTTTCAAAATCTTTTTCCAACGCTGTAACGAACCGCGCCCCAAACGGATATAGCAGATGAAAACACCGCTGAAAGGGGGAGAAACTCCGTGAAGGATCTGGATACCGTCTACCGCCAGCACGCGCAGACGGTCTACAAATTTCTGCTCTCCCAATGCCGGGACCCCCAGACGGCGGAGGAACTGACCCAAGAGACTTTTTATCAGGCAGTGCGGTCCATCGACCGGTTTGACGGCAGCTGCAAGGTGTCCGTCTGGCTGTGCCAGATCGCCAAGCACCTGTGGTATCAGCATTTGCGGAAGGCCAACCGGGAAACGGAGCTTCCTGAGGAAGCAGAGCTGCCGCTGGTGCCCTCCGCCGAGGAGGAGGCCGTCAGCCGCTCCGGGCAGTTAGATCTGCTGCGGCGGGTCCATGAATTACCGGAGCCGGGGCGGGAGGTGGTCTACCTCCGGGCCTTCGGCGGACTGTCCTTCCGGGAGATTGGAGACGTTTTAGGCAAAACGGAGACCTGGGCCAGAGTGACCTTTTACCGGGGCAAGGAACGATTGAAGCAAGGAGGCTGCAACGATGAAAAATGATCTAACCTGCGGTGTGGTGCGTGATTTGCTCCCCTCCTATGTGGAGGGCCTCACCTCCCCAGAGAGCAATACAGCGGTGGAGCGTCATCTGTCCGAGTGTCCGGACTGTGCCCAGCTTCGGACGGCGCTGGCAGGCGCGCCGGAGCCGGCAGCCCCGGAGGACGCAAAAGAGGTGGACTATCTAAAAAAAGTGAAGCGCCGGGGCTGGCGGCGGGTGGCGGCGGCGGTGGCCGTCACGGCGCTGCTGTTCGCCGTGGGCGTCGCGGCAAAGCTGTTTCTGATCGGCACGCCGATCCAGACGCAAGGCATGAGCTGGGTTATCAGCACGGATGTGCCGGGACAACTGGACATCCGGGTATACTCCATTTGGTCCGGCACGGCCTGCCGCCAGTGGGAAACGGAGCAGGAGCCGGAGGGGATCGTCCGCGTCACCTGCCGTCAGGTATTGCCCTCTCCCCTCAGTAATTCCGGTGATTACCGGGCCGTCCTCAACACGGAGGGCGTCAACGCGGTCTATCTGGGAGATCAACTGATCTGGCAGGGTGGTGTCGAGATCTCGCCGCAGATTGACAGAATCTATCAGGCCCAAACGCCCTATGTGGGGGACGCCCCCGCCGTGGGCCGGGTGCTCAACGCCTTACGGTTCGACACCTGCGGCAGCTATACGCTGGAGCTGCACACCTCCTCCGCACCTTACCGCCTGACGCTGAATTTCTCCGTCCCCCAGACTTCCGGTAAAATGGGAGACTCTGAAAAGGGCCTTTATCAGGACATGGCGGCGGTGCTGGCAATCATCGGCAATCTGGACGAGATAGAATGTGCGTTCCGGGACGAAAACGGCCAGCCCTGGTCCCGTGTGCTGACGGTGGAGGAATTGAACCAAGACCTGCCTCAGATCGTCGCCGACTACAATGAGCGGTTTTCCCACGGCAAGCCCTGTCCCCTCTATGACGATGTGAAGGATTACGCCGGCTCCTGCGCCGATCTTGAGCAGTTGTATGATGCCATGTGGTGGGCTGGTGAAGGCGGGATCTACGCGGAAACCAAATAAAAGCATCAGCGCCCACGGCTTTCGCCGTGGGCACTCAGCGTGTCGAAAAAGTCTTTTCTCCCCGCTGAGCAAGTTTTCAGAACTTCATA